>Ga0179593_1419579_pt1 | contig 26611 bp, 28 predicted proteins | sample CZODoug2_1_08_16_FD_185931 | JGI IMG/M metagenome (GOLD analysis project Ga0179593, IMG submission 185931) | Vadose zone soil fungal communities from Angelo Coast Range Reserve, California, USA - CZODoug2_1_08_16fungal (PacBio error correction) | ecosystem: Environmental > Terrestrial > Soil >...
CGTGGTTATCCACAAAGTCTATGAGCGTAGGGACTGGTAAACAAGTTGGTGGTGGCACGTACACCACGACGACACTTCGTGAAAAAGACAGCTACCTGTAGGAAGATTCTCCGGCAAGAAACGAACGTCGCCGGAATTGAGGCAGGCGGGCATGAAAGACGTCTTGTGTATGCGAGACTCCAGACCTCAGGACAGAGAGAGATAGGGTTTCTCTCTAGATTGGGAGAAGATCAAAGCCTTCTAATCTGGGAGGGCCCGCCGGTGCCGACGGGGATCGCAAGAGGGAGAGACGGGGGAGGAGAATGATGGGTATCGGTGTATGCGAATAGGGGGCATCTGCTTGGCTAGGCTTATGAAAGGAAAAGGGAGACAACTGAATAAATATCGCGATCGTTGCGAAAAATACTGAAGAAACGGATGGCCAAGCAAAGGCGATCGAAGACAGACGCATCGGGAGATCCAACCTTTTTTTTGTGGGGAACACAAACATGTAACAAACACCCCAAACACGGCTTACCCGAAAAGGAGGGGAAGGGACGTGAATTATAAATATTCCCAATTCTGAAGCAGGCTTTAAACCCGAGTGACCGTGTGGATGGATAGACCAAACAAAAAAGGGAACAACGCGTGAGAAAGCGAGTGAAAAAGGGGTAATGGATAGGTGAATTTCTGTATCATAACGGAAAAAAGGAACAAATGTCATTCCTACCAGCAGAAGGCAAAATTGAGTCCTCATGGCGCGAAGGTGCCGAAAAGTGATGCGGAAGGGGACAGCACCGGCCTGAGAAGGCAGCAGGCCCTCTCCGCCGAGGGAATATTCTGACAAGAAAAAGGTTCGAGAAGGAAAGGTGACTCGAAACCAAAATACGGTACAATGGTGGATGGACAAAATGCTGTGGGAAGTGAGCAGGTCATCACCCACTTAAAGGAACACGGCGTCGTCGGAGACGACCAAGGAGAAAAGAGGGGAGCTAGAATCCGGAAGAAAAAAGCAAGCCATGCTAGCAAAGTCGCGATGGGAAAAATAAGGGGATCTGAGAAGATCTTGGAAGGGGGAAGGCTGCTTTCCAAAAAAAAAAGACCTCGCTCGCGATCGGTCTCGAGGAGAGCTGGGCTCTTATCATTGGGACCGCGAGAAGAGAACCAGCGACGGAACAATCTGTTCTACATAGCTGTTCAAACCGAGGGCAGAAGAGCTCTCTCGTCCGCTCAAATCAGAGGGGCTTGATGGAATGCATCATCATGTTGGCTGAGGTTGAGAAAAGGCAGAGGAAAATTCGAGCCGAAGAGGGAAACCATTTCCTGGTCTTCTGGAAGCCTCAAAAACACGATGATAATATGAAAGCGGATGGGAGTTGGAGGCAAAAGGGGGAGGCTCTACTGCATGGTCCACCGGAGAGACAGAACGTGCACGCATACTTGTCTTCACTGGGACAGAAGGTTCAAAAGCTAATGTTCAAGTCCGATAAGCCGTTGGCCGGACGCCGCGAGAAGCGCTAAATTTAAGTTGACTAACCTCTGGACGGCCATAACGCACCTGTCTCGCCATCCGACTCAAGAGAAAGGGGAAAACGTAGATTAGTAGCTCGCAAAGAGAGCGTTACACTCTTTTTTCAAAAAACAGTCTTGGGGTGCTGAGCGGCGAGCTGAGAGTGGTGCCAACTAGGAAGAAGAATACCGCTACAGGTCTCAGAAGATTACAAAGGACTAACGCGGGCGAAAGATATGGGGCACACCGCCCAACTTTAAGACCTAAAAGGAAGGGAAAGGAGTCTTCGAGGTGCAAAAGAGGACGATGCTAGCGCAACGCGACGTCGGAAGATATCTACAAGAGGGGTAGGGAAGAAGAGAATCCACGACGTTCGCGGCGCGAGCCAACCATAAGGAAATCAGCGAATCTACACTATTTTGGGAAAATCGTGCGGATTCCATTTAAAGGGTGAGCAAGCCATTCAGGCCGCCCGCGTTTGGGCAAGGAGGGTAACTGCGAAACCGGGAAGAGAATTCCGAAGTCGCCGGTCCACCACTGATCGCCAGTAGAACACTCGTAAAAAAAAAAAAGAAGACTCGTAATCTCGAACAAGCGCGTTCCCAGCCGTCCGCTTGAAGGAAGGACTCCTAAACTAACAGGCATGGCTATGGATAGGGTATGTTACTCGGAGGAAGTGAAGAGAAGACTGTAGCCTTCCATTTCACGCGGCTTATACTCGCGGCGTACCGGCACATGGCTAGCTTCAGATTAAAAAAACACGGAAATTGGCAGAGCTCCTCGTGCGAAAAGAGGGTCCCGTTAGGGGGGTAAGAGCATAAGGAGCGAGTTGGAAGCATCGAACAATGACGGAGAGCCGCCCGTAGCGCATCTAGAAAAATGTAGGACAGAGGGGAAGAAATTCTTATGATGGTCAGGACAGCCTAAGGGGGTTGAAAAGAAGGTATCTGCCATGGTACGGCAACTGACCCGGCCGCCGCCGTGCACCAACAAAAACCCCATGGGAGGGCCATTCCAGCACGCAATCAGGAGTAAAATTTATCTCTGGCAAGCGCAAGATCGACTCTCTGTTGAACCATAGCTATGTCTTTTCCTGAGGATCGGGGTGCAGTCAGTGAAAAAATAAAAAAGGTATACCAGAGCCAGGGAAAAAGTCTATCGACCGATCGAGAGGGGAAAGATTCAAAGAGGAAAACGAGCTGCGCGCGCCGAATAAACCTATAGGGGGGTACAGCGAGGGAAGAGGAAGGGGGAGAACAAACTGCTGATGGGAAAATGGGGGAGGAAGCAAACTTCTATTCCTCTTTGACTGGAGGGAAGAGAGCGCTAAGCCTTGGTCCTGAAGACGCCCGTGAGGAATGTCAAGCAACGCGAAGCTGGTTGCCAGCCGTTCGTATTAAAAAACTTGGATAATGTCCAGACGGAAGTCTCTATCGAGAAAGGGGTAAAAAAGCTTGCAAGATGTTCTGAGGCAAAGCGTCACTCAAAAAGGGGAAATCGGCCCCGCTGAGGGATGAATGAGCATACATCTGCACATTCCGCCATGAGGCTACGGCATTCTGAGGTTCTGAAAAGCAGGAATGCATCTCTATCTACGTCTCCGGGTAGCTAAATCGAAGGAAGAGAAAGAGAAGGACAAAAGTCCGACGCGGCCCTTTGGAAGGGGGTGGGCGTGGGGGTCTGAACGCAAAACTCGGGAGAAGCGGAAGAATCAGTTAGGAAAAAAAGACCCGGAATCCGGTGCGGGCGTAGAAAAAATCACAGCTGTCCCAATGTGAAGGGGGGATCCGTCTGCCCGCAAGCACCTCGCAACGAGAGCGAGAGAGGGGACCAAAGCGGCGAAGTCATAATCAGAAAAGGGGGCCAACCGAGATTCGAGCAAAAGGAAATCCTCGAACGCCGCCATCGCGCCTTGCGAAATGAAACCCGACACAATGCACCCCGGGCAAAGAGAGGCGTAGTACGAATTCGGGCGAACATGAGAATCTACGCAGATAAACGTTCATCAAGCAAGATGAAGCACGAGGTCTTAGAAGATGACAAAAAGACGTCATCTTCCTGGCCCGGCTCTGGAAAAAGAAAGAATTCCCGGGCGAGAGTTTATTTCATTGATTGCCGGCATGGGTGGTCGAAAAAAAAAAGAAAAGAATACTAATAGTGGGGGGGCACGCCGTCGTCGGGGAAACATTTGAGACATTTCCCGGAGACGAGAAGGCCGCGCAGGGATCACGCCAGAAAAGCGCTGTCTCAAGCGAAACACCACAACAAAACGTACAAAAGAAGATCGAGCGGCTGTTGTCAAATTGCTCAAGCGTCCTTCGCGGCGAGATTAACTGTTGTTTGGGGGGGGGGGACGTAAGCTCACGACGAGACGGGATTTAAAGAAAAGCTTGTCATCTCCGGTTGGGGGAAAAACCCAATTAAATTAAAAAAAAATCCCACCCTCGTCGCCTCCTGGAGGCTTTAGAGCAGGGCCGAAGGGAATCGGGCGTGAACTCGCCAAGACCTCCGGCAGATAATGGGCGGAAGGAAGGGGAAATTTGGGAAAAGATCGGCCTAAGAAGAAATCATCGGCCAGGTAAAGGGTGTGGCGGTCTGGCCTGCGCGAAAAAGGCTAAGAGGTCGTTCGGAGGAGGTATGATGATCTAAATGGGCTCCCGGGGGCGAGGCAGTCTACGGCGACGCCGGCGGCAGAAGAGAGAGGGGCTCGATGCAAAGGAATGAATTCATACAGAACAAGTAACAGCGATCGGAAGAAAGACCATCAGCAAAGCATGACCAACAGGGGGGGCCGGTACGAAGGATAAGGAAAGGAGTTCAGCTCCCCGATGAAAGGGGAGGTTAAGAAACTCCAAACCTGAAAACGCGCATATATGGAGGACTACAAAAAGGGGGAATTGTAATTTGTAGCGGAATGATCATAATTATCTACTGAGACGGAGAAAGTTCACACAAGGCAGGGCTGTCAACGAACCTCCGAAAGAAAGGGGCCGCGGTTCCTGGTTATTGGAGAAGAGTGGCATTCCTGAAAAGAAAAAGCGTAATCAAACGGGGGACTCTTTGCCTCGCCCAAAAGGGAATCGGGACTGACAACGTCGTTCTCTGTTCGAGCCCGTCCAATCTTAACTCGTAAAAACTAATGAAAAAGTGAGGCCAGAGAGTGGCTTCGCAATTAAAACCTACCGGATCATTCCTCAAGAAAACTTACGCGATATAACAGTCGGGGAAATCGAAAAGAATATCGGAAAACCACAATAAAAAGGGAGGGACCCTCTTCTGACTCATATAGTGGATTCTCGGCCGAGGAGGATGGCCTCGGGGTCAAGTCCAAAAGTACATCGCTATCGGTTAGAAAGAGGGCGAGTCTGTTCTGGGAGAACGCGAATAAAAAACAGGTACGTTGGAACACACTCTCCACGAAATCTCAACAATGAGGGTTCACCGCTGCAGACGAAGACTGCGACACGCTGCCGAATCATTGAAGAGAAGGCGGGGAAGTTCACTTTTACGAGGGGAGGAAGCGTCTTCCTCTAGGCAGTTCGCGAAACGCCGCTTCCACCACATTGTTCAAAAAAGGAAATACATCAGCACGAATGATCAATATACATAAGGGGGAGCTAAGCTCCCGTTGTCTCATGCAGGGGAAAAGAAGGAAACGTAACGTGGACACCTCCGATTACGTCAAAGAGGGAACTCGGAAGAAGTGCGGAAAAAAGGAAAAGAAGACCACCGTTTGCAAAACAAAAAAAGAGGATCACCGAAACTGGGCGGCTACCATTAGGTAGGCGAATAACGCACCGTCCCATCACGAAGAAAAAGGGGGTCTGATCAGGGGAAGGTAGTCCTGAAAAGCAACGTCGGGACGCGGAAGCGAGGGGGGAAAGGGGCTGCCTCGGAAAATGAGCGCGAGTTCCGGCGCCGCGTTGTTAGGCAAAGCGGAAGTCGACGACGAGCTGCTACAAGTCAATTTCGGAAACCAGGAAGGAGGGGGGAGCCCTATATGTATGAACGGAAAAAAAAAACGAGGAACCACCTAAAAGGAAAATCGCGAGTACGGTCTCGCGCAACTGGACTAAAACCGTAGGGAAGAGGAGAAAAACAACCAAAAACGTTAGCAAAAAAGAAAGAAGGAAAGAGGAGAGGTTCGCGAGAAAAAACCCGTGACACGAGAACAACAAACGAACGAGCAGACTTTGGGGCAATCGTTCGGGCGGTAGGAGGGGGGGATGGGAAAGGCCTATCCCTTTCTCAGGTTTAACTTATTGTTCAGAACGGCGAGAAAGTAGCAGTGAGAAGGAGGCAGTGGGCGGGAACAACGAGCGCCAGAAATCGAAAGAAGGAAAAATGGCGCGTAACTGACCTCCATGGAAAAGGAAGAAAGAACGGGCGCGTGGAATACTCCAAACTGCTCGAATGGCGCGGGGAGAGACTGGAAAGGAGCGCGGAGGGGGCCGATCCATCGTTAGCACGGCATTTGAAGAGCGCTGATCTCTGCGTCGTGTGCAGTTAGAGGAAGGAAGAGAAAGTCGCTTGTGAGTCCTCCGCAAGGACGGGGAGAAACGTTCGGTACTGCTGTGGAGGACCAGGAATTCGACAAAAGTGGCTCAGGAGACAGAAAAAGGAGGGGAATATGGTATCGGTCGTGAAGGATGTATCGCGAAAAGGGGAATTCGAATGTGGAAAGCGGCTACCCGCAGGCCATAAAACGGGGAACGCCGTACACGCCCAAAAAGGGTGAGGAGGGCGGCCAGATCCGAGATTCCCGGGAAGAACGGAAAGCAGAAAGCGTCTTCGAGAAAAAAGAAATAGTAGGGGAGCCGGTGTGGGGTTTCATGAGAAGGGTTCGCGGCCGGCCCAGAGAAGAGCCATCGCAGACAATCAGATCCTCTCGAGATGTGCCGATGGAACACGTAGCAAAAGGAAATAATAGGAAAAGGAAAGAGAAAACTATAGTTGTCTCGAAAGGGCGCAAAGGGGAGGGGAGGGGGGGGGGGTGTGCGATCTGAATCAACGCTGTGAGCTGGCGTCAAAAGAGGGGGGAATAAAAAAAAGGGCTGGGAGGAACCATTTGAGGGGAATGAACGCAATCGCGCGCGGCCATACACTGGGAAGTTATTTTCGGGGGGGACTACTAGGCGACGGACGGCGATAGGAAAAAAAAGAGGAAGTTGTAGAAGCGGTAAAGAGAGGGATTCAAGTGACGCTTCAGGTTCAATCCTGTGATGAGAAGTCGCATGAAAAGACAAATCCCGAGACGATGTAATAAAACAAGCGGGGAAAAGCTCACAAGAAGAGGTTGGGTTCATACGAAAAGGCCTCGAAGGGAGAGAAGATTAATGAAGAACAGGAACGATAACATTACAGAAGTCTAGCAAATGAAGATAGGGCCGCTTGTTTAAAGAAGGGGGGAGTGGCTGAATCTCAACTCGTAAAAATAAGGGTCTAAAGCGAATAACCTTGGCCAAAAACACTTTATCCTTCCATACCGAAAGAACGGGGGAATTTAATCGGCACCGATGCGCTCGACCTAGCAATGCCTTGATCCGGCAGAAAACAGACCGCCTAGACAAACGATCGAGATGAAGATCAAGGGGGGCCGGCTCGACTACCTAAGAACTCGACAACCGAGAGAAGTTCGGAAAACCCTCAATCAGCGACGAAAAAGATAGTGCGAAAAGGTGCCCAGCAAAAACGATAAAAAAAACCCGGCAACGGCGGGGCAAAAGCTAAAAGGCTCATGCAGTAGAAATTCTGGAGAAAAAAAAAATGAGACTATGATCTGGGAGGAGTTCTTTCTAAGCGCCTGCAACCAGAAAAAAAGGAAGACTTCCGAAACCTGCTCACAAGCCTGCTCTGGCGACATAGGGGGGATCGTTGGACGCGCAGCATGGGGTCTCGACAGAGAGGGAAGACTGGACGACAAGGTCGGGGCCAAAGGGGGGGTACGCAAAAATGGAAAATCTACTGCAAATCGCGAAAACCAAGAGAAAACGCCACAAGAAACTCTGATGATCGACAAACAAAAAACCTGAGGTGAAAAGAGAAGGATCAAGCTTTCAGGAGGGAAACCTGGGGCAAAAAAAAAGTATCGCCTGAGCGTCATCTCTGGGAAAGTTTGTTTTTGGGAGGAAGCTCATCCAGGGCGTGAAACACAAAGAAAATCTGGAGGCCTCACCGTGTAGAGGAACAAAGGTGACCGGAACTATACACCTCTTCACTGGTGAAAGGCTTCGAGCAGGAAGAAAATATGACTAGGGGGTTCCGGCGCTAGCATACCAACAAGGAAGTGATATCAAGTGGGTGCGCGAGAAAGGGGGGATAACGATAAAGTGCGAAGCCTAAGGGGAAGCGGTGCCTTGTAGCTTTAGGGGAAGAGGAGGGCAAGTGCGACGAGATTCTGGATCTAATGGGGATGTAATCGGGTATAGGACTCTGGGAAGAAACGGGGAATAGTGGAGGTATGACGGTCGACTCGCTTAATAAGAAAGAAGCGAGCTTTCGATGGGAACCTTCTGAGCAAGAAGTGTACTCAAGAAAGAGAAGAAACGCCGCAGGGATAAGAAGGCGTTCAAGAACCGTTTACCGTGTACGGAAAGGAAGGGAAAAAGGGACCTGCTTCACGATTCTCCCGGCGTAGGGATTTATTAAGCCACGAAAAAAGAGAAAAGCTAAGGATGCAGGCCTCGGCGCGGACTTGGGGAATGGGGAAGGACGTTCAGTCTAGATATAATGGAAGAGAAGTTAAGGCGAGTGGCACATGGCAGAGGAAAAAAAGAACAATAAACCCGTTGTATTATCATGGAAGGAGGAGTTGCGGTCTGGGAGGGGAGGAGGTCCTCGCAAGAATACTGACGCGGCTTCAAAGGGAAATGAAGAAGCTCGTGGAAAGGAGTCTGCCAAAAGCTTCGCGCCGGGCCAGACGCGGAGAATAAATAAGTCACCGTCTTGCCAACCAGTAGAGCGTTCGTCTGCTTAAAAACAGGGAGAAGGCTGAGGCGTCGCGCGAGACAGACGCCAGCTCAAGCGGATCAGAATCAGAAAAACGAAAAAGAAAAGGATGAGCCCGCGTCGCTATGACAAATCTGGGATTCAAACACGAAGCGGGGAAGACGGGGGGACCTAAGTGGGGAACATCGGTTCACGCGCGATCGTGAGATCTGGGGAGTAGGAGGGTCGTCTCTACCGTCTAAGCTGGCACCGGCCTACGAAAAAAGCGGAAACTAATCTAAAAAAAAGCGGGGGGAAACCTCGGGTCGAAGAGCTGAGCTCGCAGCAAAGATCAAGGAAAACTGCAGGGGAGGGGGGGGGGGGAAAGCACGTTGGGGCGTCGTGATAAATGGCGTAAGTGTGCCGCGCGATCAAAGAGGTAAACAATTGCCGGCGCGAGCATCGAAAAACGAATGATCAATATGAGCTGCAGGACTGGAGAGAAGGGAGGCCTAGTCTGCATGTCTCACCGATGCCCGACGGGAACGCCGATTTCGTCAACCGAGAGAAAGAAAAAATCGAAAGGTGGAAAACTTAGAGGCCGCGAAGACCATCCGTGGGCAAAGGACGCCGCGAGAAGAGCACTGAACTGAAATGGAAGCTACCTCTATCGTCCAACCCGGAAGCCGAAGAAGGGAAGAAAAAGAAAAGGTTCTAGTCATGAATGAGTTAAGCACGCCTCAGTGCGGAGAAAAAAAGGGGGGTTCAACTTACTCGAGCTGGTGCGAGCGCAGTGCCGAGGCCGTGTCGACTGGAAAGCGCAAAATCACAATTTCTTCTCCAAAAAGGGAAGGGGAAGAGGCGCCCGAATAATGGCTGATCTCAAAACTGAAATAAAGAGGGGGGAACTCACGATGAGGGAGGAGGTTATTAACGAGGGGGGCGCGCGCAACTAACTGAAGGGCTCTTCACCACAACAAGGGGAAAGTCCAACGGAGACGGGAGGGGAGAAGAACCATATTTCCCCGCGAAGCATCTTAGGGTTGGTGGCAAAAGGGAGGGGTCTGCCAAGTGGAAGGGCGGGTATCGCCATATCGCGCCACTCTTGAAGGGCAAGGGCGGGTTCATAATACATGGGGGCAGTTGAATCTGACTTCAGTGCGCAAAAACGAGCGCCAGAACTCGCAGTAAACAACGCGCTTAGCTCGAACAACTCGCTTCACCTGAATGGAACTACAGGGGAGAAGGGTGTTGGTCGGAATCAGGAATGAGAGACATTCTCGGACTTATGTCTAATGCGCGGGCATGGCAGTAAAGAAAAGTGTCACGCAGGATCGCGGCGCAACGGATGGTCTTCACAAAAGCAATGGATACGACACTTCTGCTTTTTAATAAGCTCCCTCGGGGGAAAGAGGAGGGAGGGGACACGTTTCGGGGCGCGCGAGAAAAAGGAAGTAGAGGACAAAAAACGCGCACTCCAGCATTTCGGTCAAATTGTGAGGGGAATCGTGGTAGCGGCCGGACGAAAAAAGGGTGTACAAGAGGAAAAACAATACTCCTGCCGCCGCCGGACGGACAAAAAAAAAATTAAATAATTCCAGCAGCCGAAAGGGAGGTCCTTTACTAAACAAGCTTGCCGGAGACAGCTCTTCGATAAAAGGTGGAAACAGCGGAGGGGAGGGTGCATGTTTCAGGCGAGAGGAAAATTCGCGCGGGGGGGTTATACCAATCAGCGAAACACTGCTCCCTCGAATCCATCAAAAAACGCGCGCAAAGGATGTCAATATTGGACGAGGGGAACCGCCAAGAAAAAAAAGGACAAGTCCCTAGAGTTGTACCTCGCGACCGTCTCGAAACTGGCTGAGTGGGGGGAGGCATTCTCGATCCGCTGTGAGATGGACGTCCTGAAAGCGACGATCTTGCGGACTTGGGAGGGAAGGAGGAATGCTACCAAAAAAAGCTTGAGAACTGGGGGTTTGCAGAAAGGTGGTCCTTTCGGCAACGAGGCCTAACGGGACCGGCAGCGAACAGAGCGTGGTTTTGAGAAAGGGGGGGCCCAGCTCATGCAGATTAACCTTCACTGAAGGGAGGAGGCAGTGCCCTCGTGAGAGCAGTCGCAATAACCCGTGAAAAGGACCAGATGAAAAAACTTGCATGTCGTAGGGTGTCGGGAGCAGTAGGGGGCAAAAGAGCTCCGTCTGCCGGGTCGATAAAAGCTAGAGTAAGAAAAAATTAAGAAATGACAAAAAGAAGAGATATTCAAGGACGCAATTATGCGCGTTGATTAGAGGTGGGTGGGGTCTTAAAGACACACCTCTGGAGAATCGAGAAGAAGGGAAGAATTGTCTCAAAAAGAATCCGTTGAGGAAGCGGGAAGAAAGCAAAAAGGTCGCAAGTCTTCGGAGAACGCAATGTCCTTGGTAGGAAAGGGAGGACCAGAAAGACTCGCAACGAGCGGGGCGAAGAGTCTTCAGCCACGGCTTCATACAGAGAAGCGAACCGCCGGGGGAGCCCTAGTAAAGGAAAACCCACCATCAAGAATCGACCGCAAAACGGATCAGTCGAAAGGGACGCGATATGCCAAGACCAGGGCACACAAAAAAAACCGGCAAACCGGGCGGCAAACTCTCGAAGCTGAGCAAGGCCAGATCGCGAAAAAAGGAGAAGGCGCACCCCGGGGGGGCATCGGTTATTCGGTACAAGGGGGGCTTGGGGGGGGACAGCAAAATCACCAAGAATGTCAGATAAGGAAAGGCTGTCAGTCGACTTCGAAAGTTATATTGGACCGGAAAGCATTGGGGTGAGAAGAACAACTTAGATGACGAGTGACTGGGGGAAAAATCAGTCTTCGTGGAGTTGAACAAAACAACGGGGAAATCGATACTCTAGTAAGCGCTATCAAGTATCAAACCGACTAATCTGTACTAGTCCACAACACAACGGATATGATAAAAAAAAGAGAAAGCCTCGTTAGTCTTTATCCATGGGATCTCGCTACTTATCGGGGAGAGGAAACAGGGTGTAAAACAGACTAATACATAAGGCGTGCCACAGCCGGAAACGGTGGGGAAAAACAAGAGGCGCCTGCACGATCACCAGCGAGAAGTGATTCGGGGCGAGCAGGCAAAGGAAAAAATGAAAGTCGGGGGGCCGTCCCTCGCCACGACCGGTCCGTCAGATGTAAGGAAGAAAAAATGCCTGTGTATCTCTAGAATTTGCAGGGACGAGAGGCAAAAGACGTCTCAAAAGCGTGCCGCCGTGCCGGGGTCTCTGGGTAGGGCTGCGAAGGCGATATTTAGAGAGCTTATGTTGGAGGGGTTTGATAATCGTGCTCGCCGTGTGTAAGAGGATGGAAAGAGAAGAAAGGGCGGCATAGATCTCTCGTGGGAGAGATAACGCGCAGACGGTGACAAAGGAACAGAGATCGGAGCAGACGCGCGGGATCTCCTCTGGACAGAGGACACGTATTTCGTAAGTAGTGATAGAAGTCTTCTTGAAGCGGGAATTCAAGCCAGAGTACTGGGAGGGGGATTGGAATGCCAATCCTAGTGGATAAAAGAGCATTTGGGGCGGCCTACGAAGAGAGGACTTTGGTTTTTATCGTTCCAAGAGAGAAAGTTAGCAACTAACGGCTAACTTAGAGGTTTAACAGGGGCGCTGCTTTACCGACGAAAGCCGTTTTATTCCAAATGGTCTGGAAGGGTGCTAAAGGGGTTAAGAACTTAGAAAGAAAAGGATTTCCTGAAAAAGAAAAACGGGGACGCGTTGCAGATCCTCGGGCAGGAGAGAAGTACTACAAAGTCGAACTTTAGAGCGGGGAAGTCCCTTCGGCGAATTGCCTGGAAAACTAAATACGAAAACAGGGAGGGGGGGAAAAGAGGCTCGTTGCCCAGGCCGACCGGAGTACTCCAAGCAAGGCTCGCTAAAAGAAATTACTAAATCACGCGTGAAATGTCTACGCAACGAAACATCAAAAATTTTGCGCGCCCCAGGAAAGGTACCAACATGAGGTGAGCAGACGCGGAGGGTTGACGGAGGGGGAGAAGTTTACATAAAGAGCTCGAATCGGTAGAGGAAGGGGGCTAGATGGTGGCGCGGGCTTATAACTTCAGGAGGCACCGCGACTGGCACTCGGGAGTCGCCCTGCTGTAAAATCGGCTCTAGTATGCGCTCGGAAGAGACGTAGATGGAAAGCAGGGAACTTCTTAAAAAAAGGGGGGAAGGCAGCATCTCACTGGCGCGGAAGTCTAGCAGAGGGAAGGAAGTCTGGATCCAGGCTTGTACACGTTTAAGGGGACGGCGCGCTACATAAAGCACGAGGAAATCAAGGAAAAGGGATGAAAAAACTGGAGGCGGGCACGAGAGATGAATGGGAAGACACCTCGCTAAAAAACGAACTCCACGCCGATTTGTAACGAGAAGAAGCAAGCGAAGTGCCCTCTTTGGAAAGAGAAAAAGACGGGTTGGCCGGACGCCGCGAGGGAGTGCAAATTGGAAGGAGACCGCTGATAGGCAGGCCGAAAACAAAAAAAACCGAGCCACCGGAAAAAAAAAAAAGCGACCATGTGCGAAGAGTCAATCCAGAAAGTGACGGGGAGTGGTGGGGTTGAGAGAGACGAGACAGCTTGGGGCTGAAAAAGCGGAGGAATTGGGGAGCTCGGGGCGCAGGCAGGGAAAAAAAAAGAAGACCCATGCTCGAAAAAAGCCGGTCGAAAAGACCGTGCAGGGACAGGTAAGGGGGCTGATCACCCGCCGCAACAAGCTATTCACAACTCGAGAAGAGGAAAAAGAGGTTAACTCGGGACTCGAGAACTCTGTGTAGATCGAGAAAACAACACAAAAAGGAAAGAAGAAGTCCACGAATCTGACACGACGTTAGCTTTGCAAAAAAACGAGCCCCACGAGGCCCCCCCTACTAGAACTGACGAGCAGTGGTGCAATCGGGTAGGGGAGGAAAATTTTCAGGAGTGGGTCAAACATAGTCGCCCCGAATTCGGCAAGGACTTTTGAGACAGAAACGCGACAATGTAGAAGTTGATCGGGAATAAGTCGGGTCTGAACAAAAAGAAGCCAGAAAGAGAAGGCGCAGCACCAATCAGGGGAGGAGAGACTAGAACAAAAGGAGGTTCAAGCGCGGAACGTACTTCAAGTTGACTCAGCTCTCGAAATGAGAAGCTTCGTTGAGAAAAGGAAGGGTTGCTGACTGCGATGGGGATCCACGAAAGCCGGAAGGAACAGACTTATCTCCCGGAGTCCGGGAAACGGACTAAAGGGAGAAGGATCCGCACGAGCGCAGGCTCATAGGTGAAGAAATCTTCTTGACTCACGGGCGGGAGAGAGGTGGACTGTACTGCAAAATAGCCGCCCGGAAAAAGCAGAGCAGAAGCAGGGGTCTGCCATATTCATTTCGGTATAGCGCAAGAAGAAAAGGTGGACAAGCTGACCCGAAGGCAATAAAAGCCGGCCTCCGCCGTGCGAGAAGAAGAAACAGTTAGGATGAATTCCAGCAACGCCGGATGGAAGGTAGCTAGGCAAGAAGACGACTCTCAAAGGAAAAAAAAAAAGTGGGAAAAGAGGGAGTGAGTGTGCCGGGATTTGTTGTAGTCTGGCTCGGCGCTAGAGAGGTAGAAAATCAAAAAAAAATCGGAACATCGAGCTCACCGATCGTATGTACAGGAAAGTGACCAATTACCTCCAGAGGAGGGGGCAAGTCCGGAAAGCCTATAAGTGGGGAAGAGACGAATAGGGAGTCGTCAAACGGGCTGATGGGGAGTGGTATAACCGAGGGAGGAGGAATTCGCGCGAACCGGCGGACTTCGCCCTTTAGGAGAGAACAAAGAATCGAAAGAGTTGGGAAAAAAGTTCCGTAGACGGCTAAAACTATGAAGGAAAGGCCGTACTCTAACATCAACGGGGGGGGAAAAGATGGTTAAAACGCGGCGCAACAGTAAAAAGGAATTCTTCAGAGGAAAAAAAATGATGAGCAAAACAGGTCGTCAGAACCTAGTAATGGACCTCTACCATAGGAGAAAAAGTGAAATGGGAGGTAGGAAGACTTCCAAGGGGGTGCAATCGGCTACCGCAAAGGACTTAAATCTTAGACGTACACAGAACGATAAAAGGAAAACCCAAGTAAGGGGGAGAGGAATGAATCAATACGTTTGGTACGAGGGGGATTGGCAGTAAGGAAAAAAAATAACACAGCGTCCGAGCTCTGGTAAGAAGGGAAATATTTATCCTCCGTACCGAGCCATGGGCTTTATCGAGATGCCCGATGAGCGGGATGGCCGAGCCTGGCCTGGTTCAAAAGAGAGGAAGTCAGGGGAGGAAAGGAAAACGGAAAGATATTTCTAGAAGGAAGGCGTCGAATCACTCGGCACCGGAGCCATTCAAGATAAAGAAGCGACGCAATCAATCAGGAAAAATTGAGAGAAGGAAGAAGCTACCAAAAAAAACAACACAAGACACCAAAAGAAAACCGGCGGAAACATCTCTAAGAGGAGGGGAAATTCGAAAGCGAAAATTATCAGCGAGACAATGGAAGATCCTAAATAAAAAAAATTTAGGGGCGAGAGCCGTCACCAAAGCGGATTACTTCCCTGATATCAGTCATAAGGAAGGACCGTGATCGTGCAAAGGAACAATTGTTCAAAAAAACGGCAAGGAGAGAGAAGAGAAAAACTAATATGGGGGGGGGGGGGTTCAAGAAAGTCTTTCGTGAAAAGAGGGGACGCAAAAAAAACTGGGTAAAATCTAATCCGCAAGACAGGCGCTCTAGCCAGCCCACCTCCAGAAACGAAGCTTGGAAACTCTCCAAAAAAAAAAAATTCTTGAGGAAAAGAGAGAGATTCGCGTTCTGGGAGAGAAAGGGATCTACTTAGTCTAGGCTTTAAACACTGGTGGGGAGGGAAGACGCGGGACGACCGCGGGACCAGACATCTTTATACACGTGTGGAGAAAGTGCAAAAAATATCAAAAAGAGGGGAGAAGGGGGGAATTGAGGCGGGCTCGGAGGAAATAAAAGTTAGGGGGGGGGAAGGGTGTGGGGGAACTCCAAGAACGAGGAAAGATGGAGGAGATCTTTGCGCGCCGAATGTTTAGGGAAACACGATCTGCACTGGGTGAAGCGTTAACAGGGGTGGAAAGGTCTTTGGAAGCAGGCGAAGTTTCGAGTCAAAGATGATGGGATCGGTGAGAGAAGGGTGGGGAGATGCTTACTCGAAATCAGTCTGCTTAATTATCTCGCAGAGGGGAAGTCTCCTGGAATGAAGTAGTGACAAGGAACAGGAGAGAGGTACCTCCGAGATAATCCGCTAAAATCAAGGAAAAACAAACTTCTGACGGAGGGAACCCTCTTCAAGGGTCTCCCGTTGACGCTTGTTAGGTGAGGAAAGAAAAATCCAAACCGCGGAACACAAAGAAGAAAGACGATCGTAATTTTAAGGGGCAGGTATAAGAAAGAAGTGAAGCTAGCGACGGAGCGTGCACAAGCAGATTTCGAAGAAAGGAATTTCGGCCTCATGGTCGAGGAAGGGGGGAAGGTTCAATAAAACGCAAATAAGGGAGTCCAGGAACGCAGAGCCTGACCGGGGGGGTGCCGACGACGGAGGGGAACGCTGTCACAAGTCGAATGGTATACGAAGGCCCGTATCGTAGAAAAAACAAGAAAGAAGTCAAAAAATGCGGGACCGCGGGTCCGAGCTGTTGCGTCTCATTCCTCAAATGGCTCCGGCAAGCAAGGAGGAGAGGAGAGAAGGGGTACTCCAAAAGCGAGAATCTATAACGAAAAAATAAAAGCCAGAGTTGCGGACCCAACGAAAAGATGGACCAGGGTGGAGTAGGATAAGTCCGGCATAGCGACGGGAACATCTGGACAGAGAGAAGTGCGTTGTAGAGTATCTACGCTGGAAGAGGAAGAGGGGGGATAAGAAAAATAAAAGGACCGAGAAAATTCAAAGAAACAAATCGACACTTGCTGTTCAACATATCTCTCTATGGCTCTTCCTAAAGCATTAAATGAGGGGAGGGAGGGGACTGATGATCACGTTGTGAGTCGGGGGGCGAAATGCGGAATTGCAGAAAAAAAAAAGTGGACCAAAATGGGAAAGGAGAGAGGCTACATCCTCACGAAAGGGGACACGATCCGAGGAAAAAACGCCGGGCGGCGAGGATAAAGGGGAAAGTCACCACACGCCGAACGTGCCTCCGATTTAAAACGTAAAGAGGAAGATAGGTCAAAAAAGAAGGCGGAGCAATGAAACAATCCGGGGCAGAAGCCTGAGAGTCAAGAACGAACGGGAAAAGGGGTTCCTCCTACAATCGGGAAATCGAAAAATCCTCCCAGCTAAGGCTTTCCAAGCCGAAAGAAGGAAGGGTTTCATTATGTCCGCCGCCCTTCCGTAGAGGAAGCAGTTTTTGAGATGAAAAGAGGGGTTCTTAGAGTCGGGGATTCGACACTGGTGCGAAAACTGAGAAAATCAAGACAAAGGGGAGAGCCGTTCCTTAAACCCGCTAACGAGGGAAAAAGAGATGCGGGAAACAGGACTGAAAAAGGCAAACACGATTGCAAGATGAAATTTAGTGAGAAAAGGTAACATCGTGGTAGACGACGCACGCGAAACTTAGTTTCTCGAGAAAAACAACCCAATGAGGGAAAAAAGAGAGATCAAAGACGTTCGCTTACTCGAAAAGAAGTTACATAAAAAAAACACATCGACGAAATCGTTGGGATCGTTGTCGGCTTCCATTTTGGGAAGGGAGGGCGGTGAGAAGCCATTCTTTAAACTCGTTCGGTAAAGGCTGTGGGAAAAGGATAATGTAGCGGACGAGGAAAGGGAGAGGGAGCACCGCCAGGACCAAAAGCCAAAAACCTAAAAAGAGCGCGTAAGACAACTCGCTTGAAATTCCAATAAAAGGAGGGTACTCCAATTCACTGCTCGAAATGAGAGAAAAGGGAGGATGAAAACAGGCGGATAATCAAACAAAAAAACCTGAAAAGTAAAGAGAGAGGTCTCTTCGCTGCGGCTTAAGAAAAAGGGAGGAAGGAGAAAGATTAATTCGCTTTGAGCGCTCAAAACGAGGGACGAAAGAGGATTTCAGTGGAGCGCGTGCGACGCATGAGGCGAGAACGCCGCCGCTCAGAGAAATCAGCAGCATTTCAAGTCATCGGAGCTTCTTATGGATGGGAGGAGAAGAAGAAAGGGGTTGAAAATACGAACCTGAGTCAAAAAGAAGGGCCCGCCGTGCGCACTCTGACACAACGTGCGAAAAAGCCCAGCAGACGCAGGAATCCTGGGGGAAGAAAGAAGCAGCGTGACCTATCTCATAAAATCGGAGAGCAAGGGTAACAGAATGCTATTGGAAAAACGGATGGAGGATGGAGTAAAGTGGGGAAAAGGCTAGTCTGTATACCTCGCTGGACCCAATCAGATGACCTCTAACTAAAAGGGAGTGGACCGATTGAAAAGAGACTGACCAAGGGCGGAGCTCCGGAAGACCCCTCTATGTTTACCCATCGCTACTAGTAGAGAAAATGGGCTTATTTTGAGGGTTTCTTAGAAAGCGCCTCGATAACTTTGAGCGTCCGGACCTCGCGAACGCACCTTTCAAGGCCTGCACTGCTACGCAACGGAGCGACTCTTTTTTGTCCAAATAAAGGGGGTGCCGGAGTTAGGGGGTCGAGAGCCGACGTGCCAGGGAGCTCGACAGAGCACTGTTAAAGCGTTCCAGCGCGGAGAGAGCACAAGGACGTGAAGGAAAGAATGAGGATCGTCTCAAGTCCACTCCGAAAGAAAAGGAAGAGACCAGATAAAACGGGCATGGAGGTGAAAAAAAAATGAGGTGAATCGACTCCGGAGCCGTAGGGAGTCAGGGTAAAACAGTTAACTATAATTAAAAATGAAGAGAGAGTCCCCGTTGTTAGAAAAGGGGGGTTCCAACTTAATCAATACATAGAGTAAAGTAAAGCGATGAATTAAAGGGAATGGGGATACTGCCTTACTCGGTGAAAGAAGGGGGTGGAAGGAATCCCGAGGCGTAGGGGAAGTTCCAAAGCCGGGGAGCCGTAGGGAAACAGAAGGGCGCCTCGCAAAAAGGGGAGAGAGAGATAAAATTTCGGGTCCGAAGGGGGGGTAGGGGGAGTACCTCCACAGCCAAAAACTAGCAACGATTGCGATACAAAAAAAACCCGAGAATCCTAGGAGAAACTGAGGGAAAGAAAATTGCTCGCAGGCAGCCAAAAAAAAGGGAGGAAACTCGGACGCTAGGAGAGGATCATGCTTCCGTCGAAAAGGACGACGCTGGACCAAAAAAATCCTCAAGCCTGACTGGGCACGGGTTGGCTAATCCTTCAACCAGACTTCGTCGGACCCTGATAGGAAAGACCTAAGAGGGAGGAGGTGGGGTTTGGCGCGAAGCGGGAAAAAGGACACTATATGAAAGAAAAGTCTTGGGGCACGAACTCCGTGGATGTAGGAATCAAAAACGTTTCAATCCAGACGCGCAGGCGCTCGAGCAGGGGGGTCACAGTGACAAAGAAGAGAGGATCCTCAGAAAAAAAAAGGGGGGATAAGTTAGAGAGAGAAAAAGGATGTTCGTTTACCCTTGCTCGAGACTCCGGAAGGCACTTTAACAGGGGGTTTTGGAGGAAAAGAACAAACCGGCACCACACCGAGGGCATCGACTGACCCAATGCATTCACAGGAGAAGAAAAAGAGTATTGAGGCTTGCGTAATTCCAGAAGCTTAATTTCTGGGGGGCGAAAAATGCCACGAAGGCAGAGAAGACGATTCAAAAACCGTTTTCGAAGGGAAACAGGTGGGGCGAAAGATCGCTTGCGAAGAGAATGTTACCCATGGTTTAAGGTGGAGGGACATGTTAAGCAAGTGCAAGAATGAGGGAGGAGGGAGAGGGATCGGACGAAATAGGCGCGCCCGGGGGGGATCGGCTGTTGAATCGCCGCACGGCATAATTATCGACGCTCTTTAGAGCCGAAAGGAGGAAAGGAAATAGTACAGAGTATCTTAAGGAAAAAACGCAGAGCGGGATCTCATCTTCGAACACCGGATTTAGACGTTATCGGGGAGGATTCACAAGGGCAACGCGGGAACGAGAAAAAAAAAAAGGGACGCGTTTGAGTAAAGCCCACGCACAACGCTATATATAGAGAGGGAAGGGGAAGGGTGAATAGTCACGATATTTAGCTTAAAAGGCGACGGAGCGGTTTTCAAAAAATCAGGACAGGAACCACGCCTGAAAACAGTAAAAGCAGGGGTTCGAGGTAATTGGAGGAATGAGGGGAACATGCTATGCAATGGAACGGAAAAAGGGAAGAAGAACTTTGCCTCTCCGAACGAAGGAAGAGGACGGGACGCTGTGAGAGTCGGGAAAAAAAAAAGTGGGCCTCGTCAGAAAAGCACTAAAGACCGGGGGGAGGGGGGAAAAAATCTGTAAGCGCGTTTCAGGTCCGGCAGGACTAAAGGGGGCAATCCGCCCCCGTGCCCCCCCACCCCCAAACCAATACGGGAAAAGAAACGAGACGGACTACAGATACACATCGGATCTGGATAATAATGGATGTGGGGGGGGGGGGGGGGGGGGTGCTCACACCAATGACTCTACAAGTAAGGTGATGGAAAAATATGTTTGAAAAAAAAAACAGCATCCGATGGGGACACGTGAGTAAACTTGTGGACAATCATCTGAGAAGAGGGGAAAGAGAAGTTGAGCAAGATTGTAGCAAATAACAAACGCGCACTGAACACAAAGAAAAACATCGAATGAGGTTTCAATCCTATGTCTAGAAGGAGCTGCGCTCGGCCTGCCTAGAGTCATCCGAAGAGGGAGGGACTTATTCACAAAATCAACTGGCGACGGGGGGGGGGGAGAAGGGCTGGCATAACGTAAAGGCCGGGCTGACGATCCAGGCTTGCCACCCATTGCACAAAGGGTCCTCTGAATACCAAGAAAGAAAGGGTAATATGGCGAAATTGCTGCCTACCGGGGAGCTCGAAGGGTGAGGGCATAAAAAGAGAAATGACTGAAAACCGATTTCGTCAACGCGGAGCTCCAAAGCGAAGTGCGGGGACTGCCTAGAAAAAAAAAAAGAACCATCCTTGACCAGAAGGAAGAGAAGAACGCGCGTGCTGAATACCGTCTGGAAAAAGAGAAGAAAAGAAAAATTCATCTCAGAAACCGCTATTGTCTAGCATGAAGGAGGAACTGAAAATTCGTGAGGCGAACTAGGGGTTCTAAAAAAAAGTGTTCTATCTTACTCAGAAAGAGGGGGGCTGGAGAGGCTTTTCCTCTTGTTCTAAGAGGAGAAGAGACTAAAATAGACTGCTATTAATCGCCGTTTCTGAACAGAAAGTGTAGACGACGGAGCAAAAAATCCTGATCACCCCCGCAACTGGACGCGCGACAGGAAACACGGATTCAAACTAGTGGAAGGAAGGAGAAACGATTGCCGAGCCGCGAACGTCGGGGAGAAGAATAGAAAAAAAAAAAAAAGGAGTACGGATGAAAAAGACGTTCTGAGTGGAGAAGGCCCCTCGAGGTTACCTCGATAAGCACATGGGCGAGAGGGGGGGGCAAGAGGGGAGGAAGGCACAGTTAATTCGTTTGATCATAATAGAGTCAACCCGAGTTCGGCACGGGCTTGGGTAAGAACGGGAAAAATGGGTAGGCAGTTCCTGGGGCGGATAAGGAGAAGAAGGAAACTCCAAGGGAACTCATCCTCAGAAAGCAAAAAAGAGTTCATCGGGTCTTTTAAAAAAAAAGTACAAGAACTTTAAAGCGTGACCCTCCTGCTCGAAAATAAAAAGAGGCGGTAGGGCAAGATGACGGGGGGTCGCGTAGGAAATGAAAATAAAAGAGAAGAAAAGCAAGGGTAAAGGGGGGGACACTCGACTCAGGAAGAAGAAGGAGACGGCACTGAGTCTCGCGGCATTATAAGCCTGAGAGGGGGGAAGAGAACTTTACAAAATCGGCGGTCACTTCGGGCTCTCTTGCAAAGGGAGCAGGATAGAAGAAAAAAAAAACATCATGGAGCATCAAAGGGAGGAAACAGTGGGATCAGGAGGGATGTATCGCCACCGAAGGAAAGAGAGAAGAGGAAAAAATACGCCTGCCGCCTTTCGCACAGAAAAAAAGGGGGAGTCCCTGCTTCCGCAAGACGGCCGGGAATGCTGCGAGGAACAAGCTTCCTAGACTAAAGTCGAGGAACCGAGGTTGAACGCAGGGCGGTTCTGTTGGTAGGAGGGCTGTCGCCTCAGTAAAAAGACAAAACCAAAAAAAGGCGAACACGAGCGACCTATCAGCGGGGGGCCGAACCCTTATCAAGAGGAAAGAAACGTCGGGGCAAAAGCCCTATAGTGGAAAAAGAAACTAGGGGCAAGGCGAAACTGGCGAGGTTAGTGTTCTAGCAGACGGAGCGTCATCCTCTGTGGAAAGGGAGAAGAATACGCGACGGGCCTGCGAAGACCAAGGATTCACGCCGACTGAGGGGGGGACAACGTAAATCTTTCATGGTGGGGAGGGGAAGGAGGCCGAGGAAAAAACAGCAGAAAGGGGTATAAAGCGGTCCAGCGAGCGAAAAATCTCACGGTAACGTCCTCGGAAGGAAAAAAAAGGGCTGATTATTCAATGAGCATGCACTACGCTCGAAAGGCCCAACAGCGACCAGGGGAATAAAAGGAATTGGAGGTATTGAGAAAACTGAATTGTGTGACAAGAGGTTAAAGGCGCCGTTAGCTAATAGGAGGGGGAGACAGGCAGATTAACCCAAGGGGTCCTCTATCGTTAGTGGAAAAAGATAACGTGCGGTTGGGGAGTGGACAGTCCTCCTAACAAACGCACGAGTGGAGAGCGGGCGCGGGGGATCCTTAACATTAAGTCCAATCACGTTGAGGGGGGAAAAGGGAAAATCCCGATAAAACTCCGCTCTCCGCCTTGGGGGTACAATCAGAGCTCATATGAAGAATATCCCCGGGCGGGTCTATCGACAGGGGAACTTCTTATACGGAAGGAAAAAGCAGCACAGGCTAGCCCAGAATAAACCCTATCACATCATCGGACAGCCGACCAAGCCTTGGAAGAGGCAAATGTCAAGAAAAAACCAGCGCACCTTCTTCAAAAGAGAGGATGAGCACGTCGGAAACATTAAGACAAGGCAGACAAGCTGCATCTCCGTGATCTGCCGGAGTAGTGGTCCAGAGGACTTCCAATAAAGTAAGATTCGGGGGCCCTCAACCTTCGCAATAAGAAAGGAGCGACATTATCTTCCTAGCCAGTGGTCAGAAAAACTTCCTAGTAAAACGGGGGCTTTTGGCACTACAGGCCTGAACGGAAGAAAGTGCGGAAAACAACTGTTTCAACAACTCCGGGGGAGGAGAGGAGCACAAGAGCACAAAAAAAGAAAAAGCTGGGGAATCGGAGATCAACACAACCAACGGAGAGATAGAGAGAGGGCGTCGGGTGCGTGCATTGCTCGGGAGCCGCGCTTGAGAGAAACCGTTGGTGGGGGTCGTACATCTCAAAAGAAGGGGAGGGGGTACCACCAATCATAGAAGGGATGAGACAAGGCGCAAATGCACGATAAATAGAGCGAATTAGGCTGAAAAAAAAGAGCATTATAAGGATTAAGGGCGGTGGGGAAGGAAGAGAAGTACCAGACAGAAGAAGACATCTGTATATGCCGTTGTTAAACGGAGGGAGAATTTGGGAGGGAAGACTATCGCATTGAGATGCTCGAGGGAAAAAGTGCGAGCGGGTCTTGAATACGGAGAAAGGAGAATATGCAGATGGGGTGGGGGAAAAATCTGCAAAGCCTGTGGCCGAGTAAACTTATGACGCACACCTTGGATAAAGCTAGACGAGCGGTTGCGAGGAAAGAGAGAAAGAGGGACAACCAAAAGGCGATCTGAAGAAGAAAGAGGGAAGGCCGCTTCAACCGCACCTAATGGTCCTTTAACGAAGAGAAAAGATCCAACTGAGGAAGGAAGGTCCCAAAGCGCTTTGGAGGGAATTAACAACCTCAACAACAGGGCCATATCGGAACGGCCTACGAGCGGGCGGACTGTGAGGTTCCGTCGAGATAATATTTAGATAAAGGAAAGGGAGCCAGAGAAAATGGAAAGGGCTTTCCAAACAAAGAGATGTACAGGGGATTGGGGTCACTCCTGGTAAAAACGTAATTTTCTAGCATTGGAAGAGAAAAAAATAGCATAGAGGAAGACTAAAAAGGTACTCCTTGGGAAGAAAGATCTGCGCTTCACAACGTCGAAGGGGGGGGGGTTAGAGCGACGGGGGAAAGTCGGCTCGTAACAAAAGAAAATATCGGCCACAACACGGCCTCGGTGCGTCGATGGCCTCAAAACCGCAGCGTAACGCGGAAGGACCTCAGCTCACACGGGGAAGCTAGAAAAAAAAACGAAAAGTAAACTCACCCTCAAATGTGCGCGGCGCTATGGTAACAACGAGGGGGGGGATCGCCTCAGCGGGCCACTAGAGAAGGTTTGGTCCATCGGTACAAACAAGTCTGTGAGGACTTCTGTTGATACCGCAAGAGGGGAAGAGGAGCTGGGTATACCGTCGAGGGAGAAAAACACAAAATCCACACTCGGCCATAAATCGAAAAGCTGTTAAATAGGGCGGAAAGACTTCGCTCGCCGCTGAACCGAGATCAATGATAAAGTCTGCTGGGGGGACTGTAATTCCAAAGACTGGGAGGGGAGGGGACACTGGCACCGGCGTAGGGGAACGAGGAGGGGAAGAAGATTGCATTGTCCGGGAGACGACATCCTAAACGATGATCAATTTAGAAATCGAGGGAGCTTCGGGCACAGGGAGGGAGACCGGAGGAGACCGGCGCGACGTTCCCGCCTAGGTCAGGGCAAAGGGAAGACTCACAAAAGGATCTGAACGAAAAAGACGTTGGCAGGACTCAGTCTGAAATAACACGCGTGAGGCCTGGTCCACCGAGTGGATCGGCAATCCAGAAGCTCCCCTCAGCGGGGAAAGAACTAATCAAAAAGGGAGGAGGAAGGCACTCACTTCGTAAGGTCTGAGAAATGGGAGAGATTACTCAGCTTGTGCTTATTTCGAGTAAAAGAAGAGAATCTTTTGAAAACACAATACGACGATCACCTGCTAACATTGTCCTCCTGGCCATATCCAAAGAAATCAAGGACGAGGGGGGAAACGGGAGGGATGATCACCAAAAACAGTGACACAGAAAGGGAAAAAAAGATTCGGCTTCGAGGTAAATAAAAGGAGCTCAAAAAAGTACGGGGTCGCTCTCAAAAAAAAACGGGGAAAGATATAGATCACCGACAGGTTCGGAGGGGGGAGGAAAGGGAAAAGATGGTACCTACGAAGAGGTGGGGGGGAATCGGGTCTTTCCGTTGTCAAGCATAGCGGGGAAAACCAAGGGGGGACAACGGGCTTGTTCAACGGCAGAGACCGGGGGAATGTGAATCAGGAGGCGATTCGAAACGGGCGCAACCACAACAAGAAAGGGAGAACACCAAAATGGTCTAATCGACAACTCGCTTTCACCGTCAAACGAGGAAGGCGGGGCTCAATTCCTGCTCGAACTGGCGCTGATCGAATGGCGATGCGGGAAAGCTAACATGAAGGGGGAAATCCAGCATGAAGAAGAAGGGCAAAAGAGTTATAATCCTGCCGGGGAGGGTTCAGAGAGAGAGGGAGACTGGGAGATAAGAGGTGAGAGGGAGGGACACTTTCACTCGCGCGGTTCTGACCAGCCAGTTAGGAGCTCTGGACCATGCTCTCAGCAGACCATCAGGAAAGGGGAAAGGGAAAGTGATCAAAAAAATTATTATGGGAACAGAAGGGAAAGTCAACTTGGACCAAGCGTCTGGGAAAAAAAGCTCGCAAACGCCTACCGTGAGAACAGCGAAACCACCGTTTCTGCCTTCCAGCAATCTCTGAAGTGGAAGTGATCTCAACTAGACTGGAGGACAGAAGGGTGACATCAGTCGAGTAGTGGAGGGTTTTGTGGCAGTACCGAGGTTCGCAGGCTCAGCGGAGAAAAAGCCGCCCAAAGAGGAGAGAAAGGGGGGGGGGGGTCTCGCAGAATGGAAAAGGGAACGCTGGCCCGTCTCGGCGAAAATCACCAGTGAAGTCCTCCTGATGGAAAAGGGCGAGCACTTTCTTTGATTGGCTAAAGCTATCGTCACTCTGTGAGCTGGGTAAGGTCAACTTACAGGGTCAGACGGGAAGGAAAGGGGAGTACTCCAGGTGCTATGGAGAAGAAACGCGAGACTAGTTGTCCCTCAGGCACGTGAGTTATTTGAAGGTGGCGACGAAATTCATACTTGGAAAAAGTCTCTCTACAAGGCGAAAGGGTTGTTAGAAGTCATAGGGAGGGAGGCAAATCGCGACGGAAGGGGGGCGGCAGGCCCGCGATTAGATAGATAAGAAAAAGAGGGGAACCGGGCTACACAAAAATTCTGAACAGGGCAATGTCGTGAGGGACGGGGAAAATCCTGCCTGGGGGGGCAATAGCTCGCGCTGGAGGGATGAAAGAGAAAGAGGATACAGACGATATACACCTGAAACCAAATCAAAGTAGGCAAGGGCCAGACGTTTTTAAGGGTGGGCTAATAAAAAAAAAGAACAACCGTACTCGGAGGCGATGAAAGGGAATCAGGGGCTTCCGTACGCGGAAATCCGGGGAAAAGAATGACTTAAAAGGGCTGATGTCGGAAGATTCGAATTTGGAAGAAGGACGAACAGAGCTAAGAGGGGAAACAAAAATCTCAAATATGATCGCCACCGGAGTCGAAATACAGAAGCCTAGAAAAAGGCGAATCCGCGGAGGGCGATACAAACCAAGCAAAGAAACTGAAGGGCCGCCAGGTCGAATTGGGGACGGATCCAAAAAAAAAAAGAATAAAAAAAAAACCCGCGCAGCGAGAGGACGCCCCTTAAATCGCAAAAATTCTAAAAAAAACAAGTTCCTCTACTAGGGAGGAAGGGCTGTGGAGCTGGGACAAAAAATACTAGATTAAGGGAAGGAAAAGCGCCCCCAATTCCGCTCACGTGAGAGGGGTAAAACGCGCAAAGAGGTTCGCCAAAAGGTGGGGGTACTCAGAGTCGTTGACTCAAGGGGAGAAAAAAACAAGGGGTTTCAAGCTCGAGATCGGGTAGAGAGCAGGTACCACGAACGAGATG
>Ga0179593_1624217_pt1 | contig 26609 bp, 35 predicted proteins | sample CZODoug2_1_08_16_FD_185931 | JGI IMG/M metagenome (GOLD analysis project Ga0179593, IMG submission 185931) | Vadose zone soil fungal communities from Angelo Coast Range Reserve, California, USA - CZODoug2_1_08_16fungal (PacBio error correction) | ecosystem: Environmental > Terrestrial > Soil >...
AAAAGGGGATGGTAGGTAAGGGGCAAATGCATGACGTTGGATCACTCCCAAGAGACGCCTTTTGACCACAAATTTGGGGGGGTCCAAAAAAATTCTGCCTTGGGGTGGAGGGAAGGAAACCACATTACCATCTCCCCAGGTCCCCTCTTACCCCCGGAAAAAAATTAGGGCCAAGTCAATCTAGTGGGGCACAAACGGGGATGGGGGAAATTGCAGATTTTTGAAGACAAAAAAGATACTGCCCTTGATAATAGCTGGAAAATGTGGGGGGTTTTGTATATAAAAAAAAGCACGTGCGTGGAAACGCCGCGGACAAGGAAACGGGAGGAAGGGCATGGCCTCACTCACGGGGCCTCCAGTCGAAAGACTTTCTCTGGAAAAGAACAACATTAGGGAAAAACGGGCATTGGTCGGAGGGAAAAAAAAGGAAGCGGTGCTCAAAAAAAAAAAAAAACAAAAAAACAAAAAAAAACAAGATGGCCCAAAACTGAAAGATAAAAAAGAGTATGTGGCAGTGTGAGAAGAATCAGAGAAATGGCCTGACAGGACAATGGAAGGTGGAACAAGGGGCAGCGCCATTTAAAACCGTAAAAAAAAAAGGAGTGGGGGACGGGAGACGCGGGGTGGTCGCACAAGAAAAGGAGAACGGACGAAAAAAAGGGAAAGGGGTCACTGGGGGGGAAAAGAGGCACTGGTTGCAGCCAGGCGATTAAGGAGGGGCCGAAAATGGAAATGATGTTCAGTAAGCAAGGAACCAATCTCCAAAGCAGTGAGGCCTCTGTCCCGGTGAAAGGAAAAAAAAAAAAAAGGGTGCGCAGAAAGAAGGGAAATGGGAGAAAAACATATCAGTCAGGGGCTGCTGTGCCGGAAAAGGGTAAAGGGAAAAAAAGAGCCCAAATCAGCCGGACACTGAATGTCGAAGAGGGGGTGGAAAAGCCTAAAATAAAAAAGGCGAAGGGGACTGGGTAACTTTGCCTGGCACAGCGACACGCAAAAAGGAAAAATGGCGGAACGCGCCAAACGGCAAAAAATCAAAAAGGAGGAGCAACAAGGCCTGGGGGGAGAGATTTCGTTCGGCAACTGGGGGGGGAAAAAATGGGGAGGATCGGGGGGAGGGTAAAAAAAATGCAACCCTGGGGGGGCAAGATCAGAAAAAAAATCTGGCAAAGGGCTCAAAAAATGAAGGGGGATGGGGACTTCCGGGATGGGGGCACTCTGGGCTGCCAAAAAAAGAAATGAGGGGACTAAAGGCGTCCTTCGTGTCGTGAAAAAAATGAGGAGAAAGGTGACCCAGAGAAGAAACGGCAAAAATGCCACCCTCCCCTGGGGAAAGGAACAAATCGTTGCAAATTCAAAAAGGAAACCCGCGGTGCACGCAACAATCTCATGCAAGAAAAAAACCCCCGGATTTAAAACAGAGCTAATTGGGGGGACAAAAAAGGGCGCATGTGGTCTAGGAAAAGCCGAAGGACGTCCAGTGAAGGGGAAACATGAATGCAAGACAGGAGAAAGTTTGAAAGACTAAACCGATCATAAAACAGGAGAAGAGGGCACGCCGCGCGGACCAGACACGCTGAGCACATCCCAGACAAAGGGAGGACGGGATATCCCATGGACGAGAAGGTGGAAGTGCATTTAAACAAACAAACCACGGTCCACACAAGCCAATAAGGAGGGGGGAGACAACAGCCGTAATGAGGGAGGGCATCCCGTCCGGGCGGGCCGGTTTCTTTCGAGAAAAAAACCTTGCAGGTGGCGCAGGGGGGGGGCAGAAGGTCAAGGACATCTTCCGGCTCATACGTCGAAGGACACATTACGTCCTATTCTAAAAAGAAGAAAAAAGCTCCAAAAAAAACTACTATTATGGACCAAGAAAAGGGCAATAGGGGTCCCGACGAGAAAACCGGGGGGGGACTACGAAAGTCAGCGATCAACCTTGAAAAACGGTGGTTCCCCTCCCAGAGGAAAGAAACCAGGAAAGGGGGACCGTCACCGAGCGATGGTAGGGGGGTGGGGGCAGGGAACGAAAAAAGTCCAAAATTTCCAAAAAGGGGGAAGAGCTTTCATCGATCGAAAGGGAAAACAAAAAGGCAGAGCGTTCAACAAGGGCACGCGCGGACTGAAATCGTTACCGGAAAAAAAAATCGTATGTAACGCCACCAATCACGAGGAGGGGGGACTTACAAAAAGTGGCGCAGCGTCCAGCTCGAAAAACGTCGTTTTGGAATCCAAGTAAAACCAGAAAAACTCGGCGAGTTTTGGAAGAGAAAAATGAAACAAGAGGGAGGACGGGGCAGCATGTAAAGATCCAGGGGTGCCGTCGCCCGAACGACTGGCCCATATTGGGATGTTGGGAAAGACAAGTAAACCCGAGGCCCCGTGCGGCCCTGCAAAGGGGAACATCCAAAAACGTGAAGAATGTCACCCCGTGCTGGCAAGCAGTGTTGAGAGAGAAAAAAAAGTAGAAGGGGGGGGATTCGGGCCGGCTAATCGGGGGAAAGAGGCATGGGACAAAATTTGCTCACGTCAGGAAAAAACCGTTGAGTTGCACGCATGGGGGCGTGAGGACATTTGATCCAGAGGGATAACAAGTGGGAAAAGGTCTCGGGGGGGGGGAAACAACCTTCCGGAGGGTACGGACTTCCACTCCACTCGATGTTCCTTTGCGAAGCAAAGAGAGGTAGGAGCTTACCAAAGAACGGGTCTGGCTACATGATTCAGACAAAGCTGCCTCCTCGCCTGGCTTTCAAGTTAAAGAGTGCCTGACCATCGAGCTCAAAAAACGGTCCCAAAAAACCAGGGTTCAAGGCGCTCGGACCTAGAGGGGCGCGGACTGAGTGCCGCGATGCTTGGCCGCGGAGGGGAAGAAAGTCCAGAGATGAAACCGAATATCGCGATCTTCGATGGGGCAGAAGTCAGGGGCACTTCCTAAAAAAGTACAAGTTGTTCGTTCCACGCCTGTTGAAGATCACGCTCGATGTGGGGGACACTTCAAAAAACCTGTGGGCAGAACCCTCGGGTACCGCTCGTCGAGGGAAATTGGGGAAAAGCTGCTCCGGAGTGACAAGACGCGATGACGGCCCATTAGAAGAAATTGCCACCGGAAGGGGAGCCCTCGTTCGGGACACGTACATCTGTTATTCCACTGGGGACGGCATCATCGGCGCTACCGTGATCCCGAAGGAGGTTTTCCCAGAAGGAGGGGAGTGGGACGCCGGCGCTTTCGCGAAACGTCGAAGCGAGAAATTTGCGCCGAAGATGCGACACCGTAAGCTGGTCATCGCTGGACGATCCGGTCTGGCGAAACCGGAAACCGCCAGAACGGTCGCCGAGCTTGGCTAGGAAGCCTTGATCCGTGCGCCGCTGCTTCGGCTAAGCTGAAAAAAAAGTAGGGAGCAGATTACGCTGCACACGCGGGGAAGTGACGGGGCATGAAGGTGATGGAGGGCGGACTAACACCCGCCAGGGGGAAAAAAAAAAAAACCTTGGCAAAAAAAGAAAGGACCATTGCCAGAAGTTCCAAAAAAGAAGAAGAGGCCATCGGTTCCGAAGCCGGGGAAAGAGGGGCCTGTGGGGCAGTTCCGTGAGAAGGCTAGCAGCTAGAGAAGAGTCAAAAAAACAAACAAAAAAATAGGAACAGACACGGGCCCGACACGACCCGGCGACAAGAAACAGCCTTGGGGTCGTTTCCTTCCGCCGGTACCAGAATGGAGGAGAAAAAAAAAGGGCCAAGAAATGGCAATCACTGTGTTTTAGCCTCCGCCCAAAGGGAAAGGGATTAGCCCAATCAACGATCAGACCGAGAGAGTCGCGTCACGGAAAAAAATAACCACAGGACGAGGCCATCCTGAACGAGACTGAACCAGAGGAAACATCGCGCTATCAGTGTGTGGGCAAAAAAGGACAAAGGAAAAGAAAAAAAGACGGTCTGGCCGGTCCCGGTTGGGGGAAGACTGAGGAGAAAAAAAAGGAGCAGGGGAAGACCGCCGCGTGGGGTAAGCGGGTCCAACGTCCACGGTCGAAGACGGAAAGCTGGGATCGCCTTGCGCCAATGGGGGGGCTCAGGGTAAACAGACCGCCGCGCTGCCAACAAGAGGGATATTGACATCACGGTGAGCTGCCGGATGATGGCCAAACCGATAGAACCTCGTGAGGGATTGCGTCAACGCAGGAAAAGAAAATCCTGTCGACCGGGATCCGCGCCCCAGGAGCGAAAGCCGAGGGGGAAAGTCGAGATTTACTCAAAAAAAAGAAGCGTCACGGGGAAAGGACTACGAGAAGCGGACGAGGTTCGGAAATTAACAATCTGAATCGCCTTAAGTCATCACGCCCGATCAGCCGTCACAAAACGGGAAGGGAAAGCCAGTCCTTTCCTTCGCATCCGTCCTCCCAGAAAAGCAAAACCCGGTGATTAGCGCCCAAGGCCCCAGCGGGAAAACGCCAATCTCGGCAGTGCCGAAAGGAAAAAAAGAGGTACGTCGCCCGCACCCTAGAGGGGGATGAGGACCCAGAGCTCCTGCCAACAGGTCTAATCATTGTGTTAATAGAAAGGGCAGAACAGCCGAACCCCGGTCGACTGCGGGGGTGGGTGGGACCTGGAGGCCTAAAACGACAGAGGAGCCTTTTCAACCGAAAGGGGAAAAGATGCCAAGAACTAAGCCTCGTCCGCGTGGCGAAGGGACTAGGCCCGACAAAGCGAAACGGTGCCCACGACGGGGGGGACCACCACTTTTTTCACCAAATATCAAAAAAATTTCTGACTCGGGTCTGGCAAAAAGGCGCAGAAATATCTATTTTGTCTGAAATAATTTTGCAGGGAAAGGGGGCACCAAAACAAGGAAAGACAGCAAAGACAGATTGGGGGGGGGAAAGGGATAATGCTAGTCACAGCCACAGTGCGCCGCAAAGACACGGCAGAGGGCGCAAGAGGATGAGCACGCACGGGGGGGCCCGCCAGGGGGGGGGGAGAGAGCAGTTCTCTGCACAACAGGGCAACCATATGGGCTGCGCCCAGAAAAACGGCAGGGCACGGACCACCTGGATCTTGGCCATCAGCACCTAAAAGAAATGCTCGGATAGATTATACAAAAGAAATGAGGAATGTCCCTGACGACGTGAAAATGAAAAACGGGGTCCGCGGTCGGAACGGGCTAAGGGGGGAAACGCAAGTGCTGATTGTGGGGGCGACCACAGGAATGGAGACTCGGTAACCAAAAGAGAAGCGGGGGAAATTTTGACTGGTAATGAGCAGGAGGTGGGTGTTGGTGGGAACCTAGAATGAAGCTATTTGTGGGACAATGTGTGAAAGGATTATTTGTCTGGCACCAACCTCCCCACGAGGCTCGGACCAGGTTGAAGAGGCCAGGCCATCCGGTTTGGGGGAAACGAAGGATCCTCGGATCTGGATCAGGGCCAACCGGGGGGAAGGGAAGTTCGTGCCGGGAACCGGGAGGAGTTTAGGGTCTACCAATCAAAAAAAAGAGTAGCCGATCGCGGGAGGTCTCGAGGGAGGAGGGGGTTTGAATCCGGAAAGATGCGCAGCGTGGGGACCAGAAGAGACTCGAGAAAACACAAAACTGCAGAACTCCCCCCCTCACCCAAGCAGGGACGAGAATGCCGCCGCAGGCAAAGACCGAACCCTGGGGTCCGTCGACGAACGGTACCTTGGGCTTGTGGGACAGTGTAGGGTTAACTGCACGGGATCGAAGGACAGGAGCAGATCAGGGTTGTTGGTTTGTTTGGAACTTGGACTCAGTTGCTCCGGCCGGGGCAAGGACGGGAGGCACGTTCTTATCTGCGATAGAGTGGGGAAAAACCAACTCGCGGGGGAGAGAGAAACAAAAATAGCAAACTTGTCATGAAAAAAACTTCATGAAACGGAAACCGTAACTAGGGGACCTAGAAGCCGAAATTTAAAGGTGCCCAAAAAAAGATATCTCAACAACGAGTATTAAGAAAAAATCGAGATATTGGGTTGCAGGTGACCGGACGGCGGGGACAGGGGGAGAAAAAAAGAACGTTTCCTGGATGCGTCCCCAGGGGGGGGAATGAGTGCAAACTCTCTACGATGGGGGGGGGAAAAAAAAAACACCTAAGTCTCAAGAAATAAGGAGAAGAGGAAAAAGACCTCCTCGCTGCCACCAAGAAAAAATTTGGGGTGGGGTTTTGGGCTGAAAAAAAGGAAAATCGTTCTCGGTGGGATCACCCGCCTGTGCAAGGGGAGCGTAGAGTACTTAACGGGGAAGTAAGCAACCGGACCACCGCCAGCGTCCCTAACCCATAAGGGAAGGCAGATCCGACAGCGTCGGGGCGCAGTCGCGCCTTTTGGGACGGTTTTCGGGGGGCTCGTTTAAAAGGGGGGGAATCCCGTTTCTCGGCGCTGAGGCCCCTGACATAAAAAAAAAACTTCGGGAAGTTGCCAACCCCGAGGACCGAATCGACATCGACGATGATTTCTAAAGAAAAGGGAAAAGCAGTGCAAAGCCAGAAACCGGGAACGGCGATGGTCGGAGCCTTCCAACAAAACGTAAAAAAGGAACGCTAAAAAAAAACCCGGACCAGCAACTTTTCCAAAGGTGATGGGGGGGGGGGGAACGGGGAATATCATAATTGCCACAACCATAGCCGATTAAATGCGAGCAGGACCGGCAACAAAAGACAGGAAGGACCAAATGGAACGCTAGGAGGAGCATTAAATTGCTACCAACTCCGGGAAGGTAAAAATAACAATCAGGATCTAGACAAAACAAAAAAGGTCCCATCCAATTTGGATCGACTGGGAAGGGGAAAGAACGCACACACCGGTCAACGTCATAAAAACCGTTCCCAGCCTCTGAGTTGGCTAGCCTAAAAGGCCAAAAAAAAACATGATGATTGGGCAAAGGAAAAAAAAAATGTCCAGGAAAAAGAAAGGGGGTTGTTGCGGAATGGGCCACCGGATGGAACGCAGACAATAGGGGATGGGGGGTCAAAGAAAGAAAAAAGGGACTCCCTCACCCGCCCCACCGGCAAGAAATGATCCCCAAACTTAGGAAAAAACGCACGTGCAGGCGACAAAAGGGGGGGGGAAAAACAAGGGTAACGGAGGGTTACTTCTGCCCGCTATCTTTGGGTTTTCACAAGGGGGAAAAAGCGCAACGAGATTAGGACTGAAAAAACCTCCAGAAAAAGGGGAAGGTTCATATGAATGAAAGGAAAGACTAGGCGCTTGTGAACAAGGGTGGAAACCGCCAAAACGGGGAGTATTCGCTCCATAGACCAAACAGGGGGGAAGAGAGGGGCGATTTAAGGGAAAGCCCTTCCTCCGCACAAGGGGAGGGTCTCAGACATGTTAAGACATGTCCCTTGGGAAAGAATCAGAAGAAAACCGGGGGTAAAAATTCGGTTACGCGGACTGGCAAAAAAAAAAAATAAAAACAGTGCCAACAATGAAAATGGGGGGCGAAGAATGTTAAGAAGACTCTGGCAGCGCGAGAGGGGGGAGGGGCGCGGAACAGGAAAAAAAGGGGAACGGGACCCGGGTGGTTTTCCCTCGCCTAAAAAAGAAATTGCCTATTCTGAAGAAGTCAGGGGAGCATCTGCGCGGAAAAAAGGGGGGGACCCGAAGAATAAAAGTCGGAAACGGGGGGGTCTTCGTGTCCTGGGGGGCAAAAAGGGGGTAGTGATCACGGAAAGGAAAAAAAAAAGGGGGGTTCAGGGATCCCTGTTGGCAAAAAACCAAAAGGGGGTCTATTCAGGAAAGAGGCGAAACCCCGGGGGTTTGATCGGCGGTCAGCGAGAAATTGGAAAAGAAGAAAACGCGCCCCCCACGAAAGGAAGGGGACGCAAGGTGATACCTCAGGGGGAGGAGGCCCAAAAAGGACATGTGCTCAATCCAAAAAACTTGGGGAGGGGAATCGTGGGAAAATCAAAAGCAAAAATCGACCAAAAAGTGTAAAGGAAGAACCAGAATCGGTGTTCCTGGCATTCGCGGGGGTTGCATCGCGGGAGAGTCGCAAAAAAAAAAAAAGAGGAAGAGAAGGGGAGAAAATCGGGGACTTTCGGAACCATAAAGATGGGAAAAAGGGAACCTTCCTCAGGGGGGTCGCGGGCGGGGAAAAGTCAAGAGCGAAATGAAAAAAAGACCAGGGGGAAAAGAACCGAGGGATCGAGCTTGTCGAAAAGGGCTCACAGGAAAAAGGAAGGCTGGAGGGGAGAGGGGGGTCTGGGGAGTCCCAGAGGGTGGGGGAAGGGAAAAAGGCTGGTTGAGGTGATGAGAGACCCGTGAAAACTCGACCAAGAAGGGGGAATTGGGTTCATTCATCAGGACAACCAAAAGGCGGGAAGAAAGGGGAACATTGGAAAAAAGTCAGTGGGGAAGGGGAAAACTCCCCACAAAGAAACGGGGAACCGAAAGAAGTGAATCCGGTAAACGAGCCCTGGGAGAATAGAACTAGCTCTGTAATCTCACAAGAAACTCAAAAAAAAAAGGAAGAAGAAAGAAGCTCAGAGGGCAAGAGAAAGGGAAAGGAACAGAAGGGGAATGGTTGAGGAACTGGAAGCCGAACGTAAAGTCTGCAATATCCAAAAAGGGGGCAATGCATGAATGTTTTTAAAAAGGAGGAAAGCGAAGGGTAAGGGATAGTCATCCAGACCAACACGATCATGACCTGGGGTCGCGGGGGATTGGAGAACCTGAAAACAGCAGCGGAAAAGAGCCATACTTAGCCAGGAAATCTTCTCCTAAATAGCGTTGGAAAAAGAGAATCGGCGGCGCCCTAGGGAGCCCGGGGGGTTGAGGGTTGAGGGACAGCGGAGGGGAAGGTATCATGAATTCTCAAAAACCTCTGGGGAAAAAGAGGAAGTGGGTCAGCTAAAAAGTCGAGGAGGAAAAAAACCAAAAAGGGGAATGCCGAAGCGCCCTTTTTTCAAAAAACTCAAAAAAAGCTAGAGACGCTGTCTGCAAACCGGGAAAATGAATTAACAAAAAAAATGACACGGTCCACGGGCGCAGAATGATGCCGGGAGGAAAGGACATGTCGTATTGACCAAGAAATTCAGGTCAGGAGAGCAAGAAAAGAGTAGCACATCAACAGTTCGGGTGGGCGAGCGCTGAGGAGGGAATCAGACAGAGAAAAGTATACACAGAAGAATTGAAGAAAAAAAAAAATTAATTCGGTAGCTTGAACACTATGTTCAGTTCAACAAAAGGATAAAGAAACGAGATGAACTGTATCAGAAGCCTATTTCCAAGAGGGAAAAACTCCGACGATTATTGTTCTGGAAAAACAGTGCCGAAAAAAGCCAAAAGTCGGGGGGGTGCCACGGGACAAAAGGCGCGAAAGATCGGGAAAGATCCATAGCAAACATGAGTGCCCAAAACTGAAAAAAAAAGAAGGTAAAGAGGAGGAAAGGGTTCGAACCCTCACCCAGAATGGAAAATATGAAAAAGAAAACGAAAGGAAAACAGAGTCCAAGGGGGAATGAAAAACGTATGTTCCACGGTAAAAAGAACTTTTAACATCCCGTAGAGAGAGGGGGAAAAAAAAAAAGGTTTCTGATTCCAAGTAGCCGGGGAAAGAGACGGGGGAGTAGCCGTGTCCGATGAATTGGACAGTTTCGCCAAACGAGACAGAAATGTAAAACCAGGCAGGGGGGGATATGGAGGAAGAACCAAGAACCCACGACTGGTGAAAAAAAAGCGGTTTGACCAACCAGGTTGTTTCCACTCTCAGCCACGCAAAAGTTGCCCACTGAAGAAACGGCACCAAGAAAAACCGGGGAAAGGCGCCAGCATATCGAGTGGGTAAGGTGAGAAGGGGAAAAAACCACAAAATATAGAAGGCAAGACCAGACGGGAGAAAATTTGGGGGGGGGGGGAAAAAGGAAAATGAGGAGAAAAAAAACTTGTCGAAAAAAAAGGGCGCAAAAAAGGGGGGGGGGAAGGCAAGGTTTTAAAATCACGGGGGAAAGTGGAGACACCGGGGGGGGGAGGTGGAAACCTCTTCGAAGGAAAAAAAACCATATGTGAGAAAAAGACGGATAAGAGGGGAAAAGCCAAAGAAACAAGTTATCTGGGAACATCATGCAAACCCAAAAAACAAGAAAAAGGAAAGGCAACACTCAGGATGTGGGGGGGGAAAAGAGAGGGGACCTACCACGTTCTTAACGGGGAAAATGAAAAGACAAGGGGGGTCTATACAGAAGGTTGAACCGAGTCTCCATGTCTGAAAAAAGACTAAGGACGAGAAAAGGGGTTGGAATGCTCGGCCCAGATGTGTCCAGGAAGAAAAGGGCGAACGAAAAGGCCAGGAGGGGAAGGGAAAGCTCGAAAGGGTTAAAACCGGAGGAAGAAATTCAAGCAGAGACTGTTGGGGGCAGGTGGAGGGGGGGGGGTGTCAGGGGGGGGAGAAAGAGAACAAATCACGAAAATCTACATTTGGTACAGTACCAAAAAAATTGGTCTGCGGGAAAAGGAGTTGGGGTGGCAGTCGGGTTCTCAGGAAAAATTTCGGAAAGTTTTTTATGAGTGAACGAGATTGCCCATGAGTTGTGAAACGACAGAAGAACAACGAAATGGGGGACGAAGAATCTTCATAATGGGACAAAAAAGGGGAATAAATAATGAGCAAACTAGTACCGGCCGCTTCAAAAACTTGAAAGGGGGAACCCCCAAAAAAAATCCTCCCCGAACGAGGAGACAGAAATTGCGAGCTCCGGTGGCTTCTGGAAGTCCTAAAAAGGGGGGGGGAAGGGGTGTGTAAATGGAAGGATCGGATGAGAAGAGCACCGGGTTGGGCAATAATCTACCAGGGAACCCCATGTGATAAAAAAAGTAAAAAAACATGGTTTATCAGTTAGTGGAGGCATAGGGGAAAGGGGGGGGGAAAAAAAAACTCTCTTCCAAAAAAAAACCATGAATAGGGGAGTCCTGGAGGAAGATCAGGAGAATAGTTGACCCAATCGAAAAAGCTAGATTGGAAATCAAAAAGAAAATCACGACGGAGGGAAATAAGAGTATTGAAACCCTTACGAGACCTGTAAAAAAGAGAAGAGGGGACCAGGAGAAAGGGAATCAGAAAAGAACGCCGTGGGCAAGGCCCAATCTCAAAAACAACCAACTGTAATGTAGGATTGATATTTGAAAAGGGGGGAAAAAAAGCAAGTTGAATCTGAAAAAACTTATACAAGTCTAAGAGGTGCCATTGAGCCGAAAAATGGATCCCGGGTGGGGGACAAAAAAACGTCAAAAACGGCAAGCCCAAAAAAAAAAGGAGAAACAGCCGGCGGAAGCCCCAGAGGGAAAAAAAACAACAAAGAACAAGGTTTCTCGGGAGACCGGGAGAATGGCTTTCTAGAGGGCCAAAAGAGGAAAAAAACATTGGGCACCATACCACGCTGACCATTGAAAAAGAATAGGGGGTAGGGAAGGAACGACATAAAAGGCGTCTTTTTCAGCACAAAAAAGTCTCGTTGCCGGGGGAAGTGCGGGACGATGAAAGGTTGCCCCAAGAAGGTTTCTCCTTGCTAAGGGGGGTAAGTAGGCCGTCAAATTAATTCGGCTGTGGTGAAAAACCTGAGGAAAAATAAGCGAGAAAGGGACTAGAGAAATGATGGTAAAACAGAAAATTGGTGACAGCCAGGGGAAAAAAAAAAACCGGGATGAATTCAGCTACGCAGACCAGGCCAGGAAAGAAAAAGGGGCTGAAAAAACTCCTCTCGGGTCCAAGAAAAAGGGTCAGGACAAAAGGGGCGGGGATGGTGTCGGAAAAAAAAATGGTCAAGTGACCAAAAGGAAAAACCAGAAGGAGCAAAAAAAAAAAAAAGGAAAAAAAAAGTGAGATGGAACCGGAAGACAAACAATTTGCCCGACCTCGAGTCAAAGGGAAGGGCAAAAATCAGAAGTGAAAAGAAAAGGACCATAAGGAAAACGTCGTTTTGCACTTTAAAGAAAGGGGGAAGAGGAAATTGCGTCCCTCCGAAAAACCTTTCTTCCATGGACACCGTGAAAAAAAAAAAGATGTTGGGTAGAAAGAAGGGCAAAAAAAGAGAGACGGAGGAAATGGCCAACTCCGTGGGTGCCAATGCCCCTGAAAAAGGGAAAGGACGGGGAAAGAGTGAGGGTTGCAGAGAAGGAAGCAACGCAAACAAAAGGGGTAAAAACGTCTGAAGTTGGAAAAAGGTGCGCCAAAAAGCAAAAAGGAAAAAAAGTGAGCTTTATTCTATAGAAAAAAAAGGAAAAGGTCTAGAAGCCATGAAACTTTTTTTATCACAATGTGAAGGGATTTCAGCCAAAAGCCGGAACAGGGGGAAGGGTGGAAAAGGGGAAGTGGGAGGGCCAAAAAAAAACCCGTGACAAGGTTTAAACCAGCGGGGGAAAACCGAGGTCCGTCGGAGGTATTGGGAGGGGGGGAAAAGCAAACGAACACCGGCGAACGAGAGACGAAAAAATAATAAAATCGTCAAGGGCAAAAACGGCTACCGGACAACGTCGGAGGAAGAAGTTTATACCAGACAAAAACGATCTCTAGGACAGGAGAGTCCTGGGGACGCAAAAATTTGCGACCCTCGAGCAAAAAAAAACCCACCTGAATGGGGGGGGACGAATCCTGGGGAAGAGCAGGAAAGGGGATAAACTCGCATAAACTGGGGAGAGACTACCCTGAACATAAGGGGAAATGCCGCTGGAAGTGAAAAACGGGCCTCATTCCAAGAGGGGGGTCATAACGGGATGAGAATAAATCTCGCTGGTACGAGTATGAAGCAAGGAGAATCGGAAATAAATGGGGGAAACTGAAAAAACTCCTGGGGAGCGGAGGTCAAGGGACGGATCGAAAGGTGTGCCTGATCCTTTGGGGGAACCTAGGGTGTTCAAGAAGGAGTGTGACGAGGGAAGGAAGAGGAAAAGCCTCGGCGTAAAGGAGTGTGACTTTGCCAGCCATATCGAAGATCCCATAAATCCAGAGTGGGGGGGGGGGAGAGGGGGATCCGAGGGGGGAGAACGAACGGAGAAGAAAAATCCCGACTGCTGTCCTGGGGGGCGATCAGAAAAAAAAACAGCAAGAGCAAAACTGATGGCAAAAGAATGGGTGGGGAAACCCTTCTTGTGAACCGCGGCGCGGTCGGCGAAAGGAAAGGGGAAAAAGGAACTGCGAACCAGATGCAGGGGGAAAAAACGGAGGAAACCATACCTCGCTGGACATAACAAAAAAGACACGATCACTGGAAAAAAGAAGGGACCGGAAGAGACCCAAACATACCGGCCAGACTAAATTGGGAAAAAATTGAGAAACTGATCGGCAACGGAAAAGGAGGGTGACACGGACGCAAAAGGAGGGGTTCGGCGGGGGGGTGGAAAAAAAAAGGATGAACTAAACACGTGACAAAGTCTGAGAGAAATAGATAGGGGTAGGGGACAGAAAGACATCCGACTGCCGAAGTGCCGCGGGAGGGAGAATGCCACGTGCCGGCGGGGCCTCCCGAAGTGGAGGCTAATTAAAACCAAGGGGAGAAAAAGTCGCAGGTTCGTTGAAAAGCCAGAGAGAGACACAAAACGGGAGAAAGGAAAGGGAGGAGAGGCAGCAAGACCGCGGAAAAAAAGAACAAAGCTGGGGGAAGGATTAAAAAAATGGTGGGGAGTGCCGTTCAAAAGTGGAAAGGAAAAAAAATCTCCCAGAAAACGGGATGGGAGATCAAAAAAAAAGACGTCGGACCAAAGCAAATCACTAAAAACGAGTTCATAAAACCAAAAAAAAAAAAACATAGGCATCCTCGCGACGAAACCACACAATAAAAAAAGGAAAAAAGCGCGGGAGGAGATTTGTGAGGAGAACAAGGCTCAGGGAACCTCTTTTCCTTTGGGAGGAAGGGTCAGGGACGGCAGAATCAGATCGCAGGGGGGGGGGGGGGGGAACAAAAAGGCAGAGAGAAAAGCCCAAAGGTTCAGGAAAAAAAGAATGGGGGGGAGAGTCCATTTAGGGAGGCCCCGAGGAGGGTTGTCCTCTTTCAACTAACCTAAAAAGAAATTTATGTAAACCCACTCAAAGGGAAAAAAACATAAAAAGGGCATCAGGTTCCCCTAAGGGGGAATGAGAACAAGTAACAGCAATGTTCGGGAATTTGCGGCACAAGGCCATCAATGTAGGGAGAGAAAAGGAGGGAGAACGAAAAAAAAAACCTTCGGTAGAAAGTATACTCTATCGTGTATTGGGGAAAAAGAATCAGCGAAAAAAAGGGGACTCACTAGAACCTTCCTAATGAGGCCAGAAGATAGGAAAGGGAAGAAACAAAAACGATGTTCTGCCATCCACATATCATGGGACGCGCCGGATCAAGAAAAAAGGGAAAATTGACAAAAATAGAAGAAAAGGGAGGCGAACTGAGAACGTTCAGTGCTATTAAGGGGGAAAGGCAATAAGGCAAGGGGCTCATATAGAAGTCTAAAGGATCCATAAAGCTTCCCATTATCCACAGGAAACAGACGGAAAGACGGAAAAAAAAAAAAAAAAACGCAAGTCGCCAAGGAAAAAAGAAATTCGATCAAACAGCGAAGGGAGGGAAATCAAGGACAAATTTACCTCTCAAGGAGTTGTGAGGGAGACTAGGGGTTACAAAAAACCATCTCGAACATAAAAATGGGAAACCTGAAGAGGTTGCAAGGTCAAACATCCAGTGGACACAGGTGACTATTATGGACTAAAGTGGGGGTCATAACAGGAGGAGGAACGATCGTGTTTGGTGGATTAAAAAAAATAATACCCTAAAGACAGCGAAAGGGGGGGCAAGAAGGGGGCCCTTTTCCCACCCGGGGGGGGGGAAACTGAGGGGATTTGACAAAACGCGAAGACCATCGCCAAAACAGAGATCTCAAGAAAACATATCTATTTGGGAAAGGAAGATTTTGGGATTGTAAACAAAAAAAAGATATCCGGCGAATAAAGCAAGAAAGGTGGGGAGGATGGGAAAACTTCTCACACGTGACGTGTGCAAGAAGGAGAAAGGGGGCAGACCATCAACTTGCGGCCCAAGAATTGAAGGACCGAAAGGGCCTAAAAAAAAGTTTGCGGGAGAAGCTAAGAGGAAAAAAAATCACCATATGGCTGCGCAAGAAGAAGAAGTTCGGCGAGTCGTCCAAAATTGGGGAAGTGGAAGGAATGAAAAAAACCGTTCCTCATGACTAGGGGGGGGAGGGAGGATGAAAGACCTATCTTGTCTGAACGGATGTCCATAGTTTCAGATACAAATGGGAAGACGGGCGCCGGGGGAACTTAAAAAGGGGGGCACAACTCCATGAGAGGAAATTGGGGTTCGGACCAAATATGGAGAAACGTAAAAAAATAAAAGCGGAGGTCGACGGGAAGCTCGGGGAAGGGGCCTAAAGGGAGAAGATAAGGAGGGAGTTGAATGAAATGGAGGGGTTTCTGGTATCATAGGAAAGAAGGAGGAATCGGTGCCGGGGCAGGGAGCCGATTGAAAGGGGGGTGCGAGAGGCATAAAGGTGGTAAGAAATGTAGAGATGAAAAAGGAAAACCGAGTCAATTGTCCCGGGGGGGGGGTGAAAAAACTACGGGTTGAAGGAACCGGTCCATTGGGGAATGTGGGGGGGGAGGGAAACTCTTTAGAACCCGAAGGTCCGCAAAAAAGGTGTGTGGAAAAAAGAATAGGAAAAAATCCTTCCTGGAAGCGGAAAAAAACCAAACAGAAAGACAAACCGAAGAGAACACCGCAAAGAATAAAAATAGTATTTCCATCAAAGGAAAGGCAAGTAGCGAGGGTGGTGGGCTGAACCTTAAAATTGCGGGGAAAATAAGGGAAAAGGGGGTTCCCGGGGGGTGAAAAACGACCCGGGGCAGAAAAAGAAAGCACGACAGGGGGCAAAAGAAAAATGTGCGCTGGATGTTGAGAAGTAGGGGGAAAAGCGCCAATCCGGGCGGACTGACTAATGGACCGATTGAAATAGGGGTGAACCAAAAGAAAAAACACCCAGTGGAATTCATGACCCCTGGCATGTGAAACAAAACAGAAAGGTTGCCGATCAAAAGAAACGCCGCCCAAAAAAAACAAAAAGGATCAAAACAACAACAACAAAGAGGTAAAGGATAGGGGGGGGGGGACCGTGAAAGGGAGGAGAAAGGGGGGGGACGAAAAAAGGGGCAGGTCTGGAAGGACAATGAAGTTGTAATGGGAAAAAGCGACGGAACGAGATGTGGGTCCCGATAGAGGGAAAGGGGCCGAAAAGGGCGTAAGACCAGGGGCGGGCGGAGTAGACAGGCGAAAAGACTGAAGAAATAGAACAAATAACCATTGGGAGAGGAGATAAATGGGGAAAACTCTTGTTCCTCCATGGGAGTGGGAAAAATACCACACAAAAGAAAATTTGAAAAAAAATAAAGAGGGACAGGTCCTATGAAAAAAAGAAAGCTCTGGCTTGCAAAAGCCCTTCCGGGGGGGAATAGAGAGTTAAAGGGGGAAATTTGCGGCTGATAGCAAGGGGGCAAACAAGAAACTTGGGGGAACCGGCAAGGGAGAAGAGAAAGACACTGCCACATCGTCGTGTGGGACAACCACGGGTCCTAGAATAGAAAGGGGGGGGCTCTCGTGGACGAAGGGGTGAAGGTCTACAGAATGGCCACAATAAAGGGTTGAAAACAGGCAAAAAAAGTTACAGAGAAAAATGAAAATTTAACGGACACTCGCAAAACCAAGGGGGAGGGAAGGAACGAATCAACCCGGACAACCGGTTAACCCAATAAAGGAGGGGAGAGGGGGCAAATGAAAAAAGGGAAAAGAGAAAACACATTCCAAAATTCTCAAAGGGGGGAACAGAAACCTCACGGCGGAGCGTCCATAACAGGGAAGAAAACCGAAGCAAGGATGTGCGGGAAGGAGAGGCTGCTACCGGATGATCAAGTTCGCCAACAATAAGAACCAATCAGGCGGGGGGAACGGAAATCAAGTAAAAAAGGAAATATTGCAACAAACGGGAGGAAGGGGAAAAAAAAACCCCAGGGCTCATGTACAGAAAGGGTCATGACCATCTAAGGGGGGTGTCAATAAAGCAACTTGCCACCAGTCCGAGAAGCATGAAAAGAAAGAGGGGAGGGAGGGGGGAAGGAAGACCAGGGGGATCGAGAAAACTAACTCATTAGGGGTCACCATAAAGAAAAAAAAATGGGGGGAATAATATGGGGCGCATCACAGACCCATTGGCTTGCCGAAGTGAATTCTTGTCTCCCCCAGAGGGGGGATCGATCGTGGCACGCATTTGGGGGGGGGGAAAAGTGGAGATAAAAAAAAAAAAAGTTATAAAAAAAGGGGGGGGGGTGCCTCTTCGGGAGAGGTACCTGGGCAATTTGGCAAAAAAAAAAACTTTATTCAGCAACTAGAGACCACAAGAGGGGGGGGGTCAAGGCTTGGGTCGGGGAAAAAAAAAGACGGGGAGTTTGGGGGGGGGAAAACAAGGTGTGGGGAAAAAAAACGGGCACCGGAAGTTATGGAATTACGGGACAAGCAGAAAAAACCACGGGGGAGAGAAAGAAAACTGGAAAGAGTGCAAACTGGTTCAGATCCTGGGGAAATTAGCCTTACACTTGAGGGCGGATTCTTCTCATGGAAAAGAAAAAAAAGGAACAAAAGGGACCCCCCCCTATCAAGATTTTAGTTCGTGGGTTACTCCGTGGAGGGGGGAAAAAAAACAGCTCGCTTCAGACGGAAACACATTATGGGGGGGAAACTGTTTTGACAAGAAAAACTAAAAAAGCGACAAGAGAGCAAGTGGAACTAAAAAAAAAACCGTGGGGTAACAAGGCATAAATAAGTTTTAAAAAAATTCCCTGGGGACCCATGGTCCGGTCAAAACAAAGAGGCGTCGGAGATCTGGGCATTATTGTGGCCTGGAAAAGGTATAAAACAGCACACTTCGATCAAATCAACCTTTGCTGAGAATTCAGGGGAATGAGGGAACTTAATCACAAGGGTACGGAAGAAGGGTTGATGCAATAACGACTGGTGAAGAGCATGAAAATACTCTGGAAACTAGGGCTTCAGTCGATCGGACTGGGGAAGGGACCGTCAAAAAACCCCTGGAAAAAAAAATAGGGAGGGGGCGGAGTTGGGAAAAAAAAATTGTCTTCACGAAGCCCCGACGAGGGACAATCGAGCAAAGGGGATGGGGGTAAGGTTGGGTGGAGAGACAATCAAGAGCGAAGCCGAAAATAAATCGGACTTCCAGTCCTGCGTTGGGGGAGGGCATTCCGAAGCGAAAAGCGTCGGAACAGAGGAGGGAGGACTTGCGAAACCATCGATGCGACCAGGAGACAAAGAAAAAAAAAAATCGATGCAGATTCCTTATAAAGGGGGCTAAAGGAATCTACCGAAAACAAGACAAAGGCCCAGACAGATGGGGGGAAAAGCCTTGGGGGTGGAAGGAACGGCCGCTGCAAAGGGAGGAAAAAAAAAAAAAAATAAAGGTTTTCGCTATTGGACTGAGGGGGAAAAAGAATTGGAATAAACGGGACGTGACGGAGGAGATAGCCAGGGGAGGAGGGAGCTGGAAAGAACATCCGCAAAAAAAAAAGAAATTTGGGGACAAGCGTCTTCCAGGACCAAAGGTTCAATGGAACTTGCCCGCCAAAAAAAGGGAACCATAGGAGGAAAAACACAAACTGACCGCCCAAGAGGGGTGATCGTAAGAAATTTGAAAAAAAAAAAAGCGAAAACAGCATACAACCCAAAAATAAGAAGATAGAGCTAGGCCGAGAAAAAAAAAAGAGAAGTGAAACGGTGGCAGGGTCCAGAGGATAAGCCGAACCATATTGGTTAACGGAGGAAGGAGTGTTGGTCCATCAAAAAACGCCGCGCCCACAATGCAGGGAAAAGGAGGGAAGGGGAATGAACAAACCAGAAACAGATAGTACCGGCGAGAGGCCGATCCAAAGAAGAAGGTCAAGACCACATCACAGCATCAATCAGAAAAGGGTCGAAAAAAAAAAAAAAAAATCAAAACGAGCCCGAGCAGCGCGCGAAGAAAAGCCAAATCAAAGATCGGAGCCGATAAGTCCACGATTGGGGGTGTTAATGTGGAAAAACCCTCGGGGAAGGAAGGAAAAGAAAGGAAAAGCTCTCAGGGGGAAGAAGCGCGAAAAACAACGTGAAAAAAAATAGAGGGTGGAAAAAGCTTTTATTCCCAGTCGAGAGAGTGTTCCGCCGAGAGCCGACGTCTGACCCAACCGGGGAGAACATGTGGCAGGAAACGGTAGCGGAAAGAGAAAAAGGAATGTCGGGGATGCAAAACACGGGAAAAAGTCGGGCGGCGCGAACCAGGAAAACGCGCCAAGGAGGAATTGTCGAAAGATAAAAAAATGATGGCAAAAGATCTCTAAAATGGAAAATTCAGAGGTGAAAAACGAATTGGGGGGGGAATCATGACGAGCGGAAAACCGGGTTTCAGGAAAGAACACAGAAGACACCATCGGACAAGTGGGCAGAAAAAAGAAAATCCAGGTTCCAAGCAACGGAGGAAAAGGGGGGGGGGTGAAAAGTAGGCAGTTTCCAGGACTTAATCCCCCAAGCTCGCGCAATAAGGGGGGAGGAGGAAAAAAAAAAAAGGTTTTGGAGTACAAGAATTAGTAAAACATCGCGAAGAGGAGAAACTTAGTCAAAGGGAGGCTGTCAAAAAAAAAAAAAAGAGAACTATTCCCTGAGTACAAAAGAGCGGCCTTCAAAAAAAGGATCGCCATCGTGGGTAAAGTAAGAGGGTTAACACCAGCGGAAGAAAAATAAAGTGTGAAACCCGGGAAAACGGAACGGAAGGGACCAACGAGTCCGCCCTGGAAAAAAAAAAAAAAGGGAGAAATGGGGGACACTCGAGGGGCCGGGCGATGACAATGATCTTGGGAAGAACGAAACGCTCGGCCGCCGTGGCGATGATGCCAAAAGAGGAAAAAACAGCAGGAAGGTTCAAAAGCGGGGCAGCCTAACGGGCAAAACAAAGGTGGAACAAAAACTCAAGCTTGGGCCCATGGATAAAGACAGAAACGGAAAGAACCATCTAAAGCAACCTGGGGGGCGCCAATCATGTTGTGAGAAGAAAGGGGGGGGGCAATTGTCATAAGGGAAACAAAAATAGACAGGAGAAGGGAAGGACATTTTGGTTAGAGAAATGCGACACAGCAAAGGGCCACAACGCCTCTTCCTCCTAAATAAAAGGGTGCCAATTCAATAGCCGCACGGGTGGCCGCCCCGGGTCGAAAGAATTCTTCTGACAAAAACAAGAAAAAATATGAAGAACAAGCTCAAGTCTGCTGACTTCACACAAATGGTCGGAAAATCATGCCCCGTTCCTCATAAGAGGGGTGGGAAGGTGAGGGACAAACTAGACATCTACCGGAGTGAAAAAGGACGGAAAGTAAACCCATGACGAAACCGTGCGAAAAGACACGGAGGGAGCACAATTGAAATGGAAAACTGGGAAACTCAAAAGCTTATTTTTTTTCTAACGGGAAAAGCGAAAAAGTTCATCAGGGGGACCGCTAAAAAAAAGACCGAGAAGGGTGGGTCCTGGGAGAAGACTCACCTTTGGCCCCGTAAAGGGGAAGAATCGGGCTGGGGCAGTGTGGGGTATTTCTTTTCCAACGGGCCAACAAAAATCACCCATCGGGGAGGGGTGGAAAAACCGCGGTTCCGGGCCGAGATCTACAGGGTTGGGTCCAAAGATCACGGGGGGGACTCGCTACTTTCCCGGGTTGGGAAGGTTCGAAAGTTCCGGGGAAACTGGGTTAAAGTCGGAAAGGTCAGCCCATCCGGAAACCTCTCGGGCGAGACGTTTAAGGAAAAAACTCTCTGCGGAAAAAGTTGGGGTTTGTCAGGAGAGGAGGTCTCAGGGAGATGACGTCATTGGAAAGAGGAACCGGAAAACCTGGTCTTCAACGGGAAGAAAAGTCTGCGAACAGCCCCAGAAAAAAAAAAAAAAATCCAGGTCCTCCTCCGGGTCATGCAATAATAGAAAACTTGAAAAGTACTGGTAACTAATGGAAGGGTGAATGGCTCTTTGTTGGGGGGGGAGGGGGGTTGGTAACCAAAAATGGGTCAAGGGGACCAAGGAGAAAAATATCTAAAAAACCAAAACGAAACCCATGGTTGACGGGAAATGGTTAAAAATTTGCACTTATGAAAAGAGCATCGTACGGGGATGTGACCGTGGGGCGACAATCGGTCGAGCAGAACCCATCGATCGAAGAGAGACCTTTTGAATAAAAAGGGAAAAAAGGGCAAGGTCGAACAAGTATTTGAAGAAGCACAGAAAAAAAGCAAAAACGGCACCAAAATCTCGAGGTCAACAAAAAAAAAAGAGAGGGGGGAAGAAAGATAAATATTGGGAAAACAAGTGCACGTCGCAGGTTCAAAAAGAGGGGTTTTTTACACGGTCCGTCAATGGAAGGTAAAAGGGGGAAGGGAAAGAGCGCGAGGGGGGGTCAAAAGTCGTCGATCAAGAAAAAGGAAAAAAAACGGACAACCTCAACAGGGCTCGGAAAAGAATCAACGCAAAGAGTGGAAAAGAAAAAAAAGAAATCAAAAAAAAAAAAGGCTGGGGGAGGGGAATACCTTTCAAATTCGGGGGGAGGAAGACCCATGGGTCAGTTTTCAACACCCAAAGGAAAAAGACAGGGGTTGAAAAACAAGCATCGGCAAAAAGGCGTCTTTTTCAAGCCCGGGAAGGAAGAGCGTCGCGCAGGGTTTTCCGGGGGGGTGGCAAGAGGGCGCCTGTCAAAACTAGGGGGACAGAAATCTCTTTGTCCGACCATGAAAAGAAAAAAAAAACGGCTCTCTTCTTTGGGAAGGGAGGAACAACCCGGGAACAGCGAAACATTTTCGGCGAAAAAATCGAAAAAAGAGTAGAATTGACTGGTCCCCAGAAGGGACAAATCTTCCCGAACTCAGAAACCGGGTACAGGATTACTGGGGGGAAATGGCTATCGAGTGGGGAAAAAAAAAAACAACTTTCTGAAAATGGAACAAGCCTGCACGGAAAAAACTGGCCATGACGAGCGAGGGGTGATAGGGTAAAAGCAAGAAGTTCTCCAAGATTTGGAACAGTGCCAGTCGGGGCGCGGAAGCGTAAAAAAGTCAACGGCAAAGTGGACATCCCAGGAAAACAATGTAACGCTGGACGGGGAAAAAAGGTGGACCTGGATGGAGAAAAGAGGATCAGGGAGAAAAAAATAGAAAAAGAAACTGAACGTTTTTCACGGGACCATAAACTGCGAAGAAACAAACCGTCCCCAAAAATGCAAAGGGGGGAAAGCGGAAAAACGTTCATGGAAACCTCAAGTCAAAAAGCAAAAAAAATCGGCGGGGAAAAAAAAAGGTTGGGGGGGCTTAAAAAAAAAACTCCACACAGCTCGGAGCATCCAGGGGGCAGGGCCCCAGAGATTTTGGGTGTCCTTGTAAGACAAGTCTGGACCCGTCTGTGAGCATCAATTAGGGAAAGGGTGGGGGTGGAAAAGCAAAAAGAGAGGGTCCGCAAAATCCAAAAGAGGGCGGCCAGAAACGGCTGAAATGGGGGCGGGGGGAAAAGAGGCAATGCCCCCGCGAGAAAAAAACCAACGGAAAGGGGAGAAGGGAAAAAAAAAAAAAAATTTTATCTAGAAAACAAACGAGAAAAGTCGTCAACTATCTTGGGTTTTTTTTCAAAACTATTGGAAAAAGAAGAAAGGATTCGACATAGGGGCCGCCTTCCAATATGGGGGGCAGAGTCAGTTGGGGTAGAAAGCGCGCCGTTAAAAATGGGGGAAATTTAAAACACGGAAGTTAACGCTGATTGTGAGGAGTTTCTGAAAAAAAGGAGAAAAGGGGAAAGAAACTCAGGGGGTAAGATCTGGCTTCATTGAAATTAGGTGCAGAAAATAGGACGAAACGTCCCGGAAAGAAAAACTAACTGCGGTCCGCGGGAAAGATACATGGATCAAGTCAATTGTTCTACCCCCTCGCCCCGGCGGTTCCCCAAGGGGGGAAAGGGGGTACGCATCGTGAAACAAGATCAAACCCTGAAAACCTTATTTCGAGAAGTTGAAGGGAAAAGGAAAAAAATCCCAGCGCCTCTGATCAGGGCTGTGGGGAAAAAAAAAGGGGGGGGAGGGACAAAAAATTGGGCTCAGCACGGAAGGCGTTGAACGAGATTGTCAAGGTCCTGCTCTTTATAAAATAACACCAAGAGAGCTATCTGCCGAAACTGAAAGGGGGGAAGGGATTGAAGCGGCCCCGGAAGAAGTACTCAAAACCTTGGGTTTGAACGGCAAAAAAAAGAGGAAAATAGGGGGCGGGAATCGCAAAAAAAACATCAAAAAGGGGGGGGGGTCAAACGGAGAAAAAGGGACATCGTTTGAAACCCCCGACAAAAAAAGAATGTGTCGAGGGCCTTCAGAAAGGGATGTCAAAATCGTGCGTCATAACCTATAAGAGTTTTGCCAGACAGAAGCGCAAACCGAAACAACAAAATAAGGAGGGAGGTGGGGATTCCGCCGGGCACATTGGGAAAAAAATAGACGAACGGACGAAAGGGGAGCAAAAATCACCTCATGCGGTACGGGGCATCATCGGAAAAGAGCCGGAAGGCGGAAAGACTCTTGGGGGGGGAAAAAAGAGAGGCAAGTCAATCAGGGGGGTTCATGCGGCTCTTCTGAAAGCGGTCGAGGAAGCGAGGGGAAAAAATAGGTGACAAAAAAAAGATATGGTCGACAACTGTGATAGGGGAGGGTTAAAAAACGACTGAGAAAGAACCTTATCCTGAAAGTAAACTTTTCAAGACCGGGCCAGAAAAAAGTCAAGCGAGTCTAGGTGGTGCAAAAAGCCACTGCTACGAAAGGGCCATGTCCGGGTTCCGCGATTAGATTGCTTAAGGGTAAAGATAAAAACCAGGGGAGTGGAGTGACGCGAAGGAAAAAGAAGGGATGGGGAGGGGCTTCCCAATCGAATCCTAAAATGCAAAACTGGGCCAGGAGCGGCTCACCTTGAAAACAAGGGAAATCAAGTTCAGCGCCCCAAACCGGCACCCCTGGGTTCTGCGCCGGAAAAACCCACGCTGTTGGGGGGGGGGGGGGTCAGGGGGGGGGGAAACGGAGAGCGCTATCTATCTGCACAAAAGGAGAGAGAAAGAGAGCGGGAGGCCATAAACACTGCCGAAAGAAAAAACTTGGGCTTTGAAGCAGAACATATTTTGTGGACGGGGGCAAAACCGAGGGGGACCGTGGTCATCCGCCGCGAAACCCAAAGGAAGAGTGAGGTACGAGGAAAAAAAAAATCACGTATCGAAAGTCCGGAGGAAGGTTCTTTCGACCGCAAAGAGCTCGGCAAAACAAACCCGGTACCGAAAGAAAAAAAAAGGCCCGAGCAAAACAAAAGGAAAAGGAAAAAGGAATTTGTGCACCGCGCAAAAAGCTGAAACGTCTGGAAGGCCCGGGGTATAAGAAAAAAAAGACTTATCAGAGGAAAAATGGGGAGGGACCAAATCTAAACTTGGGCGCCACGGGGGGGAGGTCGAGGAATCTGACGCGCCGCGCATGGGTAATCGCGCACAAAGCCGAAAAAGAATGGTGGGGACAAAACAAGCCTTAATTAGTGAACAGGGGTCAAAAAAGTCACGTCCAAAGGGATGGGGAAAAGAGACCATACCAGGCAACAAAGGGGGGGGCGGGGTTCCGCAAAATTTCCCTGGCTTCTCAGAAACAAAAAAGCTCGGATCAATACCTCCAAAAAGGGGCTTTATCTTCGAGCGGGGGGAAGCCGGTTTCAAATCAAGATACTCGTATTACGACCTCCAAAAACCAATTAAGGCCATAAGGGGGGAAACTGGGAAGGAAAAGGACTGAAATCCCCGTCTCATAACAAAAAGTAGCCACGGTCGGACACCAACGATTTTTCCATAGAAAAAAGGAACAAAGGGTTCGCTCGAGACAGTTTCCTAAGACTAGGGGGGGCCAAATCATCCACCCAGATGGAATCGTCAGCCGGTGCAATGGGACAGAAAGCGGCAAAAATGGGGAGCCAAGAGGGAAACGCAAGAGGGGGGATTCCTTCTCCCCTTGACTCTCAAACCCGCAATGCCCGTGACGCCGCCGCACAAAGACCTGAAATTCAGTCGCCAAAAGAGAGGGTTGGTAACTTCGCGCGGGTCATGGGCCCCGTAAAGAACAAACTGGAACCACATGTTCAGAACATTTTGGGGATCCATGAAGCCCGACCCGCGACGAGGTATCCAAGAAAAGTGAAGTGACTATTGCACCAGACGACGGAAACGCGGGGGGGGTATCCTGACCGAAAGGAATCGTTGTGACAGCGACTTTTTCCAGACCGTTTGGAGCCAACAGACTTTGTTTTCCCAAATGACACTGGAACAACTTCAATCTCAAATCCACCTAGGCAATCTAAGTGACACGAAGATTTTGGAATTTGCACAGAATTTTGGGAAAGAAAAAAAAAAAAAAGAGAGAAAAAAGCAACCGTTACTTTGTTTTGTTAAGAGATAAAAAGCTCGCAAAAAAAACACGGGGTCGGGGGAACTAAAGCCCAGCGGGCGCAAGAGGAAAGGCAGACGAAAGGGGAACGAAACTGTGGGCAAAAAAACTTCCGCCCTGGCACAACCAAGAAAAAGAACGGACAAAAAATCCTGTGCCTCAGTTTGAAGGGCGACGGAAAGCACCCCACCATGGATTACTTGGGGGGAAGATGACCTTCAAATGCTCGATTATGTGGCAGGTGAATGACAAAATCCGCCCTGGCGAAACGGGTAAGGAATGGGGCAGGGAACTACGGTGGGGAGGAGACTGAGTGGGAAGACACCATTCTGACACGTGCAACCCTAGCTGTGTGGCGACCCCTTATCCAAAAAAGGGATTCCCTCGAAGGTTGGAAACCCCACGACGGAAGAAAAGTCAATTGTGAATTATAAAGACGGCAGGGTTGGAAGTACTCTCAGAGGGGAAGGCACCGTGGCATTTGGGGTTTGGGTTGAGGGGCTTCCCCCATCAGCTACTCGCTATCAAAGAATAAAAAGGGGGCAAGGGGGGGGGGATGCAGAGACCGTGGTGTTGCAGGAAGTTTGACCGAGCCAGGAATCCGGGTAAACCCGCTTCTTGTCCGTGAACCAGGGGGAAAGTTCTGACATCGTCAGGGAGCCTATCGAAAGAATACCAGGGACGCGAAGGTGGGCAAAGCAAAGAGTGGATATAATCCTGGGAAGATAGCAGGACAGTGGCAACTCGAACGCGCCCGAAAACGGAAGTAAAAACAAGGGAAAGAAGAAGGCGGTGCCAATACTGTCCGAGGTTTTAGTATACGAACAGAAAAATTAAAAGGGGGGGGAACTGCTGGGCGGAGGGTGCTTGGGACCGGTTTAACCTTGGCAATACGAACCTCTGCCAGGATAGACAAAAAAAAAAAATTGTGAGACGGGGGAGGTTCAGTTCAAAGTTCCGCTGGGGGGGGGCATGCGCCCCCAGCAGGGGGGAGGTTGGGAAGGACCGTTTTCGAAAGCGAAAGTAACCCGCACATCGAAAACCGCCTTTGGGAGCATGAAGAACCTGAGTGAACGCCCAAGAACGGGGTGACGAGCAATCTGTCGCAAGGGCAAGGCACAC
>Ga0179593_1536420_pt1 | contig 26603 bp, 41 predicted proteins | sample CZODoug2_1_08_16_FD_185931 | JGI IMG/M metagenome (GOLD analysis project Ga0179593, IMG submission 185931) | Vadose zone soil fungal communities from Angelo Coast Range Reserve, California, USA - CZODoug2_1_08_16fungal (PacBio error correction) | ecosystem: Environmental > Terrestrial > Soil >...
GCACTTAAAAGTTCTCTGAAACGTGCTGTCCAAAAGAAAAAGGAAAGATTGATGCGTGGTCGTCTCTGTGAAGGCGCGCAGGAGTCATCAAAATAACAGGGAAAGAAGGAGAAAAAGGGGAGAGGGCATGTCCCTGCTCGTCCAGCGAAGTCTTGTGGAGACAACCGAACTTTGCAAAAAGTAAGACGAGCTTTCGTCTCTATATGTCCTCCGGGAAGGACGTCCTTTCTTAGTAACTGACAGCTGGTGGAAAATGGTGGGGGGGGGGGGAAAGATGTGTACAGCCCCAGACATTGCAAATCGCGAAGACAACGGGAAGAAAAACTCGAAGGGAAAAAAAAAAACAGGGGTCGGTTGCTTCCGGTAGGAAGGAAGAGGGAGAATCGTTGTTCCGCTTTGGACAGGGGTGGAAAGAAGGGAAAAAAAAAAAAGAGGGACAACATTACGGGCGTGCCACTGGCTGAGGAATCAAAGAAAAGGGGATGAGATTGAAGCAAGCCCACTTTCTTCATCCAACAAGTGAGGAGGATCATCTCCTGACCCTTAACTTAAGAAAAGAGAGAAGGACCTTAACGGCCGTTGGTTACTGCGTTCTCCCATGGAAAATACCCAGGGGGAAGGAAAACGAACAAATCCGCCCTGACGTAGCGTGAGAAGGGGGAAAAAAAAAAAAGTCAAGGGGCCACAAACAAGGCGCCCTTCAAGCACAGAAAAACGGGCATAGGATCTATTCGTGCCACAAACAAGAGGAGAGCGGAGGTGGTCGGGAGACCAAAAACGGGCAGCACATTGGAAAAAAAAATAAGGAGGGGGGGGGGAGGGTCATGAGACCGCGCACAACACAAAGGAGTTCTTGGTTGAAGCCGGGGGTGTCCAGGGATGAAGAGAGAGAAGGCTGGGGGGTTTGCAAGTACACTCAAAGTCATCAGCTCTAGAACGGACAAATCAAAGGGGGAGGAAGACGTTGTTGGTAATTTACCTTAACCGGAATTTGCCCTGTTTTTGCCAGTGTCTTATGGAGGGGAGACTCCAATCGTGCTTAATTCACAGGTGGAATCAAACTTCAGGGGGAGGGGAGTAAGAGAGTGCCCCAAACACACGCCAGAGAAAAATTGAGTTAAAAAAGCCGGGGTGGCATACAAGGGAGTAAAAAGGGAAAAAAGGAGGGGAAGGTTGATGCGCCGGACATTCTTGTGGAAGGGCCGTCCTGCTCGTAAGAAAAGGGTGGAAGGAGAAGAAGGGTCCGCCGTTCGGCAATGGCTAGGGATTGTCTGGGATAAGAGAAAAAGGAACTTCTTTGATCTTTTTCGAAAAGTAGGCTCGCCTTGTCGCTGTCAGTTTGGGGGGATTACAGGGGGGGGCTGTGCTGCCGGTGGGAAAACAGAAAAAAAGGAAACGCAAACGGCGTCCTGGAGGGCGTCCAGTAACACAGGCTGATGGGGAGAAAAAAGGGGGGGGGGAAAAAAAAGTAAAACAACAACAACGGAGGAGGAGGAAAATCCGGAGGGACCAGGGAAAAGGAGAAAGAGACAAGAACGGAAAAGGAGGGAACGCCTCCGGTCACGGTGAAAAGGGGAGAAAATGGGGAAAAAAAAAGGGGGAAAAAGAGGGCATCTCAATCCTGAAAAAAAAAGAAAAAAGGCGTGATCACAACGATCAACCCTGGGGGGACAAATTAAATATCGTATATAAGCTGCATGGGTGGGGGAAGGGGTCACAAACAAACAAATGAAGAAAAAGGGGGAGGGAGGAGTTCGGTTTATGGCAGCATGAACCTGCACTCTGAGATAGGAAGAGAGGAAGAGGGTGATCCTCGCAGTCAAAAAACAAAAGAGGCAGGAGGAATTACTGCGATTACTGCACAAAAAAAAAAAAAGGCAAGGGAAGGGCGCTTGGGGCCTCCTATACAGGACCAAAATAAGAAAAAAATCTACCATTGCGCAGGGGAGTCACAAGGGTATAACCCGATTGTGAGGGGAGGGGGCCGCAAAAAAAAAAGCAAACGGCAACAAAGTCGACGGACAGTTTTGAAAAAAAGAAGGGGGGACGGCTACTGCTACTTGATGATGGTGGAGGGATTCGCCGTCTGGACGACAGGCAGGAAAAACGAAAGCAAAAAAAAAGGGGGGGTGCGCGGTCTCCTGACCAATCCGACGGGTCCGGAAGGGGAAAAGAAAAAGAGTAATGCCTGTTTTTGTGGTCTCCACAAAAGAAAAGGGCATGGGGGTTCTGGCACGATAGAGCCACTTTGCGGGAAAGGGGGGGGGGAAGAAAACGGAAAAAGCTTGTCGTCTTCAGCGATCATCGTCAAGGCGGCCTAAAAAAGGGGGGGGAACCCGCTCCACACGGTTAAGGGTCAGGAGACCAAGAGAGGGGGGGGTCAGGAGGACCCGCGACACCCCACGCAGGCAGACCGGGGCAAAAGACGCGGTGGGGGGGGGGGGAGGGTGCAAAGGCGACAGGCGGGAAACACCTGGTGATGAGGAAGAGAAATGTTGTGTGTGTTGGGTATCCGCCAGTAAAAAAAAAGCAGTGCCCCACGATCGCAATATGGACAAAGGGTGCGTAGTGGGGAAGAAAAAGGAAACAAAGGGAGGGGAAAAAAAAAAAGAAGGCTAATCTTTAGTGGTCGTGATGAATCATGTAGGGCTTCGGATGTAAAAAAAAGGAAGTGACTCTCGTCAGTTCTACGACGGAAAACCCTGTGTGTGGGAAGGAGAAAGCTTCGAAGCGAAGCTGCGAGGTGACTGAGAGAAAGGGGAAAAAAAAGACGACGACAGACATGCTCTCGGTCATGTGCGGTGGGTTGTGGGAAAAAAAAAAGAACGATCATCGCCTGGCAATTTCCGCGAGGGGAAAAGGAAGGTTGCAAAAGAGGAGGAGGAAAAAGAGAGAGAATTCGTCGGAAAAACGCCAGTGGGCAAAGGGGGAGGAAAAATCCGTATGAGAGAGCAGCGCGAGGAATCAAGAACAAGTAAAAAAGAAAGGGAGAGGCTTTCCACATGCTCGCGCGAATGGGGAAGGGAAATACGAGAAAAGGGAAGTTCACGAGCTTCGCTGGCGAAGAAGTCTAGGAAAAAATCGTGAGAAATAGAAGGAGTTCACCAGGACGTTTTTGACAGTTGACACCAGTTAAAGGCGCCCAGAAAAAGAAGGAAGAGAAAACGATCTCTGACTTGAATCAGACCTGTTCAGGGGAAGAGGGGGAGATCGTGGGGCAGACGCTTGGGGAACGAAGGAGGACCCCACCCACAAAGCTGAGAGAAAACATTAAGAAAAGGAAGGGGAACCGCTAAGGGAACCACTTTCATCCACCCCTGATTCCGCGACAAAAAGAAAAAGGGACCTCGTGCGCTGGCTCACTGAAAAAGGAAAAAGAAAGGGGGGGGGGGGTCCGGTCTCCTGCCCCCGCAACAAGGAAGAGAAATAAAGACAGCTGGTACCCCGCTTTGGTCTCCTGGGAACAAACTTCCACCGGAAAAAAAGAGAGCCGAACCAAAATGCCAAGAGCATCGGGAGGAGCTCTTAGGATGGTCGGACCCTCGCTCTGCCATACAAACTCAGAGGAGAGCACACAAAGGGGGGAGGAAGGGGGAAAAAAAGGGGAAGCCTTGTCGGTGTCCAGGGAAGGGGGGAAAAGGAAAGAGAAAGACAGCGCATAGCCCCTTCACCAGGTTCAGGGAGAGAAAAAAAACGTGCCCGTGAGGGGGGGGGAAGGGGCTTTCGGTCAGTTCTCCCGGGGAAAGGAGTCTATCCCCATTTTAGGGGAAGGAGTGGCCATCGGTGGGGAGAGGAGGAAAAAAAATGCTCCCTGGCGCGGGGTTGGCAATTAATAGGATAATAGAGAAAGAGGGGGGGGAGCGCGGATCAGAAAGGAACATAATGCTCTTCATGACGGCATAGGTCATGCAAAAAGCCTCGGCAATGTCTCGGATTTGGGGTGAAGCCAAAAAACTTCGTTGTAAGGGGGGGGGATCGTTGTGATCGCCTTTCAGGTTTTGGCAAGAGGGGAAAGGGTCAAAGCTGGGTCATCCTCGGGAACGGCGGAAGAGAGAGGCGTGCCGCTACTGGAGAAAGAGGAGGAAAAAAAAGGGAAGGAAAAGAGAGAGATCTCCATTTCGCGGCACCGATTTAGAAAGGAAAGAACCTCAGGCCGCCGGGTCCCGAAGGATGCAAAACCAAGGTGAAAGGAAGCACAACTACAACCCTGGGAAAAAAGAGAAACGACGCGTTTTATCTATAGTGCTGGAAGGGGGGGAGGGGGAAAAAAAAGGAATGCCGAACGGCGGCTTAGTCGGAAGGGGCGAAAAAAGAAAAACGAATATGCTCCTCGCAGCAAAAAAAAAGGGGGGTGAGAGGATTACTCGATTAAATGCAACAACGGCCAGAAGGGGGGGCCTCTATTACTACTACCACAAACGTGTGCCAAGGAAGGGAGGGAGGACTACTTGTTGTATTCCAAAGGGGGGGAAAGGAAGAAAGCAGAAAACGGAACGAGCCACTTGCAAAACGGAAAAGTTGGTAAATACCAACCACTGGGCTCGACTTAGACCTGGAAGGAAACACAGCCGTAGAGAGAATTCGCGTAGGAAAAAAAAAAAAAAGGAAATGCAACCTGGGGGGGTGCGCGGGTCTCCTGAAAAAGGAAAGGGGAAAGGTTCCGACAATGTCCGAATGCAAAGGTTGGGAACCTACGCGAGCATTCCCCGATGCTCTTGGGGGGAGAAAAAGAGAGAATTGCCGTGAAGGTTGTCCGGAGAACACAAGAGGGGGAAAAGAGGGGGGCAAAGCGGGCCGTGTGCGGGGTCGGAAAACCGCTGTAAAAAGGAGAAAACCCCCCCAAAAAAAAAAAAAAAAAAACAAAACCAAAACCAACCCCCCCCCCCCCCCCCCAAAAAAAAAACCCCCCCCCCCACCCCCCCGGCCCCCCCCACAACCAAAAACAAAAAAAAACCCCCCCCCCCCCCCCCCCCCCCAAAAAAAAAGAAAGAAAAGAAAAAAAGGGGGTTAAGGTCGGAACACAAAGCAAACAAAAGAAAAAAAAGTGGTTGCGTGCAAAGCGCGATAAAAAGAAAATCTCAGCTTTGTGTGTGTGGTCCGCCAAAAAAGAATGGAAAAAGAAAAAAAAAAAGGGACCCACGAGAGCAGTAATTTAAGTGCTCGTCCTACGGCAGCCAACGGGAGAGGATAGCCGTTTAGAGGTTCGGTAAGTGTCAGAGGATGAAGGGAACACGTGAACGCTCGTCATGTCTCGACTCGTAGGAGGAAAAGAAAAAAGAAGAGGAGGAGCGAGCTCTATTAACGTAACGGGGAAGCGGAAACAAGAAAAGATAGGAAAACGACATGCCTTTCGTCCATTGGAGTGAAAGAAAAAAGGGGAACGCCACGAATCATCGCCTGGCAATTCGCAAAGGGGAAGAGGGGGGGGGAAAAAAAAAAAAAAACGAGGAGGATGAAAAAGAGAGATTCGTCGAACTCGGGGAAAAAACAGGATGAATTCGTGGCGTCCGGAATAGAGAAAAAAAAATGACCAAGGAGAAGAGGGAAAAAAGGGGGGGGACGGGAGAGGGAGTTGCTGGTGAGCTACACCGAAAAAAAAAGCCTCGAATATTCCTCTGCCACAAGGTGTGAGGAGGTTTAAAAAAAACAGGAGGGGGGGAGAGGGTCGCCCAAAGAAGAACAGCAACGTCGAAGGGGGAAACATAGCGGCTTGAATCAAGGAACCTGGGGACGCGATCGTGCACTCTTGGGAACACCGGATGAAGGGGAGAAAACCAAAAAAGCTGATATTCCCAACATTCCGACACTGGAAGGACCGCTGCGCACTGCAACGCAAAAGGATGAGAGGTTGTGGCGCGGGTCTCCTGACCCTTAACCACGGGAAAAAGAGAAGAAAAGAAAACAAGGGGGGGCGGGCGGGTCTCCTGACCACTTAACCCGTTGTGGAAAAAAAAAAAAAACGGCCCGCGGAATTGGAGGAATGGCGTCCCGCTTGTGGGGGCCATAAAGAGGGGCAAGGCTATATTCGTGCGAACCAAAATGTGTAAAAGAGAATTCAGGGGTACACAATGGGGGAAAAAAAAAGAAGTCGGACAGGGGCATTGGTCGGAAAACAACGAAAGAGAGGAAAAAGAGGGAGGGGTAGGAGTCCCTGCGCACATAAGGGGGGGAGTTCTTGTGGGAAGCCTTGTCCGGAACGACGAAAAGAAAAAAGAAGTTGGGGAAAAGAGGGGGGGGGAAAGGTATCAAAGGGCACAATCAAAAACACCCGACTCGGCTGCTACGAGACTAAGGCAAGGGGGGGGCGAAACTTTCCGGTTATTGCACACAGGTGAAACAATGGGGGGGAGAAAAAAAGAGGGGATGAATCCCCTTGGGACATCCTCCCACTCCCGGGGTCGCAGGGTCTTGGAAAAAGTGACATCGGCCACTGCATCCAAAGTTGAAAAGGGGGGGGGAAGGAAATCGAGTGTCTACTTTCTCTCTGCACACAGAGGGGGGAAAAGGTGGTTGATGATGGTACTCTGCATACGGATCAAGAGAGGAAAGATAGCGGAAGGCTGCCATAACCAACATAATACCACAAGTGGAAAAGGTTGGAACAAGAGACAGAAAAAGAGCACGTCAGATCACTAAAACGCGCTGGGGAGGGCACCCAGGAGTTGATAGGGGGGGTGGTCACCCGGAAAAAGGGAACGGCCTTCTCAGGGTGGGAAAAAAAAGGGAGCGCCTTCTTTCACGCGGGGGCAAAACAAGGGGGATGGGAGGCGTCAGAACAACATGCGTATTGGAGAAAGACTAACAAACGAAAAGGAGGGAGAGAAACAACCAACGGAGCGCGGACAGGCAAGCCAAAAAGCACAGTTCCGCGGCCAGGTGTGTACAACGGAAGGGACCGCCAGAAAAAAAAGGGGGAAAAAAGGATGACCGCTGTCTGTGTCAAGGTCGCTGCAACAAAACCTGAAAGGGCGCAAATAAAACGGGGAAGGGAGAGAGTGCGGCTGCAGGGGGTTGAAAAAAAAATAAAAGAAAAGGAGTGAGTCTGGCAGCATGATCGTATGCAAACAGAGGGGGAAGGCCTAACTGCGTGGGACGAAAAAAAAAGTCAGGAGGTCAGAGGAATACTCGATTAATGAAAAAGAAGGGAAGGGGAGGAGGGGGCCTCGTATTATCTACTACCACAAAAAGCCAAGGGGGAAAAGGGGGGGATCGAAAATGGAGGGAGAGAGAGAACTGACCGAAGTCATATCTTGGGGGGGCGGGACGGATATGGCACGCCAAAGGGGGGGTAAATAAAACAACCGAACCCTCTGGCGAGAAAAAGGGGGAAAGAAAAGAGAAAGGGGGGGGAGGGAAGTTTGAGTTTACTGCAAACCCAAGCAGTAAAAAGAGGGAAAAAGAAGAACCGGGTGGGCCTTGCCATTGGTGGGAAGGGGGGGCCGGTCCGAGCGAAAGGGATAATCCCGAAAAAGGAAGGAGGAAAGGGGGGGGGGGGTGGGAAAAAAAAAAAAGAAAGCGAGGCACACAGTCTCCGTCCTCTTCGGAGGTCTTTGCCCTGGTGGTGGGCAGGGGAATAACAATGCTAAGAGTCCGAAGTGGTGCGGGGTCAGAGACCCGCGCACACCGTGTGGAGGGGGGTATAAAAGGGGGGGAAGGGGTCAGTGAGACCAGCTTCACACGGTGTTTCGGGGAAAAAGCGTCAGCGGAATCAGCTGGGGGATGAGGGGGGGTGTGCGGCAAGAGGAGCCGTGGCGCTAATGTTGTTTCCGCACATAAAGGGGGGGGTGGTAGGAAAAAGGAGAGGGGGACAATAGCGCCGGTCTCCTATTTAAAAAGAGGAAGACCGCAGCCAAACAAGGAACAGTGGATAAATACAGAACCCTTAAGGGCGGCTTCAAACAAACGGTTGTTGTCAGGAGAGGTAAAAATCAAAGAAAAAAAAAAAAAAAGGAAAGTTGCCTTCGTGCGTCAGGGAGACCACTAAAGGGAAGCACACAGCTTGGAGAAGATGCGAAAGAATGCACGAGTCAATGAGCTTCACCGAAATATAAGACTACACGAAAAAAAGAGAAAAGGACTCTCGGTTCATGTGCGGGTGTGGCAGAAAAGAGAGCAGCCTCTCTCACCGGAAACTCAAAATAAGGGAACGGAGAGGGGGAGCTCTCTCACAACAACAACGGAGAAGGTGGGGGGGGGGGGATAGGGACAAGAAGGGGAACCCTCGCGAATTGCACGGAGGCGATGGGAGGCAGAGCAAAGCAGAGGGCCTCTGACACAAAGGACAGCACAACGACAATAGGAGTAGAAGGGGTGGCGTACGCGGATTTGCTTGGGAGAAAAAGGGACACAAAAAAAGGGGAAAGAAGATTCCTCGGGCCAAACAGAGGAAGAACCGTCGTAAACTGAGAAAGGAGGGGAGACGAAGAGCCGGGCAAATAGAAAAGGAAAAAAAAGGGGAGAGGAAAGAGAGGGGAACGGACTTGAACTGATACACCGGGGGGAAAAGTGACGAGCACTTCAAGAGACCGAGACACAACAGGGGGGGAGGACCCACCACAAAGGCTGATAGAGAAAAAAAAAATGAAAAGAAACTGTCATCCATTAATCCCTGTGTTCAAAAAGGTAGGAGAGTGCAACGCAACCACGCTTCATGAGGAAGAGCACTGGGGAAGGGGCCTCGGGCTCACTGACCCTTAACCCGGGGGAGAGGGGGAAAAAAGAAAAGGGGGGCTCACACGTCTCCTGACCCTTAACAAAGACATTCCGAAGAACAACGCACACCGGGACCAAAGGTAGAGGGGCGGGGGGCCAAAAGACTTGTGGTCCTCGTCTGACCACCCACGAGTGGAAAAAAAAAAATGCCAAAAGCATAAGGGCTTGCACAAAACGGTGAGCCCATTCAGGAACCGCTTCGATATCACACCCGGAAAAGGAAGAGGGGGAGGGAGGATAACCCGCTCACAACACCAAGGTGCGAATGCCACAGGGTGAGCCTTGGTCGGGGCATAAAAAAAATAAAAGAGCGAGGCAAGAAAAGATGCAGCGCATGCCCTCAACCATGTGCGGGAGAAGTGGTTGAGGTAAAAAGGGGGGGGGGGGGGGTACCCAACGTGCCCTCGCGAAACAGAGGGGGGGGACAGAATTCAGCGATGACAGAGTGGCGATTCGGCCGATATCCCGCACTCGCGGGGAAAAAAGGGGGTGAGGGGGGGGACATCGTTGTGGTAGTAGTAATACGAGGGGTCACACGAAAAAAAGGGGGGGAAGGCCGGGGTGGGTGCAAGGGGCGGACCGCTCAAAGGAGGAACTTTATGGATGCGGCGATCATCTTTAGGATTGCTGAGGAAGGGGGGCGCATAAATCATGACGATAGGTCACCAAGGGAAAATGCCAAAAATTTGCACGGACGAAAGGGAGGGGGAAATGTTCGATTTTGTCTCAGCCCTCTAAAAAAAGGAAAAGGGACCCCTGCAGCACTATATATAAAAATCGGCGCAAGGGAAAGTTGGTCGGGCCAGGGTTGAAATTCGGGGGGGGTGGAAGTAGGCACGAGGTCGGCTCGGGGAAGGAAGAGCCTGTTTTCCAAACACCCCATCGGAATATTCCACGGGGGACCCAGGCACTGGCCAAAAAAGAAACGCGGGGGCAAAGGCCAGTACGTAGGTGCCACGCGAACTGGAGATCTCCTACCTATGAAAAGCAAGGGGGGGGGAAAGAGGACAGAGACATCTGTACATAACCCGAGAAAGAAGTTGTTCCTGGAAGATCTTAAAAGGGGGAAGGGATGGTGAATAACCAGCTTGGAGAAGGACGTGTGAGCTAGAATAAAGGGAAGGAAAAAACGCCTGAACACCGCGTCGATTCTCCAAAATCCACCGGACAAAAAAGAATCAAGACGGCATCATATACAAAAGACTATAGAAAAAAGAAAATAACGGGGGGGCAAAGGCAGGGGGAAACGGCGGCCCATAAGTCGTTAATGGCGAACATCACACGGGAAGTAAAAAGGGCTACTCGCAAGTATGCTAGAACAGGGTGGGTGCAGAGAATGGGGTACATAGGGAGCTGGGAGTGCCCAAGAAGGCGAATGGTTGTGGCCCCACGAAATCGGGGAAAAAGTGAAAACTACAAAAAATAAACAAACACACGGAGAAAAAGACCCTGTCGCCCCCACAGAACTATAAAAAAAGAGGGGGAGGGGATTAAGCCCGGATGTTCTCCTCGCAAAGAGACGTAAGCGTCAACCATGGAAAAAAGCGGAAGGGCAGAAATTTGGGTAAGTGACCAAGGGCAGCAGAGAGGAGGGAGACGTTTTGAGTGAAATGGGAAAAGAAAAATACCAAGAAGAGGATTCTCCGTCGGACTCGCAAGGAAGAACCGGTTGTTGTTAACCGGGGGGCTATCCTGCAACATGAGGGACGAGCTAAGGTTCCGACTAGGGTAAGCAAGGGAAAAAAAAAAAAGGAAGTAATTTGTCGTCTTCACGCAACCGGAAAAATCACAAGGGAGGGGGGGGGGTGCGGGCGACGAATAAGGAGGGCAAAATGGGGGGTGGCAGGGTGGGAGGGAAAAGGCGTGGAGTCTTCCTACTCACAAATAGGGAAAGGGGAACCCGGTCGCACAACGAGGTTAAGAGTGGTCAGGGTGAAAAAAACAAAAGAGAAAAACGGGTTAAGGTCAGGCCCCTTCAGTGAAAATAAGGCAGGAATCAGGGGTTGGATGAAAGAAGAAGGCGGGGCAGAAGGGAAGCGGTCAGCACATGATTATCAGCAGGGTGGGTGAAAAAGAAACATTTGTGGGGTTGGTCAGCGCTGCATTAGGACCGGGAAAAGATCGCACATATTGAAGTGGACTGAGGTACCAAAAAAAGGGGGGAGGAATTCAATATCGTCGCTATTCGTTAGAGGTCGATCGAATCATAGCGAATGAAGGGGGGAAAGGAATATGGGAGACAAGATTGAATTTCAAAGTACAACAAAGGAAAAAAACAGCTAAGTCAACATGAAATTACGTCACCGCGGGAATCTGGGGCAAAAGAAAGGGAGGGGTGCGCGACAGGGTCACCACACTTCCCAGCAAAGAAAAAGGCCCAAGGAAATACCGTCTCAGGCACTCTCGCCTATCCGCAGGGGGGAAAGTAAGGAGGGGGAGGGAGAATCGCTCAGCACCCTCGTCTATAGAAGAAGAGACTGTCATTGTCGGGAGGGAAGATAGAAGCAAAACTGCGTAAAAAAAAAGCACCATAAGGGAGGAAAGAAGAGATTCTTCGACTTCGGTTACAAAAGGAAATGATGAGGGGCCGTCACCTAATAGCAGGACAAAGGCAAGAAAACGAGAAAATGACCGAGAGGTCAGTTCGCTACTAGGGAGGGGGGGGGGAAAAAAAGTGGACTGGGTCAGTACGAATGCTTCCATGACGGGGAAGAAAAATGCTCGGCCAAGAATCGTGGGGTGCAGGGGAAAACAACTACGGTGTAACAACACACATCCAAAAAAAAAAAAAAAAAGGGGGTAGATATCAGCCAAACCCCTGATGGGAAATTGTAGAGAAAAAGGAAAAGACGACGGGAACTTTCATGTCGACACGGGGAAGAAAAATGTGCCTTTATAAAGGCGGAGGGCATAAAAGAGAAAGGAGGGCGAAGGAGGGCAAAGTGACTTGCGGACCCACCACAAAGGCTGAAGAAAAAAAAAGGAGGCAAAAGAGGAGAAGGGGGGACTATGTTTGCTGACCGCCTGTAAAAAAAAAAGGATTCAGGCTGACGCGTGAGTACGCGGGTAACACAATGAAAAATGTGTCGTGTACCTAAATGACAAGGAGAGGGATACTGACCCTTAAGCCCGTTCTGCACGACGGGGCAAGACAACAACAAGAGGGAAGGGATAGCTGAAGACACCCTAAGCTGGTACCCGACCAGCAGGGAACCTCTTGGAAGAAAGGAAAAAACCAGGTAGGGGAAAGGAACCAAAATGCCAAAGAGCATCTGGATGCCGAGAGGGAGGGACGGTCTGGAGGCAAAAGAGGGGGAGGAGGAGGGGTCGGAACCTGCGCTCTGGGTCAACGAAGCGTGAGGGGTTGCCACGCTAAAAAATAAAGGGGGGGAAGGAAGCGGCGTGTCTTGGGAGCCTTTTGTCGGGAAGAAAAGGAGAATAAAGGAAGGTGGAAAAGCAAATACCATCAGCGCATACGCTCGTTCAAAACGGGGAAAGGGGGGTAGACCCAACTGACCGGCAGCCAGCGGAAGGTGATCTGTTCAGGATCGGTCAGTTCGCACCGAAGGGGTAAAAATGGGAAGGGGAGACCACCACTTCGTCGTCCCCAATGCACAGGGGGAGGTGGCGAAGTGGGAGTGGAAATAAAGTCAGGGAGGGGATGGTCCTGGGCAGGGGGGGAAAAGAGGGATGATGAAAGAGTAGCCTTGGTTGAGGGAGATCCCTTCACAGAATAAAGAAAGAATGCTCTGCATAAGTCCAGGCAAAAGGGGCATCAAGAAAAGAAAGCCGCCGTTCGGCAATGTCTCCGGGGGAGGAATGCCGGTCGTTGAGGGGGTTGGCAGGGGGGGGAGATTTGGGAAAAAAGAATGAAAACTGACGAGCTTGTGAAACGCTTGTGGGGACAGGCCAAACAAAAAAAGAAAGCGGGACCCCGGCACATGCCTGGAGGGCGAAAAAGAGGGCCGAGACTGGAGAGAAGCTAAAAAAGAGGATCCCATTTCGCGGCCGATTGTAGCAAGAAAGAAGGGAAAGAAGCCCTCCAGGCCGCCGGGGTCCACGAGGACCGGCGCCACTTCGAGTCAAAAAAGAGGGCAAGGAAAAAGGGAAAAGGAAAGATCCACGACGGCATTTTTACTCCTCTCCAGGGGAGTAAGGGGGGGAAAAAAAAGGGGGGAAGAACTTCGGCTTACCCTGTATGGCCAGAAAATGATTTACTGCGGCGTCTCGAAGAATGGGTAAGAAAAAGAAAAAAAGGAAGCCGGATTCATGCCAACCCCTTCAGCCCGGGGGGAAGGAAAGGGAAAAATAATTACTACTACCACACGATTGGCCAGAAAAAGGGAAAAGGGGTGGATTCAAAAAGTTAAGAAAGATGGAAAAAACAAAACTGGCAAAACGGCAAAAGTGCCGGAAGGGGACCGGGAGGAAACTGGCTCGAATTCTGAGCCGAAAAGGGGGAAGTGTGAGTTACTGCAACAAAGCGGAAAAAAAGGGCGAAGGATTCCCAAGACGACGACACCTGCCTGACCACTCAATTGGGGTTGCGGTGACGGAAAAAAAAGGTGAAACTGACCGCCGCACCGTGCGGAGTTGGGCTGACAAAGGGGAAGAAAGTACACACGAATGGCGTTTGGGGGAGACACGAAATAAAACAAAAAAGGAGATTGGGTGCATTTGCTGTTCGGCACGAAGAGAAAGGGAAGGGGGAAACAACCTCAAAGGTACCCCCTTGCTCTTAAAAGGGGGGGCAAGGGACAAGGAGACCACGGCGAATGGCATGGGGCGTATAACAGGGAAAGAAAAAAACCGAAACACCAAGCGGGCTCGCGAGGGAAAGAAAGGAAAAAAAAAGGGGGGGATGAAGAAGTGGTTTGCGTTGCAGAAGACTGAGCATATGTTGTTCCTCATCCCTGGGGGGGGTGACGGAAAAATAAGTGTAATAAAAAAAGGTGCACCACGAAGCGCAATATGGGGGGAAAGTGACTGAGGTAAAAAAAAAGAAGGAGTCAATGTCCAAAACGACATCCCCTCGTGCTTTTGGAACTGTCGATAACGTCGACGATTGCGGATACGGGGTAGGCGACAAAAAAAAAAAGGCAAAGGGGCGTGAACCTCCGGTCAGTGACGGAGAAAGCGATGATTGGCACGAGAAGAAAAAGGGGAGAAAAAAGAGAAGATCGAAAAAAGGGAGCTATCACCAGGACATATCCGCCGAAAAGGAAATAGAAGGAAAGGGGCCTCTACATGGTGCATTTCGCCGGGGAGGAAATGCGCCCCCGGAATCAAAAAGGAAACGCCACGAAGAGAGCAATCGCGAGGGAGGAAACGGTCCTAAGAATGCCAAAATAAAACCACGGAGGGAGGAAACCCAGGAGAGTTCCCCAAATCATGCACAAATGCGCGGGGGGGGGGGGGGGGGGTTTGCCCAGGCCCAACGATTCCAAGGTGCAAGCAAGGGGGGCGAGGCACGGCAAAAACAGAAAATGACCGAGAGGCATGTCATGTCTGAAAGCTTAGAGGAAAGAAAAAGGGGGGGGGAAAGCACACGTGAACTCCCTGACGTTGCCCGATGCATGCTAAATGGGGCTCGGCACAAAAATTCGTGCAGGGAGGGTCCTCGAACGAAAGAGAGAACGGACGAGGTATACACTGGAAGGGGGGGGGAAGGAAAGAGGGGGGGTCGCCCATGGGATCACGGCACTCCTGCGTGTCGAAGACGGAGGTTTAAAAGGAACCACGAATGAGTGGAACGTGAATCAACATTCAAAAAAAGTCTCGGGCTCGGCCGGGGGAAAAGAGCACTTCAATATTGACAGAGAGGGAAAGGGGAAGGATGGTCCAAGTCTTGGCGGACCCAATACAAAAAAGGGGGGGAAGGAGGATCACATGTTGCGGGGCCGATGCAAGAACCAAGGGGAAAGAAAGGGGGGAGGGAACCGTGGTCACGCTGGTCAAACTTCATATAAAGGGGGAAACTGGTCTCTGTCGCCGGAAAACAGGAAAGTAACACGTTTGGTAGCGCGGTCTGCAAACTGTCAGAAAAAAAAGTCGGAACTGAGGGAAAGACGAAAAAAGCTGGTACCCCCACCCTCGCTTGTGGTCTCCTGAACCGAGGCCGAACAGAATGGTACCAGAAGACTAGGGGGGCTCAGGGGGAACGAAGGCGGGCGGAACAGGGGTTGTGTGAGCGTGAGAAAATCCGGAAGAAAAACTCCGTGCGGTGCGTGGCTCAAATATCATCAAGCTTTGCAAGGGGGGAGTCTGCGTGAAAGGAAGTCTCTCAGCGAGAAAGGGGGGGGATACTCAAACGTACTGAAGAGAACGCGAAAGAAGAGGATAAGCTTAGAGAAATGGGTGGGGTAAATGGTGAAGTTTTGAAAGTGAGGAAAAAAGAGAGAAAGCAATCAGAGGATGCGGAAGGAAGAGTCACCATTTGTCGACAGGTAGGAGTATAGAGCAAAAAAGAGGCAGAAATAGCACGGGGTTGGAATTAAAGGGGGAAAGTGACCACTCTTAGGCCTTTCTGGGGAAAGAAGATTCGATACGCGAGAAAGTAAAGAGGAAGGAAAATAACCGACTAAGCCGCCGTTCTGCAATGTCGAGGGATGGGGGGGGGGAAAGAGGAAGATAGATAAAACTTCCGTTCGTTTGATAGGGGAGGGAACAGGGTGTAAATAGTTTGTCTCCGGGAGGGGGGGCGCGGAACAACGGGGGTGGAAAAAAGCTGGGTCATCCTTGTCGTAGAACCATCGGGGAAGGGGGGGGGGGCGTCCATCAACAACTGCGATTGGTGAATAAATGGTTGGGAAGGTAGCTCTCAACAAAACATGTGATAAAGCAAGGGGGACATCAAAAGATTATCCAATACGCAGTTTTTCCCCCTAAGAGGAAAAAGGGGGGGTCCGCACGCAAGGGGTTGGACTAAAAATTCCCCGGCAAAGGAGGAAAAACACAAATGAAAAAGGGGCCGAAAAGATCAATCGACGGAATTTGGGGATGGGGGGGAGAGTCCTAGACATTTCCGAAGCGGCGCTTAGGGAGGGGAAGGAAAATGATTTACTGCGATCCGAAAAGCGAAAAAATTCCCGAAACTCACTAAATCACCGAGGTGCAGAGGATTAATCGTAATGCCCTAAAAAAGAGGGGGGGGAGCGTCTAACTTGGGCCTCTCTAAAGAAAAGAGAAAATGGAGAAAAGGGATCGGGAAGAAGGGGCGTAAAGGGATGGCAGAAGAAACCTGACCGAAGCACCTTCAAAAAAGGAAAAGAAAGGAGGGATAGCAAACCACTCGCTCGAAGCCCGCAGGAATGGGGGTTACTGCAAAAAGCTGGAAAAAGACGAAGCACAGTATGACTGGACACCTTGGTGTTGTCGCGGCAGGGCGGAGAAGAAAAAAAGGAAGACGCGGTAGGGCAGCAAAAAGAAAGGGGTCCACCCAATGCACAGTTTGGTAAAGAAACGATAAAAAGAAAATAGGCGGAAAGTTGGCCTTTTGGTTCGGCACCGAGAGGGGGACAGGAGCCAAAAGGGGGAAAGCTGGGAGAAGAAGGCCGTGGTGCGGGTCATATACCCGAGCAAAAACGGTTGAAAAAAGGTAAATTGGAAAAGAGGAAAAACGTGTTAAAGGGAAGCAGGCAGAATCAGGGTTGGCTTACTAAGTGTTGAGGTGGGGGAAAAGAGAAGAAAAAAAAAGGGAAAAAAAAAACCATGCTCTAATGTTGTTCCTCTCAGAAGGGGGGAAAGGGGGCCATCCCTGGTTCCGACTTGAAAAAGGGGGGGAAAAGAGTTGGGAAAAAACAAAAGGAACCAGGTTCTGATTCAAGTCCGCTATCGTTTAGAGGGAGAGGAAGAAAAAGGAAAAAGAGACGGCGACAAGATTGAACCAAAACTTCAGGGAAGCAGACGTCGCGGATTAAAATAGTTTGGGGGCACTTCAAGGGGAGGAACGATCTTTCTAAAAAAAAAGAAAATCCGCGACGCACACCTCGCGGGAAAATGGGGGGGGCGTGTGAGTTGGGGGGAGGCAGGAAGGGAGATAGAAAAAGAATCTAGCCTGCAATTCTCGGGGGGAAAAGGGGAGATCTCTCAACAACAACAAGAGGAGTCCGAAGGGGGGGGGGGAGATTAAGCGGAGGGGGGCAGAAGGGGGGAGAGTCTCGGGCAGAAGAAGGGGAAGGAGGGAAAAGAGCATGTCCTGCTCGTAAAAAAAAGGGGGAGGGGAAGTTGCTGGTGAGGGTCAAAGAAGGGGAAGGGAAAAAAAAGGGGTAGCGGCCAAATAGGTGCTAATCTTTCGGAAAAAGCCAGTGACGACAGTCGTACAACCTGACGGGGGTAGAGGGGGGGTTATCTTTGGGCGTGGGAAGAGCGGCAAGAAACGGAACAAAAAAGCGACCTCGAAACGATATCTTACTTTGAATAAAGAAAACTGGTTTACAAAAGAGGAAGAAGGGAGCACATTTCAATATTGCGATCTGTGGGCACGCGGGGGGCGCCAGGAGGACACAAAACCAAAAAAGGCTGAGAGGAACAAAGATAAAACTGGCTGGTGGAGGAAAGACAACCACTTCTGTCATCCAACCCATGATAAAAAGGGGGCGCGATTCTCTCCCCTAACTCCGTTTGGGAAGACATAAGGGGCCGGGTTCTCCTCACCTGGAAAGTTGTGTTTAGCGAAATGAAACAGCACCCACATCTGGGAAAAGGGGAGAGAAAAAAGGGAACACCGCTTGTGTCCCTGACAAAGGAAACAAAAAGAAAAAAAAAAATGCCAAAAGCGTGACAGAAATGACAGAGGCGGGAGGTTGGGAGGGAACAATGGTAAGGCAACCACTTCGATAGGGGACAGAAAAACAAAGGGGGGGTGGGTGGGTCGAGTGTAGACAACTTTTAAGGGAGGAGTTCCCTTGGAAAAGGTGCGCAATGTGTAGTTCCCCTCCGAAAGGGCACGAATCATTTAGGAAGCGGTCAAATTCGGTGCATTGAGAAAAAAAAGTGTAGGAAGATCTGCAAGTGGGGTTGGGGGGAAAAAAAGAGGGGGAAGAAGTGTTTTTGACATAAGGGGAGGGGGGAAAAAGAAGGGGAAAAAAAATAGGGGGGTACAATTGTGCAAGATCGGGGGGGGAGATAAAAATGGTCGTAAAAAGGGGGGAAGGGTATTAGGTTCCGGGTCAAAGGGGAAAAATCCGGGGAAGCTGGAGCCTTGGGGAAAAATAGGACCTTTTTGGAAAGACTACAGGGCAAAGAGAAAAGAAGCCGCACATACCAATTCAATCAAGAAGACCGACAAAAGCAGGGAATACTGATACGGGCCACGGGGCGAAAAGGGGAAAGAAAGGTAGAAGAAAAACTGCCGTCCGTCTATGACTAAAACAACCGGGAGGGGATGGTGATCGTTGTGAGAGAAGTAGACGAAAGGAGGGGGGAGAAGGGGGACGACCTGGATCAAACACAAATCTTGGTACTAATGAGGGAAAGATAGAAGAAAAAAGGAACAACTTCTTATTGGTATAAATCAAGTCGGGAGATAACACAACAGGAGGGGGAAAAGAGATGAGGGGGAAGGAAGGAAAAGAAAAGCAGTTGTTCCGGCAAAAATATAAAAAAGGAAAAGACTTTGAAAATCTTCGCTAAACGGGAAAAGAAAATAAAAAAGGGAAGGCACAACGATCAACCACGGTTCCGAAGGAAAGAACTGCAGGGGCGGGAAAAAAAAGAAACAAAGACACGAGAAGTGCCCTAACGCGCAGGGAGTTATTCGGAAAAGAATTCCGCAAAAAAAAAAAAAATATGTAACTGCGCGTCGCACTACGAAATAAGCATAGAAAATGGATGGATGAATCGATTAATTGCAAAATACAGGAGGAAAAAAAAAAGAGAAAAAAGGGGGCCTCTATTCCTACTACCAAAAACGCAATCGAAAAGGGGGGAAAGAGGACCGAAGGTTGGGGGGAAAAAGGGGCAGGGTGTGGGTTGTGTTTACTGGGCGCGAAACTATACCGAAATCCGGGGGGAAACAGAGGGGGGGGAAAAATCCAAAAACTGAACTAAGCAACCATGGTGAAAAGACGGGGCATAGACAACGGAGAGGGGAAAAAAAAAGCAGAGAGCACTATTCTCCGTAGGCAAGCTGAAAAAGGACACACTCAAAAGGGGTGCGCTGGTCTCCCTGAACCCCGCACCGGGAGGGGGGGGAAAGAGGGTGGACCGACAATGGACGAAGAAAAGGTGGAACAGAACAACTACGCGGACAGGCCCGATGCTCTTGCAGTTTGTTCGGCACGAAGGAAAGGGGTCAGGAGACCACAAGCGGGTTAAAAGGGAATGAAAGAAAGGTCAAGGCGGCCCGCGGGAAAACAGAGTCGGCCAAAGGGGGGCGAAAACAACGGGTTTAAGGGAAGAAAGGTGGTCAGGATACCCGCGCAAAAAATAGGAGGGGAAAAGAAGGGGGGGGAGGGACACGCCAATGGAGAAAAAATGAAGGAGCAGTAAAAGGTTGTGAGACTAAATAAAAGGGTGGGCGTGTGGTTCCTCCAAGGAAGGGGGGGGAAAGGGAAAAGAGTTAGCCCACGATACATAATTTGCCACCGGCAAGACACCAAAAAAGAGGGGATTCAATTCCGCTATACGTTCTAGTTAACCGGAGGAGGGGGAGAAAGACGACGATTTGCCATGCTCTGGGAGAAAAAACCTAGGTGACCCTTAAAGAGGAGGGGAAATAGAAGGCGACAACAGGTTTGCCGAGAATCTTTCGCAGCTAAGCTAGGACTGGAAACGGAAGCAAAAAAAAGAAGCACACGGACTATTCATCGACGGAAGGGAAAGTGTGAGGGTGCCCGGGGTGGAGATCGAGCGCAGAACAAGAGAGACAGGGACAAAGTAGAGGAGGGGGGAACTACGAGTGTCGACCAAAGAGAAGATAAAAGAGAGATATCTTCGAACAAACTCGTAGTCTCACCAGGCGAACAAAGGCGAGGGGGACAAGACTGCGTCTAGTGGACGAAAAAGGGGGGGGGAAAAAAAAATAAAATCACACCGTGCAAATGAAACGGAAAAAAAAGAAAAAGTGTTCTTCGGAAGGGGGGCCGGGGGAGAAAGGAGAGGAGGAGCTCGAAGATTCTCGGGCCCCAAAATCAGAAAGAAAGATATAACTGACGAGGTTCAAGCGGGAAGGAGTGTCGCCCAGAGCCGAATACGACAGAAGAGAGGTCAAGAAACCTGAAAAGAAAAAAGGTGAAAGAAAAGGGTTCCTGTTTGCTGCCGGGTGGAAATCGTGGCACTCTTTGGAACCGGATGGGGGAAAGGGGGGGGGGTTTTGTGTTGGTCGGGGGGGGATGAGAGGACACAACCTTATCATTAACAAGAGGGAAGAAGGTTGAACTAGTGCCAGCGCCCCAAGTGAAAACCAAAGAAAAGCAAAACTGATGAAGGAGGCCGCAGGCCTTCACGAAAAAAAACCGAACACTTAACCCGGGGCGAAAAGGGGTGAGGCGAGGTATCCTTACCCTTAACCCGGGGGGGGGAGAAAAAGCCGCTGTGGGGGAAGGGCGGAAGACTACAGGGTACCAGGCCAGGGGGGTCCGTGCCGCTTGTGGGGAGAAATGAGAAAGAGGGAAAAGTCTCTATTCCTGCCGAATACAAAAAAATGAAGGAAAAAAAGAGGGGGGGGGTCGGGAGACGCACACACGGCATCGGAAAATCAAACAAAGACAATGCGGGTCCAGGGAAGATAAAACAACAAGGGGCAGAAAGGGGAGTGGGGGGGGGGGGGGGAAAAAGGACCTTGTCTGTCCGACGGCGAATCTCCCCAAAAAAAAGGAAAAGTAACGTATCAAAGTCATCAGCGCAGAAAGAGAAAAATGAAAGAGGAAGGGGGGTTGGTTTTACCAAACGGAAGGGATGTGGGCACCATGGGGCGAAAGGACTCCGAGAGCCGCCAGTCGTGCTTAAAAGAAGGAAAAAGAGAAAAGGGTCGAACGGCAAAGGGGAGGGGTAGAGTAATGGGGAAAAACTGAAAAAAGGGGAATGCCCGGGGTCGCATAAAGCGAGTAGCAGGCCACTCGTAGGCCGTTTTGATGCACACCCGGGAGATGGAAGAAAATCATGCTCCTGTCCTACCCGTGAATAGAACGGCAAGGGAGGGGGAAAATGGGAAGGGATTTGGTCTGTGTGCACATGAAACAGGAGGAGGTCGTTGATCTTTTCGGGCAATGGGCAGGGGGGGGGGAAGGACGGGGCACCGAAAGAATTTTGAAAAAAGAAACGGAGGAATGGGAAGGCGTCACAAACAGGGAAAAAAGAAATAGGCCGCGTAACTGGTGGAAGAAAGAAAAAAAAAGGGGGAGGGGGGAAGGGGTGGAGAGAGGAGGAAGATCAGGAAAAAAAGAAAAGCCAAATAAAGGTGTTCCTGTACAGAAAGAAGGTCCAGACAAAAAAGGGCTTTGGAAAAAGGCTAAAAAATATTCAAGAAAGAGAAGGACGCGGCCAAAAACCATTAAATCGAGCACAAAGGATCAAAAAATGAGCAAGAAAGGGGGGAAAAAATGCTGCAGTGGTCTGGCGGCCAGCCAATCCGATTCCAAAAGGGGAAGGGTGAAAAAGGGAAGCATACCTACCAAGGCGGCATGAAGGCGGAAAGTTGCCGGGGAACGATGTCCTCAGGGTTAGATCTCAAAAATCTTCCGTTTCTCTTCTTGAGGGAATAAAGAGAAAAAGAGGGGGTGCAGAGGCTTACTCGATTAAAGTCCAAAAAAGAACAAAAACGGGAGTGGGGCCGCAGAACTACTACACCACACGAGGGGAAATAAAAAGGAAATAAAGGGGGGGAGACCAGGGAGATCTGAGGTTCGCACACGAAAAAACCAAAACAAAAAAAGAAAGACCGACGGAAGTTGGGTAAAAATACCACAACTGGGGCGCGGAACGACAAGAAAAAAAGGATGACTTACCCCAAGAAAAAAAAGACAGGAGAGAGATAGAACTGAAAAAAAGGCTGCCAAGAAAGAGGGGACCAGAACAAATTGGGAGTAGCTCGGGCCGAAGGGGGGTGCGTGCCGAGGTGCGGTAAAAGCACACGGGGAAAGGGCCGTAGGGGGCGGTCACTTTCGACCAAAAATGAATAGGAAAGGGGGTTGCGGGAAAAAAAAGAGAGCCTTTGCCTGTAAAGGGGGGGGGGGGGACACCAGAGTGTCGTCTTCCAGCGAATCAATCGTAAAAAATGGGGTGCGGGGAGGAGAGAAAACACAAAGGGTAAAAGGGAGGGGTAAGGAAAGAAAAAAGGCGTGCACAAAGGCATTACTGCAGGGTAAAAAGGAAATCAGGGTTGGATAGAAGTGGTTGCGCTAGCGGAAGGGGAACAAGGGAGATAGATTGGTGTGGGGTAAGGGGGTGGGCCGGAAGGGAAAGAAGGACATGACCGGGTGAACAAAAGAGGTCTCAAAGGGAGAGTCCTACCGTGCAGCCACATGACCAGGGGAAAAAAGGGGGAGGGACGATGAATTCACTGGGGACTGAAAGTGGGCTGACTATGGAGGAATGGAGGGAGGAGAAGAAGAGGAAAGTCAACGCGAGGAACGACGAAAAAGGGAAAAAAAACAGCGATGCTCGATGAACGTAGGGGGCAAAAGGGGAAAAAAATGCGAGGAAATATAACGGAAAGGGCAAGAGGGGGTACGAGGCAGTCTCGCGCATCCTACTCACCGGAGAAACAAAGAATGGGCTAACTACGAGTTCGAATAATCAGACGGAAAGAAAAAGGGCATAGAACTCGTGGTCCCCTGAAAGGACAAAGGGCGAGTGAGAGAAAGAAGAGATCGAAACAAAGTCACACCCGCGTAATGGAACAGGGGAAGAAAAGCGGGAAAAAAAAGGGGGTGCGCTCGGATTTGAAAAGAAGAAAAAGAGAGGAGAGAGAATAAGTTCTGAGGTGGACGTAAGGAGGGTACCGAAATGGGGGGGAGGGAATCTTTCCCAGAAAGCAGAATAGTAGGAAGAACGGAGAGGGACTTGAATCAGAATCCTGGTTACAGGCGGGAGAACCGGGGGAAGCGGGGAAATCTGGGGGAAAGTCAGAAAAAAAACCACAAAGTGTCTGAGACGAAAAACGGATGAGATGAATGGGGCCTGACCGCTGCCCGAAGGCGAAAGGAAAAGGAAGGGGGGGGCGGGGTGGGAAGGAGGGCAGAAATGAAGAGCGAAAAAAACAAAGAAAGGGGGGGAGCTGGTCTCATAGGATCACTGAAATAAAGGACCCGCACCACGAAAAAAAAAAGAGAGGAAGACGAAAGCTTACCAAACGCTGTGGGGAAGGAAAGAAAAGGGGAGGGAGGCATAAAGTTAAAAAAGGAGGGATCGCGTAAGGGTGGTCGGGAGACAAAACGGTAAAAAAAGACACTCTCGCGAGAAGCAAGAACTTCAAACGTTGAAGGGAGGGGTAGGGAGAACAAACGACGCGACACACAGGGCAGACAGTGTCAGGGCGGGAAGTGAATCACGACGGCGAATCTCGTCTACTGTCTTGGGGGGGTGATTCAAGAGAAAGAACAAGGGGGGGGGGAGGTTAAAAGGACCCAGTCGTGGGAGCCATAAAGACTAGGCGACCGGGGACGTTTATGGCACCAGGTGGGAGAAAGCCGCCAATCTTGCTTAATTACCCTGGGGAAAGAACAAAAAAGGGGGGGAGAAAAGGGCATAAGAGTGGGGGTGGAGGGATGAAAAATGAAAAAGGGGGGAAGGCCGGGGTGTGTGAAAGAAAAAAAAAAAAAAAACATCGTGGACCTTTTGTGATAGCGCAGGGGAAGGAAACAACACAGGAGCTTAAGAAAGGGGGAGAGGAAAAGGGACAGGGGCAAGGGGGCGCGGATTTGGTTCTGGCCTGCCACAAAGGGGGCAGGGGGGTTGATCTTGCGGCCCTAGGGGTTGGGGGAAAGTGCAAAAAGGAATGTCAGGAAGCGACGGGACGGAAAGGAACTAAAGGGCAAGCCGAGGGCCCGCGGCGGCCGGGGAGGACGGAAGAGAAAGCGGGGCCGTGAACTGGAGATCGAAGAAAAAAAGAGAAGAGCAAGGTCCGGAGCCCGAATAAGACGCAGTGGGGGAAGGAAAAAAAAGGGGGGCCGGGTCCCGAAGGCGACCACCGGGTGGAAAAAGAAGTCGCTGCCAAAACCTGAAAGGCAGAAGAAAAATAACAAAAAAGAACGGAAAAGGGTTAGCTAGAAAGATGAAGGGGCCAGAACAAAGCCGAAGGAGGGAAAAAAAAAATGGGAGAGGCGGAAGGAAAACTAAGGCCAGCAGGAGAGCATGAATGTATCGTGCGAGGAATGGAAAAAAAAGGAAAGAAAAAAGCCTACTGAGGTGGTGCAGCAAGAGATAAGGCCACCACATGCATGAAGGACGAGGGGGGCGAGGGGTAAAACAAGGGTAGACATGGGCAAGCGACCGAAGTGGGTGGGGCGATGGAGACGAACTGACCGAAGCACTGGAAGGGGAAAAATAGGGGGGGGGGGGAAAGAAACAACCACTGTATAGGACAAAGTGGGACCGGGCTATTACTAGTGAAAAGAGAAAAAGAAGGGAGGAGGCCGCGACCGAACAAGGACAGCAACAGATAAAAAAAAACGGCCGGGTCTCCTGCCAATCAAAGAGAGGAAGGGGGGTCAAAAATGAAGGCCAGGGGTGGTCAAGAAAAAAAAAGGAAAAAAAAAAGAAAAAAAAAAAGAGAGGAAAAAACATTTTGTTATGGAGAAGGGGTGAGGGCAATAAAAAAGACACTGTGGGGAATGTGTCAGGAAAAAAAACGGGAGGTCAGTACAGCGATCAATCAGTCACTCTGGCCCGTGGCTAAGGAAAGAAACGGGGCGGGAACCACGAGCACAACGGGTAAATTGACTACCCGGGCTTCAACGGGGGTTAAAAAAGCTCAAAAAAAAGAAAGCAGGGTTGGATGAAGAAGGCGGTGGGAGGAAAGGGCAAAAGCAACATGATTGTTAAATCTTTGGGGGGCAATCACAAGCCAGGGGCCGAGGGGGGTGGGCGGGAAAAACAGCGACAGGGGTCCAAAGCCGTTCCCCACGATCGCAATATGGGAAGGCTCGGGAAAAGGTTCTGATTCAAAGTCCGCTATCGTCTTTAAGAAGCGGAGGGAAAGTTGACCTGCCTGGGCGAGGGATAACTCAAAAGAAAAAAAGGGAGAGGAGCGAAGGACTCAGACATTGACGCAATGGGGCCGAGATCTTCGAGCGAAGAAGTGGAGGAGGACACCAGCATGACGGAAAAAAAAGTACGCGGAAAGAAAAAGAGGGGAGGGGGTGGGACTTTGTTCGAGCCTCGCGAAACGAAAAGACGCCACGACTCAATACAGAAGGAAAATAAGGGAAAAATCTCTCTCAAAAAAACACCGGGGGGAAAAGATAAAAGGGGAAAAAAAAAATAAAAAAGAGAGAAGGGCCCAAAGAGGATGATTCTCGGCGTCCGGTGAGAGAGCGCGAAAGAAAAGGCACATCATTAAAAAAAAGGCGAGGGAAGGGTCAGACGCAGGCGCGAAAGTGTGTGCTTCTCGTACAGTGCCCGGTGAATAAAAAACGAGGGAAAGGAGGAGCAGCGAGAAATGAGGGAGACGTGACCCAGTGAGGAGGGAGAGGTTCAGAAGCGGGAGAGAAAAGGAAGGAGGGAGAAGAAAAGGGATTCATCGACCTCTAAACGGGGCGCAGGGCCTGTTGGGCTGCCGGTATGAAGAAGGGGGGGGACACGGATGGGGAAAAAAATACAGAGGGAAGGAAAAAAGTAGCGACACTGGCTCGATTATCATGGTTAAAGAGGCCGCTGCCGCTTGCACTCAACAAGAAAGAAAAAAAGAAAGGAAACGCGTTGTTGCGATTTTCGAAAAGAAAACCCGTTGGGGGAAAAAGGGAAGAAACTGTAAACTCACGAGTCTCCTTACCCTTAACCCGTTGTAAAAAAAGCAAACCATCAGGGGAATATGGAGTCGCTGAAGAACTACAAGCTGGTACAAAGGGGGGTCTCAGAAACTTCACAAGAAAGGACCTCGAATGAGGGGGGAAGGAAAAAAAAAGCAGACGGGAAAGCTCTCGTAGTGCGGTATGAAATTCTACATGCCACGGTCGTGCGACCGCAACGGCAGAAAAAAAGAAAGCAGCAAACCAACAACAAAGGGTCATGCATGTGCGTCGTTCTTGGAATGAAGAATCTCTCTAACTTCTTGGGTGAAGGAAAAGAAAGAAAAGGGGTAGTACAACTGAGAAAAGGGTTGGGGTTACAAAAGAAGGAAGGTGGAAAAAGGGGGGGGAAAAAGGGAGGAGGTTCAGTTCTCGCCGCTTTGAGGGACCTGAATCCACCCTTTCGTCGGATAAAAAAAGGGGCAAAGAGGGGGGGGGGGGATAGGGGACTAAGTACCAATTCGCCGTGATGCTAAAAAGGAAGGGGGGGGAAAAGGTAATCTGTATTACATCGGGCTCAAAAAGAGGGGAGGCTGGCGCGGATCATAGGAAAAGAAAAACAGGGAAGACCGGCAGAGAAGTTAGGGAAACAAAAAATAAAAAAAAGAAAAAGGGGGGGGGGGGGGGGACTGGGGGGCCGCCCCCTGCAGCACTAGAGGAGAAAACGTGCAGGGGTAGGGGGCCAGGGGTTTGATCGTTGTGCAGAGTGGGGGAGGACTGAACGGGGATCACATAGGGTGTCAAAACAGAGGGGGGAGGACTCACAAAAAGGGAGTCCAAGGAACACTGCGTATTGGATAAATCGGGGGGAACCGGAGAAAAGGGAAGGGAAAAGAGGCAGAGGCCGAGCCTCTGGAGTGGACAAGGAGGGGAGCCAATAAAGGTACACCACGCCAACTACAGGGTACACCACACAATGGAGAAAAAAGAGCCATACAACGA
>Ga0179593_1434708_pt1 | contig 26597 bp, 41 predicted proteins | sample CZODoug2_1_08_16_FD_185931 | JGI IMG/M metagenome (GOLD analysis project Ga0179593, IMG submission 185931) | Vadose zone soil fungal communities from Angelo Coast Range Reserve, California, USA - CZODoug2_1_08_16fungal (PacBio error correction) | ecosystem: Environmental > Terrestrial > Soil >...
CGGCGGAGAAAAAAATGCGGAAATGAGGGAATAAGCGTTCTTAAAACGTTCACCTCGACCGCAGAGCGAGGGGGAGAAGAAAATGCCGCAGAACACGCAAACACAAAGAAATACGGAAAAAAAGGCGGTTGAGTACAGCAAAAAAGAAAAATTTGCCTAAAGGGATACGCCGGAAAAAACCCACCTAGTGTACCGGTAACAGAAGCGCCAAAACGCGAGCACGGGAGGTACATAAGGGACCCCAGGGAAGGTAACGGCGGGTCCCCTCTGCCCAACAGGTGCCCATGCAAGGGAGAAAAAACAAGAAAAGAAGCTGCCAAAGAAATTCGAAACAAGGCTCGAAAAAAGTTTTATAACAGCAAAAAACACGAACACCACACACGATCATAAATGGTCGATATCGGCACAGGAGTGCTGACGGGGAAGGGAAGAGAGAAAACGGAAAGACGAGCAAAAAGATGGGGACAAATATGGTGCGAAAAAAGAGAATAGAAAAACAGGAGTTGCTCCGGCCACCGATGTAAATCGAAGAGAAAATTTTTTTTCCACGAGGAAAAAGGACCGACCACTTGGGAAAGCAAAACGGGCAATGGAACGGCAGGGGGGATTGAATGACCAGAAAAACTTGGCAGGTCCTGTGCGGAGGGTACTTCATATAATGCGGGAAAACACCACTAAAGCCCGGGAAGGGGGTGGCAAAAGCCAAAACTACGGTCCTCCAAGGCAAAGTACCGCTCCTAAAATTTGGGGGGGGGCAAGAGTAAAAAACGTAAGAAAGTACGGTTGTAAACGGTGAAAGAAAAAATAAGATTTAAGCTGAACGGGGCGCAAGAAAAAAAAAAATGCCAAAGGGATGAAACAAAAGAAGGGGGAAAGCCAAGCCAGGGAATTAGACAAATTTGTAAAGCTTAGCAGGGACAAAGAAAAATTTTGTTGGGGCAGGGGGCACCGCTAGAAAAGGATTAAAACAGCCTTGCCGTGTACGACGTGGTGGTTGTGTGGAATGACTGAGAATAAAAAGGACAAGCAAAAGACTGAAGTCTGAGCGGAGGGACTGACAAACCTAGTGCACTACGGGAAAGTTTGGGCTAGTTTAGAGACACCTGGCATCGTAGAAAGAGTCATCACGATCACATCCACATACAGGCCAGGTAATTGACAGAAGGGACCGCGATAAAGAACAGATCAGGTCAACGGAGATTACAACCCAGAGGATACATACAAAAGGCTGGGGTACCGGTTGATGAGAAAAAAAACGTAGTGGGGAGGTCAGCTATAAGCATAACCACCTGCTAGAGCTGAAACTTTATAAAGCACTGAACTGAGTCGTGGGTATAAGCAATCTCGGATGGGTCTTCTCAGAAAAAGGGTCAGGCCAACTCCTGTGTCGAGAACTGCAAGAAAAAATCCAGGGGTGGTCAGGAAAGGGAAAAGAGACAGAGGGAGAAAAAAGTGCAAGCAAAAGAATGTCACTTAATGAAAGAAAATTTGATTTCCCCCGCCTTTAACACCACGGGCCAACCTTGGCCAAGGAAGATCGGCAGAGATCAAGGATGGGAAAAAGAACAATCAAAACAAGTTGAATGGTTTGGTACTTGGGTCGAAAAAAGATAAAGCGGATCAGTGAACAGAATCAAAAAAGACCACAACGAGAGAAAAAAAAGAAAAAAAATCTACGGTGTAAACTACACTCACGGGTGGGTTTGCTTGAAAAAAACCAAGGGAAGACACGAAAGTTGGTAGACCCGCCGACTAGTGATGGACAGAGGCCGCACAGATGTTGGGGGGGTAGAAAGAACAAGCCGCTGTATTGCAAAAGAAAGAGGTGATAAAACAAATCGGGGCGGGGTGAACAGAAAGGGGAGACGGACCACGTACCGCCCAAAAGTGTGACACCGTGAAAAGAAACACCAAAAAAGGGCGCGTCGCAGAAAAAGACAAACCCCGGGGACTTGTCAGGGGAATATCTAGGGTGCATGGTAACCTGCCACCAACAGTAAAAAAAAAAAAAAAAAAAAGGAAAAGAAAACGATCTTAGGGCATGTGTGAATACAAGTTTGGCAGCAAGGCTATAAAACAGGTGGATAGGGAACCGGGAGCCAACAAAGGTAGGTCAAAAGGCCAAAGTGGCCAAAACAAAATGGGGAAGACAAACGATCTCAAATGCGACGACGGGGGACGACAGGGTAGCGATTGCAAATTGTACCGTCTGGAACCAAGGGAGAACACATGAGTGACGCCAGGGGTGGGGTGGGGAGGACAGGGGCGGTGGGACGGGGAAGTCCAAAGTCGCAAAATGAAAACACGAAGGCCAAGCGCGCGGCGAAGGGGGTAGAAAGGGACCCGAAGGGGGACGGACAAATTTAAAAGAAGCTACGAAGGGGGGGAAAACAAACGAGTACAAAAAAAAAAAGGAAAAACACGTCTGCTAAGGTTTCACCGAAACGGACGACAGAAAAGAAAATACTTGGACGGAGAAACCCGACTGACAAGTGACCAATGATGGCGAACAGAGAAGGACAACTCGGTGAACGACAAGAGCAGATGTTCGATAAGTCCAGGGAGGCGGGGCGTTCGCGCTTTCGAGTGGTGGGAAGAAAGGGACCAAAAAAGTATGACTAACATCCGGGGATAACGGCCGGGGGAAAAGGGACCAGGTCCGGGCAGATAGCCAAGTAGACAAACCGCAACGACGAAAATCAGAGGTGAAAGAATCGGAAAAAAAAACACATTAAAATATTGGGAGAAAACCTGGTCATAAGTTCATTCACAAGGGGGGAAAAAAATGGAAAAGAATCGGAGGTCGCCAACATCCAGAGACCACGGAAAAAGTGGGGGTTGCTCTGTCAGTGGAAATGAGAGTGTTGAAGCTGAATTTCACGATACAAGGACTCAAGGGAAAAAGGGTCATAGTTGGTCAGGGGGGCAGGGGGGTCTATGACGGAAAGACGGGACTCGTCGAAGATAAGAAAAAAAAAAGGCAAGGTTGGTGCAGAAAAATCAGTCGGCAAACCTGGCGCCGGTCAAAAGAGGAAAAAGCCTCTCCTCGTCGGAGGAATGAAAGACAAGATAAATACAGGGACTCAAGAAGACGGTAGCGATAGAGAGTTCTCTACAAAATGAGTCAAGTGTTAAGTCCACAATCAAGTCAAAATTACGATGAAAAAAAGCGTGAGGGACGGCGAACGGGGAAGAAAGGCTCGAGAACTAGGACCTATTGGTAAGAACCTACAAGAAAAAAAGGGAAAAAAAAAAAAAATAAAACAGATAAAAAAAGTGAAGATGGGAGGAAAAGACACTCGGCGAGATTAAAAATCAAAAAACAGAAAAGTCCGAAATGAGAAAGATATAGTCCTGCAAATACTCGGGACAAAATGTGTGTTCGGCGAAAATGACACCAAAAACAATTCAGTGATCCGAAGAGCCCATGAAACAGAAGAGAGAGTCAGGGCTGTGCTAAACACAAAGTCTAATCATAAAATCAAGGGGTGTACGACACTAAAAAAGGGGGAGAAGAAGTCAAACTGCTGTCGAAAAAATTCTAATTTGCTCAGGTGCAGGTCCCAACGGAAAAATTAATCAAACTGAAACCGACGGTGCCAGTAACAAAGGTGGGAAAAGAAGAAAAAACGAAGACCGGAAAGGAAAAAATGGGGGAACAAAACACATCGCCATCGAAAAAGCTGTGGAAAGTATTGAAATCCGGCTTGGAGAAACCCAAAGTAACTCAATTTCGATTGTTTTGACGAACGGACAACGCGAAATAAACGAAACGCGCGACGTAATAGGTAAAAAACAGGACAAGTAAAAAAGTGTAATCCAAAATCACAAGCTGTGCAAGGGAAGTAATGAACTATTCTTCTACATAAAGAGGAGGGCGGGCGGAAATTAGGTGGGGCAAAAGGGCGGTTCCACAAAGGGAAAAAAAAAGAAGAGACAAGGGAAACCCGACCGAATTCAGGGTGGTCCAAAGGGTAATAAAAAAAAACATAAGTTTTGTCAAGGAGAGGCGGCAAAAGGGGAAGGGAAACCCACTTCCATGGGAGAGGGAGGATGAAGGGGACGGACAACAGGAAGAAGCCGACATAGAACATCCATTGCAGAGCAGGAATATCATCAAAAGACAACAACAAGAGAGAACCAGTAAAAAAAAAGGACAAGAAGGATCAATACTCGAAGAGATAGACTAGAAAAGAACGCGGGGGGCAGGCGATTAAAAATGACTCTAGGAAAGAGTTAGAGGTCTCCCGGGGTGGTCCAAACGAGAAACAACCAGCAACCACACATCCGGCCTGCGTCAAGGAAGGCAAAACAAGATGAAAGGGGAACGTTCGAATATATAACCAGTAAACGCAGAGAAACACGGCCATACGGAAGAGAAACTGAAGACATTAAGACAGCGCTCCCTCAAAGGAAGCCTAGTCCCAATTACGCCTGCAAAAAAAGGGTAAAAATTAGGACGAGCAACAGGCAAGGGTAAAAAAATAGAGGGTTTTTGAAATCGGACAAACGGCTGCACTCGCTGTAAATAAAAGGACACGGCCCGGGAGAAGACGAAAGAAGGCCCATAGTCAACCTTGTGGGTGCAGGCTTAAACGGGGGGGAAGAGTGTACAAACTGTGGGCATAACCGGGGACAGGGACACGATTAAAGATGGAAAAAAACTCTGCGCACAAAATTTTGTGCTGAGCGGAAAAGAGGGTGGAGGGGCAGAAAGAAAAAAACCAAGTCGCCCCGGTAATGACGTTGACAATTGTAGGGTAATGAAAAGAAACTTTGGAAAGAAAAAAGAAACAGAAAACAGTCCTAGGGAAGAAAAGTTCAATTTGCCATGGGAAAGTAAACATTTTAAGAAAGGTTAAACCTGTACAACCCAACGAAAGCTGTGGATAAGGGGGAGGCTAGAAAAAATAAGGTGTGGGAAGTGGTATTGAGAAGCCTTTTTGATGGTGTCTTGTGAATAGTTTGTATTAGAAAGGATTGGATAAGATCGTGTATGTGCATGTTTATGTTGTTGTGAGGGTAGCTTCTTAGGGGGGGTGGGAAAGATGGAATTAGGTTTTTTTGATGGGCTTGGTGAGATGGGGGTGTGGGTGGGAGGTTAGGCGTCTTGAGGGGGGGTGGGTGTAGAGTGCAGTGGGTGGAGTGCTGGGAGTTTGAGGATGAGTAGGGGGACATCGTGCCGTTGGGCTGGGAGGGTTGAGTTGAATTGTGGGGTGGAGGGGGGGGGTATAGGGGTCGTGGTTTGGATTGAATGGTGTGATGTTTGTGTGAGAGTTGTGGGTTAGATTATTGTGTCCGAAGAAGGAGTGGTGGTGGGGAACTGGGGGAGGGGGGGGGAGTTATTGATGGGCTGATATTATACGTACTGTATTTAATGCATTATTGGGGTTTTGTGTGCTTTGTTGCTATGTCGAAGCAAGACTCGTTCTGTGCACGTAAACTGGGTGAGTACGGGTTGTTCGGATGTTCCATATGCAATGACGCGGAAGAGGGAACGGGAGCTGTGAGAATGGTCGTATGGGTCAGGGATCGGCCTGACAACAAAAAGGAGGGCTGAGAAAGGGGTACGGGTTTACAAAAGGAGTAGACAACCTGGCTTGGCTGCAAAAAAAGAGGTAAGGAAGACCTTAGCCCTGCCTAGGAGTTGGGAAAACGTGGGCACCCATGGTTTTGTGCGGGGGCTCCAGCTGGTGGGATGGGACAAAAGGGGGGGGGGGGTGTATCGGGGGTGTGAGGAAAATGGGAACAGCGGGAATGGCTTGCCGAAACAGGAGGCTGGGAAAGGGCCGAATGGAAACACGTGTCATAAAATGCCGGCGAAACTGTGTCTAATCAGGGGACTGTAGGGAGAAATGTGCGGGGGGCAAAGATCTAGCAGTCGACCTTGGAAACCGCAGAAGCGAAGCCAACTCGGAAGGTGTTTCGAAGAGGAAATAAAGCCGGATTAACGAGGCTTATGTCCTTCCAAGGGGTATACTTCAGTATTACCAGCCGAAATTGCATAAAAATCAAGTAAGGAGAGAAGAACCGGTGACGGAGGGAAATGGTTGCTTGTGCATTAAACCGGAGGTCGTCAAATAAAAAACGCAAAGGGTAAGGAGGGGAACAGGGGAGAGTGTGATCTGGTTCGCTGGGGGACGCCAAACTGGCAAAAAGCGGCCGCCTCTAAGGAGGTGAGGACCAGCGGAATTTGACCACGCAAGAGCAAAGAAAGCGTAACGGGGTCAAACCATAAGGGGGCACAAGCTGGAGACACATGAAATACGTACTGGGGAGCAAACGAAGAAAAGCGAATCGAGAGAACGACCGGACCTAGGAAACACAAAGCAAGGTGCAAAGGGACTGTGACACGGGCAGAGATCGAAAAGTAGAATCCTCGAAAACAAAAAAGAAAAAGCAACAAAAAAAGAACCGGAAACAAATCGGTAGTCGAAAGAGATCAGCACACTTGTGTCGGGAGGTCAGGAGGAGGGAAAAAAACATCTGGGGAACAAGGGAAGACAAGGACATCCCAACTCTGGTGAAAGTACTTGCCGGGAAACGCGGAGGGGTAAAGTGTTCACTAAGAACATCCTCAGACGGCCTAAAGAAAAGAAATGGGAAAGGAGGGACGGGGCAGAAGGGATGAAAGAATCAGTTCCAAAAACAAAGCACCATGGCAAGGGGAAATGAGGAGAAAAGGGGGCGGCTAGGGCCTGGGTTGCAAACAACGATATAAGTGGAAACCAGCTGGTCGAAAAAACCAAAGAAAAAAACAAAATGGCCGAGAAGAAATCCAATTCTGTTATGATTTAAGGTTCTGCGTTTCGCCTGGATGTGGGGGCGGCGTTGAGCGTTGGAACCAAGGATGGGGGGGAAAAAAAAAGTGGGAAAAGGGGGGCGCGAGAGAAAAATCTTGAAAGGGAGGGAAGCAAAACAGGAAAAACATGGAGAGACGGCCAAGACTGAGTTCTGGTTTAGAAAAATGGGATGGTTAAAAGACAAGGTGGCAAAAGGGGGTGATACAAGGGAGGACGAAAAGGGGCATTTTGCCCACTGCCGGGCAATCAAAGGAAACAAATGCATCTGAGAAAAAACAACAAGCGGGAGGAGGACGTCAAGAGTGAAGGGGAGGAGTAAAAGAGAGCCTAGCAGCAAGCCATGCAAATCGTTGCACATAGGATCGGCTGCACCAGGGGGGTCAACAAAAACCAGCCGGGACGCAGAAAAAAGAAAAGATAACGTCCAAGCTTCCAGGGGAACAACCTGTGCAATACAAAACACAAGGTCAAGACAGAAGGTAAGGAAGCACCGTTCAAACGCCGACGAAGGCAAAGCCGGGAAAGGCGAGGGAGGTAAAATACATAAAAGATCAGAACAAGGGGCGGGGTACTTATCGTGGCGAAAAGGCTTAAAAGTGCCGCGTCGGAAAGATGAAAGACGTAGAAGGGACTCGCAGGGGGAACAAACACCAAGGGGTCCAGAATGAGGTATGGAAAAAGGAAATCTCAAGAAACGTGCAAACTGCAAACTTCGGGAAAGGAAAAGGGAGGGGTAAATTCTAGGACTCAAAGTGACCGTACTAGGCAAACAACGCACCAAAGCGCAGTATCGGACAGCAATCGGAAAAGCAAACGCGGGAAACTGAAAAAAGGAAATGACTGTAGGTTTGAAAGAAAGGCCGGTGCCAGAAGAGGTGTCCGACCTAAGGGACGTAAAGGACAACGACGGGGAGAAGGGGAAAGGATGGCGTGGCCTGAAAGAAAGTATAAAAAAGTCCATACGGGGAATAAAGGGGGGGTCGTGGTGTGGATGGCGGTAGAAAGGAACAGTTGGGGAAATAACGCAACGGGAAGTAATGAGTCAAGCAACAGATATACAATCCTTCACAACGAGAATGGAAACGGGAGACATGCAAAAAAGAACTGTATAACGGGGTAGTAAAAAAAAATGAAAAAAAAATCGGGGATGGCAGGGTCGTAAGGAGGTAGTGGAAAAAGAAAAAAACGGACCTCTACAACCGGAAAATAATCGATGTAAAATTGCCCCAAAAAAGGCACAAAGGGGAGGGGGGGGATGACGGGTTATGGGGAAAACATGGGAGGACTACGAAGGTGAAAGAACACACAAGGAGGGGGGGCAGGGTAACAGGGGAAAAAAAAGGAAGCCAAGTTCTGGGGAATGAAGAACCATTCATCGGGGGGAGGCGGCAAGGGAAAGGTTGAAGGGGGGGAGGAACCGGACAGGGAACACTAGGACCCAGAGCAGGGTAGATGGTGGCAGGGAGGAGCAAAAAGGTTCGAGATGCTGTGGCAGGACGGGGGTCAATGAAATCAGGAGTCGCCGCTAAGCTACCAGGAAGACGAGGAATGGTGCAAGGCCATGGAAAAATAAGGAGGTGGGAAAGCCAAGGGAGCGCAAAGAAGATAGGGGGCGGGGGAACGAACTTGGGCGATGGGACAAAAGAACCGAAGCGCCCAACTATAAAAACCAGAAAATTATCAAGCACAAGGAAGACCAGAAAAACCACCAAAAGACGCGCAGGGCACCGGAAAAGAAGATCAACGGAAAAAGGAAAGGCCAGGGCGACATGTAAGAGAGGAGGGTAGGAAGGGGAAGGGCGGTACAAAAGCCAAGGGTTATTGTGGTAAAAAACACAGGGAAAGACCCGAGTCAGAAAGAAAAGGACCGCCCGGAAGGACCGGATCAAGAAAAAGAGCAGGGGGGGCCGCACGTCAAGACAAAACAGTTGGAAAAAGGAGAAAGGAGGAAGGGGCGAAACAAGAATTGGGGGAAATCAACCGTTTGGGGGGGAAAAACATTACCCGGCAGAATCAATTCAATTGAAGGACGGGGGACTAGGCAAGTCAGGCGGGATAAAGGGGACAAATTTCAGGGGGGGAAAGGAACTCCAGATTGAAAAAATTGCACCGATACGGGCGGTGACACTGTAAAACAAATTCGGCACGAAAAAAAACAGGGGGCAGTTCCCAAAGAAGACCATCCACAGACGGTGGCTTGACACAGACAGCTGAAAAAGGATCACCGGGCATAAGACAAACGTGAAGAGGGGGTCAGCCCCCTCATGAGGAAAAAGAGTGGGGGGAGGAATATAATAAAGCGTGGACGACCACTTAATGGGATTAAACAACCAGAATAATGCCAGAAGAAGGTCATCTCAGACTTTGCATCAAGATGGCGGGGTCACGTTGGAAAAAACAGAAAAAAGGGCCGCGAACGCTTAAGAAAGAAGGCGCAAGGAGGTAAATTTCCACACAAAAAAACACCAGGAATAAGGATAGGAAGGGGGGATGCAAAAAGGGGGTCGGGACAGTAGTAGTTAACCACAGGTTACATCGGAAAACGCAAGGGGACCTGAATCGGGGTGTAGTGTGGGGGGTGTTGATGAAAAAGGAAACAGAACGTATGGAGACTATAGCTCAATGGGGGGAGAAAAGTTGGGAATCCGCCACTGGGCGAGGCGTCGATGGGAATGGAAAAGACGTGGGTTTCTGGAAAGGTGGACTAAAAAGAAGGGTGGGGTAACCAGTGCACGAGCTACAGTCTTGACGCACAGAAGAAAAAAGATGGGTGAATGAAGCCGGAAGGGCGATTGGTGAAAAAGGTGGCAACGGGGGAACTCAGGGACCCGTTGGTGGACCCAACGGACGGCCGATGGCGGGATGGGGGGGCAATTGGAAAAGAAAAAACTGCACCTGGGGGCTTTCCATGAAAAGGTCGGCCCGAACCAGGGGACCCAGCCAAAAGGAGGAAGGGTTGACGCAATGAACGAACAAGGGGGACGGCAAAAGCATTGCAAAGGTGTTAAAAAAACGAGGACATGCAGTGGGTTTCAAAACGAAGCGACGTAGTGAGAGCTCGCGGGAAGTGAACGGGTGACAGGAAAGGCGGGGCGAACAACTACATCTACAAACTGGGAAGACGGTGGGGGGGTGGGCCGGCATTCGATGTGGGGGGGAACAGAGGAAGGGGGTAACCGCCTGGATGAGGGTGGTGGAAAAGACAAAAAAGGTCCTGCAACAAGTCGAGCGGGAGTAAAACTGCCCAACGGAAAGGTCGTTGGAAGGAAACACAGTGAGGAAAAAAAGTTTGTTGACACTCTCAAACCCGGACCTGCATCGGGTCGTTGATACACGGCAGGAACGTGTGATGAACAAGGGCGTTAGCGGAGCGCTTTGGACGCACCCGCCCGGGGGGGCGTGAAGGGCTGGGGTTTCGAGTGACCTGGGGAAAAAGGGGGAATCGATCGGGGGAAAAAAAAAATTCCAAATCGGGACCGGGGGGAGGACTATCATCCTGGTTGTCGGAGTGAGTTGAGGGTATGCGCGGCAGCACGGAGGGGCGGGGAAAAACTCGGGCGGGAAGAGGGGAGATGTCCGGGCGCAGGGCATAGTTGTGGTTCTAGCCCAGGTGCGACCAAGGGGGGTCGAAACTTCCCCACCAAACCAGGGGGCAAGGCGGAGCATACAGTCACGCTGATGTGAAAAGGAACAGGGGAGAAAAAGCGTCGAAGGACTTTTGAACAACAGTGTGTCGTCGGGCGGGTGGAAAGGGGGGTAATTCCTGCAAAACGAGGAAGCTGGGGGTGAAGCACGCCGCCAGTAGATTGGCACTACACAAACCCTCTCGGGAAACAAAACTGGCTAAGTAGAGGGGACATCAAACCTCCGGGGGGGGGAACTCACAAGCAAGAAACCACTGAACATTTGAAAGGTGACCGAGAAGGAAGAGGAAGAAGAACGAAAAGTTTGGAAAAAAAAAAAAGATCAAGGGGGGTGTTCCCGCGAGGGATGTAACGAGCGCTGGGCGAGTTGGGTTCCGGGGGAAAAAAGAACATCGGCCAACCAAACGAGGTAAAGGGCATAACGGGGGGGAAGCTGGTCAGAGGTTCTTTTTAACGGGGCAGAGAAGGAATGGGAATTATCCCCTTGATAGCCAGAAGGTTGGTGAAAGGGGCCGCAGAGAGGGTAACTTAAGGATAAAAGCAAGTTGAACGCCAGCGTCGAGGAAGGAGAGAACACTTGTAATCTAAAAGTAGGGGTGATCAGAGGGAGGGAGGGGGGCAGCCCATCATGGTAAAGGGGGGGTGGGGGGATCGGGCGAACGAACCTTACAAAGTACCGTGAATTCATGGCAAACGGGTGAACGGACAAAGTGAACGCGCGAGGGAGGGGGGAGGGGGTGCCACGCCTAGGGTGGTAAAATAAACTGTGGGACGCAAAGTCACCTGACCAAAGGGTCCTCAACGAACAAGATTAGACGAGTCAGGAGTAAAAACTAAAGCGCAAACTGCAGGAGAACCTACTGGAAAAAAACCCGGTGGTGAAGACCAGGTCAGCCAAATTCAAAACCCAAAATCAACAAGAGGGGTCCACTTGCGACTCGGGGGACAAAGACATGTGGGATGAGGAAGCAGCAGCGCTTTGCTTGACGGCCACTATTGCGAAAAACCTTTGCAAAAAATGTGGGATTCACGCGTGCAAGAGGAGAAAATCGGGGATGGGGGGGGTGGGGGGGGGGGAAACTGCCTGGGGCCAGAAATCATTCCGCCCGCTTGGGCAAGCGCCGCAACGAACCGAAAAAGGTCACGATTCAAGACGGGGGGGAAAAGGGGGTCATAATGGACAGGAGAAGGGTTTAGTATAAACCAGTATAGGACCAATGAACCATCCCGAGATAAGGGGCAAGACAACGGGGGATTGCCACTCACCGCCTCACAGTGAAGGTACAAAAAAAAAGGTTGGGGAGGGGGCAAGCGGGGGTAAACCTATTCGGGGGCGCGAGATTCGTTCGTGCCTTTATAAAAACCCAAGGAAGTAACTGAAACGAATCTGTTGGGTAGACGGAATCAGGAGTTCAATGTCGGGGGTACGTCCTCATATAGTAGTCGTTACGAAACATGCACCAACAGGAAAAACGCTTCGGGGTGCAGCGCCACAAAAGCCTGGGACTGGGCAGCAGAAGGAAAAAAAGGTCAAAGTGGGCCATTAAAGCACCGGGAAAAAAACAAAAAAAATAAAAAGGAAAATGAAAAGGCAAGTGGACAAGGACAGTATTATCAAAAGGGTTCTGGCAGGGCCGGACACAGGATTTGGGAAAGTCTGACGGGGAACAGACGTTGCAAAAGTGGGGATACAAGCAGCCCAAAACAGGTGCAGACGGGCAAAACCCAACTCATTGGGGACGAAGAGGACCGAAAAACTGGTCCAAAGGGGGGGGGGGGTCCAGGAAAAAAAATCAACAAAAGGCAAAAAATCGCTCCCAAAAAGGCGGGGAGTGGGCGAAATATGATAAGATGCTCATAAAACAGCGAGGGGGACCGGGGACGCAAGTAATTGGTTTCAATCAAGGGGAAGGGGCTGGGGAGAGAGAAGGAGTGGGCCCAGGGGACAGAGTCCTTAGGAAAAAGTGGAAGGTGGGGACTTTGCAAAAACCAACCTGAAAACGGGAACAGAGGCGACACAAGCGGTTAGATAATAAAAAAAAAAAAACGGCTGCAGCAGGATCCGTCAGCCCGTCAGGAAACGTCCGCAGTAGGTTACAAGACACACAAAAGGAACGGGGGGGGGTCACGGATACCAGAAAAAAAGTCACGGGTGGGGGACATTAAAAATTCCTGTTCGGCGGGACGCAAAAAAATTGCGTGCCGCCAACAGTTCACGGGAAGCTAAGATCAAAGGGGGCAACAACAGACTGCCAAGCCCGGGGGCGGGAAAAACCAACCGAAAAAACGCAGTGTCGAAGGGGTTCTAAACTGAAATTGTCAAAACTATGAGAGCCTGCGGTAGGGAAGGTTGGGGAAAAGAAGGGAACGGGCCGAAGGAATGGGGCGTCAACCCAACAAAATCAGAAAAAACAAATGGTCCCTCTTCGGCAGGAGAGAGTCCGGTGGGGGCGGTACAGGGGAAACACCAAAAGGAAAGGGGAGGAAAGGCAAGGATTGGGGGTTTGAAAAACTCTAAAGAGGGAAAAAAAGTCAACGTTTCGGCACTCGGGGGGGCGAACTTTCGGGTTCAGTCGCCAGATTTCACTGGGATGGAGGGTTGAAAAAAACGGTTAAACAGAGAAACGTATAAATTCAGGGAACGGGTCGCATAGGGTCAATGCAGGAATCGTGTGTGGGAAAACGGGAAAACTGTGTTATGCAAGCTGGGGGGCCACGGGGGAAACTGCGGTCCCCTAAAAACATGTCCCGGCGACGGTCACGCGGGGCATCAAAAAGGAAATGACCCGGGGGGACAAGGCTCACTGCAGCCGGGATAAGGAAACGGGGTGAAACGCTTCTAGACGCACCGGCTGGGGGAGCACCTCACAAAAACAGGCCTCCGCTGGACTCGGGAGGGGCATAGCCGGCGACGGAAATCGCTAACGAGGGAATAATGTATGATGGGCTGGGGCGAAGAAAATCAAAATCAGCAAGTTGGGGAAATCACCGGGAGGAACGCACGGATTCTCTCGCAGCACCGCGCTGGGAGTGGGTAGTCCTTAGGGGGAGGTCCAAAGGAGAAGGTAGAAGGGATCAGCAGAATGGGAGATGATTCATCGGGTCGAAAGTCGGTTTTCTTCCGCTAGCTATCTAAAAAGGGGGAGACGCCGATCGCCGGCGCAGGGGCCGCGCGGGGGTCACACTGAGGGTAAAAGCAGATGTGAGTCGGCAAAACAAGCGATTAGAGCGCCCACCGACTCGAAGGTCAAACCGGCCCTGCGAAAAAAAAAGGGGCCCGTAAACCGCATAACCGGGCTGGAAACCCAAATTAACCTTCACTGGCGCAAAGGGTAGGAATGAGCGCGAAGAGAAGAAAAAGGCTGCATATAACAAGAGCGGAACGGGGTGACACAAGTCCAAGACAAAAGAGATAAAATGGCGAATACAATAGCACCGAAGGAGTCACCACGGTAGCAAAAGGAAGAAAGGTGAAACAACGATATTAAAGGGGGGGGAAGGGAGAACAGAAGCACAAAAAAAAACTAAGAGGTTGCCGTCAATGGGGTTTCTGCTCGGGGAGGGGGGGGGGTGGGGCCCCAAAGGTGCCCGCAGGTGAACAGAGGAAAGAGAACAGCATACGCCGGGCAGAGCGCCGGGGTGATAGATGACCAAAGGGGGATGAAGTGCAAAGAAGAAATCCCCAGAAAGGAAGAAACGGTCAGATAGGGGAAAAAAAACATGTTTCCGAAAAAACCCGAAAAAGACTGCGGACCAGGTTGTTCCAACGTGCCAAAGGGAAAAAGGGTGGAAGGGTTTGTTGAAAAGCAAAAGCTTACAAAGGGAGGCCAAGCCAACTTGTCTCGCCACGTACAGGGAAGAGGAAATTACCAACACGTTTTGACGGAGGCGGAGAGACCCACAGGAATTTATCAAGGGGGGGGGTAACAGGAGAAATCACAAAAGAACTGAGGGGAGGGACGGGGGGACTGATCTACAGAAAGAAAGGCGCGGAGAGGTGCTGTCCATTAACACTTGGGGGGGGGGGGGGGGGGTAGAAGGGGGTCTTTGGCAGGAAAGAAAAAAGGAGGGAAGAACAGGGTTATCGCGGGAAAGAAGGGTTGCAGCACGGGCTTTAGAAAGTATAAGCAGTGCAAAAGACAGTGGCCAAAAGGAAAAAGTGCAAAAATCCGAGGGGGTTCTGCTATCACAACAAGACTAGAGAAATAAGAATGTCTACGGCGCAAGAGAGGGGAACCGAGGTGGGTTTGGCGAGGGAAAACAGTGAAACTTGGTTCCTATAAAGAAATGACTTGGGAAGCCCAGGGTGTCTGATTAGAAATGCTACGCCAAACAGGAACAGGTGGGGTTTCGCAGACTTGAAAAGAAAACAGACCAAAATTTAGAAAAAGGCCCCATGGAAACGAGAACTCTCTAAAAAGACAAAAAAAAAAAAACTAAAGAAGGATGGGAGGACGGGCTGGGAGGAGTAACAAAAGGAAACGCCCAATTAGGGACACCCGGATCGGGGGGAGGGGCAGGGATAACGGGGAGGAGAACATAAGAAAGAGACTGGGGAAGCGGGTTGGGTTGGACGTGGTGACAAGAAAACGAAAGGGAAGGGGATCTTCAAACTGGTTACGACCGATTCAATCAGTACAGGAAAAGGGAAGGCGAATCACTCCAATAAGGGTTGGTTGAAAATGTTAAGAAAAGGGTCCTCAGGGGGGAATCAACGAGGGGCTGCCGACGTAGGGGGGAAAGACCCACTCCATGGGGGTGATATCAGCAAAAGAGGGGGAACTGTAGTTTTTTGTGGAAAAGACCCTCGGGGAGACGAGGACCACTGAAAAGCACTTTGGTGAAGGGGTACAGGTCACCTAAAACAGGTACTTGGAAACCCCAACGGGGAGAAAGCCAATATAAAAACCAAGACACAAAAGTCGGCAGCTCAAAAAAAAAGACAGAAAAACAGGCCGTTTGTGGCGGAAAAAAGTAGTCAACTGTCAATAAGGGGGTAGGGGGCAAAACCTTTCGACCAGTTACAAGCGGGAAAAAAAAATAGAAAAGGAAAGAACAGGATAGTTGTACAGTCACTGAAAAGAAAAAAGGAAATTTTGGAAGGACTAGAGGGAAAGGGAGGGGAATTTTTGAAGATAAAGAGACGGAAGGAGAGAATCTGGGTCACGATCATGGGACAAAGGGGCCGAAGCGGTGTTGAGCAGCAAAGGACCCGGAAGAATCAGGGTGGCTTTTTGCGGTGAGAAACTGAAATCCGTGTAGTACCGAAATGAAAAGGGGTGGGTGGTTTCGGGACTTATGGTGGTTGCCTGAAAGAGAAGGGAAGTAGAGGACTTCAATGCAGGGGAGCAGAAAACAATTGGGATTCAAGTTTGGAAAACCCGAGGACTGAAACACCAACATAAATGAGGGGAAGAAATTTTTCGAAAAAGAAGACCTATACAACCAGGTGTGTCTACTATGACATTTCCTTGAGGCGCGCTGCACTACGAGTTACAGTAAGATCAATACAACGGGACAGAGTGTCCCAAAGCGAAACTGTTTGGGGGGGGGGGGGCCCGAGGCAACGGGAGAAGAGACGGGACGAGAGAATCAAGTTCGAACAGGGGGAAAAGGCCACCGGAAGGGGGGGAAAGAATAAAGGGTAGAACGCTACACCGAGGTGGACGTGGGGCCTAACAAGGCCAAGGGGGATGAAAAAGTTACAAGGTGGTGACTCTCAAAAACGCCAAGTGGACCAACACAAGGCCCTCGGGAGGACGAGCCAAGTAAACGACAAATCAGGAAAAAAAAGGGGCAGAAGAAATGGGGGAAAAAACCTATTACAGAAAGGACAGGGGACAGTGGACAGATACAGTGCGCCATAGCTCTGAAGCAAAAAAAAACCAAAAAAGGGAAAAAAACTCTGAAAACGGAAGGAAGGAGCGTGGGACTCACAAACTTCGATTGGCAAAAAGAAGGATAAGAAACGGAGGTCAGCCAGGTGCGGGGTGAAGGGGTCAACAGGGAACAAGAGAAATCTAGCAAAGGAAGAATTCAGGGGACAGAGTCAGGGTGGGTTTTCATAAGAAGAAGGGAAAGCGAAAAAAAAAAAAAGCACAAAAAAAAAAGGGAAAGAAAAAAACTGAAAGGGAGCAGGCGAGGAGGGGAAGGGGTCCCAGACCAGGGGATAGATAGGTATGCCAAACTTGGTGTGAAGGGAGTACTAACCCTAGCGGGGGGGGGGGGGGAAAAATCAACCAACTCGGACATTGATAAACGGTAAAAAACCTTTAGCGAGAAACGCACGTTGTAAAAGCAATGTAAAAAGAACACACCCAAAAAAACCCAAAAGAAAACAAAAACACCCACCAGAAGGCAGGAATGGGTTGATGGGAACTGTGACAGTGGGGAAGGGAACATCCCTATTTTCATGAAAGGAGGGATACTGAAATGCGTAAGGGAAAATCAAACAGGGGGAAGAGGAATACTAAAATGATTCACGGGAAGAGAAAGCAAACACCGGGAAAGAGATGGCAATGTGTTTAAATAAAATATAAAGGAACGCTATACCAAGGGATTCCAGGGTCAGGAAAGAGGAACCCATTACACAGAAAGGACAGGGTAAAAGGTGTCAGGGGAGGAGGAAACAAAATAGAAAAACGCGCCGGGGATGACCAAGAACACGGCATCAACAGAATGAAGAATGCAAGAGTTCCTGGAAGGCAGGGGGGGAAAGGAAGAACGAGCAAAAGGGGGGGGCACAAAACTACGTTCGAGTACGGAGAAAGGGAGGGGTACAGGAAAATGGAAGAGGAAAGTTTTAGAAACAAAGGAGAGATCAGGAGGGAGACAATGATGAAGGGAAGCAGTTCTGAACCACTCCATGTCAAGTCGATGGTTAATTGGAGGGAGGGGACGGGGGGGGAACCGGAAAAACAAGTGCTGTAAAAAAAGACAATAGGGAGATCACATTGCTTCAAGCAAATAAAAGCACTTGGGAGGGTCCGCACGGTGACAAGGGGGGCCGGAAAGACATGGTATAAAACTAGAGCGCAAGGGCATTAGAAAAGCGGCTTGTCGAAAGGAAATCTGACTTCATGTTTACAGGACCTAAAAGGAATGAAATGGAACTCGTGGACAGATATCAGAAGGAAGGAAAAAACCCGCATAATTGGAGGGGAACAGGGGGGGGTCATAGAAGAATGGAAAAAGCAGAGGGTGGGAAAAAGGGGAAAGGAATAGCAGGACCCGCGAATGTACCAAAAGGGTTAGAACAAGGATTTCTTCTGGACACGGAAATGAGAGAGGGGAAAATCTTTTCGTATCATTACCCTGGGACATAAAAAATCCACAGGGGAAAGCCTAACGGCCAATGGAACGGATACGAAAAAAGGGGAGCGGAGCAAAAGCGCGAGAATAAAGAGGAGGAAATACAGGGCGGTTTCAACTGGGTGGAGAAAGATAACACAAAAACAAACAGAGAAAAATCCAAAAAAAGGGGAAAAACGCGGGTAACGGGGGGAACCGGGGGGAGGGGAAAAAGGGATGGGGTTCCCGGGTGAAAAAAAATCGCAAGGCAAAAAAAAGCCTAGCGAAGAGAAGGTGACACGAAGGCTGGAAGGAACCGAGGTAAAGGTGCAAAAATTGGCGAAGTAGGGGAAAAAGTGAAGGAGGGAGGAAATGAAGGGGTGTATCTAAACCGGAACACGCTTTAATGAGGAGTAATACAACTCCAAAAGGTAGACAAATAGAACTGTTTGAGGCCTTAGGACAACAGAAAAAATCTTAAAATGGTGGGGAGGGAGGGAAAAAAACGGTGATCCGGGGGCAAAAGAAGACTGGTCAAACCGGGGGAGGAGGTAGCACCCCAAATACCTGGGTGAGCTCCACAAACGTGGGGGCGACACAGACCGAACGTGTAGTCGGGGTTGAACACATTGTTGATCAGCTTCCGGGGGGAAAAAGAAGAGAAACAAAAAAAGGGAACGAAAGCAAAGAGACGCACAAGGGGGGGAACAGGAGACAATGACAAAGTACAGGAAACGCAGGGAGAGATCAAAAGCCCCTTTAAGGGAGGGGGAGGAAAAGCAAAAAAGAGCCGAAAAAATCTTCGTTAAAAGTTGAAAGAGGAAGAGGGGGGTGACGGCAACAAGACGGCCAAACAAACTGCTCCAGAAATGGAGGCTTCATCGTCAGGCCAAAAAAACGAACAAGTAAAAAATAGAGGGAGTCAAATCCGGGAAGTGGTAGAAAGGGGCAATAAAAAAAAACCGGGGCGTAAAAAAGGACTAAAAAGAATGGGCAAGGGGCGAAAAGGGCTCACAATTCTCAGGATGTTAAAAGGGGCCGGTGGGAGGTTAGGGAGGGGAAGACTGAACAAACTGTTTTGAGATGAAAGGGGAGGGTGTCGGCACAAATTTGGGTACGGCACTCTCAACAAAGCTGCTCGGGAATGAACACGAGGACCAAACCAGTTCCAATATGCACTTGGAGTAATGCAAACGTCAATGAGATAAGATGGAAGAAAAGAAGGTCAAAAGGCAAAAGCTGGGAGACAAATCACGGGGGAGGGGAGTCGGAAGGATAAGGGGAGGTCTCTGTGAAAAAAAGGGGGGCTTAACATAAGCGCCAGAAAAAAAAGAAGAAAGAGGCAACTGGAAAAAAGAAAACCAAGGAAAAGAAAACACATCGGTGACCTAAGGTTAAAAAAAAAAAAGAGAACAATACATCAATCTTATCAAAAGAGGAAGTACCATGAAGGCCTGCAGGAGACGAAAGAAACTGTGAAATCCAAACAGCGAGAAATGGGCGGGACAAGACCAAGAATAATGGAAAAGAAGAAGAATGAACAAGAATCCCAGTAACTTGGAAAAAAAAATGTGGCAATGGGGAAAAGAAAGGAGTATGGAAATCACAGAGCGGTGGATAAGACTCGGAGGGATCATTAGAAACCACTTCAAAACTCGGGGGGCACTAAGTCTCAGAGGGACGAAAAACAGTAGGGGGAAAGACAAATGGCCAGCGACAGGGAAATCATAAAGCAAAAAAAAAAAAAGCCTGGTGCAAGGAGGGAAATGTCATGAGCTTAGAGTACGGAAAAAAAAAGGGATGGCTGATAGGGCTCTCGAGAAGTCGGCAAGCGAAAAGGAGGGGGGGGGGGGTACAACTTTGGAGACTAGGAAAAAGAAAAGCGGAAGATAAATCGTACCACAAACGCGTAAAGGACGGAAAAAAAGGGTTAAGAACAGACAAGGGGTTCACCTCCAGAGGGACGAACAATCCGGGGAAACAAAAAAAGGCATGAGATACAAAGAGTTCTCAAAAAACGGACAACGAGCGGACAAAGCTCATTGCAAGGAAGGAAAAAAAAAATGAACAGGGGGTAAAAGAATATTGCCAGATGTACGATCGAAGCGTAGGAAGGGGGGGCCTAGGTGTACACGGAGGAACCCGCATTAGTTTGGAAAAAAAAGGTGAGAGTGGTTGCAGGGAAGGTACATCACCTACACCCAGAAACCCGACCCTGTCCCCCGGGCGCAACCGGGGGAAGGTCTGGAAACAAAAAAAAAACAGAAGAGGCAAGTCTGGCAAAGCGGGACAGAAAAAAAAGAGGGACTTCCTTCAAAGGGGAAAAACCTATAACCAAAACAGTTGGGAGAGATACCACGAAAGAAAAAAAGTCAGCAAAGAAGAGAGAAAGATGGCAAGTGCAATACTGAATCAAGGAAAACCGGTGTGAAGGGGGGGAGAGGGATTCTAATACGGGCCGTTAAACCTAAAAGATTCAGAATTGGAAAAAAGAGGGTAAGCCAAAAGCTACTCATGGAGGGGGGGAAACAGGGGCACCGCACGAGAAGATTGCTCGGGTTTGAAACAAAAGAGGTGGGGATGATAACGAGGAAAAAAAAGTAAAAAAGGGCGCTTTCCAAGACGGGAAAGAAAAATTCAATCTAAAAAAAAAAAAAAAACGAGGAAGAGTAAAAGAGAAAGAAGGACAAAGGCAGGGACGTCCAGGCAATATGCACAGAAAAAACACCACAAGGACAAAACAGACACAAGAAAATAACTAGAGAACCGGGCAATCAGAAGACGGGGAAATATGCAAAAAATGCAAACCAACAGGAGAAGAAGACGGGGGTCCATTTTCATGAACCGCACTGACTAGAGCCGACAAAAGGGAGGGGTAATAAAACCGAAGGATCAAAAGAGGAGAAAAAATGTGTAGGGACCTTAAAACAGGAACATCGGGGGATAGAAACAAAGGAACCTCGGATGGACGAAAAAACGGCCACAAAAGGTCAGCAGGCACTGCGAAGAAGGGGGTGTTAAGGCTGAATACACCCCGAGGACCTGCCTAAGGGGAGGTAAAAAACCAGTGGTCGTAGTGCTGTGGGGGAAGAATCTGAAAAGAACTGCGACTGATGGCAAAAAAACCAAGAGAAAAAAAGCTAAAGTGAGGTGACTAACGGAAAAACTTAAAACTATCCAAGGCTCGTTGGACGCAAGAAGGTGGGGAGGAACAGTTGGGGTATGCAAGAGTTCAACTGCGGAAAAAAAGGAGAGCGAAAAGGGAGGAGAGGAACAGGTGCAGAAAACATTCGTTTTCATCGAATAAGTGCGTAGAAGGGGAAAGGTGACTATAAGAGAGAGATCAAGGAAAAAAATACATGGAAGGGGGAATGTCCATAGGAAAAAACAGAAAGGGAACAGCAGAAACGAAATGTCGAAGAAAGCAAGAACGTAAGGGTAAAGGACAGGGGACCTGCCAAGCGAGGCACACATCAAGAAAAATCAAAAGGCGAATTAGGATCATTAAGGAGGAATTTCAGCATCCAAGGGGGGGGGGATAAAAGACCGGTTAGAAATCTCATAAAATGGGAGAGAGGGCCATAAGGCACCACTGATCAAAGAAAAGGAAGGAAAAGGGCCGGCACCTTCAAGCCAAATAACCGCCTTTGGAATTAAGAGAAAAAAAGTATGGGGGTAAGAAAGGAAAGGGGCACAAAAAAATGGGAAAAGGGGGACCGGGCATGCGGGGACGAAGAAGAGGCAAATAAAAAGACAAAGTCAAAAAAGGGGAGAAAAAAAGGAAGCGCACCGAGGGCACCCGAAACAACAAAAGAGTGGATACAATTTCGACAAGAAAAGTAAAACCAGATATTGTCAAAGAGGGGTCTTCCAAAAAAGAAGAACTAAGCAAGAAGAACACACAGAAAAGAGAACACCATTAACTCAAGCAAAAGCAGAGGAACAAACCAGGCAACCGGAACAAGGGCAGGAGAGGGACAGGACGGACCGACTTAAAGGGTGACCGAACATGGCACCAAACCCACCCACAAAGGTGTAAGGGAACCAATATAACAAAAGAGACATCGCAAAGGTCAAAAGGTAAGCGAAAATCAAAGAAGAAAGAAAAGAGGGGCAAATCTTCGAGACAAAAAATGAGGCAGAGAGTTTCAGGAAAGACTCTTGAGAGAAGAGTTGAACGGAAATGCCACGTGGAAGGGGAAAAGGGACGGTGGAAAAAAAGCAACTCGCCGGATTCAGCTATGGGAGGGATTCTTCAGTAAAGATTAACAAAAAGACACCATGGGAAATAATGTTAAAAGGTTCGGAGACAAAGGTAGGACGTAAGGACAACAGAGAAACACCGGTTCAAGGTCATAAGAGGGATGATCCCCCACCCGTGGGACAAGGAATGATAGAGAGGGAAAGATGTGACAACAAGAGACACAACAAATAGAGGAAAAAAAAACAAAGGGGTTGGGTAATATAGGGTCATAGCAAGGAATGAAAAACATCCGATGTGGACCTGTAAGAGGAAAAGAAAAGCGGAACAGAGAGGAAAAACCTAGGGACGCAAAGGGAGGACAAGCAACAGGAAGAGACAATGGTCAGGGCCCAAGTGCATTGCTTCACCAAAGGGGGAGGGGCCCGCCTCGGCCATGCCCAATAGCAAACGGCAATTGAAAAATAATCCAGTGGAGTGGGAAAGGGAACGAAATAACAGACAAAAATTCAAGTGAAGGCAGAAACAAATCTTTCACAAAACAAAGGGAGGGGGGGGAACGGACTATGACAATAAAAGGGAGAGCCCGATGCAGCAAAGTGAGAAAGACAATTGTACGAGGAACACACGGACAAGAATAGTAGGGGGCAAAAGGATCATGACTGAACGGGGAAAGAAAAACGAAATAAAGGAGAGAAATCACAAAAGCAAAAAGAGAGGGGTATGAGGAGGGGGACACAGGCACGTGGAACAGCAATACTGAACGGTTCGGACAGGAGACCCAACGACAAACAAAGAAGGGGGGAAGAAAAGAAATGTAAAGTTGAAGCTCAGGAACAAAGGGGAGAGGGATAATATGAGAAATAACAACTCTCCAGAAACAGGTAACAAGGGGAAAAATGCATCAAAATAGAGATGCTTGAGTCACCAAGAGAAAAGAGAGAAATAAAGTAAAAAGGACAGAGAACAACCAGAAATTGTGAAGAGAAAGAGTCACAGGGAAAAAAACTGACTGGCAGGTAGAAGGAAGAGCCCCGGCGAGGAGGGGAACAAAGTGCAAAAAGATTAAGGTAGAATGACCTGAGAGAAGAAAAAGAAAAACAATGGAGGAGGGAGAGGAAACAGATAAGTGAGGTCGACCAAATTCCATACCAAGTAGATATGACCCAGAGGGGGGAGATGGAGGGACTGGAAATGCCTCCGATAACAAACAGGAAGCAGTTTGAAGGGACAAGGGGGTACTGCACACAAGTACAAATCAAAAGACAGCAAAGTTCGAAGAGAATGCTTTAGTTGGGGGCTACCCTCGTGGGAAAAATACTGATCATAGGAACTAGCCGTATGTTAAGATAGTTGGCAAAGGTCAAGGCCAGAAAAAAAAAAAGGAGAAGGCGGCATCTTTTATAGCCGGGGTTAATACCACATTCTGATAAGGCTGTTGTGGGGGCAGGAACAAAGAAAAGGGTCGTGGAAAAGGGGGCTAAAAATTTCGGGAAAAGAAGGGAAGAGGGGAATTAAAACTCAATCAAAACAGGGGGAAACAGTAAGCCAGCCAGAGGGAACTGGGTTTTATTGAAGGAAGAAAAAAAGACATCCCTACCAAACTTGAATGAAATAGGAGAATGGGAGGGGAACTCCTCCTGAGAGTGACAATGGGAGGGGGAAAAACCAAGGAGCAAAAAAAATTCCCAAAGCAGAAAGAATCGGTAAAAGTGAGGTATTGAACCGTCCGGAAGTAAAGAACGTAAGTTCCCATGTACGGGAAACCTGGTCACATGGGGGAAAAAGGCAGCCGAAGCTTGGTAACGGGCCGCAAAAAGAGAGGGCTGAAGAGCCCAAAAAAAAACTCGTGCCAGAAAAAAAAATTTGGACTCATTGAAGGAAAGTTCTCGGGAACGACCAGGAAAAAAAAAACGGAAAAAAAAACGAGAAATTTGGACCAGGGGGAAAAAGAGGCAGACGAGGGGGGGGAATGCGAGAAACACGAACGGAACGAAAGCGAACGGTTTGCGTCCGAGGGGAGGGGGAGACGATGTACAGGTTTCCTGTGGGGCACAAGTAAGAAGGCCCCAGCGGCGCGGGGGAAAGTGGGAAGCTTACTTGAAGGCGGAAAGGGGACTTATAGACCGGAGCTTGTTGATCCCAAGGACGAAGGACAAGGACTCAAAAAAACGAAAAAGGTACACGGCCGGGAAGAGAAAGAAAAGACAGCGTGAAACGAAAAATTGACGCCAGTTTTTCTGGATCAGAGCGGAGGGGACAGAGAAAGAAGGAATTGGGGGGACAGAATTGAACGGGGAAAAAAAATGGGGCATGGGGCGACCAAAGAAAGGGGGGTGAATGTTTTGGTGGCCAAACGAAGAGGGGAGCCAACTGACATGGCACCCCAGATACCCCGGGACACCTCTTCAAAAATCGGAAAACGGGCGCCGACCAAGGAAACACAGGAAAACAAAAACGACAACCAAAAAAAAATTGGTCAGGGTCCCGGTGCAGCCGGAACAGAAAAAACTACAGGAGATAGATATAAAAATTGGAAATAGGTAACGGAAGATGTGGCCTACCGGTGGCTGACGCCTATAAAAGAAAAGGGGGGGAGAAATTGTCGATGGGGAGCATTCAATATAAGTCTTAAAAAGAAACTAGGGGGTGGGGTGCCTTTACAGGGAACAGAAAAAACATGACAGAAAGCGAGGGAAAAAACACGCCAAGAAGTCCTAAAAAAGCGAGCGTAGCAGACTGGGGAGGGGGTGTTAATTAAAGGGGAAAAAAAAGGGGGTCCGTGCAGTAACATTTATGGGACCGGGAAACATAATGGTGAACACGAACAATGCGAAAACGAAAACGACGGGCGATAGGGAAAAAAAGTTGCGGAAGAGTGTGTGACCTAGGGAAAGCGGAGAGGGGGGGGAAAAAAGTTCAGGGGTGGGGGGCAACGAAACAGGGAAAAGCAAACTGGGGAAAAAGGGAAGGATCAAATAACAAAAAAGTGTCCGCGCAACGAAGGCTGTCTCGAAAAGGGGGGGGGGGTCCACCTAAGAGTGAAAGGAAAAAAGACCAAAACAGAAAAGCTTGAGGCGGACGAAACATAAATGATCACGGGGACGAGAAAAAGAAGGGTGTGAACAATTTAAGGCAGGGAAAACAAATAAAACTCGAAAAAATTAAGACTCTGTGAAACACTTCGGCCGGGGAAGGAGGAAGGTCGTGAAAGTTCCCTGTTGAACAGGGGGGGATTGGAAGGATGCACAGAAAAACCTTTGGGGGGAGAACCTTGTCTAATCATACAATCAGGCGAAAAACACAAGGAAGTCAGGCCACAATTCCTGGTTTGTCAGAGAAAAAGGAAAACATCGCCAGAGAGAGCGAATATAAATAGGGGGGGTGGATATAGAGAATCGATAAAAACCAGAAAGAGCAGTGAAAGAAAAAAAAATTGGTACCATTCCTTGGGGCTGTAAGCGAAAAGATGCAGAAAAACCGCTGCACAGGGGAGGACAAATTGGGGGGGGTCTTTTGGAAAAAAAGAGAATAAAGGCGACAAACAAAAGAAAGAACACGGAGGGGAGGATGACATGAGAAGTCCAGACCAAGGTTGAAAGAGCCCCGGCGTCGAGGGAAAAAGGGAACAAAAACCACAGGGGGGGGGGGGGGCTAACTCCGGAGGAAACCGGGAAGAAAAACTCAAAAATTGGAAAAAATTAAATGTAAGGGTTAAAACTTCTGGGATCAAAAACCAAAGGGTCAACGGCAGCACGGGCAGAATATCTAATTAGACGGGGAAAACACCTAAAACTGATGGCCCTGGCCCGGGAAAGGAAAAACAGGGGAAGGGGCGTCGTCAAAACTTCTGAAGGGTAAAGTTCCAAGATGAAGCCAAAAATGAGGGGGGGGGAAAGGGTCAGATATGAAGTACAAGGGAAAAAAAAGGAGGTGCGTGAAAATAAATCATCCTAAAACCTTCGAAGGGGAAAGTCAGTGGAGGCACACCAACTCGTCAATTGGAACCTATGGAACAAACTCGATGGAGACAAGGAACGCACTCGGGATCTCAGGGGAGAACAAGTGCAGAAAACTGCTGTTCAGTCGAAAAAAAGAACTTTTAACAAAATCGGTAGAGAAAGGGTCGCATTATAGAGGGGTGTGGGAAAACTGAGCGATGGGTTATTCACAAAGCGGGTGGAAAGGAGTTGCACTGGACCAATAGGAGAAAAAAGGTTAAGGGGGGGCCAACAAGAACCGTATGGGAAGGGAGGGAAGGGGGGCCTCAGGCACGGAAATTCCAACGGGGATCTTTAAGCGTCTTTCTTGACGAAACATCCGGAAAAAGCTCTGTAGGATAGGGCTGGCATCTTACCAGAAGGGCAGAAACCCGTCTTAAGAAGATGGGGAGGGGGAAAAATGCCGAAGATAAAAATCATTGCCACGCGTACTAGAAGACAACCCCAAATGAGAAGTAGTATACACGACGAGAAGGGGCAATGAAAGAATAAAATGCTGCTTCAAACTAGCAGAAAGCCCGGAACGATGGGGAATCAAAGAAAAAAAAGAAAAAAAAAAATACGAGCGTTGAGGGGCACGACATAGAATGAACGACAAACCAAAGGAGGAAGGGACAACGACAAGAAAGAAAAATCTGTCAATATAACGGAATTAAAA
>Ga0179593_1543810_pt1 | contig 26597 bp, 29 predicted proteins | sample CZODoug2_1_08_16_FD_185931 | JGI IMG/M metagenome (GOLD analysis project Ga0179593, IMG submission 185931) | Vadose zone soil fungal communities from Angelo Coast Range Reserve, California, USA - CZODoug2_1_08_16fungal (PacBio error correction) | ecosystem: Environmental > Terrestrial > Soil >...
CGGCGGGGGGAGAGAGGTCGGTGCCTGTAGGAGAACGTTCCTCTAGGTCTATTTTTAACTAAGAACAGGAAGGCTCGGAGGAAGAAAAAAGTCACCATCGACCGATCAGCCCTTAAAAGGTCGCGGGAAGAGACTGGCGAGCAGGAAAATGCGGCGGAGGGACGTTGTCGAGGAGACCTGTTCCGGCCCACTCGCGTCTGAAGAAGGTACACCAAGGACAAAAGGAAGATCGGCGCAGAACCGCGCGAGGCAAGGGGGACTCGGGAGGAGGAATGGTGAATGTCCGCTCTACCAGGTTCCCCCATCTAGGGGAAGGAAGGAACAAGAACGGTCAAAAAAAAGGTGTGATCCCACTCTTCTTGAAAAAACGACCCAGAGAAAAAGAGCTTGAACCCTCAAACGATGGGACAGAGAGAAGGCTTAACTCTGGCGTTCGAGTGGAGGAAAGAAGGAAGATGCTGGCGGAAAAAAGATCAGCTGAGAAAAAAAGAGGTTCCAGGAGAAAAAATGAAAAACCAGGAACGAAAAGTCTTCTCTCCGAAAGGGGAAATACCTCATCTCCTCCTGAGACGCTACGGAAAGCCTGAGGGAAATAGGTCAAGAATGGGACGCGGAGAGTGCAAAAGAGCTTCATTTCCAACTTCACCGTCGTGGAAAAGAGAGGAAGGCCTAGAAAGAAGGCCCTCTTTTCCTTCAACCGAAAAGAGAGGGGTAATGGGGAATCAAAGAGGGAGAGAAAGTTAGGAGGGAGTGCAGAAGGGGAAAAAGGGTGTTCTTTCTACAAAAAGGGAAGCACGAGACCTGCTACAGGGAAAAGAAAGGTCCTTCCTCCTGAAAAAATAAGCCCCCGACTGAGGAGAGGAACTATTGACTTCATACCATCTTTTCTATTTTCATACAGAAAGAAAGAAAAAAATTGATACGGGAGAATCGGAGAATCAACAGGGGAAAAGATTAATCCCGAGAAAAACAGACCATTGGTGCAAAGGAAGTGGTGAGAGCTCGAGATCGACGGTTCCTTTTGCAAAATCAGTTCCACTTCTTTTAGTATAAAATTAAGGGAAAAAACAAACTACTTCGATCTCGAGTGTCGTCAGGGGTGCTCCGAAATCGACATCTAAAAAGTCCTTAAAAGAACGGGAAGAGAGGGGGCTTCGAACCGCCAGGGGAAATTCACTTTAAGACCTACGGGAAAAAGAGGGGAAAGTTCGGACGTCCTTTCCCAGGGGGGAGCTCACGCTAGAAAGTCCGTATGCTAAAGTCCTCTCCATAACGCAGCCTCCCTGGGGGTCACGAAAAAAATCATCTCGCAGAGAAGCGTGGCCAGTGAACCTGTGGAGGGGGAGGAGAACTATGCTATCTGGTGGGAAAAAGGAACCAAGAGGGCTCAAGGGGGAATCGACGCTTTGATGTTAAAGAAACCCTCCGAAAAAAGAAAACCATCCTCACTTTGAAAGAAAAGGGAGGACGAGCGAAGGACCACTCCACCACGCCGGTTCATCGTTGCTGTCCGGGAAGGAGGGCTGCTTGGAGAAGGGGGAGGGATCTGGCTCGGGGAAAGGGGGGGGGCCGGCTAAACGGGAAACCTCCCAAAAATTGAATCTACCAGAAAAACTCCCTCCATGAACAGAAGGAAGCGAAAGGACCTTGCGCAAGGGAAAAAAAAAAAAAAAATGCATGAATTAAGGAGAGACACAAACGTCACGGAGGTCATCAACTAGATCAGAAGAGAGAGGAGTGGGGGTTAGGGGGGAAAAATGGTGGTTTTCGGGGGGACACCGGCAGAACCTGGAAAAAGAAAGTACAGCCCTCAGTACAGAGAAGCACTGTCCAGGGGGATGATCTGCACCGGAAAGCTCTTCCACTCCAAAGAAGGGATCGGGGGAAAAACTCTCTCCTCTTGCGGGGTAGGGCCATCCGGGATCTTCGTTTAAGAAGATTGGGGGGAGGGCGTTTGCACATCTGCAAGGAAAGAAAAAAGGAAAAGGGAGCGCGAAAGGGAGAGGTTGGGAAGGGGTCTTCCATATCCGGGAGACAGTCTCCGCTGTTCCAGAAAGGGCAGCAAATAACTCACGGGCACGGAGAGGTCGCGAATGAAAGGGAAAGCGGGTGCTCTTCCTCCTGCCGGGGGAGAAGGGAGACGGGCACGGCCTGGAAAAAAAGGGACGGAAGCTTCTTTCTTCAAAAGAAGGAGGAAGAAAACAATGGGGGGGAGGAGGAGGAAGACGGGTACCTGTCGCGCGGGGGGAGCAAGGCGCTACAGGAGCAATAGCCTTGGGTCGGCGGGTCGCCACGCTTAGAGGGGGGGGAGGCCCTGACGAGAAAAGGGAAAAATATCTTCGAAAGAGAACCGGATGCGGAGTCGAGGACGGACGCGGGGGGGAAGGTATCTAGAGAGGCCATGAAAGAGGGGGAGTATTCCGAAGACCTGTCACTTTTTTCAGCTCCTTTCTCCTTTAAGAGTGGGGAAGGGCGTCTCGCTCAAGAAGGGAGAAAAGGGCGAATTATCTGCACTCCTTGAAAGAAAAAGCAACAGGGAGAAAGGGCGAAGTATTGCAGGACTGGAAAAAATTCGAAATCCTCCGATAAAAAAAAAAGGAGGAAGGATCCGGGTTTTCACTATTGAGAAGCAGAGGCGGGACACCTGGGAGGGCCCGAACGAGTTTCCTATCTGATCTCCCAAAAAAGGGGGGAAGGAAAAGAAAAAAGAAAAAAGAGAGAACTGCTCCACTTTTTGGGAAAGGGAAGGGCGTCCCGCCGGCTGCGGTCATCAGATCATCGTGAAAAGACCGTATTAGAGGGGGGGAAAGAAGGTGAAGGGGGGCGGAAAAGGACTGCACTTCCTTCGCATGACCGTGGGGAACAGGGCGCAATTATGGAGGGGGAGAACTTTCTAAAGAGGGAGCGAGAACGAAAAAAAAGAAAAGGAGGGGGGGAAAAAAGGCCCCAGATATAGAAAAAGGGGAAGGTAGGTGACGTCTACGCAAGAAGGCCTATGACGAAACACCCTTCATCCCCCGGACCGTCCGCAGAAAAGAATGGCCGTAGCTTGGATGCTCGAGGGGGAAAACGTCCGGGAAAACAACAAAAGCGTGGCGATCAGACAAGCTAAGCCGGGACCAGAAAGAGGAGGAGACAAAGGATCCCGGTGAGCGCAGGAAAGGAAAAAACTGTTGAAGAGAGGGGAAAAAAAAAGGGGAGGGGGGGAGGAAAAGCTTCCCGGACCTGGGCGGAAAAGAAAGGCCGGCGAAAGCCGGAACAGGGCACGCGTTCGAACACCGAATGGGAAAGGGTCGCTAACTGCTTTAGGGAAGGAGGAACTCTGAGTGGGGGAAAAGGAAAAAGGGACGCTGAGATGCACGAGAAAGGCCCCGGGGACACCCTAAACGACTGCGCGGTCGGGGGGGAGAACGTTCACTTGCTCTATGTGTTGCAAAAAAAAAGCGTCGTACAAGGAAAAGAAAACAAGCCCGAGGAGCGAGAGCGTTTAAGGAAAAAAAGGGGCACGCGAATGAAAGGGGCCAAAACGACGAAGGAGTCGGGATGAAAAGAATGCAGAATCACTAACACCAGAAAAGAAAAAAGAAGAGTGAACGGAGAAGGAAAGAGAAGAAAGGCCAGAGCTTGATGGCGTCCGGGAGAAGAGTACTTCATGCCGGCGGGAGGACAGCAAACAGTCCGAAAAAGCGTATCTCCTTAGGAGGAGGAGCCGGTGGGGGGAGGGGGGGGAAAGGGGGACACGATGGCGGCTTTAGGCCGGCCAACGGGGTTGTAGAACGGGGTGACAGCTCAAAAAGCGGAAATCCTCCCGAAAGGAAGGTGGGGGGACAAAAAAAACGGCCGAATTCATCTTTGGGGAGAACGCCGCACCACGTGTGAATTGACTTTAAAATTGGGGGGGCGGCGGGCCACCGATCTGGGGAGAGGCGACCAAGCGAAAAAAAATCGAGGAAAGGGGGGGGAAAAAGACTGGAGCCGTGTCTGTGGGGAAAAGGAAGGAGGGGGATAGCGGAAAAAAAAAAAAAAAAGCCTAAATTCAAGGACCACGCCGGAGAGGAAAGGTGATCATTTCTTAATTGGGAGGAGGAGACGCTCAAGGAAGGAAAGCGTTCCCCACTTTTTTTCCCAGAAAGACTGTATTGAACCGTCACGAGAAAGGGTAAAAGAGGAAGGAGAACTCGGTGAGGAGGAACGTTGTATATGGGGAAGGGTCGAGGAAAAACTCGAAAAACACCTCGATCAGGGTGCTTTTGTGTAAAAGGGGGGTAGGGAGGGGTGACCTGCTGCTTCTCATTGGGAAAAGGAGGATGTCGAGGCGTCCCACAACGTACGTGGGGAAGGCAGGGGTGCTTGATCTCTGGATAGGGGGGGGAAAAGGGGAGGCTCGATATTCGCAAAGAAAACGTTAGGATGGAGAGGAAAGACCCTTGAGGCGGATGAGAAAAGCGGGTCACCTCTACGCTTCGGAGGGAGCTCATGCGAGGAAAGAATGGGAAGAGGCCGATCTGCTCTTCTGAGTATGGGGGGAAAAAAAAAACTGGGAAGGGGGGGGATGGTTTGTTTTTGGGGGGGGAGGAAAGGAGGTGGGGAGGGGTTTTTGGGAACATTTTGTGAAGGTCGGGGGAGGGTAAAACAAGGCCTTCTCTGTCCAGTGAAAAAAAAAATCCCTTCTCGAAAAAAGGAAGGGAAAGAGAGTCGACCGGGGGCCCTACCCTCTGTCCGGGAAAGAAGAGAGAGACTTTCATCGGCGACGACACCACCACGAATTTGGTAGGCCAAAGCCTGCACCGCCAGGGGGAAAAAAGGCTTCCCTCTTCCCTTTAAAAAAAAAAAGGAAAGGGAAGGCCTAAGGAGAGAAGGATTCTTCCCGACGGCGCAACGTAAAGGAGTTAAAAAACGTCTCTTAGGAAGAATCAGCGAAAGAGCTCGGGAAAAGTCTGAAAGGGGAGAAAAAAAAGGTCCTGCGGCTCTGCGGTCCCACGCAAAAAGGAAAAATCGGCGTAGCAGGGAAAGGGAAAAGCGGGGTTGGTTCAAAAAAACGCGGATCGGGGGTAGGAGCAGCGTGTGCTCACCCTTGAAAAAAAAGGGGGAAGGTGAGCGGAAAGGGAAGAAGACACGAGATTGGTGGCATTGAAAAAAAAAGAAAGGATAGATCCTTCTCCAAAATGCCGCTGAAAAACGCCGTCACACAGAAGGAGTTCTGCTCCTAGACGGCTTTGGGAAAGAGCCTGGCTGAACGGGGGAGAGAGGAAGAAGAGTGGCCGGAACTGCGCAAGAGGAAATTCGACAACGCGGGGAAGAAAGAAAGGAAGCAAAGGCCTTCGCCTCCGCGAGAGGGGAAGAGGGGGTGTAATAGGTATCTGCCCTTGAAAGGAAGAGTCGATCGATTCCATATAACCCCCTCTACTAGGGAAGGCGTCCCTCCAGACCGCGCAACGCGGAAGGAAGCTACAAAGATCTCTCAACAAAAAAAAAGAGGGATATCGGCTGCTATCTCACCAAGAGGGGAGTCGAGAAAAAAAGGGGCGCGAGTCGCGGTGTTATCTGTAAGAAAGGAAAAATGCTCGGAGTCAAGAAAAAAGGAGAAAAAAAAATCACCTTACCTTCAAAAAAAGGAAACTTGAAAGGAAGTGTCTAAATTCTCTACAGGAAGGGGAAGGAAACTCTCGGAGGAGCGGGCGCGTCAGAGTCCTAGCTTGGAAGAAGGAGAGGAGGCGCTCTCTCAGTTTTACTAAAAAGGGGAGAATTTCTTAAGAGGGGAAATGGGGGGCACCTCTTCACTGAAAACTGACCGGCCGGCCCAGCGAGGGAGATACCTCCGGAACCCACTCTTCTTACGACGAAAAAAAAAAAAGATCAAGAGGGAGAGAGAGGGTTGTTCCCTCCTCTACTCTAAAAGATTAACGAGGCGAAGATCGAAGGGGGGTGTAAACCAGAATCCGAGGACGAGGAGGAAAAACTCTCATACTTCTCCGAAAAAAAAAAGATCCTTAGAGAAGAGACCTCGAGAAAAAAAAAACCGTACGAATTGCTATAGATCTGGGGGGAAATTGAGAAAGGGCATCTCCTCCTTCGGAAGAAAAGAGGTACAGGGAGGGGGGAAGGAAGAGAATGCTCTTTCCGGGAAGAATTCACAGTCGTGGGGGGAGGAGGAAGGGAAAGAAGACTCGTGCGTTAAAACAGAAACTTCTGTAAAGAAAAGAATCAATAGGGCGAGAAGGCTCCGATGTATTTCATAATTGGAAAGGGGGGGGTCGTGCGAAGGGAATTCGAATCCTATCAAGAGAAAAAGCTCCTCAGGAGAAAAAAAGGAACAGTCCGGAAAAAGAAGAGGGGGGGAGGTACCGATTTGAAACTGTCTTTCATAAAGGATAAGAAGGCCTTTCGGTCCTCGAGAAAAAAAAATTTAAAGGGGAGGATCTCGATAAGAAAGGGAAGAAAGTATCCCGAGAAAACAAGGGAAAGCCATTGTGTCAGACGGAAGGGCGCCTCTACAATCGGTGGAAAAGGCAAAAGAGGAAGGTAAACGTGCTTTGAAAAGAAAAAAGACCAACGACGGACAAACAAGAGATTTGTCGTTCGAAGGGGGAGAGGCTCTCCAACCGTCCTTAAGGGAGGAAGTCCCGTCTCTGCGTCGACGAGGGGGGTGAGCGTGAAAAAGTGAGGATCCCAAAACATCCTCGGAGGACTTCCGCGCTTTCTACAGAGAAGAGAAAAAGGAGAATCAACACAACGAGAAAAAAGAAAGGCGTGGGCCAGGGGGAAAAAAAGGTGGCGGAGGGAAACTATGCTATGCGAATAAGAAGAACCGGCTCCATTCTTCGGCTCAAAAGGAGGAGAGAAAGGGAGGGAGGGGGAGGTCTGCCTAAAAAAGGAAAAACCCTCCCGGCAAGAGGTTACCACCGCCATCAATGAAAAGGGAAAAGAAGGGGAAGACGCTCTTGGGAACCGATGACTTCTTCCTGGTGAGACAACCGGACGGTGGAGGTCGTGCGAGGGGAGCTGGTGCTCTGGTGCTCTACAAGAAAAAGCTCACGTGAAAAAAAGCAGAAAAAAGAAATCTACCAACCCCAAAAAATCCAGTACAGAAAGGGAGGTCCGCAAAAGGGCGCGCCTTATTTCCCGGAAAAGCGAGAGAAAACTCGACACCGGAAAGAAACAGGGCGGGCCCTAAAAAAACATGACTCATAGGGAGGGAGGGGCTTTTGATCCGGTGGGGGGGGGGGCGGTCTAAAAAAAGAACCTCATAAAGAGAAGAGGTACCTGTTTTCTCTGAAGGAACCCGTTGGAAAAGAAGAGGATTAACCGAACAAAGAGAGAAAAAGAGGGCTGTGCTCTCCATCTGGGAGAGAGTGGACGAAAGAAAAGAGTCCGAGGGCTTGGAAACATCGAGCAGGGGAAAGAAATCAAAAAGGAAGCGACACGGAGCTGATTAATTATTTGTCCGGGGATGAAAGAAAAAAGAATCCGCGTCCTTCGGGAGGGAAAAAGGCTCACGAGAAGAAGCTACCAGCAAGTAGCGAGCAAGCTCCAATCGGGGTGCTCCCCCGAAAGAAAGTCTTTGGAAAAGGGAAGACGCTGCTACACGCAGAAAGAGGAAGCGTTCTTGCTCAAGAGAAAAGGTGTTCGGAACGCTTCACCGAGGGGCTTCGCTCAAAAACTGTGCTCAAGGCGCTCCAGAACGGGATGGGGGGAGAAGGGGCGGATTCTGGTGGAAGGGGGAATCGGATTAAAGGGAGGGTGCGTCCGGAACCGAGGAAAATCTTCGCTAAAGAAAAAAAAAGGCCTTCGCAAGGGGAAGGAGGACGTACCCGCTGTGGGGAGGCGATCATCGGGCAAAGCAAATGGCGTGGAGTACAGGGAAAAGACGGGGTCCTCGAGAAAGAAAGCCTTTTCCTCGGGAAAACGCGTTAACGTCGGAAAGCCTGGGAGGAATCGCAATTCTAAGGAGTCTGAAAAGAAGGAACGCCGAAAAAAAAAAAAAATGAATTTCATGAAGTGAAAAGTCACACGTCCTCCTAGAGGACTCCGGCCTACAGAAGGGGGTTTCAACGATGAGGGAGGGCAGCGGGCGGGGAAAAGGAAGGGGGGATAAAGTTGCGAAAGTGGAGCAGTGAAGAGATCAACAACCCACCTTCATTAGGAGGGGAGAGGCAATGGACTCCACGTTCTTTTCCAGGACTTCCAAAGCCCAAAAGGGTTCTGTCCCCGGGCAGCAGAGAGGGAAAAAAAAATCCCGAGCCGAGCCCTATGAAAAGGCCGAAGGGGGACGGGGAAACCCTACGGCAACTTCCTTCGCCAAGCGGAACATGATTGCTATGCGTTCAGGGGAAAGCCTTGCGACCACCCCAGAGTGAGCTAGACGAAACAGGGCGAGCAAAGGGAGAAAAAGAGGTAGCTAAGGTCACGGTAGTGAAGAGAAGAAGTGTCCTGGCCGAGGAACGCCTCCACCTCAGGCACGATTCCGTCGCTCCGAAAGAAAGGGGGGCTCTCTAATATATGAAGGAAGAACGAACCCGAACCGGGAAATAAAGTCGAATCCCTGAAAACCGACCAGCAGCAAGAGGAGAGTGATCCGAAGCCTTTCCGCACCAGGAAGAAAAAAGTACCCGTCGGTGTAAGCGCCAGGGGGGAAAGCCGTACGGGAGAAAAGGGAGGGGAAAGAACTCTTCCCTGACCTGGGAGGGGAGAAAAGCGCCGCAAAGAGGAGAGGCGCGCAAAAGGAGAATAGCACCGAGATGGCGACATCGCGAATGCTTTATAGGAAAAAGGATTAAGGCCAAGGGAAGAAAGGAAAAAAATCGTAGAGGCACGAGCCGAAAAGGAAGCCCCGGAACACCTCCGACAAAAGGCGGGGGGGGAAGGGGTGCGTCTTTCCTTGAAGGGGGGTGCTCAAGAAGAGGAAAAACTATTCTTCGAACGACGAGAAAAGGGTAGAACCACCCTATTATCGAGATCTTGTGGGGGGAGAAAGTTAACGTCCATGAAGGAAAAGGGAGATCTACACTTACAAGAGGGATGAGGGGGGGAACGCCCAGTTTCTGACACCCCCACAACAAAGCACCACTCCTCTATGGGAGGATCTCCGTGGATCAAACGCTGATTGTCTTCACAGGGGGGGAGGGGAAAAGAGGAGGGTCATTCCTAGGCACCCACAGTCCTCCAGGGAGGGATCGCCTTCGTAAAAAGGGAGTTGGTAAAAAGGCCTTTTTCTGGGAAAGGTCCCTTTTAGCCTTCCCAAGGGAAAGGGGGGGGGAAAAGCTCCAGCAAGAGAAAAAACGAAAAAACGAACGTCCGTTTGTCCAAAAAAAGGACGTGGTGAGAAAAACCACGTCAGTTGCATTCAGGGAGAGGGAACCTAGAGGGAAGGGGGGAAGGGAATGTTCTGCGCAAGAACCGCGTAAGAGAAGGGTGAGCCCTAAATTATAGGATACCCTCCCCCCTATGGGAAAGAAAGTCCTACCCTCCTGGAAAAAAAAAAAGACTTATTGAGGAGGGGGGGAGGGAAAGTTTTTGATCGGGGGGTTCTATTCGACGCGACGGAAGGGAGGGAATGTATCTCAAAGGTAAAGTCGCTCGACTTTTGAGAGAAAAAGTTCTTAATCCGAAAAGAAATCGCCCCGAAAGGGTCTGGTAAGGAAGGGGTGAATGGAGGAAGGTCGGAGCCCAAAGAAAAATCGATCCTTATTGTGGGTGGCGGGGGGGGGAGAATTTAGATGGGGGGAAAACTCTTGAAATTGGGAATCTGCTTGGAGGGGAGACTTCTCTATTTCTAAAAAAAGGAGACTCCAACTAACGGTAAAGGGGCAGGTTGAGCTTGGGGGAAGAGGGGTGCTACCTGGGAAGGGAGAGAAAAAAGACACGATCACCTTGAGGAAAAAAAATATGGGGCGGGGAGGAGAACTTTCAAAAAAACAAAAGACTCGGAGGGGGGCCGACGGTCCTCTGCATGAGAAGAGACACGCTTCCTTATCTTTCGAAAGGGGGAAAGAGAGCCACGACGAAATGAAGGAAGGGAAGTCTTCACTCCCTCGAATTAGAAGGATTTGATTCCTTCCTCGAGTCCAGGTTGGTGCCTACCCTAGCAAGGGGAAGGAAGGAATTGCTCTCTCGCTCACCACCGGGGAAAGGGGAAAGACCTGCACCGAACGTGTGGGGAAAGGAAGGAGAGGACCTCTTCCCTGTACCTCAGCTTTAAGAAAGGGGGGAAGGGGAGATTCTGATCAGGAAATCGGCAGCAATACCGGTCTTTGTATAAAAAGGGAGGGGGGAGTAACTAATGAACCGCTCTCGGGAGAGAAGGAGGCTCTTAGGAAAAACACTATAATGAGAGGTCCCCCTACGCCTGAGGCCGATCGGAGGGAAAGAGTCTAAAGTCTTTTATGTTTCCCAAAGAAGTCGGTTCTATGGGGGGGGAAAGACGTCAGCAGAGGGGAAAAGAACCGACGATGTCTCCTCCCTTGAGAGGGAAAAACCCGAGATGGGGCAGGAAGGGGTGTAGCACAGAGAAGCCGTCAGAAAAAATGAGGGCGCGCTCTCCTCTTTCTTGGAGAGGGGAAAAAAGGACTTCCTGGAGGAAGAGGAGGAGAAGTGGCCTTAACCGGCTCACGGGCCTTCGACAAAAGAGGGCCGATTAGGGCAAGTCTCGCAAGGAGAAAAAAGGAAAAAGGAGAAAGCGTCGATTTTGTGAAGAGATCTGCAGGGGGAAAAAAGTCACGTTAAGGGAGGAATCGATTCCATATAACCCCGAAAGAGAAAATCCAGACCGCGCACGAGGGTGAGAGAGCCGGAGCTTCTCTCAAAAGAAAAAGGGGGAAGAAGGATCGGCTGCGAGCTCACCGCCAAAAAAGGGAAAAAAATGGAGGACGGGCGAGAAGAAAGGGAGAGGGTTATCTGGACTAGAAAGGAAGGCTCGGAAGGGCAAGAAAACCTCTAAACCATCATCATCCTTACCGGGGAAAAAAAAAAAGCGGAGCTTGCCCGATCGATCCAGAAAAAAGGACGTGAGCAGGGTGGTGGCCGGCCACTCAAAGCAGTAACCAGCAAGAGAGGGGGAAAAAGCGGAACGAAAGAACGCGGCGCGCGAGGAAGGGGAGGTCCAGTTGGGGAGAGATACCTGGAGAACACAGAAGGCCCCTCATCTCTTGTCTTAAAAGCCCAGCGCAGGGTGAAAAGGAGGGACTAAAAGGAGGAAAAGTGTGAGCCAAGAGGGAGATCTTCCTCCATCTCCGGAAAAAGAGGTTCATCGTGAAAAAAACAATAACAGAGAGGGTCGCTCCTCTACGGAAAAGGAAGGAAGCGGCGTCGAAGGTGGGACCGCAAGATGCAGAAGGCCGCTCATCTCTTCCCTCTCATGGAAAGCAATGGCCGGAGGAGGGGGAGTAATCACTCGCAAGTCCCCAGAAAAGGGGTCTAAGGGCGCCAGAAGAAAATTTCCGAATCCGTAAGCAGGGGGAAAAAAATCGAAACTGAAAAAGGGAAGTCAGCAGTGACTCTATCGTTGAATGCATTTAGCTTGAAAGAAGCTTGGGGGGAGAGCCGAAGCAATTCCTAGACGGGAAAAAAAACTTCCCGCGGGGGAGCCCCGTCGAACCTCTAGGAGAAAAGAAGCTATAAGTGAATCTTCTATTTAGGGAGCGACGGCAGGGGGGTCGTGGCTACTGGGGGAAGGTCCTAGCCCTCTAAAATCTCCTCAGGGGAAAGGAGCCTGCCTCTTTCCATTCAGCAAGGAAGCTAGAGGTGACCGATGGGAAAAAAAATCGGCATGAGACGACCCATCGGTGGAGAAAGGGGGGGAAGAGACCATCCTCCTTTAGGGGGGGGGGGAGGGCGCTCTCGAGCCTCAAGGTCGCCATTACCTTATACAGAAAAGGTCCATTTTCATACCAAGAGAGAGGACATAGAGAGAGGGAAAGCACATCTAGCATCGAAGGGGACCTCTAAAGGAAAACACAAACAACGAAATGCACCATAGGACTTTCTCTTTTTTCTCCGGGAGGAAGAGACACGTCCTTACCAAGGAGAAGAGGAACAGGCAAAAGCGGCGCGGACGTGAAGAAGAAGGAGTAACGGGGAGTCGCTCGCCTTTACAAGAAAAAGGGGGGACTCAGAAGAACGTTTACGAAGAGGAAATTCCTCTCCCTTACGCCAGAAAAACAGAATCCCCGCATACTCCGGAGGGACGGGAAAAGAGACGGGTCCTACTATGAAGAAGGGTCTGCCCGAAAGAAAACAGAGACGGGCTCACCGTCAAGCGAGGAAAGAGACGCGGGGAGGCTCAAAGTCCCATAAAAGAATCTGGAAAAGCCATCAAGGGAAGGGGGGAAAAGAGTGTGCGTACTCTCAAACACAACCTGGGAAGGAGATCTTTCTTGCCCCTGAGACTTTACTGCTTCTTGCAGGGACGGGAAAGGGCTGTTATCTGTGCAAAAAGCGGTGGGCCACGAAAAGAAAAAACGCTCCGCCATCGTTTCCAAAAAAAAGAAAAGCAGAACGCCCTCCAGGTAAAAGAAGGCGAAGAAAAAGCAAGACAAGAGGAAGAGGGATTCCCTCCAAGGGGAAGAGTAAACCCCCTCGAAACGGAAGAAACAAAGCGGCAAGTAGATCATGCGGGGAGTTGGGATCTGGTGGTGTTCAAAAAGGCGCGCGTAACACACCTACCCTCACGTCAAGTCGCTTATCGGCACCGGAGAGCGTTCCACATCCTCGGAGAAAAGAAACGCCGACGAGTCACTCTTCTGGGAGCGGAGGGGTCGTGGACTACGAAGGGGGGGAAGTAGGAGGGGATAACACTCCGACAAGGAGGAAAAAATCGACCGCGCAGATGGGAGGTGTCAGGAATGCCATTGCGCTCGTTCTCGACTCGGTCTTCAGACTTCATCAAGAGGGAAAAATCAAAGTCTCTACCAGCAAGAACGACATCTGCCAAAAGCAAAGAAAAAAAGCTTGCAAGCGCTGGAACTGCGCCTGCGCTTTCAAGGAAGCCCCGTTCCCGGGGGGGGGCTCCAAAAGGAGGACGGCTTCAAAGGTTTTAAGGGACCGACGGGGGAAATTTATAGTCACAAGGGATGGGGCGAAGGTCCGTATTCCCGAAAAAAAGGAATGCTGGGAGGTCTGGCGCGGGGAAAAAAAAAGCCAAGCTTATTCCCGAAGAAGGACACGGAGGAATGCATCGATATCCAGAAAAGGGGGAGTTAGGGACTCCTTAGGACGTCTCGGGGAAAATTGTATTCTGTAATAAAAAGGGAGGTTGAGTACGTGAAAGAAAATTTCCCTGGGGAGCCTCCTATCTGGCGGGCAGGGGGGCCTCTAACCCCCTTCCTTTTAGGAAAAAAGGGGTAGGCCAAAAGGAGAGGAGCTTCACTCCTGGGGCGCCCTCAACCTAGAGATTAAGTTAACGGGGGGGGAAAGTGTCACCGTCTTAAAACTCCTCCGACTCGGGAGACGGGGGAAAGAATGATGCAAGCAGGACCAAGGCTGGAACGTCAACCCAGAAACTGGAGAGGGGTAACCTCTCGATCTAAAGACAACCACAAAGGAGGAGAGAGGGAGATATCTGAGAAGAGCCACTTTCTGGGGGCCGTCGGACGCCGCCTTCGTCTGAAAAAAAAGAAGCCCGAGCCGAGAAAAAAGGAAGAGGGCCTAATTTTACGCAAGGAAATTCACAGGAAAAACCTGAAAAAGGTTTGAGGTCGTCCATAGCCCTTCAGGCCGGGGAAAATCTCCAGGCTTGGAGCGTAGAAAACAAAGTTCAGGCAAAGGCTCCGGGTCCCGGTAGGAAGGAAAAAAAACCGTGCCGGGTCGCCGACAACCTACGCCAACGCGTGCAGAAGAGAAAAGGGACGAAGCATCCGGGATAGAGCTAAGATAGAAGGTCCGCGAAAGCGGATCCGCTGGGCTAACAGAACCGCTGATCCGACCAGAAAGAAGTGCTCATTATGCAGGAAAAAAAATAGGGGGGCTACAGTACCGGGGGACGCTCTTGTTAAGCCGTCGTAAGGTTGCGAACGCTTAACGGAAAGGGGGAGGAGCACTATTAACTTCTCCGGAAAGTCGGATAAGAAGAAAAGATGTCGTGTGAAGGGGGAAGCGGCCCTGATGCCGATGATTGGGGGGGCTTTAACTAATACCTCGGAGGAATGACCGGCCCGTCCAAGAAGATAGCTTCTCGTTCGCTTCTTGGGAAACGGTGAATCACCGCCCTCGAAAAAAGGAATGGTCTGGAACGAGATCCCGATGCAGAAAAAAAAACGATATCGTGTCACCGATAATAAAAAAGGTGTCCGAGAAGAAACAAGGGACTCTTGATAGCGGCCAGTTTTCGGAAGGAAGAAACACCACCAGGCAAAAACGCCTCTATGAGCGTAAAAAAAAGAGTTTATGCCCGCGCTTGGGGGGCGGGGGGTCGAGGTGAGAGCGTACTTCATTCCGGAGAAAGTCCTACGGGGGCGGGCGGAGAAGGAATACCTGGAGGCGTTCGAGCAGGGGAACGATGGCGGAGGGGTTAACGCATTGAAGCCGGCCCACAAGGGAAGGACACCTAGCCCATCTCCAGAAAAGCCGCAAGAAAGAAGGGTTGGCCCGCACAAGCGGTGGTGAGAAGGAGCCCGCGCGGCCCCAAACGGGTTAATTCCGTGCCCGGGAGAGGAAAGGGAGTACGGTCGGCGACAAGAGAGAAGAACGATAAAAAGGGAGGCCCAGAGCCTGGACCGGTCGGGCCGCACTAGAATTCACGAAAGGAAAAGAGACCATCCGAACATTTTCACCGGGGGCGGGGCGAGGATGAGGGGATGTTGATCAGGGCGGGTCGACGCTAAGGAAATCGGAAGTGAAAGCGACATCCGATGGAAGAGGGACTTTTTCACGACCTTAGGTGAGGCAGCCGCCGGCAGCAGGGGCGAGACGCGGTTGATGGGGGGAAGGAGGGGGATGGGAGAGTCGGAGCCCACCTCGACAAAAAAAAAAGGGTCCGTCGTTGTCCGGGGAAAGGAGGTCTCCAAACAAAGGCTCGATTGGCGTTGCCACAAATAGCGCCACGTACGTGTAGGGAACAGGGGCCGGGCGGGATCTCGGATAACGAGAAAAAAAAGACGCACGCCTCCACTCTCACCGTGAAGTGACCAGCGACACGGGGGGCGGCGGATGACTACGGGAAAAAAGACGCGGCGGGTTGAATAATGAGCTTCAGGGCCTCTGAGGACGGACTTCGAGAAGTCTTCAGCCATCGTGAACCGGCGCGGACAGAGGAAATCCTCTACGATAAAAGAAGGGGGTCCTTAATAGAGGATCACTTCGACCGCGCAGGAAGGGGGGGAACGGCTACTAGATAAGACGCTCACCACACAGAAGGGGGAAAGAAAAATCCTGCACCGCCCTTTGGGAGAGGAAATTGCGGACCAAAATCTAAAAGGAACAAATACACAGCTTTCCGGAAGAAGAAGAGAGATTCCGGGGGAAGGGGCCAATCTTCGCGAGCGCGTCGATGACGATCGTCGAAGACCTCGGTATAGAAGGAAAGGAAAAACTGGCTCTGCCCCTCCTGAGGAAGGAGAAAGACTCCTCTTCACAGCCGAAATCAGAAGGAGGAACATCTTCTCTTTTATTAGGGATCGTGTCGATGGAGAGAAGCTCATAAGGGGCTCACCCTGCCGACGAGGGGGAAAAAAAAAATGGGCCCTTCCTGTTCATACAAAAGGGTTTATCCCAGGGAGAGAGAGCAGGAGGAAAAAAGGGGCCTGCGCCTCGTCCGCGAAGCGGGATGGGGTGGGTGGGGGGGGGGGGGGGGGGGGGGGGGGGGGGGGGTTAGGGGGGGAAACTAAGACGCGTGGACAGAGAGAAGGGAACGGCGCGCTCCTCATAGAAGAAAATCACTTCCAGGTCGGAATTCGCCGCGGGAGATTCCTTGCAAGCTAGGAAAGGAAAAAAATTTTCCCTTTAATTCTTAAAAAAGATTGACTGCCCTGGAGGGAAGAAGGAAGCCGATCGATCTATTCCATATAAAAAAAAGAAAAAAAAAAAAAAGAAAAAAGTTCTCGACTTCCTCGCGACAGGGGGGGGAGAAAGGAAGGACTCGCCTCTCATATCTCCAGAAAAAGAGAGAGATATCGGCGGGAGAAAAAAAGGGGAGGTCTGGAGGACGAAAAAGAGGGTTATCTGAATCGAGCTCGCCTACCGGGACGTAAGATGTTCCTAATTTCACTAAGGGGAAGACCTTACGCTTCAAAGACGAGGCGAGGCGAAGGGGGAAAGGGGGGGCCCTTCATCGCGCCGCGAAAGGACTTTAGCCGGTTTCGGAAACTCGGAGGAACAGCTCCTTCAGACAGAAAAAGGGGGAGGGAAAGTCTCTTCTCATAACGCTTCTGAGGAAAAGAGGCCCTGTGGGAAGAGGAATACCGACCTTGTCTACACAGAACCCATTCGGGTCTGACCGCCCGGCAGCAATTTCTTAGACCTCGTAAGAGGGAAAAGGCTTACTACCTAAACCGAGAAGAGGGAAAATCCCCTATACGCTTTTCCTAGAAAAGGTACCCTATCGGCTGAACGCGACAGTAGGGAAAAAAATCATATCCTCCTTAACTATGAGGAGAGGGGGCTCTCATAGGGGGCGCCGGGACGAGCGCTTATCGCCTGAAGCGCCGTCCGAGCCCCCTACCTGTACGAGAAGAGATGGCCTTAAAATCCGAAATCGACAAACGAATCTACGGAAAAGCGGGTGAAGAACCGGCGCTGCTCAGTACCCAAAGCACTTGTAGCTGACAGGTCCCTCACATTCGTGGGTGGGGCTCCTATATCACTTCCTAAAAACGCTTGTCGGAAACATCGGGAGAAGGAAGGAATCAATCCTGGGAGTGACGAGTAGTGGGGAGAATTTCCCTCTCGGCATGGGGGAAAAGGAAACGCATTTCTTCCGCTATCCCGAAGGGGGCTCCTACAGGCGTAACTGCAGCGGCCAGTCCGAATCGAGGTGAACGATGGGAACGGATCCGCCGCCTCACAATAGGGGGGGGAGGCATCGGAAGGGGGTGGGGGAGTGTGCGCTCTCAACAGGTCGCCCATTATACCCGAGATAACCCCCCCTGAGAAAAAGACACGTCCTTTGTGCGAGATCGCCACAAGACCTCGAGCATCTGGAAGTCGATCATCAGGGGAAGGAAAGAACTCCATCTAAATGGTAACGCCAACTACTTCACCAAGAAAGGTCGTTCGGTGTGCTTACGAAAAGCTACAATATAAAGGGTTGACCCAGAACCGCTTGAGGGCAATCCAGTCGCAAAGGCTTACGGAAAGAACGTACGGGTGAGGAAAAAAAAAGTCGCTCTGCCTGGCGGAAAAGAAGGGGGTGACTCTCACAAAAGTTTTGAGAACGTAACTTCCATCAACATCAAGTACATCGAGCCCTCCGGCGTTGGCCAGGGGAAAGGACGTCAGATTGGCCTGGGGGCGGTCCCACAAGAAGGCTCTAGGGCTAACAGAAACACAATCGAGGAGAAGAGAGGTCTCATAACTTAAAAAACCTCCGGCCAGAACGTGGAAAGACCTCATCAATTTCATACGTGGTGGACTAGGGCTCCTTCGAAAAAGGAGAAGGTCCATCGTTTCTTTCCACGGGGAAAGTTCGGGCGTTCAAGGGGTCAGGGCGGCTTTTCTCTTTGCATAGAAACGGTTTTCCTTCTTCAACTGGAAGGGCCCTGATACCCACAGAAAAGAAAGGTACAGAAGGCGAGCCAAAAATACGTTAGTACCCTGGCGGACAAAGAGGGAAAAGCCCTGCATGATTACGAGAACCCACGTCCACATCAGCAAAAGGCGGGCATCAACGAGAGGACGAGGCGTTGGTCCGGGTGAACCTGGCGGTGGTGAAGAATTCCTGCCCTACCGGCGCGAAACTCATCAAAAAAAGGGCCCGGTGTCCATTTCGGCACCTTAAAAAAAGAAAAATCCGCGGATTCTCTTTTTAAAGGGGATCCAACGGGCCGAGCGCCTCGGTAGTGGACGACGCATCGGGGGTGTTCGAGGCGGTGGTCCCAATCTGTCAAGGAAAGACCCCCAGGCGTCAGGAGAGAGGGTGTCTTTGACGGAAAAGATCTCCGAGGGGCCAAGAATGTCTTCATCAGCACATCACGGCCGTCCTCTACCCAGTTCGCGATCAACGAGCGCCATCTCGGTGCTATGAGGACGGCGTTCGCTTCTGAAATTTTCGCGCTGCTAGGAGTATCAACGCAGGTCCGGAGCGTTGGAGGGAGAATCCCTTTCTACGGCGGACAAAACAAGGTGTGGAGACTGTCGCTCACCGGATCCGGGGTGAAAAGGCGCTCCGGCTCCTAGAAAAGGAGGAAAGACAGGCGGCTTCGCGGTTGAGAAAACGGTTCGTCCGGACGGAGGGACAACGGAGGTCTTCGCCGTCATCCAGCCCCGAGTTCGTCCTGGAGCGACGGACGAAGGGGGGGGGGGGGGAAAAGAATTTTGAGGAACATCTTCCAAAGGGAAGGGGGGAGTACGTTCACAACCGGGATTTTCTCTCTCAGAAAGGGAAAAAACACCCGCGTTAATGAGTCTCTGCTCAGGAATCGCAAGGAGAAGGGGGACACGCCGGAGCATCATGGCCGTCCCTCACAGAAGGGGAGAGTGCATTAATTTTTGAGGAAACCTCCTCGATAATCGAGGAGAGTGATTAAGCAGGACCGCAGCGTCAGGAAAACGGAATTCCTGGCCCAGAAAGTGAAAAGGAAAGAGAAAAGGGCTCTCCACAACACCAAAAAAAATGAGAGGATAGAGAGGGGGACACTCCACGGCCTTAGACTGTCCGGAAGCAGCAATATTTTAACAAGCGCTATCCTATCCCTCTGATAGGATTTTCTGGAAAATCCTTCACTTCCTTCGCCAAGATGTACGGGGGAAGTGCTTCCCATTAGGTTGCCTCTCCTTGAATTCGCATCTCTCCAAAGAAGGGGAAGAGGGAGAACATAACCTTTGGGGCGCCAGATGAGGAGGAGGGTGGTCAACTTTATTGAAAAGGTGCCTGTCCGATATCAAATCCACCTTCGGAGGACCCCTCTTCCGGTAAGAGGGATCATCCAGGGAGATGCTCGGAAGGGAGGGGGTCAGGGACCGAACACATCCGAATCCTCTTTGCGATCAAAAACGAGGGAAAAAGGCCGACCATCTCAGAAAAACGCTGCTCACAAGGATCCCGGGGAAAGGACCCTTCTGTTAGCGAGGAGCCGTCGTAGAAATGCTGGAGCAAGAACTAATCCAGGGGGCTTGAGGAGCATCTAGGAAAAAAGGAAAAAGAGGCAGCGCGTTCACAGGAGGGGGGGGGCTCTCGTGAGCGCGAGGTATAGACGGCCCTTAGGAAGGGGACGAAGACCGCGGAGAGCACGACACAAGGGCAATTACGGCAAAGGAAAAGGCATCTCCTTCTCTTAATGTGCGTCCTTTTCCTGAAAAGGTGGTGCATCACCGCCTCGGGAAAAAAAGCCCGATGGCGAGCAAACAGCCCGAGGAAGACGAGACGGGTCACCGAGGAGGGGGTAAAGCGTGAAAAAAGAAATCATCTAAAAGGCGTATTAGGGATAGCAGAGGTCTGTGCATGACCAGATCACCAGCACCAAACGAAAGAAGGGAGGGAGATCGTTGATTCCCTCTCTTAGGGAAAAGATCTCTTACTTCAATCACCGGAGGGGCAAGGCACAGTTCCTACATGGTCGGGGAATTCTGGACCTGGAGGGCGTTCAGGTGGTTTCGTGGTTATATGAAAAGGGAAGGGGGAACCCTTTTAAGTCCTTCCAGCCCCGAGCCCGCCAGCCTCAACGGAAACCGGAAAAAAGGGGGGGGATTCCCGTTTGCCCAAAGATACCCGAATTCGCTTGTTTGTCTAAGGAAAATCTCTTAAAAAAGTAAGTGGCCGTGCCAGAAACCGATCTGGCCGGAGGTGGAGACTTGATTCTACCCCTCAAAGAGGAAAAAGGGATACTTTTTGATTGTATCCGGTCGGGCCTGCACCCATTCGCATAGGAACACCGCCGCCAGGGGAAAGCTCCTTATAATTCGGAGGGGAGGCGTTGCCATTTGGGGTTTCAGAGAAGGGAGAGAACGCTCCGGAAGAAAAAACAGCAGGATGGGAAGGAAACTTTTTCACGCGAACAGGGGGGTCGGCACTTCCTCAAATAGCCTGGAGGGGAAGTTCTGTGTAATGGAGGTCGAGGTCGGAGCAAATCTAACGACAACCGCGAAGGTGCCGTCGTTGGGACGGGGTAATTTACGGGGAAACGAAGGGTGACCAGGAGGTTGCCACCATGTCCTAGGTCGACGCAAGAAGGGGGGAAAAAAAACCGTACTGGGGGAATCAGGGTGGGCGGGATCAAAAAGGGGAGACCGGGAGGCTCGAGAGCGCAACAGCAAGATCACCGTGAAGATGGAGAAAAAGGGAAAGAGAAAAAAGGCTTCGTATGACTCCGGTCGACGAAGGGGGGCCGGACTTGCCTCTCGCGCAGGGCACGGACGTGCTCGGCGGCAGCAAAGCTCGAAACGACCCCCAGGTCCGTCGCGGACAGGAGAAAAACGACGATGCACCTCTCTCAGAGGGAAAAGGTCCAATCCGACCCGCGGGCCGGGGGGAGGACGACTCGGCGCTCACACCACGACTGTGAAACGTGAAATGCAGCTCCTCACCGCCGTTGGGGGGGGAAGAAAGATGAAAAAATCTTCCCTGTACCTTCAGCTTTCCGTAGAGTCAAAAGGGAGGGCGCAGGATTGGAAAGCCAGATACGCTCGGCGTCTTTCTGGGAAGAGGAGAGGAGATTCTATCCTTCTCCCTAGAAATGCGAGGAACGAGCTGCGAAAAAATCGTTCCCTTCTTCGAAGCGTTCAGCCGATCGCCGTAGCATGAGAACAGCGTCCGGGAGGCGCATTACGCGTTCTAGGAGAGGAAGTCGTCAGCGCTGGGGGAAACGAGTCGCCGAACTGGCAGGGGCGCCTGCCGTTCAGACCCGAAGGGGGGGGGGGAAAGGGGTGTATCCCAGTAAGTCTGCCCAACTGCGGTCGCCGAGGGGTACAACATGCGCGCGCGCCAGAGGGAGGTTGTCCAGCTCGACGTCGGAAAGCTCCTCCGCGAGTGGGGGGAAGGAAAAAGAAGGCGTCGCTTCTACAAAACGCCTTCGCTCCGAGAGATTTGGGGGGAAAACGGAAATCGTCGATGGTGAAAAAAAGACCCGGTAGTCAGAAGGGGACAGAGAACCTCGACTCTGCGCCCTGAGAAAAAAAGTGGTAGCGCGCAAGGAAGGGAAAAGAGAAACACAACAACGTAGGAGGAGAGCGGCGGCGAGCTCACCGCACGTTGGCGGTCTGAGGACTTCGAGATCAGGGAGAAAGAGGGTTATCTGAATCTAGCGAGGGACTACCGGGAGGCTAGGAGGGCAAGAAAGAGGCAACATCGACGATTCAAGAGGAGCTCGCGGAGGTCGGGGCTTCTTTGCCCGGAAGCAGAGAAGAGGGGGAGAAGATCCCCCAGGTTTCCGGCCACTCCAGGGAGACGTCGCCGTAGAGAAACCGCCTCTCGGCGCAGAAACGCGGGAGGGAAGCGCAGGTGTAACGCGCCAGGCAAGGGGGGAGGCTGCTCCAGAAAAACTTCCCCCAGGAGGTTCGACCGGCCGGGCCCAAAAAAGCGTCGGACGGGTGAGCCCCACGCTCAAACGATCTCCTCCGAGGGAAAAGAGCCAGCGAAGCTTGTAACATCCCCGATACGAGGGAATCCTCCGCTACTGAGAATCTGCAGGAAAGAACAAGGAAAACGCTATCCTCATTGAAAAAAGTCATAGGCGCTCTATCAGAGGTCGCCTGAGAGGAGCTCGATAAAAACCGAAACCCGGGGAAGAGAAACGAGTCCTAATCATAAGCGCACTATGGCAGGACTCTACGTAAATGCTAAGGCCGCAAAGGACGCGCTAGCCTTTCCCCAAAGTAGCCTGCCAGGGGGGTCACAGTCCGGTGGGAAGAGATCAAGCCGATACTCTTAAGAAACAGCCCTCCCAGAGGTACGGAGACTGTCGAAAGAAAGTCATAATCCATGTCGAGAAGTATCTTCTATTTAAGGGGAAGGCATGGTGGTCGTGGCACGCTTTCCTTCCGCCGAACAAGAGACCGTCGCCCATTCTTTTCCGAAAAAACCCGGCCCCGCGAAAGTACAGATGGGAAAAGGAGACCGCCCCATCGTGGAAGAAAGGGTACTCATCCCTCACGGGGAAGTGGAGGCAGTTTGCGCTCTCTGACCTGAAAAAACGCCCCACCTGGGAAGAAAACACGAAAGTGGGGGGAAAGACGACATCGAGCAGTCGTGCAGAATCGGCCAGCAGTCACCGGCGTGGGGGGGAAAAAAGAATGGAAGTCCACCACGTACACAGGGGTAGTTCGGGTGGGCTACCGACAAAATCTCAAAAAAAAAAAGAAAGAACAACAAACACCAAAAGAAAAAAAAGAAAAACACCAAAAAAAAAAAAAAAAAGCAAAAAAAAAAAAAAAAAAAAAAACCCCAAAAAAAAAAAAAAAAAAAAGAGTCCTTACCCAGAACCAAAAAAAAAGCTAATCCCTCGGAGGGAAGTAGGGGGGTGAAGAACTACTGCGTGACGCGGGAAGACCGCTTGTGACGCTCACCAGAATTCCGGAGCGTGGAATCTCCAATTACGGCCTGAGCAAACATCAATCTCTCTCCCCGCAAGTCGCGGGGGCGGGGGGGGAAGGAACTGTTCGGCGACTCCTATGCGATGCAGAATCTGGGGAGGGTCGGACCAGAAGAGCGGGTCACCGTCATCGGGTTCTGAGTCGAGGACGCTTTGAGGGAAGAAAAGTAACGACATCCGCTAAAGAAAAGAGGTGTCCCTAAAAAGAAAAACCTACGTGGTGCGGGACGGTCGTCTCACCACCTAGGACTTCGGGGAGGGGTGAGGGCCAAAACCCTTTGGAGGTCGTGAAAGAAAGTGGCGGCGGCTTGGGAAAGTGCTCCTAACAACGCGGGGCCTTCTCAACCGTGGCAAAAGAAAAAATCTTTTCCTCTACCAAAAAACGCCCTCAGGAAAGCGATCCAGGAGGACCTTGCCGCCCTTAACTCCCTGCTTAAGTACGAGAAAAAAAAAAGCCTCGACAGAAGCCCTACAGCGGGGTGATCAACGTCATGCATACTCTCATAGTAGGGTGGTTCTTGTGAGAACGGGTGGTGTTCGTGTGAAAAAGCTCTAACAAGAAGAAAACTAACGGGCCCCTAAAAATCGGCACAGGAGGAGTTCCCCAAAAGAAGAGGATTCTCGTGAAACACGCCAGAAAGAGGGGCTGTTGCTCGCCATCTGGGGAAACGACGCCATCTTTGGGGAGAGAGGGGAAACCCCATCTAAAAACGTCCCAAGTAATCGACCAGGTGTCCGGGCCGGTCTTGCAAGGCGCTCTTTCATCGGAAGTCCCCCGTGGCAGGACGCAGAGGACACGGGCAGTCTCTAAAAAATCACGATCGCAATCCTGGATCTTCTCCGCCAGGGTGAACGGAGAAAAGACGGATCTTTCCTCGCTGCTCCTAAGAAGATCCATCCTTTCTACAAAAGGGAGGGGGGGTGAGGACGAGAGGGGTACCCCTGTCGATCACCGAAACTGTGCTCAAGGACGCTAAGGAGGAAGAGTGAGGCAGGGTCTTCCTTAGAGGAAGCGTATTCCCTGGCGGGTTCGTCCAAGAAGGAGGACAAAGTCTATATCGGGAGGGGGAGCGTCTTCGCTGGAGCGGTTGCGGGGGTAGAGAAGGTTGAGGCGATAAATAGGGGAAAAAAAAGGGAGTTTAGTAACTTCACTAACTCGTCGTCCTCTCCAGGGTGCATCGAACAAGCTCTGCTCAAGCCTTTAGGTCGCAAGGCTATGAGCCGTCACGCTGCGAAGCAAGGGGAAGAAACTGCAGCCTTTCGAGGGACACTTCTGCCCTCCATCAGAAAAAGCGGGCTCTTCTCGGAAGGCTGCAGGACATCGTAAGTGATCCTGGAAATTCCAGGGCAAGAGGGGAATATCTATCTCTCTCAACCAACAAACAAAACTGCTCCAGCGTTCTGGGGGAAGGCGTCCCCGCCGCGGAGGAAAAGGGAGTCCCGAGCCGGACCGCGGTCTGAGCGTTCCAGAAAGGAAGAAAGGTACGTCTTCCTTCTCCAGGGGCGGTCCATGATGGCAAGGGGAGGGGAAGCAGCACTGAGATAAAAAAAAAGGAAAAAACGCGTGTTTCGAGGCAAAGGCCAGAAGGGAAACCGTTCACTGTATTGCGTACGAAAGAAGGGGAAAACCGAGGATCTCTCCACCGGAGGGTCCTCTCCAGCGAACAAAGAGAAGGGAGGAGGCTCGCGAGATATAGCCGGGGAAAAAAAAAACGCCGTGAATTCCGCTTGCGAGAAGACCTGCATCCCTCCTACCAGCATCCGAGAGAGTTGCGAAGAGAGAAAACACAAAGATCCCGGTTAGAGAAAGGGACACCTTGTGAAGCCGTCGTAGAAAGAAGGCTTCCCTGACGCTGGCTTGAGTGGGAGGAAAAAAAAAGGAAAGCGTCAGCGCGTTCACGGTGAAGAGCACCTATCGTTGCGAGAAGTGAAATCGGAGACTGCCCGGGATGCCCGCGCCAAGGAACGAAGACGCGGAGAGAAAAAAAAGGACCGGGCCCGGACACTACGAAATCGCCGGCGCGTTCGCGTAAGGCGTCCTGAAAAGGAAAGTTTTTTGACATCAAGCTCAAAAGGCCACGACGATCCGATGTAGAAAAACCAAGGATCGAGAGCGTGTGGTAAAAGGGAAAGTTTAACTCTATGAAAAAACGGGAAAGTGAAGGAGGTAGCGCGAAAAGAACACCAAGGATCACCAAGAAAAAAGACTCGATTATTCGAGTCTCGGTGTACAGGGAGGGCCGTGGTGTCGAGGGTCTCGTACTTCAGTCGTTAGAATCCGTGGGCTCAGGATCCGAAAGGGGGGGGATGGAGGAAGGGCTGTACCTGATGCGTGGGGATGTCCACGATGGCGGCAGGGTAAGTTGAAGCCGTCCCCACCTCGTGAGGGGGGTAGCCCATCTCCACAGGGAGTCCTGGAAAGAAGAAACATACCCTTAGAGGGCCCGCAAGATGACAAGGTGGAAATGCGCCCGCGCGTCCCGCACCAGGAGGAATGGGCCCTTGATGGCGGGCTGGCCACAAGGTAGGGGGAAGGGGGGGGAAGAAGTTCTCTACCAAGGAGGACGAACGATATCTAGGGGAAGGGGAAGGGAGCCGGTCCAGGGCCACACACATCGCAAGAGAACAGGTTCACCTGGCCACGCCGGAGATGCTCCGAGATCGGGAGGGGGAAAAAGAGGGTCGTCCCGTGTCTCTTCCTGGAAACGACTTGAGTTAGGCAACAAAAGACAAGGGGGAAAATCTGCGTCTCCTTTTAAAAGAAGTTCACGTCCGCCGGAAGGCGGACGGTCAGTGCGAACGCGTTCTTGGTAAGGGGACGGGGGAAAGGGCCGGAAAGCCCACCTCTAACTCCCAAGGGAAATTGCGTTGGGGTGGACTGAGGGGAGTTTCTCCACTGAACGGAAAAAGTTGGGTTTCCCACCGACTGATTTGAAAGCGCTCTCTCCACTTCGTGGTACAGGGAAAAGGGAGGGGCGTTATCTCGGATACTTTGAGAGAAAAAAAGCCTCAACGATCGAACGGGGAGATGACCATCGCCACGATGGAAAGAACGTTTAAGTGAACAGCTACGACCGGACTGGACACTGACGGCAAAGAGGGAGGCGCGGCCGGAGTGGCATGACGGTCTCCAAAGCTGTCGCCAAAGAAGAAGAAAGAGGCGGAGCCTTCTGACAAAAAAAAATCACCTTCGAAAAAGGAGGGAACTTCCTCGATTAATGAACCGCGGGGCCGGGTTCACGCTAAAGTCTCTGCCTTGCTGAGCGAGCCGAGAAGGTGAAGTTGCCCTGCATAATTTTGGCAAGAGCAAGCAGGAAAGTGCGGCCTCTGGAAGGTCCCTGAGGCCCGGGCAAGAGGACTTTCGGTAGGCTGAAAGCAGATCGGCAAAAAAAATGGGGATAGGGACCGGCCGAAGGAAGAACGCACTCGGGATAGACGCCGCCGTATCGCGAGCTGCGCGCCCTCATCGCCTGAGGCTAGGAGGGGAAAAGGAACGACGCGTTCAGCCGAGAAGGCTCGAGGATGTGCACGCGGAAGGGAGGGGGGGGTCTATATGGAGGATGAGTCAGCAAGCGTGTGCTTCAAAAGGGAGGCGTCCTACCTTGGGCCGTGAGGAAAACCATGGGGGCAGTTACGGAAAAGTCTAGAGAAGCCATAGCAACTGGACTTTCTCTCGGACCAAAGAATCTCGCCTCGTGGAGGGAAGGCGTTGTCCATAGAAGCGCGCTCCTCCGCGATTGCGGAAGGCTCACGGAAAGGGCCCTTCGACAATCTCTGAGAAGACTCCGAGAAGCACTTTGACCGGAAATCTTCGAGGGGGACCGATCCTTCCCTTAGTAGAGAGGTCCAGAAAAAAAATAACCCTCGAAGGGGGGAGAAAGAAGAGAGGATAAGAAACGCTCACCGAGGCCGGTGAGAAAAAAG
>Ga0179593_1572675_pt1 | contig 26595 bp, 16 predicted proteins | sample CZODoug2_1_08_16_FD_185931 | JGI IMG/M metagenome (GOLD analysis project Ga0179593, IMG submission 185931) | Vadose zone soil fungal communities from Angelo Coast Range Reserve, California, USA - CZODoug2_1_08_16fungal (PacBio error correction) | ecosystem: Environmental > Terrestrial > Soil >...
CCTCAATTACATGTCGGAAGGCTCGAGACTCCCGCGCAAGACTGGGTTTGCGCGCAGGAGACGATTGAGGCCGGACCGATTTTCTCGATAGGGACCACGAAGGACGACTATCAATTGGGAAAGAACGGCTCACAGGGTTTAAAAGCCAGACTCGACGGATCTGCTGAGCAATGGCGATCGTCGCGGAACCTCGGAAAGAAAGGGGGGGGGGCTTAGCGATTCCCGCCTGGAGAACTCCTCGAAATCCTCTTAACCAGGGGGGGCTGCTACTCCAGGACTTGAGTCCATCAAGGATTGGCGGTACGGAATCAAACGGCGATCCGCCTTAAGTCTGGCGCTTAGCTCCGGGAACACTCCCGCGGAACGGCCTAAGAAGTCCTAAGGGAGAGAAGACCGATGGGGGTTACTTCGTCCTAAGGCGTTATACGCTCAGTACCAAGTGAGGCGTAGACTAGCTTGAAAAGGAGGGGGAAGAAACTATCCCCTCGGGGCTCGAATCTGTCCCTCCGGGTTAGAGAGTTTAACAGCTCGGAAAAGGGGGGACTACTCTGCATTGCCCTGGGTGCTTGATAGAGCGTCTTAGAGAAAGCTACTGGGAGCGAAGATGCGAGGGGCGCTGGACCGGCTCATCCTCTTGGAGAGCCTGCCAGAAAGGTAGAGAATAAAGAAGGGATCTATCAGCTATGTTAGGGGTTCTACTAGGGAATACAGACCTCCAAAGGAAAAAGAAAGCCTGAAATCAGATCAACCCCCCCCCGGGTCCCGAGAGCCGGCTAATTCTTGACTCTTGGACTATGGGCGGGTCAAGGATTGGGCTGATTTGGGGGACGGTTCTCTTCTAGGATTAAGTTCCTCTTCACTTTCAAAGAGTGGAGCTGCGGTGGAGAACCTCGAGTTCACCGGCCTCTACGGGGTCCTTTGTAGCGACCTTCGGTCAGAGAAAACTAGACAGGTGAAAATTCGCATCGTCCGACTGGTGGTTCAAGCTTGAAGGACTAACCACAAGCTCTGGGAGGCTTGGATCAGTGGATCCACCAGGGAGGGGAGAGATCTCAAGGAGGGGACGGCTTAGACCGCGGACAATACCGAACAACTCTCGAAAGCCGGGTAGAGGCGCCCTAATTCTTTTCCGACTTCGTCCGATGTGCGGCCTAAAGCTGTTGTATTTTGGGCCCCTTCTTCTAGACAGGTTTTGTCTGAAGCTTAGGGGCCACGGGTGCGGGCAAAGTTTCATCACAAACCAATAAGAAAAGTCAATCCGATCTTAAGCGGGGAGGGGTCGGGTACTTCATCCTCTTAGGTTGCGGATCAGGGACATGTCAAGAAGTAAAAGGGCATGGTCTTCGATTCTCTCCCATGCACACTTGGCCTGCTCGCAGTGCATCTTAGTTCTAGGGCGAGGACCCCCGGCCGCAAAGGGAATCAGGGCTCTCTCAGGCCAAACATAAACCCTCGGGACGCAGAGTGTAAAAGACAGGAGCTTGGCTAAGGGGGCGTCAGAGAGCTTGGGTCTCCTTTTCCGAAACTCGTCCAGCAGGGGGAGCCGACTGGGTCGGGGAAAAGAGGGGAGGCATAGGAAAAGGGCGGTCGCTTCTGGTTTTAGTCGATAAAACACCTTCCGCACGCTGAGTTCCAAAGGAGTCTGAAGAGATCCGGGCAGGAAGGCGAATCCTCAGAGCCGAAGGGAAAAAAAGGGTGACCAAGCGGCGCTCAAAAAAGGGGAATCAATGTGGGACAAAAGTTTCCCCGATGTCGCGATCAATTGGGGGGATATGAGGGGAGACGGAGAAGGGCTAACAGAAACTGGGGTACTTCTCGTGGCTGCGGAAGGAAGGGGCCTTTGGGGGGGAACATAACCCCTCGAAGCCGTGGTCTTAGGAAAGAAAAACAACAACTTATTAGTTGAAAAAGAGAGACTATCACCGACGAGCAAATCGGAAAAATACCAACGGGGGGAAGACTCCGACTGGAAGGAAATCTTCTCGCGGCGAGCTCTCCTTCGTCTACAAACCGGCAGAAAGAAGTAGGCAAATGACACAGGAAAATTAAGATCTATGGTTCCCTAAATCCGCCGCCCAAAGAAAGAAAGGCTAAAGGAGAGATGAGGACGGCCTGGGGGGGGGGATTATTATCTTTTATCGAGTGTCTTCTAAAGATACAAAACAGAACGACTCGAACGAGGATAAGTTAAACTACGGGCGGGCCCGCGTAAAAATCCTCAGTACGAAACACCTTGTACGGCTCCAGAGGCCAAACGGGAACGCTCAGAGGCAGAAGGAGTTAGACGTGCATGAGGAAGGAGAACTACCCTGTCTGCGAGAGTGCTGCTCGAGTTGGTCCGAGATACGAAGGAGGGGTTCGGAACCTAACGAACCCGGCGAATCAAAAGTGCAGCCTTGCGAAAGGAAGTACGCAAGGGAGAACTTGGTGATACGGTCGCCGCCAAAATCGTCCGACTTAGAGGAAAAATGAAATCGCTTCAGATCCGGGGCGAAGACTGCATCTAATTATCTTGGTTTTCCGGGGGTTAAATTGTGCCAAGCGCTCCCAGAAAGACACGAGTCAGTCAAAATGCTCAAGGGCGCCAAGAAGGCCAAATTTGGGTGGGGGACTTCTCCTACCTAAGGGACGGACGCAAACGCTTCGGGCATTCAGAGCTAGAGTCGAGGCTCGTGACGCGTCCGAGCAGCTAAAAATCTCGCCATCGGCAGGAGGGCAAAAAAAGCGAAGCGGTATAGTTACCTCCAGTACTGGCGACCAAAAAGAATGGTTCGGTGCGAAAGGTCTTAAATTCCTAGCAAGCCGACGCCGGGGTCTGATCGGTCGAGGCGCTTCGGAAAAGCCTGGATGCCTCGAAAGAGCGAGACTTTTGAAAAAACGGGGGGGGGGACTTTGAAGGGTAAGGGCGTCCCGAGCGCAAACAGGAAGAAAAGTCTGAGGAATCCTGGGACAATCAGCACGGAAAAAGACGAATTAAATTCAACCGATCTAGGGAGATCTTGCGAATTCTCTCCGCCGGGTGAGGGGGGAAAAGCAGACTTGGAAGGTCCATCTGAGAAGACGATTTCGAGAAAGAGCCGTAAGAGGGGAGTGTGAAATCAGAGTCTTTCTCTTCGGTAAGTAATAGAAAACCGTGAAAAAGAGCACTATCAGGGGGGGAACGACACTCCCGCGCCCGTCAAAAGGCTCGAGGCCCTGGCAAGCTGTACCATCGAGGGACTCCCCTTCGAAAAGACGAGCTTTCAGGAGCTCGGAGCTCCCGGGAAAGGGGAAAAGGCCAGCCGAAAACTGGGCTACACGAGATGCTTCTCGTCTGCCATAAGACGAACTTCGGCTCTGCCAGGTCTACCCTGGGGGGGGGAGGGGCCGTATTCCGGGATCTTTTTCATCGATAGCTTCGGAGGCTGACAGAAAAGGGGCACTGGGGAGGTATCGATGGGAAAAACTCTGCGACTTATTCCGCAAATGCTGATTTTACCAAAGTCCTGATGGAAGGGCGAGCAGGGCTAAAGAGAATTTTACAACTCGGGCTGGGCGCGTTTATAAAAGAACCTGAGAACGTGTTTGGTGTTGGGGTGCAAAAGAGGACATCAAACGAGAAGGTCGAGCTGGACTAATACGTGGGGGGAAACGTGCTGTTTAGTCCTTCTTCGCCTCTGCTCTCTCGACACGGCGGGGCCAGACTATCAAGGATAGTGCAATGAGTCGGACTGCAAAAAGGAGCTACTCGCCGGGGGTACTCTACTATAGAATCTTAAGGGGAAATCCTTTCGGAAGCAGAACAACGAGGGAAAAAATGCCCGCAACAAATTGCCGCTAACTATCGACGTCTCCCATCCGGAGAGGGGAGTATGGGGAAGTTGAATGAACCGTGATCTGCTGCCGCTCTCCGTTTGAGGAAGAGCCTAGAGGGGGAACTTAAAACCCGGAGGCCCAGAGGGGATCTGCTTAGAGCTTTGTACGCTATTCAGAGAGTCGCGGGAAAGGAAATGAGAGAGGGGGATAGGAAAGACTCTTCCGCAGAGAAGGGAGCAGGGAGGGAGACCAAGACCGTTGCTTGTGGCCGGCAGGCTTAATTTCCGAAGACGGAGGAACTAAAGAAGCAAGGGGTCGCGTAAAAGCGAAGCAATTAACCAGGGAGCGCTGAGGGGCGCGACCAAGGGGCGGTTCATAGATCCAGATGGTTACTTCTAAAAAAACTTGGGGGTCAAAGCACGAGGGTAGATAGCTTAATTTCCATCCAGTCTTGCGTATTAGGAACCAGGAGTCCAGACCGGCGAGCCTCGACGCCTTTTCCTCGCACCAGCCGATGAGAAGGGGAGAGGTACTTCGGGGAGGGAAATCTCGGGATTGGGAATACAGAGGGGGACTTTGGCAGGGAGGTTTCTCGGAAAGGGAGATCTTTCTTGGGTACACCCACAGGAGAAGACATGACTGAGCTAACCAGACTGTCGAGCGTCCGGGGACCTCTCTCCGCGATCGAAAGGGGGGGTAAGACGGGAGCGAGAGATTCGAGGAAAAAACACAAGCAAAACTGAGGAGCTCATTGAGAAATAGAAGGAAAGAAACCCGTACAGTTCGATGCGTACTTGCTTTCTGGCACATGAGAACTGACTAAAGGGAAGTGAAAATCGCGAGGAAACCGAAAAACACGGTCACTCGGGCCTACCCAGCGCGCTAGGACGGGAGAAGACAGGTCAGAAATAGAAAGGAGGGGGGGGCTCTAACTGCTCGGTTCGATCAAGGCTTTAGAGGGGGGGAAGTTAGGTGGACGTGGAGCACTTCGTTTTAGTCGGCGGGGAGCTTCAGTGACAATGAAACTAGGGACTGGCTCTCTCCTACTCCTTCGAGTCGAAGGAAGCTCGAAAAAGGATAGAAACTACGCGATATCCGAGGGGAGTCCCCTGACGAGGCTGTTCCGGAGGAGTGGATAAAAGGAAACACTGGGAGGTCTTCATCCCCTTGTCCTGGAGTTTTGGAGACTCAGGGTTCAGGTCAAACAGGTGGGAACTGGGCACAAGCTCCGGCTCTTCAGGGGAATAATAACGGGAATTGGGGAGAGGGTCCACGGAATTTTTGTCGACCGACCTTCTCGTCCAGGAAGGGAGTCCATCCGAATTCCGCCCTCTACGGGCTCCAACGGAAAAGGGGCGGACTTGGTAAAGTGCTTCTAAACGGTGCTCTCCCGGGAAGAAAAAGCGTCGGGAGAGCTGCTGAACCAGAGCAGCACCCGCAGGCTCAGAAGGTGTTCTGAAAAATCAGTCGAAGAGAGGGAAGCCGGCGGAGGGGGCATCGACGAGCGTTAAGTACACGGGGAGGACTTCGTGATAATGTGAAGAGAACGATGCGTCGGGGTTACTCGAAGTAGGCATATGGAGATCGAAAAGGCTGTCAGGGAAGGAAATAGTCACGGAGAAAAAAGGAGAGCCAAAAAGAAGCCACCAGCCGTAAAATCGTGATCACTCCTGTTCGGATCAGGAGACGAAGAAAGGGATAAAAAAAAGCGCGAACTTGAACGGAAAAACAGTCTGCGAAAAAATCCTTCCTTCTGATGGAAAGTTTACTGTAGGGAAAAAAACCTGGGGCGAGGCGAGAAGCGTTTCGAGCACGATACAAGGCCTAGCAGGCTGGCGGTCCTTACGAGAATTGGGGCCCGGGGGGGAGGATGCTCATATCGGGTGCTCGTGGAATCGAATCAAAAAAGAGGTTCGAAAAGAAGAAGAGGGAGCGCGACCCACGGGGTTCGCCGACGCGAGGGTAGCGGCGATCGCGCGAAGAAAAGACCAGTCAAAAAGAAAAAAGTCTGAGAGGGGAAAACGGAACATTGCCTGAAAAGAGGCAAAGGGGGGGAAATTCCCGTAAAAGCGCTTGCATCGAAGTCTTAATGCGAAGGGGGTCTTCCCGAGACGAGGAAAACTGGCTGAAAAGTCGGGGCCAGACTACACCAAGAAAGCGACCGCACATCCGGCCTACTCCGTGCGTGCGGCCGGCCGGAAGTTCGCCCGTTGAAATAAAGAAGTCCGAAACGGGGATTCTCTTCCTCGACCGGGAGTGACCAAAGAGACTACGTGATCTGCAAACACCTTCTCTACCCTGGGGTTCTAGAGAGGGGTAGAGCAATAATAAGGAAATGGGCGGGTCGCCGCCAGCAGTGGGGAAAAAAGGCGATAGGGCAAGGTGCCCGTCAGCCAGAATCCCTGACAAGTAGGTCCGGAAGAAAAAAACAGGCGGCCGGGGGGGGGGCCATGTGGAACGAGACGAAACGTGGAGAATTTCCAAAAGCAAGCTTGGCCCGTGAAAAGGGGGGAAACGTTCCACTTTTAAATCAATCAAGAAAAGGGAGCTCCTGCCGCAATGCTGAGACCTCGGGGGGAAGCCGGAGATCGGGGAAGAAGTAGGAGTACCGTTAGATCCTAGTTAGAAGGGGGTAAAGCTCAGAGGAGAGAGTCTTCTAAAAGGGGAGACGTAAGAGGAAGAGGATTCTATCGATGCCATCCGAGATTGAGCAGAAGAGAGAATAAGTGGGTCGTAAAGAAGAAAAGCGCATCCGACATTCTGCTTTGGAACGGGAAGGAAATGTGGGAAAAAACAAAGAAAAAAAGAATTCTAAGGAAGGTCGAGGCTTCGCTAGGGAACGGAGTACTCGTACTCTTGATCTCAGTCCATCGGACTCTCCGGGGAGCAAGAAGGGAGTTGGGTCGGAAAAGAGAGAACAAGTCAGGAGGCTAACTTATGAGTGACCCGTTTGAAAGCAGATCATCAAGGAAGAATTAACGTGAAAGATCATTAAAGAAGGGGGGATTAAGAGATACGAAGGGTAAGGAAAATCATCTCGTCAGTAGTCCATCTCTGACTGAATCACTAGTGAGCCGGATATCGAGGGAGGTTTGAAAAAAAAAAGAAAAAAACCTAGATTTAGCTAGGAAGTACAGTAGTCAGGAAGTTCAGGGGTACAAAGCCTGCATCTCGTCGCCTACTTGATCGGAAAGACCCACAAGTTCCAATTAGAGGAGAGGCATCAAAGTGTACTCAAAATAAGAGTTAAAGTCGGAAACTGAATAGCTGTCGTCGAGTAGGGGGCTCCATTCGGCCATCCGCAAAGGAGACTTTCGAAAAAAGGAAGACAGGGAGAGCGTCACTGGCAGGCCTTCGTCTCATTCACCAAGAGCTTTCGCGGACGGGAAGGGCCTACGAAAGGGACAAGAGAGCGGGTCATAATAACTTGGACGCCTCGAAAATCACCCCTTTCGGATCAGTCTATGTGCGTGGATTGGAGCCTCGGATAATAAAGGTTAAAGAAGGATTTTGATCAGAAGTGCCGCTCAGGAGGGGGATTGCTGGGCGGGGACCTCTTCTAGTGGCATCCTCGTCTTGCGAAGGAAGCTTCAGAATCGAAAAGAAAAAATATAGACAGCTGGCAAGACCTCGGGGGGAAAATCGTTCTCATCCCTTGCTGGAGATCGGCAGAGGAGAGGGAACTCGAAGAGAGTTCAAGGCAAGAACTTAACGAAAAAGAACGTCCTTCAACCGAGCGACGGAGATCGGCGAGCCTGCGACGATCGGGCTCGGAAGTCAAAAGAAAGGGGCTTGAGGGAGTCGAGAATCAACCACAAAGGAGGGGATAAAATATATAGATCCCAAATTACGAAGGTCGTCCTGGTGAACTAAAGGGGGGATCAAAAAGAGAAGTCGAGAAGGAGGAAGAGAAAGGGACTAAGTTTCTTGCTTGACGCGAGCGGGGGGGGCAGCTATCTGGAGAAGAGGGGTGAGGACTAAAAAGGGATAAGAGGTAAGACGCTTTGGCCCCCGCTCGAGACGAGCTTCTGCAAGGGAGCTAAAAAAAAGTCCGAAGCTGGAGAAGAACTATGGGAGCCTACGGGAAAAAACGGGGAAACGCCTAGTAAAAAGAACCTCTTCCCATGCTCCGAAGATTTCGAAAGAGAAACTTAAATGTAAAAGGGAGGGGGATTAGGGGCAGAACCGACGGGGACGGATCCACTCAACGGATACGCGGAGATCGCAGGGGCAAGCTGAAAAGACAATCGCGGACCTGGGAAAGGCCGAAAAAGTCTCCACTGCAGAGCCCTCTTGAGAAGAAAGGATGTGGAGCGAAGCATGGAAAGAGCGGGATGAACAGTCGCTTCGATGTGGCCGGGAAACCGGGAACAAACAGACCAGAAATTTGAGAAGGGGAGGGGAGGAATACTCGGGGAAACTGACTTCGGGGACGTTTTGCCTACACTAAAGTGGAGAAGGGGTCCCGGGGGGAAGGGGGGAAGGGGAGCTGAGGAAAGTAATTTTTGAAAAAAAGGAACTCCGGCTCGAGGGTGTTCCCCGGAAAGCCACTCAAGAGGGGAGATCGTAAAACCCTCGCTCGGGGTAATGAAAGGATCGATCGGATGGAGCGACGACGGCTACTCGGAGAAAACAATACTCCGCCACCAAAGCTTATAATCCTCTGAACAATCAGCAGAAGATAGAGGAGAAGGGTAAAGGGGTCAATCTTATAAAGGGTGCCTTCTCTTGGACACGGAGACGGTGCAAAGAAAGAATTGACTTCGGGGCTAGATAGACGAAGAAGGTGAAACCTCTCACCGGGTCACCGTCGGTGATACCGCGGAAGAGATCGAAGAAAAAAAAACTCGAAGTGGAGAGGGAATCAAGGAGTCTAGCTAGATCACCTCGACCTATTCGAGCAAAGAGTCGCGGGGGCGGGAAGAAGGGGGAAGAAATTTCGAAAGAAGAGGGGGGTCTGCTCTGTAATTCGCCACGCAGAAGAGGGGGCTACGAGGAGCTCTGAGAAGCGGAAAAAGGCTGGAGAACTTCTCGGGCAAGAACGCGATCCCAGCAGTTGAGTAAGAACTGCTCGAAAAAGAAACCGGGGGGGCTCGATGCCTACAAGTGCGAGTTGGCTGGGGTCCGTTCATGTAATTGATGGAGGCTGGGGGGGGGGAGATCCAAAAGTGGGCCGGAACTTTCCTAACTGCACCCCCTCCCTCCTCCTTTAGAAACAAGCTCAGAAAGGCGGACCTGGCGGGCTCCTGGCGGGTCAAATCTTTTCGGGTTCTGGAGCCTAACCCTCGAAAAGCCGGACTAGGTTCCTTCTTCGGGAGGGTCACTCGCCTGCTTCAACTGTCAGGGGCCAAGAAGTGGGGGAATTTAAGGGGGCTGTTTGTCGCCAAAAACCGGCCGCAGGGGGTCCGCGCTCGCCCACGCATCACCAAGAAAGAAGAAAAGGGGGAAAAGGAAAAAAGGGGGATAAAACGGACACGTAGATGGGGCGACGAGGGGGGCTCTAAGGGAAATGAAGGTCCTTTCGACGTCGAGACTCTTGGGGTAACAGTAGGAAAGAGACAAGACGGAAGGGGGAGCTAAGAACAGGGGGGGAGGGCGATCGGTCGTCGGGCTGGCATGCTGGTGTGCATTAAAAAACAAAGGAGAGCAAAGAGGAAGTAAACCAGAATCGGAATCTAGGGGCGATCTGCTCTCTAGAATCTCTGTGCGCGAATTAAAAAAACGAAAGGGAGGGGGAAGTCTGGCCGTTGCCCTCTTTGAAGGGGGACAAAAGGGTACCAATGAAGCGTTTCGCGCCAGGGAGCCGCTCCGGGATTAGGAACGAGGTCAAGGGTGGGGGTCGAGGGGGAGAAGAGCGCAGGTTTAGCCCGGAGATCTCTCCGAACCAACAAAAAAGGGGGGGGTGAAAAGAAACCGGAAAGAACGAAGGCGCAGCGAAAAGACCCACAACCGGTGGACACGGAAAACGACGCGGAAGGCCTGTACGTCGATCGTGCGCGAAGGCTCAAGGGGAACACCGCGAAGCGTGACAAAAAGACAAAGAAATTCCTTAGCGGGAAAAAAAGGGCAAAGGGGGGGGAGGTTCAAAAAAGAACCGTTCCGCCTCGCCTGCGCTGTAAGGCGTCGCAGAGGAAAACGTCTGGGAGAAAAGGACGTCAATTGTGGGGGGGGAAGGGGGAGGGGCTGGTGTAAACGCATAACTAAAGCTACCTCACTGGGAAGAGAAGAAGACAGGATTATAAACTAAAAACATCTGCTAAGACCTTTTACTATGTCAAAACGTCTAAAGTATTACAAAACTCTTATGGGGAGGGGGGGCCTGCCGTGAAGGGCACTAGGAGAGGAAGGAATACGGAAAACTGTAATGACTGGGAGGGGGAGGGGGATTCTCTATGGGTTTACGATTGCGTTTTCTTTTATTCTCCTGGAAATAAATGTCCCAAAATATGCGCTCCTTCCCAGGGGGAAGAATCTCTGGGGGCTAAAAAAAGGGAAGGTCGGGGAAGGAAACACCCTCTGCTTCCTTAAAAGACCTCAGGTGACTATGCGAGGGAAGGGGGATAATAAAAAAAAGGTGGCCTTGAAAAGGGGGGTTCCACTCACCTTGGGATCTTCACCTCCTACTAGAGAAGGAAGCAAGAGAAACATAACAAAGCACACGGTTAAGCTCGGAGAACAAAAGACCTGGGGGGAAGGAAAAAGGATACGGCGAGTAAAAAAAGGGGGTATGGTGAGCGGTCTACGTCTTGGAGGTATCCTACGTACTATAGGGGCAGGGACTAGGGATGAGAAGAAAGTAAGACTGAAAAAAAAGCGTCTGTGTTCTACCTTAACGCTTCGAACTCCTGGGGAAAGATAGGAAGGGGAAGGGGGGACTAAGGAAGACATTGAAGGAATCACTCTACCTCCTTTGAGGACCTGTCATGTCGATTCTCTAAGTAAGGGGGGTAGGAAAAGAAGCTAGGTTGAAAAAATAAGAAAAGAAAAGGAAACTTCCTTTCGGACCGCATTTTTAACTGAATCGTCCAGAGGAGATTAGAGGAACCGGAAAAAAAGGGGGAGGAAAAGAAGAAGATCTAAAAGAACAAATAGCAGCAGATAAGGGAACTTCTCCTTGGATCGTAAGATGATTAGATCGGGCAGTCAAAGAGGGGGGGATTCGTGATGAGAAGCGTAAAGGGGGTACGAATCGTCCAATCTCTATCGTCCGGAATCTCCGTCGATCTAGGGGGTTCATGAGATGCTTTGAGAGAAGGAAGCCTGAGCTGCCTCAGGTTGCGAACCACAGGACAGAATCTAAGGGGAGGTCTAGAATCCCGAAGTAAAAACAATGAAAAGAACTTAGGCCAACCTTCGCGTCAGCTCAGTACAGCCGATTCACTCAAAGAGGAGGGACTTGAAACTGGGAAGCAAAGAAGGAGGGGTGAACATCGCAAATTGGGACAGGGTCTACGCTCACTCCAGATCCAGGGCGTAAGGGGACAGACTGAGAGTCAAAAGGAGGGCTCTGAGAAAAAGTCAAATGGAAAATGCGTCGCCGTTCCTGCTCTTATCTGTCCATCGAGAGAGGAAAGCTATCGAGAATAGAAGGGATGAGGGGTTCTGGGGAGGAGGAGCCTAGGAAGGCAAAGGAGACTCAGGGGGAAAAAACTCATCCACGAAATTATTCATTGACGATTAGGGCATCGTTATCGACCACGGAAAGGGAGTTATAAGAGATTAGCAGGGTTCCATACATACAAAACAGCGATCTAGATCTTGTTCCAGACTCGTGTAGGCCGGGTCTTCAAGTCTGGGAGGACACGAAAAAAGCAAAGGAGAGGGAAAAGAGCACTGAAAAAAATTAAGATGCCTTTCAACCGACTCGAGGAGCTCGGAATTGGAGAAAGAAGGAGGGGAAGACCATTCCGAGAAAGGGGGGGGAGAAAGGGGGGGATCTCAACAAAAAAGTGAGGAGGGTCGAAGGAAGATGTCTTGCCGGCCCTGCGACGATCGAGAGGGGGTTCGCGGGGGAGAAAGGAGAGAAGAGATCAGGAGGGGGTGGAGAAGAAAAATCGGAGGAAGGAAAAAAGGGGGAAAGCCGAGCGGGGGCAGCGTCGGTTGCGCTAGTTTCGGGAAAACTCCGAAGGGAAGACTGAAAGGAGGACTTTAAAAACAGATCGCTAGATGCTTAAAAGGTCAACTGAGAGGTCAGGCATCCTGAGCTTAAGACTACGAAGTACACTACTAGGAAGAGGAAGGAAAGTCCGAATTCCTCCCTTATCTGAGGGGGAAAGGAAAAAAAACATTAAAAAAGGTCTGCGCTTCCTTGTTCGTAATCCTCCGAAATCTAATCCACGGAATCTATAGTGATAGTATTTAGCTCAGGAGGAACCCGATCAAAAAAAGAGGCCTGGACGACGGGCCCCGGTCTACATTTCAGGGAGCCCGCGAGTCGGGGGACGAGGAAGAATGGAATGGGGATCTAAGAGGGCGAAATATGATACGGAATGGATGAAAAACGCCTTATCTCCCCTCAAACATCCCAGAGAGGAATGTCCAGAAGGGAAGTAAAGGGACTTTGTGGCTCTAGATACTTCTTTTTAAAAGACTATCCGAAGGTGGGACGTACGGGAGGGAGAGGAGAACTTCTGAGGGGGAGGGGGGAATCTAAAAAGGAAGGAAGTGATAATGATCCCTAGCTCCCTCCTCTTTTCTAGTCAGAAAAAGAGGAATATAGGGAAAGCGGAGGTTATTAGAAAGGTAACATCAAAGGGAGAGGGACTCTAATTCATACAAACTCCCCAAAACTTAGAGAAGAAGGAGCAAACTCAGAGATTCCCAAGGGAAAGAGTCAGGAAGTAGGAGACAAGGGCGTCAAGGAGACTTCTTCTCGTCTCGGGTCTAGCTCGGAAGCTGAGCGGTCCACGTTCAAAGGGGGATGTCCGAGAGTCTTTCCTTGGGCAGATGAACGAGAAGTTCCTCGGAAAAGGGAAAGGGGGGGAGTGAAAAAGGGGAGGTCCTAGGAAAGAAGTAAGAAGCGATTAGGGGTTGCTTGTCGTAAGTGTGGAAAAAGAAAGTTACACCAGGGGGAGGGGTCAGGAAGCGCTTAGGCGAACACACTAGATCGAGAAAAAGGCGGAAGAAGGAGAGACGACGAGGGGCGAACTTCCGGCTCGGCGCCGTCGCACGAGAGAAAAAACGAAAAGGAGGAGAACTGGAGTGAGACCGTCCTACAAAAGTTTTCGCGCTAAACGAGGGGCGTCATGAATCGGGGCCGTGGGGAGGAAGGGGGTGCTCGTGGCTGGGGAGGGGTTCGAGAAGCAGCATTCACCTTTCTCTGAAGTCAAACAAAAGCTCCGATCAAAGGAGGAAAAAAGGAAGAAAGAGAGAGCCACCTGGAGGAGCTAACGACGAGTGAAGGGGGGGGAGGACCTCATTCTTAGAATCTTTTACTGGTGAGGAGGGGGGCCTTATGAGGAAAAAGAAAACGAGAGAGACTTTCCGGCAGGCCGGGCGCTGGAAGTGAGGAGGGGAAAAACCGACAACGTGCCTCGTCGCGCTCGACCAGCAAAAAAAAGTGGGGGAACGGAGAAAGGGACGTCGCCGGAGCTTTCGCGGTCGTCATCGATACGAGGTGAATCCGAAGGGAGGGGGCGTCGGGAGAGAAGTTGAAAAGAAAGGGGAGTCGTAAAAACCAGAGATTCTATAGTGGGAGTGAGAGGGAGGGATTTGGGGGGAAACACAAATAAAGAAAGAAGTAAAAAAAATCAGGGATAAAAATGCTTGGGGGACCTGCCTGGCTATCTAAGCGGAGAGAAGAAGTCGGGAATAAGGGAACCACGAGCGCGATCCGGCAGGCAAAGGGTGTATGGGGCCACGGTTGCAACGGAAGGAAATCGTGGGGGGAGGGGCAGGTCAAAAAGCGCCCGGGAAGATAGAGAGTCCTCGGTCGGCGAATCGGGGGACAAGGGTTTGTGGGGGATGAAAACGTAGGGCTCGGGGGAAGCTCGCGCAAAAGGGATGGCGTAAAATAAAGAAGAGAGACAAAGAGAAAACGAGCAAGGAAAAGCTGAAAAAAAAGGAAAAGAAGGTCGCCTGACGCGGGCAGTACCGCGATCTTTAAAGAACTCTAGCCTAAAATTGGCTACAAAGAGGAGTAATGAAGGCAGGTTGGAAGGAGAGGGATCCTAGTGGGGGAGTTGAAAGGTTATTGGGCCGAAAAGAAAAAGCGCATTCCCGCTCTCTATATCACGTCTTCTCACCGCCAAAAGAGAACACCAAGGACCAAAACCCAAAAACCACAAGGGACCCCTGGGGGGGGGCCAAAAAAACCAACCCCCCTATCTCTTAAAGGCTTCCTTTGGAATTATTGGATTTTAGAAAGAGGGGTTAGAGAGAATAAGAAAGCTCCGGAGAGAGAATCCCTTCCTACTCCTTAGACTCAAAAAGGACTACGAATAGGCGCCCTTAAAGTCTCAAAAGAAAAGGGGTACGAAAGATCTGAGAGAGCCTCCGCTCAGTTTCTACTCGGGACGTTTCATTCTTCTAAGAAGACGACACGTAGACTGCTTTTGCGGAGAAAAGGGGTCAGAAGAAGAGGCTAGGGGGGGGGGGCCTGGAAAAACGTCGTGACCACAAAAGGGCCCGGTGTACATCCTTCGCTTTCGTAGGACGCCGACTCACCGTATCGTGAGAAAGGGAGTCCGAAATACGGGGAAAATTAGAAAGGACAAGTGCACTAAGAGGAGGCACTTGGTCCGAAAGTATGAAAAAAGGGGCGTTGGCCTGGGGAAGGGGTAACCGGTGGGCCCCTGGAAAAAGTCAGAAGAGCCTCAAAACGAAGTGAAGGATGCGAAGTCACGGCCGCCCCATCGTTATTCCGGAGAACTTGAGGGTCTTCGGGGGAGGTCAGAAGAGCGAGGCGAGGGGATTGCTCTTTCTAACTCGGCCAGAGGCACGACTGGTGTAGGGGGATGAAGAAGATGAGATAGAAAAGGGGCGATCGCTTTTTCTACGTCAAAGCTCAAAAAACAGAAGGTGGGAAGGGATCGGCCTACCGCACCGAGACCGCAAACTCAGGAGGAGGACGCTGGGAAAACAGAAAAACTTGAGGGGGGGAAGAGGAAGAAGGGCATAACAGTTCCCTGGGTCTTCCACAAGGACTTTGACAGGGGGAAAAATAGGACTCTTCAAAAGTCAGGGAAAAAAGGAGCGGAAGAAAGGCGGGAAAAAGGCAGCCTGTCCGCTACTACAACAGGAAGACCTATTAACGCTGCCGTGCAGGGCCTATCGATGGAGGGAATGGATCTGGAAGGGGGGAATGCGGGGGACCTTCATCTCGTCGGAAGGAAATAGCATAGAGAATCTATCATATTCTCCGTACTATAGAACTGATTGGGGGGGAAAAGAGCAGGAGTTATAAGAAACCTCCAGAGGAAGAAAAGGAAAACCACGCCTCACCTACTACGTTCTCGGGCACTCCCTGAAAAACTCCACCCTGGAGGAAAATGCCCAAAAGAAGGAAAAGGAAAGAGGAATCCAGAGGACAGAGAGGGATATAGGGGAGGCTGCAAGCGGAGGGGTACATCCATCGGCAATCTACGGGTATCTAAAGATCTGAAAGCCATGAGGAGCTCGAGACAAATTAAGTCAACCTCTGCTAGGCCCTGTCAAGGACCTTGGAGGCAGGAAGGGAGCCGGGGAGGGGGGAGAGGGATCAGGGGGGGGAAGAAGGATCTTCAGAAAAAAAAATGAGAGGATCGCCAGGAGGGGAAGGTGAAGGATGATAGCGAACGGCTGGCAAGGGCCAAAGGAAGCCCTCCGGGTTGACCGAAGGGGTCCCTATGGAAGGAGAGCCGCAAGGGAGGACGGAAATTGCACCCGGCTGCGGAAAATGGTCTGCTCCTCTAGGTCTGCATAGGAAGGATCCGAAGAATCAAGATCTAGAGAAAAGACGTTGAGGAAGTCGTCAGACAGGAAGATCTCTGGGAAAGGGGCGAGATCAAGAGCTAGGGGGGCGAAGTAAAAGAAAAAGGTCCCTCGGAAGGCAAGGACAAAACGAGGGCAGGATCTTCTATGTTCTCCTGACTATACGTTCGAAAAGAAAAAGTCAAAGAGGGTCTGCAGGGAGGAAAAAAACATGAGGGATTGGGGAAAGAATCGACATGGCTATGGGATGGTCCTCTAACTGTACGTCGGAAGTCAGTCTAAGAAAGGAATAAACCTGAGAAGGAAAAGAGGAGAGGGAATGCTGGGGTAGTTCCTTTTAAAAAAAATACGGGGAGGGGTAGACTATCTTTCCCCTCTCCTTGAGGATATCTAAGAAAGGGATGAATAACTTCGGACTCATTCCCCCTCTCGGGGTCAGGGCTTGCGATCAATTCCTCCTAATAGAGTATCCTACTAGGCCTAAGAACTTGGGAAACTAGGAAGAACAGGAATCCGGAAGGGCGAAAGTACATCGATTGTCCTCCTGGGATTCCTTGGCCTTAATCAGCGGGGGACCTCGGAGGGAGACTCAGAAGAAGGAGGGGAGCCTCCAAAGGGCTCAGGCGAGAAAAGGATCCTCAGGGAGGACCTCGCCTGGGTCCGCGGAGAAAAGGCCCTAAAAGCATGTAGAACCGATCAAGTTCTCCTTCTTTGATTAAAACTCTAAAAAGAGATGCGGAGAACTTAGAGAAAGAGGACTAAAGGATGCGGAAACCTCCGTATCTACCGAATCTACCTCTCTTAGGTGAAAACTCCTGGGGGGGGGGGATATCTGGGGGGGAAGAGGAGGCGCGGGGAGGGGACTAAAGAGGGGGAAGGTTATTTTGTGCGAAAGCTTCTTCGGTCTTCTTGGATGTTTTAAACTTTAAGGAACAGGAAGTGGAAAAGATCCAGCCCACGAGATCAAAATCTCTCCTGCGATCGAGGGGAGGGAATTTTGGAAGGAGGGAGGGAAAGCTATCGGGGAGGATTCGAAAAGACCTCACCGGCTGAAAGATACAAGCTCTAGGCCTAAAAAAAGCAGTTCTCTTTTCTAAATGCTGCTCGGGAGAAAAGGGTAGACGTGGAAATAAGGACGGGGAGGGGGAGAGCTAAGGGGATCCCGGAGAAAAAGGAAAGTCCTGTAAAATGTCACCGTCGTGCTACCCTTGAGCGCTCTCTGGACTTTCGAAAGATATGGAAAGAGTCCGACAGTCGACGCAGAGGCAGGACTCGACATTCCTTCATAAAGCCGGCTTTAGGGGGCTGGTTAGTTAAAGAGAAACCGACATGGGCTGGCGTCTTCTTTCTCTGTCAAAGATAAACCAAGAAGAAGTCTAAGGGGGGAGGCTGAAGAGGAGCCGGGAAGGGAAGAGAAAAGAGGAGGGAGACGGCCAAGAGCAATCACTACTCTACCACGTTCGAGAGAGAGAGCAAGTGATGGAGGGGATATTGGGTGAATGGATACGAAGAAGAAAGGGCTAGAGTTGTCTCTGGCAAGGGGAGGAGGGGGGAGAAGGGGGGGGGACAGCTGATGACAGGTAGAATAAATAGGGGAAGTACAGTGGGGGGAACAACCAGGGGAGGGGCAGGAAAAAAAGAAGGGGGGGCCGAGAAGGGGTCAAGCCCGAGAAATAAGAATGAGATGGGTAGCGGAAGAAGGAGAGCAGGAAGGCAAGACGAGAGGCGGATCACCGACTCGAGAGAAAAGTCCGAGGGGGGGCGAGGGAGAACCTCTGGTAGGGCCTCGAGGCAGCCTTAAGTAAACTGTGGAGGAGAGATAACCGAACAGGAGCAATGTACACTGTTGACCGGCGCACCAATATGCGCTGAGGTCGGGGATAACGCGGGAAACCGGGTCGTAGCTACGGCCAAAGCAGGGGGGGGGTGGGGCCCGAAATTAAGACTCTTGCGTTTATTCCGGGCTTATCTTCAAAAAAGAGGAATGGCAAAGTCGGAAAAGCCGGGACTAGGTTGGGTGTAGGCTTTTACGTCTCAGCACCGAAAAAAGGGACTAGCCGAAGGAAGCGACAGGGAAAAAAAAGCGGCAAGGAGTGTCGGAAGATCGCAGACGGACGTAGAAGACTTGGGAGAAGGGGGAAAACTAATCTTAACTGCTTTTACTTCCGGCCGTAAAGGGAGGAGGGGGGAAAAGACGTAAGGAATCGAGCGTACTTTACCTAACCCCGGTGGAAAGAGGCAGAACGCGGTCTCTTCCGGGATTTTTTTAGGAAAAGAGGGAAACACCGAGCGGGACTGGGAAGACCTCCGTAACTTGAGGGAAGAAATACTTTAGAAGAAGCTCGCCGAGATGAGCTTCTCGGTGGGGGGGTGGGGGGGGGGGGGGGGGGGGGGGGGGGGGGGGGGGGGGGGGGGGGGGGGGGGGGGGGGGGGGGGGGGGGGGGGGGGGGGGGGGGGGGGGGGGGGGGGGGGGGGGGGGGGGGGGGGGGGGGGGGGGGGGGGGGGGGGGGGGGGGGGGGGGGGGGGGGGGGGGGGGGGGGGGGGGGGGGGGGGGGGGGGGGGGGGGGGGGGGGGGGCGGAAAAAACCTTTGAAAAATCCCCTGATGAGAGGGGGAGATCCCTTGGAGAGGAAACTCTGCGGAATCCTGGTGAAAAGAGTCTATCTTGGCGTCTCACGATCACATCTAATAGGGCCTGTCTAGGAAAAAAAAAATTCAGGGGGGTTGGCATGTCGGGGAGGGACAGCTCAGTCCAGCTCAGTTGGGTCGATCTCGACAACACCAACTATGGGGTATTAAAGAAAGACTGAAAAAAAAAATAAAAAAAGATCTGGGGGGGGGGACAGAATAACGAATACCCTAGAAAGAAACGAGTACTTCGCCGACTCAAAAATTAGCTTCGGATCTTTACAAAAAACTCTCGAGAAATAGTCCATGAAGAAGCATCTTGGAAAAGGGGGAGAAAGACATTGGAATGGAGCGGGATGATGGGGGGTCACCCGGTCTTCCTCATCCTCTCTGGCAGGAAAAAGAGATATATCGAAAAAAAGTGTCCCGATCGAGGGCAATTTTGGGGAAGTTGGGGGGGTCATATAACCAGGGAACGAGCAAATATCTCCTAGATCGCCATGTTGGGGGGGGAAGGTCAAAAGTCCGGCTCCTGACAAGGACGACCAACGGAAAAAGATTCACTCTCGGACACTATGCCGCCGGATTCGCAAAGAGAAAGAACTAAGGAAAGGTCTGACAGGAAAAAAAAAAAGGACCTAGGGGAGATCTTGGGACGCGACGAGGGAAAAGGCGTGGGAAAGACCCTCCTAACTTAAACAATTTGCCCGGAGAGACGGAAAAAGTTTTCAAAGGAGGAGGGGGGGGTCTACGGAAAGGGAAAAAAAATAATAGTTCAGGAAATACAAAAAAAAGAACGGACGGTCCGTAGAGAAAATTTCACTAAGGGATCCTTTCAACCGGAAGGAACTTTGGGGGGGAAACCGGGAGAAAAGGGGTCTTAGAACGCAACACTACCGCAACTTCTGAAGACGAGATGGCCGCCCCAGGATGTTCGGACGAGATAAAAAACTGGAAAACCTAGGATTGGGGGTCAAAGGACATAGTGGGGCTCTATAGAGGCGGCCGAGCCAGAAAGGTCAGAAGAAGCATAGGAAATAGCAAAAAACAGCATGAGAATCTGCGGAATTCAAGAACTCCTACTACGCATAGGGCTTTGGAAAGTCGGGGGGAAACGAGAGAAGAACTGGAAACTCCTTCATGGGGCTAGGGGTCGCTACTACTCCGCCGAGGGGGCCTATGAAAAGCAGGAGTTAAGGAATACAGGGGAAAGCCTGAAAAAGAACCTCAGGGGGTGTTCCGGTCGGGGCCTAGATCGTACCCTTAGTTCCTGAGTAAAGGAAAAGGTCCAAGGAGTGACGAAAGGAGAGAACCAGTGTAGGAAGGCATTCTTAGGCTTCGTGAGCCGTGGAGGCTTTATGCAGAGGGGCGTCTAAGTCGATTCAGAGAAAATTCTTAGAGGGGGGTAGCGAGAGGGGAGGAAGAAGTTCAAAGGGGGACTCGCAATAGGTCTGGAAAAGAGTCGTGTAGTACCAAAAAAGTAGAGGGGACCGAGTTGTCGCGCATCCTCATCTCTCCTGGGAAAAGGGGGATACGGAATCCCAAATCCCACTTCTGGAAAAGGGGGGGAAAGCGAAGGGGAATCTCGGGAGTACATCCTGAGTCTTAAACTGTAAGCGTGTCTGTCGGCGGGGATCCGGGAGGAGTCCCAAAAGCGAGCTCTCCGCGCAAAATGCAAAAAAACGTAGTACATCACCTCCTTCTAAAGCAGTCACCCAGGAGACTCAGACAAGAGGCCTGGGGTCGGGAGGTAAACGGGGGGGAAGAGCTAAGGGATGTCCCGGGCGAGACTGGCTATGTTCTTTATATCCGGCGGAGAGAGCCGCCAGGAAGAAAGGAGGGAAAAAAAAAGGGGGGAAGGAAAACTTTGACGGCCGAGAAAGGGAGCAAGGGGGTAAGAAAGTTTGAGAAAGGCAGGTGGGCTTCATCCTCCGTCGGCTCCTCTATCGGAAAAGGCTCGAAGAAAATAGAAGATCATCAGAGAGGGGGCTATAGAAGAAAGGGGTGAGGTCATACTCAGAAAAATCGGGGAGCCAGAGCTATCCATCTCTTCGCCACCGTCCCGAACTTTGGAATCCTCTAATGAAAACCTAGAGGAAATAGGGAGAGGTCTAGGGATACGGGAAAAAAGAGAGCTATCTCTTTAAAAAACAACTTAGGATTATTAAAAGGGGGATATCGCAAGGAAGGCTTTAAAATGTCCGGAAGGGGGGGAATTCGGACGTCGCCGGAAAAGAACAGGTTGCGCAGATACCCGGAGAAGTTCGGGGGAAGAAGGATCGGGAAAGAGGGGAGGGAGGTGTCAAAGACGGGAAGGGAAAGAAAGAACGTCTACCCTCAGGGGCCCCCGGAAAAACGAGAAAAGAGGGGGAAGTGCGATGAAAAAGAGGAGGCGTGAAAAAGCCGATCGGGGGGGGGGAGGAGGAAGAAATGAAAGACGCGCCGGGTCAGGGAACTCAGACTATGCCCGGGCCAATTCCTCCTTAGCGCGACTGCCCATCATTACAGGTGCGGTCCCTCAGAGGGAGTCCTGGCCGAAAGAGGAAGACGGAAGAATCCATAGGAGGACAGGAGAACTTTAATAGTCAGATCGAGTAGAGAAGGGGTCTCTCAGGGGCCTCTGGGAGAAAAAAGGTTCATCCGAGTCCATTAAAAGAATTGACATACTTGTTAACCTTCATCTTTTATGAGACTCTAAGAAGGGGAGGGGATATATGAAGAAAGGTCGAGACTAAGACGAGAACCACGATCTCGAGCCGCTCGACCTTTTACCAGAAGGCGGGAGGGGGGAGGGAAAAGAGAGGGGCGCGAGTCTGGACTGAGCGGGGGGGCCTCTAGGTGTGTTCCGACTCGAGAACCGGCGGCAGGAAGGCTGGGGAGAGGCACGGCAGAGAGAAGTAGACAGAGAAAACTCTGGGGGCGCAGCTCCAGACAAAAGAGGGGACCGCTATAGGGAGAAGGAGGGGTGGCGACTTCTACTAGGATGCATACCAAAAAAACCAAGGGAAAGGAATTCCGAGACGGCCGAGATCCCTTCGAGTCAACGGGAGAGACTTTCTTCTTCTGGGGGAGTCAAAGGCTTGACGGGACTAGCCGGGAAGGCTGAGAGGGGAAAAGCTCATAAGGAGCGTTGAACGCGGTAACATGACCGAAAAAAAAACGGTGGCCCGAAAAGGCTCGCGAGAGGACCTTGAGAGAGAAAAGAGAGTGAAAAGAATGACGTGCGGGGCAGGCGTCCTCGCCCAGAGAATCCTGCTTTAAACGGTGTCGGGCGTCAAAGGGGAAGAAAAGTTGAGAGGACGAGAAAGGGGGGGAGCGGAGGGAAATACGAAGAACTAATATCGCTAAGCTGCGCTCAGGGGAGATAGCCTTGGAAGATCGATAAAAAGTGCCGGCTCGGAACCGCAGAGAGCAAGCCGACAGGAAGGAAAAAGGGGGAGGGGACCCCTGCTCCTGGCTCAGGGCGGGAGTTCTCTTATCAACCTAAGGGGCGTCAATGGGAAAGAATAGTAGAATGGAGTCTGGCGTGGACCTACTACAAAGGGAGTGTGAACAAAGGGAGCACGTCAATCCAAGGGGGGGTTAGAAAACGATCGCGTTGCAGAGGATCTAAGGGTCCTCCTCGGGGATTGGAGAAAGAGGTCTAAAGAACTACGGTGCGCGAACTCGTATTCGCCCTTCTAAAAGGATAAAATGGCCTTCTCGCCAGGGAAGAGGTTGTACGGGAGGGAGAAAAATACCCCTTACGAGGTGAAGAAAACTCTAGCATCACCAGGAGCATACTTGTAGGGTCTCGAATGAAAGGTCTCAGGAGGGCGAATCGGGAAAAAGGAGAGAAGGGCATCCGTTGCTGGAGGTCAAGAAAGTAGGGACGGGCGCCGAGAAGCGCGTCGGACGGAAGACCGAAAGGGGTTCAGAGGGCAAAGGGGCTCTGGGAAAGATCGACACCTCCATCCTTCAATTCCAGGACTATAATCTTTATAGAACGCTATCTAGGAGAGAGGAAGGGAAAGTCTTCAGGGAAAGGAACCGGAAAAGTACCACTTCGGATTGGAAAATTTTTATTCCAGTTCCATGAGGTATTTAGGGGAAAAAACATCCGGTGTAAGATTTAGGAAGTGGAGCTCACGAACGGAGAGGGAGGCTGAAATCGACGGTTCAGGTGGAGTTTCTATTCTCAAAATAGTCCGGGTGAACTTTTGAGATTCAAAGCAAGAAGAAAGGGAGGAGGAGAGATAACAAAGGAAGAAACCCAGGGACAGCTTCTTCATAAAACATTACCCAAAAGAAGATACTGTAGGAAGAATAAGGTGGAACGATCGGGAAAATCCGAAATCTAAACGGAAGGAAGGACATCTGGCAAGGGGAGTCCTTCCTTATGAAAGTGGTTTACCCCAGACGGTGGCACGGGGCTCTATATCTACAGCGTGCTACCTCTCTCGTGACACGACGGCCATGGGTGATTATGAAAGGGGGGAGATTGGGAGGGGGGGAAGCAACAGAACAATCCAGGCACTATCAGCCTTAACCTATCCTTGAGGGCCTTCAAGCAGGGGAAGGGGAGGGGCGCCTTCAAGGGGGTAGACGTCGCAGTACTTCAAGGAAAAAACGACAAAGTAAGAAGAAGGGCAGGCAAAGAAGTGGGCTTCTAGCTACACAAACTTATGAGAAAAAGGCTTGGAAGGGTCTAAAAAAAGAGGCGGGCTAGGGGGGTTTAAAGACTCCTTACCCCCGAACTTACAGATCCCTTCGATCAAGGGAAAGGTTGACACCTTACGGCGGGCGAAAGAAGTTAAAGAAGAAAAGAAGGGGGGTCGCGGAGGGCACCAAGACACTAAAGTATCGAAGCCCGTTTGACGAAAGGAGAATCCGAACAAAAAAAAGATGAGGGGGGTGAGGCCGGAACCGCTACTTGTCACTTAGCTCTCCGACACAAAGAAAACGTAACCGGATGCTCCGAGAGAAGGGCATAAAAAGCCGGGAAGAATAACTCCGTCAGGACGAGTAGCATGTGTCACCTCCGAGGGTCGCGGGGAGGGGGGAGTTCGAGAGGAAGGTCAAGAAAGACTCTCGAGGAAGATCTAAAGAGTCGCGGGGACGAAGAGGAGGTGGGGTCTTAACGTCCGCGCCGTCCGGACCACTCCAGTCCGGGTTAAAAAGAAAAAAAATTGAAAAAAAAAAACCGGGACCGGAAAAGGGGAAAGGGTCGGGTCTTCTAAGCGACTCAAGAGAAGGAACTCGATCTGAGAGCCAGGCCAGAGACGAGAGAAAAAGGGCGGACAAAGGGAAGGGGGTGAAACGGGGGGGACCGCAAGGCGGGAAAGAGACCTCGAACAGCTCAAAAAACAAAAAAAAAAAAGAATAAAAAAAAAGAAAAAAAAAAAAGAAAAAAAAAGAAAAAACGAAAGTCCCATAAGGAAAAAAGCAAGGAAAAAGGAGAGAAATGGAAGTTGCGACGCAAAGCCGGGTGTAGGTCGTGCCTCGCGTCGAGTCGAAAGCTCAATCTGCGAGAGAAAAACGAGGAAAAAAGATCTAGGGAGCTCAAGAGGGGGGGGGAGCAGAATACCTCAGCTGCCGCAGGGGATCTACCACATCCGAGCTCCTTCTACTGATCTATCAACCGAAAAGACCAAGGAAAAGCTTGGCCCGAAAAAAAGCAGAAGAAGAAGTACCAGCAAGGAAAACGGTAACGAAAGAAGAGAATCGTTCTTTTAGGAAGGCTGTCTCCATCAGGCTAACTGGATGATAAAGCTCTCAAAGAAAAAGGCGGGAAAGAAGAAGGCACCTCGGAGTCACACAGTCAAGAGTCCCTGGGGACCTGTTAGTAGGTCCTGAAAAAGGCTCGAGGGAGGGATCTATAGAGGAAGGAGTACTAGAGGGATATCTATGTCGTAGTCGGTCCGTTAAGAAGGGCCAATTATCCCTCTGGTGTACCTCAACGGCCAACCTTTTCTAGAGAAGAAGGCATGAAAGGGGGGCTTTGAAGAGGGGCCCTGTCAGACATGGCGATGGCGTTCATCTCTACTATCTCCGATCTCAGAGGCTTATAGAAGAGGGTGGGGAAACGCGGGGAAGAGAAAGAAAACTTCTGGGAGGAACAAAGAGAGCTGAGGAGCTATCCAGCTATTCGGAAACTAACTTCTCCTCTCTTAATTCCTGCCAGCAGGAGAAAAGACTTCGCAGAATATCTGTGAGAGGAAAGGACCTACATCAGGCAAAAAGTCGCTCAAACAAAAAGGAGGTAGGAATAGCCCGCCCTAAGAATTTCGGAAAAGAAAAGAGGTCTGCGCCTAGCCTATCTCCGTCAGAGACAGGGGTCTCAGAAAAGAACAGGAGACAGGGAAAAGTAAATGGGGGGGGGGGGCTATGGGGAAGGGATCGCCGTGTCGGATACGGACCGAAGAAGAAGGCGTACACTCTTGCTTTCCCCACTGAAAACTATAACGAATGATGATCTTGAGGCTATCTGAAAGAGAGGGGAAATTAGGGAGAACTCAAAGCAAAATTTGACTGAGGCCCTCCTCTTCCCATGAATTAACTTATTTTTCGTCTAAGAAGCATTACGTTGACAGAAATACGGAGTGTCCGAGCGAAGGGGCTATCACGAAAGGAGGACCTAGGGCTGATTAAAAAATCGAAAACTATCCCTCTTCTTCTTCTAACTTCTACTTAAAAGGTCGAAGGGGGCATCGATAAAAGAAAGAGGGGGTTACTTAGGAAGGAACTGGGGAGAGGATAAGATAATTTCTATGAATTGGAAAAACCCGCCGGATCTCAGACTATAGAAACAGGAGGAAAGGGTCCGCCGGAAGCTTGTAACGACGAGCTAAAAAAGGCTTGGGCGATCAGGGGACGTCCGAGGCTCGATAACGTCACGGCTATCTGCTTCTGGAGCTCCAAAGGAAGGACTCTATCGGGGGGGGAGGAAAAAAAAGAAACGGAAAAGGGAAAGAAGGCACAGACTATACAGAAGGTGATGCTAGAGCGATTGAGCTATCGGATTTCGAGAGATTACAAAAATGAGGGAAGAAAAGCATTACAAACTCTAAAAGGGGGAGAAAAGAGGAGGTGGATCGATGAAACAGGCTTCTCTTTTAGTTCAAGGGATACGGGTCAACTAAAGTTTTATATTCTCAGGGGGAAAGAAAATCTGACGAGAAAAAAGCAGTCAAAGGGGACACCGGTCAAGACACCGTAAAAAAAGAGTCTTTCTCTAACTCGTTTTCCTCACCAATAGAAGGAGTCTCGGGAAAAAAAGAAACCTGGAAGAAGACGGAGGAGCGTCTTCCCGGTGAAGCCCAGGTCGGAGAGCTGCGGAAATGGTTCGCTGGAACGAGCCCAAAAAGAAAGAACTCTTCGCTAGGTGAGAGAAAGAAACCAGGGAGGAAGAAAGAACGTCGGGGGGAGAAAAAAATTCTCCCAGAAGAAAGCCGAAGTATCTGCCGTATGGGAAAGCCTTCTCTACTAAGTCTACCGTATGTTCTAGAGCAGAAAAGCATGGTTCTAGGGGGAAGGACATAAGGGGAAGGAGCGTTGCGGCTGTTTCTGTCGACAAGGTGCATGGGCAAGGGAAAAACGAAAGCGGCAAGAGGGGTTGCAAAAGGATCCGCAGAGTGGGGTGGGAGCTCGTCCCAAGTCGGGGAGGTTGGAGAAACCGAGAAAAGGACCGGGTTAAGGGGGTAAGGTGAGGGAAGGTCGCGCTAACTGGGTCACACGGGCCGGTTATAGGAGAGTAAGGCAATACTTAAGGAAGAACCGGAAAAGAGATAGTCTCTTCCAAAAACAATAGAGAAGGCAGTGAGGGGACGACGTGTGAAGGAGACCTGAAAGCTTTTGCCTAATCGAGGGAAAAAGCATAAGAGAGATGAGAGGCACCAGAGAAGGGGAGCTCATTCCCCCGGAGTTCTCCTGGGGATACTAGGGAGGGTCGTGGGGAAGAGGCGACCAGGGTCGGAGGGGGGGAGAGATTGAGTTATTTTTTTTTCTTTCACCCCTTACTGCCCCGATTCCTTCAACCAAATTCGAGACTATTGATCAGCCACTCTAGGGGGGAGCAGATAAATTCATCGGGCTCTGAGGACGAGAAAGGAACTCACACTGCGGAAAAGGCTAGAAAAAGGGAAAAATGCAGGGGAGCCAACTGCCCGTTTGGCGGAGAGGGGGTATCCTCTTTAGAGAGCTTGTTTCTAAAACTATCAAGAAGACGCTTAGCGAGAGTCAAGTGTCGGGGTCTCATGGAGATGCTCATGCTCGGCCTTGGTTT
>Ga0179593_1275120_pt1 | contig 26591 bp, 24 predicted proteins | sample CZODoug2_1_08_16_FD_185931 | JGI IMG/M metagenome (GOLD analysis project Ga0179593, IMG submission 185931) | Vadose zone soil fungal communities from Angelo Coast Range Reserve, California, USA - CZODoug2_1_08_16fungal (PacBio error correction) | ecosystem: Environmental > Terrestrial > Soil >...
ATATCGAGTTGAAGGGGGGCCTGCCGCGTCCGAAAGGATCAGACTAGCACGCTAACTCTCCTAAAGGGCTGTGCTTAGGAAGGCCGGCCGGAGACGGACCTATGAAGGGGGGGGGGACTTCGCTGATTCGCAAGGACGCAGGGTCACACCATGCCTCTAAACCAAAAAGGGATTTCCGATGCAGGGACCCAAAAATGATTCACCGGTTACAGGGCTGCGCTTGTACTTAGGTCTCGTGCCCAGAAGGGGTCGCCCGAAAGGCGGAAGGACTGGAGAGTCCGCCGGAGATAAAAATCAAGGGAAGGGTCTGGAAGAGAAAGGAGCTCCACGAGCAGTTGAACATGGGCGAAGCTCTGACGCAAGGCCAAAAAGAAAGAGTAGAAGAGAGGAAAGCCGCGCGCTAGACGAGACCGATCACTAAGAAAAATGCCAAACGCAAAGAGGGGACTTTAAATCGGCTGTCCAACACCGGCATGACAAGTCCTTGCGTGCTAAAAGGGGGGCGAAGAACCCCGGGAAAGGAAAAGACCTGCCGCTCTGAGGGGGCCGGAGCACCTCAGGGGAAAATCCGCGCGGACCAAAAGAAACGCCAATCAGAGGGGCCGACCTCCGATCCTAATTCAGATCAACCGGGGCCGAAAGAAGAGCGGGAAAGACCTGGAGAGGGAACTATCACCAGAACACATCGGAAGAAACCAGTCCCCGATTGAAAGGGGAGAAAGAAAGAGGCTAAAAGGTAAGGAAATCATCCCAAAAAGGTCTGCACCCGTCCCAAACCTAAAGCACCATAAAGTGGAAAGGAGAAGGCATGACCAGGGACTCGGCTTGCCCATGCTAGGAGGCCCAGGAGACGTCTTCAGCCAGGTCAGGTACTCTTAGGACATGAGCGATTATCGTTGACAGAATCCTAGTAGGTCTCAAAAGGTACGGACGGCCTTGTTCAAGAAAATGGGGGGCAGGAGATGCATAGGAAAAAGGGAAATGCGGGAGATCGAACCAAGTACGAAGCCCTCGGGAAGAAACATTGCATACGAGTTGGGGTGAAAAAAACCAACTGAGGGACGAACCACAGGGCATAACGGAGACGTGCCCGGACCCTTGGTGAGGAGAAGGAGAGGAGGCCAACCTGGTCTAAACTTTCAAAGTACTCGTCAAGAAAGGATGAGTAGCATCGTTGAACAAAAAAAGAATAGCTAGCTTCGGGAGGACAAATTTAGGAACCGCGACAAGAAATAGCAAGAGGTGCAAACTTAGAAACCAGAAACGAGCTGGCAAAATGTGGGGAACGGGTCAAAGGTTTGGCCTGTAGCGTCGCTGTCACAGGGGGAACCGACAAAGAGGAGGGGGGGAGGAAAAAACATTAGGCGTGGTCAGGCAACTGGGTAAAAATCCCTAAAGGCCGGGAGTAGTACTAGGGGTGGCCCCTAAAACCCGCAGGCATCACCGAAAAAGAAACGAGTAGACTTCAATAAACGAGGGACCTAAAGAGGGACTGCTGTCGGACGCACCCTCGGGGACCATCCCTGCGTGGAATGGAGAAACACTCCTGTTCCTAAGGGAGAAAAGCAAAACTTCTGCTGTGCCAGGGGCGGAGCGGCATCAAAAGTCCAAGAAGGGGGGGGGAACCTGGCACACAGGCACTTGATGCGTAATTGAAACGAGGTGGCCGCCATCGAAGGACTCCAAAGCGAACGCAGGCAGGGACCGGCACCAGCAGACGAGCGGTTGAAAGGGAGGTAAAGTGGAAGGGTGGAGGTGAATCCATCGGCCCAATCAAGAACCGCGACAAACAAAGCGTCTGAAAAAGCGGAGAAGGCCACTAGTGGAATTAAAGGCAATCATCGGGAACAACAACACCAACGTTAGGAGGAAAATGGTATATGTTAGTTCAAGGAAGTGTGGGAACTGAAAGAGGGAACGGCCCTTAGAGGGGAACATATCAGGGTGTAGCGGGCGACTTGCCGGTACGAAACCCTTCCCCACAAATAATAGACCGCTACAAGCTTCTGAAATGCTAAAACTGACGTCAGCCGTGGCGTTTAAGCAAAACGGGAGCCACCTCGAAAAAGGGAGCCAGGAAGGAATGGAAAAAAAAAGAACCGGGCCAAAAAGGGAAGCTTGGTTCAGCAGAAGAAGGGGCAAGACTAAACAGTTTGGAGGGGGAGAGGGAGGAAAATGCAGGGGAGGGTTTGTGGGGTCAAGTATGTGGTCGAGTTGAACGTTACGAGACGGGCGTTTTAATGTCGGGGACAGGGAGGGTGAAGAAAAGAGGGGCAACTGAGATGGCCTGCGAGCTACCCTGGAACCGGTCATACTGAAACACAAAGAATGGTACAGGAAGGTAGGGGTAGCACCTACCTCGGGGTTGAAGGGCCGATACCGAAAAAAAGACAAACACAGGAAAACATCATCGAAACACAGTGAAAGGATGAGAGTGGCGAAGAGGATCACGGACTGTTTGCGGGGGTTGGTGCACGCTCAGACGGGGGTAAATGATCTTCATCACCGGGAAGGGACCTATTATAAAAAAAACGCCGGAAGTGGGGCCCGAGATCTCCGGCTAAGTCAAAGCGTGCGGAAAGAAGGGCTTCCGGGGTTCGACTTTGAAGGGCGCCACAAAGAACATGCCGGGGAGAAAAAGTCCGCGATGCAAAAAAGGGGGGGCCCGCGCACGACATGAACAAGGAAACATCAGACGCCTGCAAAACGTACCGAGAAGGGAAAAACATTCACGCGTCCTTAAAAGACGGAGTCAAAAAACTCTTGACGTAAAAAAAAGGCGGCTGAGCCGCAACCGAAAGAAAGGGAACAGCAAGATCCCTTGGCCACCGAATAATGGGAGAACACAGGAGAGGGGAGTTTGGGGGCGGCAGCCATGGAAGGCTGGGGGGGGGGAAAGAGGTTCTTCGTCCCTTCGCTCCATCAGCTGGGACTGGTGGCGGAAAACGGTTTATCGTCTCCGAAGCATTCTTGAAAAAAGGAGGAGGGCAGGAGTGGAAATGTGTACAATTGAACTAAGGAACCACCGAGGTAGGCAAAGAAAGAGGGGGAAACGGAGGGAGAGGAAGCGGGGGGCAATATGATCTCTTGTAAAAAAACGAGTAAAAAACGGCGCCGAATTCTCTCCGGCCAGTCAGGGGAAGGCCAGGTGGAACAGATCGAGAAAGTTTGTGGGGGACTGGCAAAACAAAAGAGGAGCGTGGTAAAAAGGGGGGCCGCCGCGCAGAGGTTGCTTCTGGGACGGTCAGGAGTGGAGGCGCTCGGTAGACGGAAAAAAACGTGCGGCTCCGCTAACTGATAGCGGGAAAAAACGTCAGCGCCGTGCGCCAGTTGCAGTCAACTAGTGGAACTGCGCATGGTGAAAAAAAGGGAAAATGAGAAGGGAAATGCGAAACGCATCTGGCCCCACAAAAACGCCGAAGTGGCCGGGGCGACACCCGCAACGGATGGGCCCACAAAGCACTCCGTACACCGAAAGCAACAGGTGAAGCCCCGGGACTTAGGAGAAGTGAAAATACTAAAGTAAAAAAGGGTGTCAGTTTAATGGGGAACGGAAAATTGCTGACGACGAAAGGGAGGCCGAGCCTAGAGCGGCGAAAAAAAAAAAGGAAGCAGAATGGAAATTCAGCGCGCAGAATCAAGGGAGATGCCGAAGGGAAGGGAAAAAGGAGGCGTCCCTCCGGAGCTTCTCTCAACACACAAACTATGAAAAAGAAGATCCGAGGAGAGACCGAAGCTGACGGCTCCGGCGGCATCGCTAGATCGAAAGGAAAGGGCGAACTGCTTCGGGAGGGGATCTTCGCAGGGGAAAGAAGGAGAGCAACTCCCACTGAGGGGGGGGAATCAAACGCAAAAGTGAAAACAAAACCTGAAAAGAATTTCCTCGGCGTCGGGCTTCACGCGAGGAAGGATCACCTGGGCGTGAAAACCCGAAAGGGGGCAGTCGGCGCGGCAAAAGAGGTGCGCACATTCACCGTAGGAGGGACAGGGAGCGTCGATCAGAAGGATCCTGTTCTTAAAAGGATCATGCGAATCCACGAGCTTGCGGGGCACCTTGGCTAAGGGAAAAAAAATGGAAAAGACAACCCAGAGTTATCCTGAGAGGACCGCGAGGAGGGAAAAGAGCAAGAAACCATCCTGAAAAAAGCGGGAAGCTCGCTGCCCAAAGCTACCAATGCACGGGAGCTTAAAGAAAAAAAAGAACGGAAGAAAGAAGGACCCCAGGCCGGAACAGAAATGGAAGGCTCGTAAACCGTGGGAAAATAGGTCCTAACATCGGGGGCTAAAGACTCACAAAACCGTACGAAGATGCGCGAGGACCAAAGCTCTGCGCCTCCTCGGTTTCCGCCTAAAAGAAGAAAAAGGGCAAATCAAAGGAAAAAATCAACGGCTCCACCTGCTGGACATCTGAAACAACAGGACCATCTTCCTCAAACATTAAAAGGGAGGCAGAGTAGGGCTACTTCCTGAAAAGAGGTCTAAAGGAGAAACAGAATCCACGCCTGACCCAAACAAATTGGAAAAAAGGGGCCGGAGTGAACACGGGGATCAGGAGAAAAGTGGAATCTTCTTTCAAAGGGAACGGATTAGAAAAACGGGCGTGTGGAACGGGACGCAGAGAGGGCAGCGTCTTGGGAACGGGCGCTTAGCGGGAATCCGGGGACTCTTCGAGGGAAATGGCTCATTGGTCTGCTTGGGAAAAAAATCAGGGAATGGCTCGGCGGAAAAGAAAGGAACCAGTCTCCAAACGTAAAATAAAACGTCCATGAAGAAGATGTTGGCGGTCGAAAAACCCCCGACCAGTCCTAAAAAAGGCATGAAAGAGATGCACAAAAAGGGTGAAAAGCGGCAAGGAAGAGAGGGCAAAGGGCGGTTCTCGGGCAGTAAGCAGACGGCATTGGGTGATTAGATCAATAGAAAAAAAACGACGTCAAGGGACCACAACATTGGGTCAAAAGAGAAGAAAAGAATCAATTGAGGGGCCGTCCCGAGAAAAAACAAAAAAGTGGGGAGTGTTTCGCTGTCAAGTGTCTGTGTGTGTAGGGGAAGCGTCCTGTACAGACATAAAAGAGGTGGACCATTAGAGTTACACGAGGGGATCGGCTGGGGGGGGTCACGAAAGCAAAATCACGAGGGGAAAATTAACTGACATGACAAAGAGCGGCGCCCCAGAATCCCGAAATGCACGTAAGCCTAGAAAAAAAAAGACGGAGACAGCGAAAAGGGGAGGGTCGCGAAAAATCTTCACAAATCCACAAAAGGAGTGGGGCTTTACACAAACAGTGCCGCCGGGAAAAAGGACCCCTGGTTCTGCTGGCCAGAGGGGAGAAAAACAATACTTACCGGCCTGGGGTGGGGGCCCGGAGAAAAGACGTCACGCTTAGAAAGTGGGAAGACTAGGGACGCTGAAAAGCTCACGGAGAAATTTCCCAGAGCAGGGGAAGGAAAAACGTTCGAGGGTAAAAGGGGTGGGGGGGTGGCGGAGGGGAAAGTAGCCCAGCAGAGGACTCCCGAGACAAAGAAAAACGCAGCGCAGTTACATGAGAAGGTCCGTACCTTGAAACAGTCCCCCTAGGCCCTAACTCTCAACAAAACGGGGGGAAAAGAGAGAGGGGGATTGTACATCCAAATATTGAAGAAAAAGAAGGAAAAGCATGCGCGGGCCAAAACGAGGGGCGGGGTACATTGCGAAGTTGAAAGCCGAACGAAAAATCAAAAGGACCACAAAACCCACCGACCGAAAAGCTCTTAACGGCATCGATCTGGTCCGGTCAACGCTCTGAAAAAAAAAAAGGAGGCCACCGCAACTGAGACCTGACGGGAGAGGTTAGCCAGTTCCCCACACACAAAAACAACCATGCCAGAAAGTTCTTGGGGAGGGTCCCAGCGTGGACAGAAAAACCGGGGGGGAAGGGGATAAGCGGGAAACGGCGTTAAGCAAGATGCGGGTAGGGTGAAAGAAGACCGGGAGACGCTTGAGGAGGGTTGACGGGGGAAGCGTCATAGGGGCTTGGCCTTGGGAATGCCGGAAAGAGGGAGAACGCACCTATGGGATGACACAGGAGGAGGATTCCCATCAGGAGAAGAGTATGGTGGTCCAAAAAAGAATCGCGTCGGTCACATTCAAGGAAAATAAACAACAAACAGACAACCAGTCGAACAAAAAGGAAACTCGGAGCGGGGAGAAACGAACCAAAAAAGAAGACTTGACGGGATTGCTGAAAGGCCCGCGCGACTATAAGGGTGGAAAAAGGAGATTCAATCAAAGAACCAAGGTTCACTAGCTGCAAAGAGGAAAAACACGCTGGGGCCCCTAGATCATAAAAGGACAAACTGAAACGAAAACCGGGTAATGCCTGTGGGTGAGAAGGGTTCCGTTTGACGTGGAAGAACCCAAAAGGGGAAAGACCCGTGAATGAAATCCGCGATGGCAAGCAGGGGGACCGCGCACTCAGGACGAAAGGAAAAAAGGTAAAGCACCCTGCCCGTTCCTCTCCGACCGCCGGGTCGGACGCGACGGTCCCGCAATACTAAAGGTCCGTCCTAAAAACCGGAGAGAGGAAGGTCCACCGGGTAGGGCTGAGCCCAGGGACCCTGGGAAAAAATCGGGACCGTAGCCCTTGCAAAAAGACTGGGACCACAACTACCTGTGGAAGGCGGGGGGGGACGTGCAGCCATTGTACTGGGGTCGTCGAAGAAGGAGAAGAGTGGTCGACAACCCTTCGCTGAACGAGAACTGGGACGGGGGTGAAGGGTAAGGGGAGAGACGCGAGGAGAAAGTAGAAAAAATGAGTCTAAGCCGTGAGGTCAGGGAAAAGGGGAGTCTGCGCCGCCGTTCTGAAAAGGGGGAGGAGTGATCACGGCGCAGGCGGGGAGAACGGGGGGGAGAGATAGGCAAGAGGGGGGGAGATATTAAAAAGCGATCGGAAAAATGGTCCAGTCAAAAAAAGACAGGGAGGTCCGTGCCCCAGGTCCTACTAAAAAAAGACAGTTCGCGGTCACAAAGGCAGTTGTCCTTCCAATTGCCAAAAGGTCGTCAGTTTCGAAAGCGGCAGGGAAGGGCGGGGCGAGGGCGCTCTGGTCTTCAGAGCGCGGGCAATCCAATAAAACGAAAGGGCGGCGTCAGAAAGGCGAAGGGGGGGGACGCCAGGTCCAATCAGCAGGAGTGAGCTTCACGGAGAATCAGTGCAGCTCGGTAACCTGCTCAGGACTATGAAAAAGAAGACCGAGGCCAGTCCCTGTCCGACGAATGACCTGGGCGACTGCCCAGAAAAAGTAAGGAAACCGCGATCCAGGGAATCAAGGGGAAGATGGAGAAGGTGCCGCAATGCGGGGCAGTTTCGGCAGGGGTGAAAGGAGAACTGGCCTTAGACTCTAGAAAGTACCGGGAAAAGCGCGAAAACAAAAACAGCGTTCGCAGTCAGCTCAACCAGCGAAGTTCGGGGAAAGGCCTGACAGGGCAAAAGAGAATAGATCTCTCACACACAACAACGGGAAAAGAGATCCGATGGACTCCGCCGGCCTGATCAAGGGCGGACAATCACGGGGGGGGCTTGCTCACTTCACCCTACACCATTCTGAAGGGGAGGCGGACTCGGCCGGAATGACTCACGCCGCACAAATGACAAGAATAAGAGGCAAGGAAAAAAAAAAAAAAAAAAACAAAGGACCCATGAAAGCTCACCTGCAAATCGAAATCGCGAGCGGCTAAACACATCCTAAGTCCACCCGGGGGCTTCAAGAAGGAGTGGGCGGTGAGGAGGCGCGGCAGAAGGAAAACCAGTAAAGGAGACAGCGGGGAAAGAATGACGAGCAGATGAAGGTTCACGTCATACGCAGATACACGAGCTTCTTGGGCACAGTGGCGAAGCGTAGGACGAGGAAAGAGGGAAAGCCAATTCGAAGGAGATGAAAGGAAAACTCGCAAAAGACAGACAAGAAAACAGAAACCCTCCAAACTCTTAAGAACTGGACCGGGAAACCGGCAGGACAAAGAATTGCGCGTCGTGCCACGCGAAAGGCGAAACCCGCCAGAAAACCCGGACGCCGTCGGAGTAAAGGAGGCAGAACGAAAAAGGAAAGAGGGCCTAACCGATGCAAACGATCTGCGCGTAAATACAGACCACTCGGCAGGAGAAATCGGGGTCCGACATCGCTGAAAAGGAAGGAAGGGCAGACCTCCACCGTAGCATAAAGAAAAGCCGGGAGGGGAAAAAATGTCGTCGAACGGGGGGCAGAAAAAGGAAAGTTCCTCAAAAAGAAATCGGAAGAAAGCGACGCCGCAAACGACTCCAAGAATGTCGCTCACCAAAACAAGGTGCTGCCGTTCAAAACCTGACCGCCAAAGGGGGAAAGAAAAATATGGCGTGCTGCCGTCAGACGTAGTTTGAAAAAGGTGCGGCGGGGGGAAGGCTAAACGGAGAAAGAGTAAAACTCTAGGAGGACAACCGTGCGACGTCGCCTTTTAAATCCGGGAGACAATGCGACGGGATCTGAGGGCCTTCTTGAATTGGCTGAGGGGAACGGAGCGGAAAAATCAAGGGTCAGAGAAAGAACGATGGAAGGGCATAAAACGTTTGGTCGTAAAAAATCCCCAAACCAGGGGAAAAAAAAAAAACGGACTGCCCGGGCACGCCGGGTGAAATCGGGAGAGAGGGAACACCAAATGCAAGAACACAGAACTCCTTACTTAACGGTGATAAGATACAACGGGACACCCCCTTCCTCGTCAGCCGGAAAAAAGGGTCACACAGCAAAGAAGTAGAGGTGCAGGCCCGAGAAAGCCAAGCGCTAAAACTGATGAAGTGGGGTAGACTGGAATGTTTCTGGTTTGGTCTGGGTAGAGAAGGCGGGTTCACTTACCGCACGGAGGGGGAACCCATGCCGGCTAGATCTGGGGGCAGTCCTCCTCCACAAGCCCCCCCCCCACCACCTGTGAAAGAAGGGGGAAAAAAAGGGACGGCCAAGAGAAATCAACGAAAGGCAAACGATGCGCTTCAAATATGAAACGGAAGGAGAAAGGGAAACTGCGCTCGAAAAGAGTCTGGATCTAAAAATCGACAAAGAAAAAGAGGGCTTCTGTGAAACAAAAAAATGGAAAAGTAGCCGGCAGAAAACTGGGGAGAGGTTCCACGGAGGGGTGGATCACAAGAAAAGCCCTTACCAGGAAACGAGAAAACGGAAGAATCAGGAATGAGCTTGAACGCCATCAACCTCCCTAAAACTTCTAAACGGGGGAACAATCCGACATGACTGCTTCTCGGGAAAGGGGAGGAGTGGGGAGGGTGAAAGCGGGAAAGAGAAGATAAAAAAATGGGAAAGGCGCAGGGCAAGTGAAAAGAGTGGACATGGGGACAAATTGATGCAAGAAAGGAAAGAAACACACCAAGAGGAGGAAAAGAGAGGAGTATGCGAAAACGGGGGGAACAGGTCCACGCGAGACTTAGAACCGCGATTGGTAAGTTTCAGATGCGGGGAAGGAAATGGGCTCACCCGCCTCAACCACGACCTGAAAAGAAGGGGGTGAGACCTAGATGCCTGGCTAGGAAGCTGGGGGAAGGAGGCCTGACAAAAGGCGCGTCGGGAGCACCAACGACCAAAAACCGTGACTGAAGGGAGCACGGGCCACCAGGCCAGGTACTTTTCGTGGCTGCAAGAAAACATTGGCCCAGCAACCAAGGGGAAGGAGCACCAGACGCACGCCAGGAAGGGTGGGTAGGATTTTTAGTTCCAAAAGAACGTTTCGAGGAACGTTTAAGGGTGACGCCATATTTAGGGCCTGTCGAGGCGATGCTCAAAATAGTAACAGATGAACCGAAAAAAGTAGGGATGAAAAAAATGATACGCCGAACCTCAAGCGGGAGGGACGTTCCCCTGCGCTAAGAACAACAACGACGCGAAAAAAATTAAAAAGAATTGGGGCACCTCGGCGAAACCGTCCGAGCCTAAGTAAGGGCTCGGAAAGTGTTTTTCCAAAGTCGAAGAGACGGGTGCCTCTGTGAGAGGAGCCCCTCCAGGGCCGGGGAGGAACTAAACGCCGACCGGTACCAGATCGCGGCGATGTTCAAAAGAGAGTGCCCGGCCGATCAGCTGAAACTGTGGTTACGAAGTGAAAGAATGACCACCCACTGTTATGCCCTGAAGGGGGCCTTCCGCGACTGCGACGAAGGGGGAAGAGCAAAAGGTCAGAACACTTCAAATCCCCCACAACCCAGCAATACCTCGCCGGAACCTCAATCAACGAGAAGTTCAACGAGGTAACCTCCTCGAGAATGTCACACCGCGGGAGGCGCCCGGGGGGAGAAGACAGCAATAAATGGGCCATCAGAGACCTCCGCCCAGGAAAGGGAACAAGGGGGGGACGGACCATGGAAATGAAACAGAAATCGTGGTTCTGCTTCGAAAACTTAGACTGCATATATGGGACGGGGGGGAAATGCAAGGGGGGAAGGGGCCCGAAATATGGGCGCCGCAGCAGCCTTGGGGAAAGGGGAAAGGGGTCAGGGAAAACCGAACCGAGGGAGACCAAAGATAAGCCGTCATTCTTCTCGCAAGATCCCATCGGGGGTGAAAATCTTACTGCAGGTCGGCGCAAGGGAAAGGTCCCGCCGGGGGAAAAAGTAGGTGTCCTGCCCCGGGGGGAACCGTCCTCGAGAACGTGATCGGAAACGACATGCAATGCCTTTTGTAATCAGGGGGCCGCAGCCGAAAAAAGTTCTACTATGGGCGTCAATAAGGGGAAGGGGGGAGCGACTTTAAGAGTCGAGCGACAAAGAGCTAACGGGGGAAGAAAGGAGGGAGGAGCTCGTCAGCGCGGAGCACAGTGAAAGCTGCAAGCATGATCGGTGGACCAGACATCGGCTAGAGCCCGGCGACCGCCTAAATGACTTGAAGAAGAAAGGTGAACGGGCAGCCTAAACTGGCCCCGCGCCGACACTCACACGCGAATCCAGGGGCCCCGGGACCTGAGGCTATCAGGAATGCAGAGAAAAAGAATGGAAGAAAACCGAGGCCATTGGCTGGGGATTCGCTGAAGTAGCCGAGACGAGAGGGCCGTCAACGCAAAAAGAAAAAAGAACGTTTCAAAATCAAAGCGCAACTCGGCGGTTTGGATCCGTAGCAAACGAGAGGAAGTAAAGACGGATCTCCAACAACGGATGAGGAGAAAGAGATAGGACTGCCGTCCGAAATTCGGCCTGCGACCTCGAGACGGGGGAGACTGGAGAAAAAGCCTTCGGCTTTTCTTTCTGTCTAAGGGACTTCTCGCAGGCTGGGACGCTTCGCGATCAGAAGGAAGGGCAAACATGCCCGAACGAAAGGATGAAATGGCGGCATTCACGCGCGCAGAAAAAATTGCTGGGAAAATTCTGCCTTTGCGGTGCGTCGAGCGGGCCAAGGGAACCATGTCCCTTCGTCAAACTGGGCGGGAGGGGAGAACGTAATCACGGCAGAGTGTTTCCGGGTCGGACTATCAGAAACGAGCGTTTATTGGCACAAGGGGAAAAAGCGAAGGCTCCCTCCTCCCAAAAGTTAATCCGGGCGGGACGCGCTCTCGACTAACCGAGGCGAAAAAACACTCGCCCTCAAAGAACCCCTAAGAATGCGCGGGCCGTCAAACCAAGCGGAAAACAATGACCTTGGGGGATGCGGGAAAAAACTGGAAAGAGCATAACCCGGGAAGCGCAACCGCCTTTGCCGAGAGGACCTGGTCAAGGAGGCAAGGAAAGAGGCACGGGAAGATCTCACTAAAGGAAATGCTGCGACTCAGCATGCAAGTCAAAAGTCATCTTGGGGAAGAACTAAGCTGAAGCCGTAAGGACCAGGGCCGACCTCAAGTGATCCGACCTCAATTTCGAAAGAAGACTTCGAAGATCTCACCAAGACAGACTCTTCCGAAAAAACAAAATCCCAAAATGGCGAAGTGCTTCCATCAAATATTCTAAAGAAGAAGCCAATAAGGAAACGGCTGCCTCCCAAACACTCCTAACCAGGTATGGTGAAAAACGTGTCCGCCTTATGGCAGGTGGCAAACGGGGAGAAAGGGAAGACCAGGGCTGGCTGGAAAGGATAGCGAGAAAAAAGCGTAAAAGGCCATCGAGCCGAGGGAAAGATGATGCAAAAAAAACATACGTAACGAGGAGTCCTCGTAGAGGGAGGGCGGGAGGGGTTCTTATGAGGACGGAAAGGGAAGTATGGGGACGTGAGTCACCGTCGTCAAATCGGGGAAGGCCGAAAATTTCAGTAATTTTGTGTCTTCCCGCCCAGAAAAAAGAACGAAAACATGCAGCCAAGAGAGGAACACACCCCGGGTGAACGCATCAGGGAAGAGAGAGCCAAGTCATTCCGTAAAGATAAAGGCTTTATTGAAGATCAACCCCACGGTAGCGCAAGGAACAAAAGGGGAAACCAAGGAAAGAAACTGACTGCTGGCGGGGAGGGGGAGGATCCAATCTCAGGGCAGAGCTTGGGGACTGACAGGGGGGGTTCAGACTTTCTGGGGTCGGTGTGGTGGAGGGGAGTCAAAGTTCACAAAGACCAAGGGTGAGAAAACATAAAACTCAGGGGAAAAAAAAGAAAAAAAAATCAAGCGTTGCAGATGGAGGGGGGGTGGAAGCGGGAGAAAACAAAGAGTCATCCCTAAACACGGGCCTGACTCACCTCGAAACGAACCGATACAGGGCTCTGAACGTCCTCTCGAAACACCCATACCACATCCACCAGGCTGTCACCCAAGGTGAAAAGGGAGAAAGCCCCCTGTTGCTTCTGTCCACTGCCAGAGGGCAGCAAAAACAGTCACTGGCCGGGCACTACAAAGCTACAGAAAGGTGCGGCTTCGCTGTGTCAGAAGAGGAAAGAAAACCCATCACTGCTGAACGTCAAGATCACGAAGTAAAAATTAAATTATTGGGGGGGGAGGGGGGGGTCACGGGGAGCCCGTTCCTGCAACAATAAGGGAACCGAACAAACGACATCGCTGGAAGCGTCAGAAAGAAAAACCTTCAAGAACCTGGATGGCCACTCCAGGAAAGAAACCCCAGAGAAAAAAGTATAGATATTGAGCATCAAGGGTTATCATAAAGCGGGTAACGGCCACCAGAAGGAGTCAGTTTAGGAAGCGATCTGAGGGAAACTTTATCACCACGAATAAAAAAACTAACCCAGAACCCTGAAAACTCGGTCGAGGCATTCTCAGAATCTGGGCAGTCAAAAGAAAAAAAGAACGGAATGTATGCGGCAAACACGGAAAAACCGAAGCCCTTGACGTAGGTCGACCCGTGACACCATTCCGTGGGGAGGGTGCTAAACTAGGAAGTGTCCCAGAAAACAATTTTTCAGGCTACCTTCAACCGGGAAGGTTGACCAGGCACCCGGGGGAGGGGAACTAAAAATGTGACGTTGCCGACGAAGGTTCGATGTCGGGGTACGATGTGAAGCCAGATTTCGGGGAAGGGAGGAAGTCTCAGACCGGCCACATATGACATAATCCTCAAGCCCAAATGAGGGTACCCTCCTTATACGCGGAGTGGAGAAAAGACTAAGACTGTAAACGGCCCTGACGCTACAAGACAAACACACAACAACAGAATCGAAAAAAGCAACAAAAGTCTCTGAGGAGATGGAGGAAGGAGGGCAGAAAGCGCAAGGACGGTCTGTCGCGGTGGGGGATTGGGGAAAGAACTCACTATGACTGGTGGAACATGATTCATCCCACCGGTTCCGAGTAGGCCCGAGCAAGGACCAGAAAGGTTGGGCCCTAGATCTCAAGGCATGCAACTGTCGTGAACGCCAGAAGGGGACGGATTGGTTGAGAGGGGAAGGTCGGAAGACCCAAATTGCAAAAATAACCGAGTCAGTAAAATGGCTACTCCTGTGTCAGGGGGAGCACCGTCAATGGAAAAACACTTCAGGTCCCATAAAAAAAAGACAGACTCTCAAAAAAAACTCGGATCGTAAAAGAAGGTGACAGAAAACTACTGGTAAACCGAAGATGAGATTGCCGGACCTGAAATGCTTGCAAAAAGCCGAAAAAAAGGGGCCAGAAGCCCTGGGACCAGCAAATTGTAAAAGCCGAATATGGGGCCACAATAAACAGGGGGTCAGGAGGGGTTGGAACATGGGAAGGGCTGGTGAGAACAGACTCAAAACTCGTTTGCGGGATCCCCGGCGATTCGGCAGGGAAAAGTTTAGTAGGGAGATCGGTACTCGGAGAAGACTGGCGAACCGGAAGGTAAAGGGAGAACGTGTTTGGCCTGGTCAGTTTAGGAGCCTGCCGAGTCGTAAAAGATGAGGATTTGGACCGCGCAGGCTGGGAGAAAAAGAAATCGGAGATGAAGAAGAAGTTGGGTAAAATCGAGTTCGAAAGCAAAGAAACACAAGGAAGGAGGTGTCTGTCCCTCCGATAAGAAAGTTTCGCGGGGGGAAAATCAATGAGGGTTGACTGCAGGGGAAGGGAAGAGTCAGAACGAGGGCGTCGGGGACGACTATGTTGGATGAAGAGGAAGCCGTCGAGCAGCGTCTCAGCTAAGAACGCGGGAGAGGAGGGGTAAGGAAAGAGGCTTCGAATTCCAAATAAATCGTGGAATGAGGTCATAGAGGGGGGCCACCCGGAAAATAGCTAGTATTCCCGGCGACAGGACGGACCGTACTCCTAATGACCTGGAAAAAAAAGGGAGTCCCTCTCAGAAGCAAGCGTACACCGCAGAGGGGAATCATCCCAGAATTATGCGCTAAGGGGCCGGGGCAGAGGCGGAGACACGGGTTCACTTTTCTTTCAATGTGGCCGGCGTAAGGATGATCCGCGTGGAATTCAGGCCGAGGCCGAGAAGACGGAGCGAGTCAGAAAAAAAGAAGCAGCGGGAAAAGTCTCTAACAACGAGAATGACGCCGGGAAAAAAACATTAAGAGGGGCCCTAGAAAGAAAAGAAGAACAACAACTAGGAGGGGGACGGGAGAGGGTAGATCCTATTTCCTCACCGTCGTAAGAGAAAGGGAATGTCGATCTGGGCGCGTGAACTGCGAGCGGAATTCGGGCTTAGAGGCGGAAGAAATTCTTCCTCGGCCGGGAACTTAGAGGAGCATTCCTCCGGGAAAAAGCCCGACCCTGCAACGAATTCCGGGGGATGAGGCAGTGTCACGCGGAAAGAGCAGGTGTGCTTGAAAGGAAAGGGTGCGTGATCGGCGCGTGCCAAGAAAAGGTCCAAAAGTCAAAAGGGCAGACAAGTCTTCGTCGCAGGGAATCGCAGAGACGGGGGGTGGAAGGGGTAGGACGAGCATGAGAAGCTCCACGCGCTTGCTTTTGTCACGGGGGAGAAAGAGGAAGCCCAAGACGCCCGACAGCTGAGGCAGATCTGAAGGAGATCGTACGAGCTCCTCAAGACAAAGCGCCCGTCCCTACTCACAGGCAGAAACGGCCTTCCCACCGACATGACCAAAAAGGGAATGCTAGTAGTGCAGAGCGGGGGGAAAAAATCCAGAAAAAAGAACACCAGCCTTCTCGTACCTTGGAAAGCGCCAAGGGACAGAGATCTCACCGATCCTGCGCGTCCCAGACTGCGAGCGGACAAAGAATAAATCCGTTTCCTACCTGGAGGAGAGAAGGATTTAAGAATCACCGGAGCACGAACGCAAGATGGGAGAAGAATGAAGGGGCGACCATATCGTAATAGTCCAAGCACAAAGAAGAAAATCTAGGAAACGAATGGTCAAAAGAACAAAGTAGATAAAACTTTGGAGACTCACCAGCAAAAGTCAACTTGCTTCCGTCCTCCAACCTCCCAGGTGAAAAGGCCAGTAGGCTGCAAAGTCGAAAGTGCCCGGGGAGAGAGAAGGGGAGAATTCTCAGAAGCGGGGAGTGAAAAAAAGCGAAGGGGAAAGAAGGCTTCACAGAGCGTTACAGAAGAGGATTCTCTTCTGGACGCAGGGAAGGAGAAGCTTCCTTAGTGCGCCGGAATGGGGGGGGGGGTTACTGCAAAGTAGAAAAATCAAAGTTATAGGAGGAAGACTTGTGGGGTCGTCAACTCCCAACCTGAAAAATCACGAAACAATTCATCCTCAGGCAGGGGAAAGAAAGGTAACGGGCACGGAAGATCTACCCAACCGGTCTGAGTGCTCACGGAGGACAAAAAGAAAGTGGGGTTATTTAGTCATCGTTCAAAAACGTCCTCGTCGCGCTGGGGAAAAATTGGGAAAAAAGAACCCCGAAGGCTAGGAGGTGACTGAACGATGGGCACTCTCCGGGGCTGCCTGGGGGTTCGACTGGGATGGGGGATGGGGGGGGTGTCTTGTGGCCTCTTAGGCAGTTAACACGGGAAAGAAGTTGAGAAAAAAAGTTAAAGGGGAGGGAAAGGCGTGTCCCCTCCCTCCGGAAAAATGTGGCGGGTTCATCTTATATTTGGCAACCGGATAAAGCAGAGACCAAGTGCAACGAACGATTGAAGGAGTACAAGAGGGACAGACAGAGCAGGCGTTAGAAAGGAGATCCCTCGAAAAAGAAAAAGGGCAAACTGAAACGAAACCTGTGCAAAACGGTTAGAAAACTGGTCTGACTGGGGGAACTGGAAAGGGGGGCAGACACAAACGTAATTCCGGGGCACGGCTCAGGATAAGTCACTGTCTTCTTCTACGGCGGGGGAGAAAGGAAAGGCAAAAATCGCAAGGAGAAGGAGAAGAAGGAGAGGACTTTAAAATCTAAGGGGAGTTGGGTTTCGGAAGGGGGAAAGTCTTCCCCAATAGCCCTCACAAACAGCAGAAGGGGAAGGGAGAAGAAAAACCGTTCCCGATTGAAGGTAACAAATTAAAACACATAAGGCTCTCAACAACACGAAGGATGATTAGGTGATAATGCAAATCAGGAGGGAGGAAGCGACATCGTCTTCGTTGTAGCAGGCAGGAGACGGGGGAATCGGGAACCCGCCGCCACCCAAACTCACCGCTAACTTCCAGAACCGGAGAGACTCCGCTCGATGGGGGGTGAAGGAAAGTTCGCGGAATAAGGAATCAAACAAAGGCTATTCCTAAGAAAGAGGACAAAGGAAGGGAAAAGGGCCACAATTCCCGTTACTTCAGGGGGGAGAAGAAAGGGGAAAAGTTAACCAGGGGCCGGATAAACCTCAAACTTCTGAATAAGAAGAGGAGGTGTTAAAAGAGTCCGAAAAGAGGAGGAGTAATGAAGAGGTTTAAAAGCCTTCAGGGGATGCCTTGAGGCGAGCCGGGCCCCACCTATTCAAGAACCAACGCAAAGAAGGGGAGGGGGGGAGAAAACCTATACAGCGGTGAGTTTCTCACCGAATCGGGTGAGTCAAATAAATGAGTAGCACCACAAAAAAAATACGGGAAAAACATGCAGCCAGCGGGAGCTGATGGCGTCCTCTTTCCCCGCGAAAAAGGACGGTTTGGCGGGTGAAATTGTGGCCATCAGCAGACGGAAAGGGGAAACTGTTATCGTAAAAAAAACAGGTAAAGTCTGCCCGAGACAAACAGCCGACAAGGGACCGAGATCGTCCTTCGAGGACACAACCAAGCGAAGCTGGCCGCACGGGGGGGGCTAAGGTAAAATGGGGGGAAGGGGCTTTTACTAACCAAACAGAGGGGAATGCCCTGAAAGGAGACGGCACAGTTTCTCGAGGGAAGGGAGAAAGGACAGTCCTATCAAGAAGGACAGCAGAACCAGCAGGCCCCTCCTTGTCGCAAAAAACGACAGGGGGGGAAAATCTAAGGAAAAAAAGAACGTTTCTCCGACCTCGTAGTGAGGCCGTTCCAAGAAAGGGAAGATGAGCCCGCTGGATCCCTCCATGAGGAAAGGAAAGCCATACCAAAAAGAATACTGGGCAACAGGGGACGAACTGTGTCGAGTTTTTTACTGCCAGTCTTTGGCTTTATCTTAAAGGAGAGCCTAGGAGGAGAGACCTGAGAAGGAGCGGGACGGGAGATAGGGCCCCCGGGAGGTCTGTCGCCGCGAAGGAATGGAGGAAGCGGATCGACTACCAGGGGGATTTCCGAAAAGGTAGTCAAGCCGAGTCGACAAAGGGGGGAATTGCAGAGAGCGGCAAGCGCATATCGGATTGGGTGAGAGCCAGTGAACAGGGAGAGGTCCTTCTCCTGGAGGAAAGGGGAAAAAGGTCTTGCCGGGAACCAGGGTAAAGGAAAGCTCCATTCGAGGGAAAAAGCAGCATTTGCCTGCGGTAAACTCTGTCAAGGGAACGACGAGGGCTTCAAAGAGGAAGATGGGGGAGGGCAGACGCGTCACAGCGCGGCTCCTCACTGTAGAGGGAGGAGAGTACAGTAACGGCTGAGGACCCAGTCCAAGATCTCGAGCTGAATCAGAGAAAAGCCCGACAGAGAAAAAGATCTATTAAAGCGACAAAAGGAAATGAAATGGAAAGCCTGGGGGACCTGTTCAGAAACTGTCCCTCTCCTAGTCACTCTTAAAAACGCGAAACCAAAGGGAAAGAACCCGGAAATGAGCGCGCCGTGAGTTCAAAAAAAAGAGTGAGGGAACATTCAAGTCCATTGCAAAATTGAGTATCAGAAAAGGGGAAAAGATAACAGCAGTGGAAGTCAGCGGGCAAGAGAGAGGGGACGTGTTCCTCTCCTGCCGGAGGAAGGAGGAAAAGGTCTCTAGCAAACACAGGGATGGGAAAAAGGTTCAGGGACGCAAGCCTGCCGCTGCTCCTGCGGACATAAGCTGCGCGCAACAAAGGAGTTCTTGAAAAATCGCTCCTTACCTTAAGTATACGGTCGAGGACAAGCAAAGGACGCCGGACCCATGCAAAAGGAAAAGGAGTGATGGACAGACATTAAAAGGAGACCAGTCAACGGGCCTTCCCAGGCTGAAATTTTACGTGCTTCGGCAAGGGGAAGGTCGCCAAAAAAGTAAACCTTCTTAACAACGGGCGAGTCGGGGCCGGAACAGAGCAGGGACTTCATTAGGAAAGGGAGAGGAGGGGCACCACTGCTCTGGAACCTGGGATAAGAACTACGGGAAAACCACGCCACTTCAAAGATGGATCCAGCGCGAGGGAAGAGGAGAAGGAAAAACCCAATCAAGTCCATAAGAATCCTTCTAACGGGCGAGTGCGGACACCTTCATGACACAATGCAATTTCTGCGAAGGGGAACAATAGAAAAAAGAAAAGGAACGAAACATTCCTGGCCTGCTCTGTACCTTTACGTTCTCCATAAGACTACGGGAAGGAGAAAGGGGGTACCGATAGGAGCGCAAAAAAATTAACCCCAGCCTAGGGCATACCACGTCGAGAAGAAAGGAAAGTCCTCACAACCGGGAAGAAATCCAAATTCAGAAAATAGAGCCGGGGGGATCTAAAAACCTGACCATCTTCAAAAGAACCATAAAAGGGGGATCTATTGAGAAACTCCTAACGAGGATCCCGACTGTGAGCCTAACCACCCGTCAACTTCTCTGAAACAAACAAGAAGGAAAGGGTAGTCCAAAGGGGGCAGGAGTAGGATGCCATGTCTCTGCTTTAGGAGTGAAAGGCCAAGTTCATAGGCGGCGAAGGAAAGTCATCGAAGAATCATCGCCGAGAAGGGAAATGAGTATTGAGTTAAAAGGGAAGTTTACAGATCCTTGCTCTCTCGTGTAGGGAGGAGGGGTCTTTGGGAGATTGAAGTGGTAAAAGAGGGGGACTTTGGAGCTTAACCAGGCGTCGAAATATCTTGGAAAAGCATAAAGTTCATACGAGTTGGGGTAGTCCAATCCCGGAAAAGGCCAAAGGAAAGGAACAGGAACAAAAGGGGATAGAAAGAAGGGAAACAAAACGGAGGCTTTGCTAGGCAGTAAGACCGAGGAAGAGGAACGGGGAGGTTGTACGGAAGGGCAGCCACAAAGGAAGATTCGATCTTTAACCAAATTGTGGCACCAAAAGAGGGGAAATAACGGACGGGCTGCCCGAGGATACGGGAAAAGAGATCCGGGGGAGGCTGGTGGTCGACTTTCGTAGTGTGTGGAGTTGTAAAGGGCTGTGCAAATTACCACAGGAGGAAAACCCTTAAAAGACGGGGTGGTCTCAGGGTCCATCCCTCAAGAAGAGGTGCGGTTCATCAGAAAGGGCAGGAGCGCAATCAATAACCGAAGGGCAACTAACCGATTCAGGAAAACGCGTTAAAAAAGCGGAAAAATCTGGAGAGGGAAAGAGTCAACCGCGAATCAAATGCGTGCACGGGCACCCTCCGGCCAGGTAAAAGAAAAAATTGTGTCTTAGGGCCAAGGCTGGGGAAAACAAGAACGTCAACAAGTCAGGGGGAAAGGGAAGGTAGCACAACTTTCTTCAGAGCTGAAGAGCTACTCGGGGACCCAGGCGAAAGCTCAGGCGACCAGAGAAAAAAACTCCAGAAGAAAACAGAAAATCCTGATTGGTGGGGTGGAGTATTGGTATCAATCGCCAGAGGCGTCCCTCTACAAAGAAGAGACAGGACCGAGGAAGGAAACTTTCCCTAGTTTAAAGTTCAAAACCTTTATTCCAGACCTCTCGAACAAAAAAAGAGCGGGTAAAAGAGCTAGGAGGTTCATGAAAGGGTGACAGCAAGTCGGGGAACTTCCTGAGAAAGCAGAACTTAGTTTGTAAGATGTACGAGAGGGCGGCCGAAGGGGGAACTCAACCTCCTAAACCCACTCCAACAAGAAACCGAATCTCCTTCACTTCGGGGCCGTCGCGTGATCGGGCGCGGAGATTGGGAGCCAAAGAGAAAAGAAGAACAACCAGGGAGTAGAAGGTGAGAACAAACCCAAAACAGGAAGGGTGTGCTGCCCAAAAAAGATTTTCCCAAAAGGGGGGGGTGGGGGGGGGGGGGTTGTTTTCTTCTACTCTGACCGGCTGGGGAAAGAAGAACAACCGTTGGGGGTAGATACTCCTATATCCAGACTGGGAAAAGTTCAAAAAAAAGGTGAAATAGGGGAGGGAATTTAAAGGGGAAAGGGGATTCCTTCAGAACTTGTAAACCGAAGGGGATTAAACCGCACATCCTTTAGGGAGGGAGGGGAAAAAACCTACAGAAAAAGGGGTCGTCAAGTCCATGAGCTACTGCTAACCAGACAACAGCAAAACAGAGAAAAAAAAAAAACCATACGAGCTTCTGGGGCTTCCCCTAGACACCGCCTATCCAGGGAGGGAAGGAGGGGTGTTTGCCAGCGCGGGGAAATTACTTTTCCCGAGAGCTAAGACACAAAGCAAAGAGTACGGGGGGCCAAAAGCCGAATAGGGGTAAGGAGCATTACAAGGCGGGACTGTCCGTAGCTGTCTCCTGTGGGAAAGGGGGTCGGGTGTGGAAGACAAAAAGGTCTGACACGAGGAAGGAAAGCGATCCGCCTGGGAAGCGCACGTCCAATTAAAAGAACTGCAAGAATTCAAGCTGCAAGCCTTACCGAGCCTTGAAGAATAGGAGCTGCAAAAGGGAGAAAAAGGGCCGCAAGACGACGGGGGCCAGTCCTCGCTGGAGGGAAGGGGCCCGAAGATCTTATCAAGAGACATGGGAAAAAAGGAAAGGGGTCCAAAAGAAAGGGCAGCAAAGCGGGGACGTTACCCTGGTGGCGGCGGTGGGGGACGGCAGCAAAAGTGGACTTCGGGGAGAGAAAGAGGGAAACCTCGTTAGCGTCGCACTGCAGATCTCACTTTGTTGAAAGGTGAAATCTCCAACGAGAAGGGGAGAGAAGGGGCAGGGGAGGGACTCTTGGGCTAAAGGGTCAAGGTCGGCAGAAAGGGATTTCGGACACAAGTAATGCTGGAAGCATCATTTCACCCGCAGAGCGGGCTTTATATCGGGAAACGGGGGTAACTAAAGGCAGTCCGAAAGAAATTCAAAAACAAAATCGGGGTAACCTTTTACCCGGGGTCCCCGCCCAGGGAGTCAGTGGTCGAAGACTCAGACAGTGGGGAAGGACGGTGACGCAGTCGTAAAATTCTATTTCTTATCGGGCGGGGGGGTACTCTCTTTCTCGGGGGACGACGGAGAAGAGAAGGGGTAAATCGGGAAAAGGGAAAGGGCAGATGTAAGCAGAGGAACCAAGGAAATCAAATCTTTAATGCTTTAATCATGTCGGGAAGAAAAATCATCGGGCTAGGCGATTACGGAAATCCTCCAATTCCAGGGGAACCGAAGGTATTGCGACCTAGGGGGGAAGCGGCCTGGGAGCACTCTGCAAACAGAACCATGGAAGCCAAATTGGGGCAAATTAGGGCGCTGGGAAAAGCCGCATCTTAATCCTTGGCAAAGGGGAGGGATGTGGGAAACAGCGTCCTTGCGGATGCTAAGTAACAGGAAGGAGGGCAGAAGAAGGAGGGAAACACAACTCTAAGCAATCGGCAGTAAAAGATCATTTCACCGGAAAATTCTCTAGCAAACGGACCTCTTATCTCTCTCACAAAAAGGATAGGGGAAAAGAATTATAAGAACCGAGGGAAGGGGAAGGAAGCAACCAAAGACTACGAATCGCTCGGCTGGAGTCTGGTACTAGAAGGGACTGAGTTTCGCGTAGAAAGAAAGAGAAATAAGGAGGAAAAATACTTCTCTCATCCAAGGAAGCAGGGGCACCCATGCAAACCTGCAACCTGGATTTCAGAGAGAGGAGCTCATCTACAGAAGCGGGAGTTTTCAATTCTCTTTTTTAGGGGGGAGGATTAAAAAACATATGGAACCTTCAGAGGGAGGAAGAGGGAGGGGAAACTTGAATCAAAGACCAAATATTCCAGTCTTCACTGTCATAGGCAGCTGAACTAAGAAATTTTGGCACACGTCTAATCGGAAAAGCAACGGAAAAATCCCGCTGTGGCCTGAGCAGGGGGATCCTAAGGAAAAACGAGCCTCAAAACTACTCCCTTCCCACTGAAAGAGTGAGGAAATGTGGAAGGCCCACCGGCAGGACCCAATCCGGTTAAGAAATGACCGTGCCACGAGAACGAGCACGAACCCCTGGACTTACAACAAAAAGTCCGGCGCGGAAATGCCGGCGACCTACCTCATCCGGGAAGAGGAAACGAGGCCGAGATGAGAGGAATCAAAAAAACTTCTCGGGGAGACCGGAGGATGTTTCCTACCGAGTTCGCTCCAACGAAAAGGGGACCCCTCACCTTATCACCTATACGCGATCCATCCTGCGCTAGATCTAAAAAGGAAAAGAGAGGAAGCAACCATTACCAATCAGATGCAGCGATTGCTACGCAAGCAACGGAAAGAACCCTATTCAGAACATCCCTCAACTGGCTGCCGTACCAAAAACCTCCGCCACCGGTAGTCCAAGGGGGTCCATTAGTCAGGGGGAGGGAAAAGCACGGAGGGTGGCCCAGGGGCTTCAGCATGGTCACCAGGCTAGGGGAGTGATCATACTGAAGTCACTTCAAAATCAAAGACCGCAGAACTGGAAGACAAACGTAGTTGACGATCAGAGGGAAATCGGCGAGGGACAGGGACGAGGATCAGTAAGGGATGGGAAATGCTCAGCTGGGTGACAGAAGAGGGCCAAAATGAACTGAAAGAAAGGAAAAGGAGGGAGATAAAGGGTGGGAAGTTCCACGAACAACGAACCAAGTACAGGAAATCAGCCCCTTCTCTGCACTAAAACGCCAGGGGAGAAGAGCCGGAATCTAAGGCCCCCTGTTCGTAAGAAAGGCGGAACCTGAAGACTTGTGAGAGCATAGGGGGGGGAACCAAGAGGGAAGGCGCGGAACAAACAGTGTTCACCCTCAAAAGCCAGAAGAGGAGGGTGCTTCAAGGGACGCCAAGCGCACGAGAGTGTCTCATGTGGGTGGAGTCTGTGGGGGATGGGTGTGGAAAGGGGGGGAATAAAAAGAGGGGGCAAAAAAGAAACTAGGAGGGGGAACCCATGCCCGCGGGGGAGAGAGGGGGAAGAACCCCCCAAACAAGGACTTGGGGGGGAAATACTACGTGTGGCCCCGACAGGAAAAAGAAGTTAGAAAGGAAAGAAACCCTCTAAAAGAAGAAAGAACGGCTGCTCGGAAGGCGACTTCACCCTCTGACCAAGACCGGGATGGTCAAACGCCGGTGCCGCCGGGAGAAGCCCCGGAATGATGAACAAAAAGGAGCCAATACTGCCCAAGCAGGTGGGTCAGGGGAAAATGAAGGGAAAGAGGGTATTTGCCTCATCGAAGGCGCACCTCTCACCGTTGCGAAAAAGCCAAAGAAAGCAGACGAAATTCGAGGGATTAAAGCAAATTGTGACTTGTTACTTCGAAAAAGAGAACCCGATACAGGGGGCCAACTCAGCGCTTGGCAGATGCAGAACGTTCCCGATGGGGAAGGCACAAACTTGGGGCCCTCCAGCTCAAACTCACAAAAAAAGGGGAGGGGATAGGGGGAGGGGATCATAATGTTTGACCTTCCCGAGGACTTGCATTCTCTTCCCCTAGCGTGGTATGAGATCTGCGGCAACGGGAGAAAAACCACCTAAGACCATCCCTAATAAAAGAGGAAACAAAGAGGGCAAATTCCTGATAACTGGGGGCTGTCAGGCCAGAACTTGCTCTTCTGAACGGAAAAGAGAAGGACAGAGCAGACGAGGGGGAGCCAAATTTCAAAAAAAAAGCTCTGAGTCCCCTCCGATTTGCCAAAGGGCGGCTACCTGCGTCAAAAGTGCGGGGTGAAAAGAAAATCAACGCCTTGTTGGGTAGGGGGGGGGGAACTACGTACGCCGTGCGTTCTGGTTCCGAGGTGAAGGAAAGTCGTTCACCTTCAAAATGGGATTCAAGGAAAAAGTCCCGGGAAACCTTTTCAATAACAAGGGGAAGGGAAAGGGGAAAACCGATAGCGTAAATGGGAAAAAAACTCCTCGGGGCGGTCAATGCAAGCGTACTCTCCAAAAACAAAAGTCTAAAAAAAATAGGGAGCGAGTGGGGGAGAAAACAGCGGCAGAACCGCCTAGCCGGTCCGGATTTTCAGCGGGTTGACAGGGTTCCCGAAACGCTACGAAAGGAACGAGTCTGAAAATCACCGCCAGGTGGAAGGAGTACTGCCCGGAAGCAGAAATGTCAGATATCGACAAGGGGGGAACTCTTCGTGGCCGAGCAGGGGGAAGGCCTTTTGGGAAAATTGGGGTCAAGGAGGGGGGATGTAAGGACCCAAACCGGTATGACGATGCTAGGGACCTCCAGAAGGGGGGGCTCAGGTCCGCTCACGACAGTAAGGAAGAATAAAGAAAAACCCTTCAACCGCGACGCTCGCCCAGAAGAGAATCTTAAAATAATCCGGTTCAAGGAAAAGAAAGACTGCCCAGCATCGGCGGATGGCACGCCCAGGGGGCGCGTACACGTCGGTGGTGGGTAACACTGCGAGACTCGGGAACTGGGGGACCTGGCCAACGAGCCCGGGGAAAAAAAAGGGAACACGGAGGGGCGGGGGACGTCCATGGCTGGTGACTGGGGAGCGACAGCTTATCCTAATTGCGGGGGGGAGGAGGAAACAAATGCAGAGAAGCTGGGACTGGGTTAGGAAAAGGTGAGATAAATCTCAAGAAACGCGAGGGGCGGCGCCGGGGAAGGATCAAGAGTGACGAAAAGGTCTGGGGCCCGTGAGGCTGGCGCGCGGGCAAATTTATCCGCGCATACAGAGGGGAAAGAAAAAAAAGAGTTGGCCAAGAGGGCGGGCGCCGGCCAGGTGAACTAAAAAGGTCTTGTAAAGCCACTTCCGTCTAAAGCAAGTGATCTAAAAAGGGGGGGAAGACGAAGCGACTTCAATTTTTCGACGAGGGGAGGGGACGGGCGTTTGAAAAGCGCTCGGAAAACTCGGAAAGCTCCGGTAAAGCAGGAGGGGAGAGGGGAAAGGGTCAACTGAACGCCCTGCAACAAGACTCTTGACTCACATTTATATGGAAAGAAACGGAACATAGGCTGATTCAGATTCCCTGCGACGGGGCCGGGGAAAGAATAAAAGGGTGAAGGCGACTCCTTCTGAAAGAAAAATCAAACTCGTACCGGCAAACAGTGAAGCCCCTGCCTGAAAGAGCGCGTGAGCCCAGCGAATGAACTGAAGGGGGCAGAATGTTTCCCCAAAAGGGCGGACCTTCTGAGCGAAGTTAGAAGGCCAGAGCAGTCCGTCTAGAAAACACAGAAAAAAGAGGGAGCAGAAATCGGGGCAAGATCGAGCGATGTAGCAGGACGTACGCGGCCGAAAGGGGGAGGAAAAGACCTCACACACACGGAAGGAGAAAATAGGGAAACTAAAAAAGAAAACGGCACCGTGCGAACGGTCTCGGACTTGCTCCTGACGGCAAAAACGCGCTTCGTAGTGGGCGGGAGGAGAGAACAATGGTCTCGGCCTCGGCCGATTCAGATCAACAGAACGAACACCCCCCGAAACCGGACAACCGTGGAAAGGAGAACAGAAAAAGAAGAAAACCTCGCCCGGGGCTTAACTGGATGCCGGGTACATTGCTGAACTCGGGGGGGGGGGCAAAGGGGAAACAGGTCACATAGATAAACCTTATCAGGGTCAAAGGGACTCGTAAGAAGGGGACAATGTGGGGACAGGGAAATAGTCGTGAATCCATAAGGTGCACCCTGGCTAAGTGCTTACGCGCAAAGAACAAGGGGATCCTTAGAGGACGCGACGGAATCTAAGCACGGAAC
>Ga0179593_1793753_pt1 | contig 26587 bp, 20 predicted proteins | sample CZODoug2_1_08_16_FD_185931 | JGI IMG/M metagenome (GOLD analysis project Ga0179593, IMG submission 185931) | Vadose zone soil fungal communities from Angelo Coast Range Reserve, California, USA - CZODoug2_1_08_16fungal (PacBio error correction) | ecosystem: Environmental > Terrestrial > Soil >...
AGGGACTCTAGAGAGAGCCTGTTAATAGGGACCAAAGGATGTGGCTGCTAAAGCGCTTCTCCTCCGCTGCGTGTTTGCTGGGCCAGCAAAAAAAACTTCGCTCGCGATGCCGCTTGGACGCGGGAGAGGCAAGCTTTACTGGGTGTGGAATTGCCGCCAGATCGGCGAGGGGGGCTTGTAGGAACTCAAAGGAGGCTTGATTGGGCTGCGGGAAAAAGCGCGAGGAAGCGCCTCAACCCGGGCAAGTTTTCCTGAAGCCTTCCCGCCACTCCCCTGACCAAAAATTTAAGGGGTGGGGGAACCCCCCTCAAGAAACGGAAAGTGCAAGGCAGATGATAAAGATGCGAAACTGGAATGGTGGGGAAATAAACCCATGAAAAAAACACTCCTCAAGGGGAAAGGTGTAGTGGGGGGGTCTCTCTCCCCCTGTTGACCCTTTTCCCAAACTCTCCCCGAAACAAAGTTCGGGGTCGATTGCACCGCCCTTTTAAAGATCTTTGGTTTTTCAGAAAGGACACGGCGACAAAGCCCCGCAGGGCTGTACACGCTGAAAAACACCACAAAGCATGGCGTCTAGAAAATGTAGGAAAACCAACCGGGGTGCTGGTCAGAATGTACTACCAACTCATGCACTGGGGTCATCGGGAGTTTGGAACAACGGTGTGGCCTTCGATCAAACAGTTTCAATGGGACTGTGCCTTTTGAAAATAGGGGGAAGAAAACCACTCCGCGTCTCGAAGCGTACTTGATGCCCAACGGGAAGCTCAATAAGGGACAAAGTGAAAGCTGAGAAGGGAAAGAGCAAGAGGTGGGATGGTCAGATCCAGACGAGTCAAAAAAGCCAAAAACGGGATGCAGAAAAAACTAATGGAGGAAATGGTCAGTGCGTTACCGGAAACACGGCAAGCGGAAAAGAAGCGGCCCGCAAGAAACCCACGAGGCTCCTGGGCGCGCCACGCCTGTAAACCTGACTGGTCCACCAAAAAGGGCCAGGCCACGGGGGGCTTAGAGCTGACTCCAGGCATGGGCTGAAACCACCTGCTCAACTGAGCGGCTACAAACCTAGCACCGACTGCCGGGAAGCCCCGAAGAAAAGACACGCAAAGCTGGCAATTTTGATAATATTGGAGGGGGATCTCTTGTATCGGGAGGGCTGGACACGATACATCAACTGCAAGAAGGGAAGGAAGCAACACAAACGACAAACAAATGCAGGAAAAAACGGGGTTCCCTTCCGAGAACCAACCGGTTCGGAATTCACAAAGAAAGAACCTTGGGATAGCTGCTGAAGAAAAGGACAACCGAGGTCTTCATAGTTTGGGCCACAAATTGATGGAGGTAGTATTGAGTTAGCATCGATCAAGACGACTATTAATAGTCCGTCCATGGGGTGAGAGGGAACGGCGGGCATGAGGGAGGACAAACGTAGGAGGAAGTAAAGAAGTCATAATAGAAGTGGTCCATCACTCGGTGCGGTGTGGGAAACCAGTGGTCTTCTCGGAGTCGGAAAGCCGCCACCAGTAACCGCAGGTGATTCCGTCTGGCGGCATTTGGCAGCTATCAACAATGGAATGTGATGTGGCACGGGTGACCTTTGCCTTGAAAGGTGAGCGTGACTGAGAACAGGGAATGGGCAGGGTAGCAGCTGGGGCCATGAAAACTCAGAAAAGCACGTCTCGGCAGAAACCGCACAAAACAAAGGGGACCCCCCATACTCCAATGTACTGCGGCAGCTAAAAAGTAAGCCTCTTCACACGTCATGTGAACCGATTAGAATCTTGGAAGATGAGGAGGTAAAGGCAATGCACACGAAAAAAAGGCGCGGCTCGCCAAAATGTGGGAAGGGGCCGTAAAAGGAGCAAGGGTGGCAAGCCCCGAAGGAGTGGACAGTTGGCGGGGTGGGTCGTAAGCATTAACAAGAGGTGACACGATTGCCGCAGCAATAGAAGAGAACTATGTGGGGCTGATTACCGAGGTAATTGAGGCCGCAGCCAAGGCGATGGGACACTGGCACACTCACACCCGATGGGTTGCATCAGGAACCGTGACCTCCAGTGTCGAAGAACGCCGAAACATAACGCGGAAAAGGGACGCACCGCCGTGGGAAAACTGAAAGCCGTCCGAAAAAAGGAGCGTCCACCTGGGGTCATCCACACACCTCAAAGACAAATGGGCGACTAACAGGCCACTCCATATTGAGTCCGACAAGTGACACCGTTGTCTTCACTAGAGAAGGCCATTGCAGTGGTTTTAACGGGCGCGACCAACCTAGGAGTCGGACAAAACCTAAAGGGAAGGAACGGAGTGTAAGGTACACTGAACGAGAATCGATGATGGTAAACCAATCGGAGAGGTATTCCCAGGGACTGCTTACAAGAAAGAGGTACAGCACGAAACTGCTTCTACTTGAAAGGGAGGAAGGAGACGACACCAAACCACAAGCGGTGAGGGCAGCAAGTACCTGCAAACAGTAATGGGCGACACCTCCACTTGAACGATGCTAAAATTGCGAAGGACCTGCGAGGGGTATGAAAGGGGCCCTAACAAAGCCCGCCCAACGTAACATGACCCAGAAAGGACAGATGGTCATCGTGGGTTGGGGGGAGTGTCTACAAAGAGAATCAATAAGGGGGATGAAACAAACAGCCCGCATATAACCGAAAAAACCGCGAGAAAAAAAAAAAAAAAAAACCAAAATCCCTGAAAACACACCCCACCCCAGGACAATCCACCCCCCCGGCGCAGGGGGGAAAAAAAACAACAAGTGAGAATTGGCACAAAACACACCGAAAACTGAAACCAAGACTCACGCAACAAGAAAGGAAGGAAAAAGAATTCTATCAAATCGTCAAGTGGACATCTCCCACGCGGGCTGGACACCCGGCTTGGGGGTGCCAGCTAGGGAACTTCCAAATTTAACCGGTGGTTAAATATCCAACTTTCTTCTGGGTAGAAACTGTACGCCCGTAGGGGTCCTTTTTACCTGCGCCGCAATGTGAATGTTTACGTGTTGGCAGGGCATAAACAAAACCTGTCATGTCAACTATGGATCCAGGGACCGGAGGTGCTTTCCGAGACTAACGGGTTATGACGGGCCAAACAACATCCACGAGTTTGGGAAGTTTGCGGTAGGCAGCATCCGTTCTTAAAGGGTACTACACTAAGCTATAAACATGCCATCAGACGACTGGGGAGATAAAGGCCGCCACTCTGGTTAAAGAGGTGAATAAATCACTAGGCCAATAGAAGCCGTGTGGGATGAGTGCACAGTGAAAAAAACCGGACCATGTTTGGGAATAGGGTTCGCCACTCGCCACCCACGAGCAAGTAGTGTACCTGAGAGGCGACGAGTCATCATTACCGCCAAGCCCGGTGAATCTGGATACAGCGGAATTGTGAACCATCAACTAAGCTCTGATTCACCCCAGGCAGCTAATCTCGGAGAGTGTTGAACGGAATAGGATGACGGATTCTGAAAGCACAGCCATGCCACCACACCCATCGAACAACAGCTTCAGATTTGGATTGACCAGAGAAGGAAACCGAACCAACGAGGTGCGATTCTTAGGGACCGTTTTGGCTAGCATGACCGGGGGTGACTCTTGAATATTGAGCATGAAGTGGGGGCAGCCTGAAAAACGCATGCTTTAACGCGGATAAGGGTGTTCGCCGCCTTGGTTCCCCCGGGGTGGGAACATGCTGCATACCTGGGTATCTGTCGCGACATATAGGTGTATGTCTACGAGGCAAAAAAAGGAGCGTCGCCAATCGTCGGGAATCGGGGTCCAAAAACGTGCCGCCAGGGTTTAAGGCCGCGAGGCGCCACACAACAACAAACGATGTTACAGGCCCAACCAGTAGAACAATGAATTAAACCCCAAGACATCGGGGAATGAAATTTGAGAAAGGAACTTGCCGGCGTATCGGGGGAAGGTGTCCGAAAAGTCCAACTCAAGTACCGCTCCTCACGCAAGAGCAGCCCAGGGGCTGGGAGCGTCTGCTAAACGTTCCAGGAATAGAAGTGAACGAGAATGAAAGGGTGGTTACAGAATCAAAAACTATTATTGCAACAGGCAGGCCGCAGTCCAAACCACACAGGCCGGAGCATGTACATGGAGTTCAAACTGTACGGGTGGCAGGGGAATCCTGGCCAGCCGAGCCAGTGAAAGGGAGGGGGGCTCCCGCGGGGGAGGTGTTCACGCGACATGGGTGGGGTGGTATATGGGTTGGCGGTATTGGGGAATAGGGGGGAGGGGTCACAGCTGGTGCCAAAACTTTCTTCTCAGGAAAAGATCGGGACTATAGATGCCCCTCCGGAGATGGGGATGCATCTGGGGTCTACTTCATTCTTGGGGTAGAACCCTCTGAAAGTCAATCCGTTGCTCTTGAGGCACGTACTCGCTGGGTGCTGGGGGGGGCTTTGTACGGCCGTCGAAAGGGAGTGGATATATCTGGTTTTGGGCGGGGGGTTGTTTAAGGGGGGGGGGGCTTGTTTGGTGGGGGTGTGGGGGTGGGGTGTTGTCGAATTCAACGTGGACTGTATTGAGATGACCGTGGGGATTCCCAGAGTAAAGTGCCGAGACGTTTCCTTGGGGGGGTTATTTTTTCTGGAAGCATCGCAGGAGGTAGCTAGAGAGGGTCAACTCTTGGAAACCATTCCAGTGAAATGCGGAGGTGGTAATGCCTGATTATTGGCTATCGCCACCAGGATGCGCTGCATTAGGTAAAATAACCAACAAAGAACTGGGGATTCGCAAAGAATGAACCGAGGCTCGGTGTTTTGCGCGGTCCGCAGCAATGTGTTCCAACATCGGGTTACAGAAATGTTCAAATGGGCGAAAGGAACGACGACTCAGTACCAGGACAACAAAAAAAATGGTTCCAGACAAACAAAGTGCTGCGTGTCGATTCATCCGACCTTGCAAAACAAGGGTACGCAAGCTGGTCAAACCGCGACATGCGCGTAGGTGCAGTTCGGCGAAGGAAAAGACGACGGCAAATGAGCAAAGGCAAGCGCTTTGGGTAAAATGCAGGGCCTGGGCCCTCGAAGAGGGGGGCAAGTCAGCAACCTGGGATATGTGAGAGGGGAACCAGGGAGTAGATTGTGGAACTCACGGCTACAAATTTGGCGATCCCAAGCTCGAGAAACTGCGATCTGCTATCTTCCTGCGAAGAGCCACCCTAACATAAGTGGCCATCATGATCTGAATGTTTGTGGGAAAACAGGGAAGAATGGTAACGAAAAAGGTACTCGTTCGCTCGACCCCTACTGGGCGTCTAAAAGCGAAGAAAGAAGCCATGCAACATACAAATAAGGCCGCCCCACAAAAACGAGGTGCGGGCCGGTACCACAGGGGGGTGATCAAGAGTGACTCACACGGGGCTCCATTCGTAATTCCAAAACGAAGCAGAAAAATAATGTTCCACGAATTCAATAAACCAGAAATGATGAGGGAGATCAGGGGACTCGAACGGGTCCACGAGAAAAAGGGGGGGGGACCTCACCATTATACCAACATAATAAAAGGATCAATGGCGATGAACGTTGCTGGGCGTTGAAAAAACGGTTGGGACTTTGCCGCTTCCAGTTTCGACGACAGCAGACGGCCTTGAAGAGATACCCCCAAAAAATGCGGGACCTGGTGGAAGGGTACAGAAAAAGAGAATATGGTCGCTTACCTCCATCTCATCTGTCAGCCCGGTGGGTTCCAAAGCGCTAGGGGGTGCACGAGTAAGCGCATCTACTTCAAGGTGGGGCCCGGAAGCACTCAGAACCCCTGCGACTCTTCTTTAGGTATACACAATATCAAAAGCGCACGGACACCTAGGAAACTTGACTAAGGAAACTTCGGGACACTGGCTAAACTGGGGAGGGCGACCACTGCAGCCGCGCCCACGTTGGAAATTCCTGAATGATGCAAAAAACAAAGAAAATTTTCGCGACGAGCGGGGAGGCGGTCCCTGGAAGAAAGGTTTCCCTCTGGCAGGGAAAAGACATAGGGCAAACAGTGACCGGGAAGAACCACAGAAAGGGCCCTTCCCACCAAGGCCCCCAACGTCAATAACCTAAGAACAATGAGCTATCGACTAAAAAAAAAAGACCCTGCGGCGGCTGAACGAGGCAAGGCTTCGCCGGAAAGCGTGGCCCAAAGGGTGATGATTCGAAAAGAAAAGACAACAAAGTGGTGGAAAAGAGTCACCTGGTGAGATCTAGGGGGAAAGGGTGTGAAGAGCGCAAACTCCGGGAGCTAACCCTGGAATTGCAGGCATCTTTCTATGAAGGAACCAATTAACAAAGCAATTTATCATCGGGGAGGCCCTCATTGAACATCCTTCACGTTCGAGGCGGGGAACCCCCAAGGGTTAAAAACAGAAAAACCAAAACAAAGTGAAAAAAAACAAAAAAAAAAAAAAACAAGAAAAAGGCTCACACAAAAACATCAGAAAATGGTAAGGTTCTGGTTCAGCCGTATTTCTAGGGGGCGGAAAGCGAGGGGAAAATAAAATGTGCCCAGCCATTGGCTCGAAGAGGCAAGCGAGCACGCAGGCCTTGTGGAACAAAAGCAGCATTGCAGTCGCCGAGGCCCAATTGTCGTCCACGGAAATGAATAAAATGTCGCGTCATAGGAGAATACGGGGACGGCCGCTTCATTGCCCAGCACAGACATAGAAGAGAAGAAAATCAGATCTCCTCGCAAACAACAGGCGAGAAAGCATCGGCGCGAGCAAGGAGGGTTGCTAAAACACAGTCCCAGCGCAGAGTTTGGGAGCAAAGGCGGAATAATAAGCGTAACGGAGATCAGTCCAAACAGGGTTGAACGGGGGGTGATAACAGATCACCCTACCGAACAGCTCGAGGCCATCTGACACCTATCAAATTGAAAACAAGATTAGGAAGAGTTTGCAATCTCGTGTGAGCGAGGATACATTACTCAGTATCCGTGATTTCGATTTACACAACGGCAAAACGCCGCTACGCGAATAAGCTTGCCGAGGGGGGTCAATGATGGGAGAACCTGGGCCACTCACCGAACGCGCGCCGATGCGAGGTAAGCAGGGTTCGAGGAGGAGTGGTTTGGGCAAGGCACTGGCCACTCCAGGCGGGGCGTTGGGAAAAACGATGTGGGGGATGGACTGAAGAGAACAGGGGCTTCGCGCCATAGCTTCGCTCAGTCAGGATCGTCGCCGACGCCGCGCGAGCAGGACATGGAAAACTACGCCCCCTAAGTTCCACTAAGTGCAATGTTGGAGGAAATCGAACCTCACTCTCCCATCAATGCAGGATTGGGTTGAGGGAACAGGATGTGAGAGAGGGCGTCTGCCACTAACAAGAATTGGGTTGCCCTCTAGAAAGGGACCTGAAATGGAGTCCAGTAAGGGTGGTCAATTGTGTGGGGGCGTTCGAAGGTAGACTCATTGTCCAAATGCCCCAAAAAAAAACCAGCAGGAGGGGGGACGCTGGAGAAACCACCCAGGGCCCAGCGGGGTTGGAAAGCGAAGGCGCGCGACGCCAGAGAAAAAGGGGGACCCGGATGCTGCCAAAAACAAAGGAGAGAGCGAAACGGGGCAACCATAAAAGCACTTATGGGATTGCGAGCCAGCAAGTTTCAGCGTTGCAATCGGCGGCCCCCAGTGGGCGGGAAGAAAGCAGCCTGTGGGGGGGCCGCCTTCTATCAGGGCAGGTGGTGCAAAATGGAAGCGCTGATGCGCCCTTGCCAATTAAAAAAGCGATCACTCTTCTGAGGGCTCGAAAAAGCGTGGGGATCTTTGGAAGGCCCACGGTCAGAATGATACCTTAGCCAGGGGGGGGATATGTAAGAACAAAAATATCAGGAGGGCATTGGACGGGGAATCCAGACGACCGAAATTCAGACCCTATGATTGGCCAGAGTAGAGACAGTGATCAAGGTTTCTTTTATGAATTGTGAAAGCAAGCCCAACAGGACAACAAGGAGCAATAAGATGGGAACGAGTGAAAAAATCTGGTGACGTGCCGAAAGGATAATCGAGAAAGAATTTGCGGAAAACGGGGGCACTACGGAGAGCATTCCACCGTGGCAGGGGAAAAAACGTGTGCAAGCTCTTGAAAAAGAAATCAAAAACAAATCTCAAAGGAACGCCCGATGAGTACCGGGGTGGCTCTTTCTCAAAAGTTTATAGGATTCGGGAAACGAGAACAACTCGAACCTCCGGCGGAAGATAGCCCATAACCTCTTAATTTTGAAGCCTAAGGTACACTTTGGGAGTGGGGTATGGGGGCAGTACTAATGGAACCAATGGGCAGTCACAGCTCTTCGGACACTCAATTTTTTTTGGTTTAAAAAAAGGGACAAAACTTCGCAGCACGTGTTGGAGGGGCATGTAAAGGGAGGCTTTATCTTTTAAGCAACAAGCAATTGTAAAATGCAAACCGGGGGGCTCCCCTGCCTGCAGAAAGTCGTGCCAGAACAGCATAATGGCCCCAGCAATGAGGAAGTAGAACCGCAGGCCTTTGAAACAGGGGGGCTCTCTTGGGAAATTCACGAGTGGGGTAGTGATCAAAAAGGGTCGGCAGAAGCAGTACTTAAGTGTCGGGAAGAGTTGCTTTGCCCCGAGGAGGGATGGACCCAAAAATAGCCGGTTGCACCAAAGGCGATTGCATGAAAAGGCCCACGCACCCACCCAGCTTGGCAGGGCGAAGCCATCAAAACGCAAGAGGGATTGGGGAGGGGAATAAACGTGGGTGTAAAGGAAGGGGGATAATGTCTTCTTCACGAACAACTTTCCTGTGCTTGGAGCAGGAGCGTTTGTCCCGTGCCGGTTGAAATTCAAGTAACCTGTGAAAGGATGCGCGCCCTAGTGGGAATACCCGATGGAGGATGCGCAAAACTCCTAAAAAGCCAACGGGGCAAAAAGACATACTCTGAATAGACGCTTCATCCTCCTTGGCGAGGATCTCTAGTCCGCATGTTGGGGGAAAAAGAAGAGTCCTACAAGTACACGGGAAGGAATCTTTCAAAATAGAGCGCTTGAGGGAAAGAACCTAGAGAGGGTCTCGCAGGGAATATTTAGATCTTCCCTTGGAAGGTGAAACAGTGTTTCATACAACAGGGTCTCAATCTTTTTCTTGAAACAGGAGCCACGCGGGCGTGCAGGAAGCCTGTTCCAAGCGCTGTCACAAGTGGGGCCAGCTAGGTCCAGGGACCACAAGAAAGACGAGCAGTCAGCAGAATGCAAAAGAAGGGGTAGAAAAAAAAACAAGGTCGAGTCATGATATGATGTTTGCAGAAATGCGATCAACCGAAAGAGGGGAAATACAGAAAAGTGCATTCCTGAGGGTATTCAAATTACTCTTTCAGGGGAGGAGGAAAGGGGAAGGGTGGCTTGGAGAAAGACAACGTTTGAACGCACAGAAAGACAGAGCCCACATCTGGCTGCACGTGAGGTGGGTAATGTGTGGCGATACCGGAGACAGGGGGGGGACTTATAGGGGAAATCTATTTCCTGGAAAAAGAAACATCCCGTAGCGTTGGCAAACAAGTTTCTGTGGGGGGGCGTATCAATGGGGTATAGAGTCGGTGGGAATTAGGGTCCCGTTAGGGTTGGGTGGGGGGTTGGGATAGGGACGAAAAATTGGGGATGTTCAAAGATCGCGCCAGGTGGTCTATACAACAGATTGGAATAATACCCAGGGAAAAGACGCATTTAACAAGGCGGCGGAAAGCCTAAATGAAAGAACCGCATCCAAGACTAACATTCCCAATGCGCCCACAGAAAAAAAAAAGTTTTGGGAAAAACCACAAAGGAAAGGATGTAGGAAGGAGAGGATGGTCTCACCATTTTGGGACGCCTGGTGTTGGGACTGGGTTTGGGGGGTACTGGTCAGTTGGGAAAGAAGGGGGGGTTCACCCGTGGAGTTGGACTCGCGTCTACCTGGGTTTTACGTCCCAAAGGACTAAGGGTAAGCGAGGAATCTTCGCCGTACATAGGCCACGCCCGCATGGGAGCGTGGTGGCGATAAAAAGCCAAAGCCCGAGGCGAAAAGTGACAACGAATTATACTCCACTCTGATAGGTAAGTAGCAGATTACCTTCAGAACCATCCCCCCTAAGGAGTCTATAAGCGCCATCCACAAAACAGGGCGGGGGAGGTGGAAACTTTGAAGAAAAGATAATACCCGCCGAATCCGGGGTATCTAACCCCGGAAGCTACAAAAAGTGGCCAAGGGGGTCTCAAGGGAATCACGGAAAGCAACGGTCAGGTCCAAGAAGCAGAGAGAATAGTGAGGAACAGATAAAAATCATAACACACTATATGGGAAAAGTCCATGTCGCGTCTAAGGCGAAAACAGACATTCGAGAGGGAAGTTTACTTGAAGGTAACCTGTTTGGGCTTCGACAGATGGCACCACCACCAAGCGCTTTGGGGAAAGGGACGTTGCTTCGGAGGGGTGCAAAGCTCGCTTGGCGATCAATGGGTTGGGGTAGAACGGGAAAGGGGCAAACATCGGAAAAACCAGGTGCGCTCATAACGAAAAAAGAACGGGGCTTGTGGGGATTGAGAACAGCAAGCGCACATATTTTGAAAGTTCGTTCGAATTTTGTAAGAGGCTCCCGGGGCAAAAGGAGACCCAAGTTATTCAAAGACGCTGGGGAACAGCGCTGGAGGATTAAGAAAACACCATGTTGCGAGGGACCGGGGACGCCACGTATCGAAGCTTACACTCTCCTTGGTAGAAAAGGGTTTGGCGCAGTCATACATAAAGGTGGTCAAGCGGGGGCAAATGGAAAGCAAAATGGGGAAACTATGAAGAGAAGCCGTGTCCACAATTGACTCGTCAACCGCAGCCACCCAGATGCGGGAACCGAGTCGAGAATCCGAGGGAGGCAGGAGGTTGAAACTCAAACACTCTGCAAGTAGGCCCAGTGTATAGATGGAGTAATGGTGGGCTGTCAAGCTGCAAATGGGCTGGCCAGCACAGGCCGCGTTGACGGAAGATCATCGTGTTGGCAGATGAAAAAATCCCCTTTCTGGTCGGGATATGGGAGGCCGGGGAGAGCTTGCGCTCCGTACGAACCTCCAAGAAGGTGAGCAGTCCGAATTTCTCGGGCTACCTCTTCAGAACAACTGATTCTAATGCGAGCTATAGGTCCGACCATCTCCACTCCTAGTGCCCCCTCACATTCATTAGAGGCCAGAATTTGGGCTCTGGTTATGGGAATTTGTATTCAGCGACTTCAGTCCAGGGTATTATCGAGGGTGCGACAGGTAGCCAAACAAAAAATGGGGGGGAGTGTCATAAATAAAAGGGCTAAGCCTCACATTTTTCCGAACTGCCCCTCCCGAGGTGGCAAAGTGACGGGAGGGATACCTTCATGGGGGGGGCAGGTTTTTCCATGAAAGGACCAGAACAGAAGCGGAACCACAAAAAGGAACTAGAGGATGAATCTGGTGCATAATTGTCGACGGGTGTCCCAATCTTCATTATTTGGGGCTCAATCCGTACACGAAAATAGCATGAACTACTTTTGGGCAGGGAGTGTCCCACTAAAGTGACTCCTGTGTTGGCTGCTCGCCTCCAAAGGGGATTGGTTTCATCTCGGGGGGTCAGAGGGGGGCCCGCGTGTCCTTCCTCGGCGGCCCCTGATATTTCCAGGGGAACAGGCAGTGTGGTCTTTGGGGAGTCACTCCCCCTAGCCCTCCGCCCTTGGTCCACTCTCAGTAAATCTGGTCCTCTTTCCGGCTTGCGTTTGGTCCGCTGTTTCGCTGTCTTTCACCGGTGGCGAGTGGACCCCCTGGGCTAAAGAGGGAGGGGTCATGCGCCTCCGGAGTCCTTTCGGTTGTCCTTAGAGATCTTCTAGGAGCTCCCGGAGCAAACCCCCTGGAACCAATGAGGCGGAAAACCCTGTCACCGGGGGTAGGGCCAAAAAAGGGAGGCAGATACCACTATTCAAACGAGACCCGATAAATTGCGCTTTTTCCTCAGGCCCCAAGGCGTCCCCTCTCTAAAGGGGTCCCCCCTTTCTAAGGGCACGATAGGGCCCCACAAGAGTCTGCGAGGTACCAAACCAACGTTAGGGCAGCCCCCCGAGCTACTCAAGTGGCCAAATAAAAAGATGGGTCCCAAAGGGGCCATCCCATCTGCGAACAAAAAAGCTGTACGAGACGCAAATTGCCATGGAAACAGAGAATGTATGGCCAATCCTGCAAGAGCTGCAAAAAAAAACCGAGGACAGGGGGGGGGAAAGAACTTGTATCTTCCGCGGGGGACAGAAAGGGCACATAGCTATCACCAAATCCGGGTGCTTGGAACAGGACATGCAAGTGGAGAAGCATTTTAAAGGGAGAAGGCCCCAATTCGCGACGAACCTTCTCAGAAACATCTCTGTCAACATGCCTGCAGGGGCTTGCTTGAAGATGTCCTAAATGGTCAAGCGCCGGCCACCAGCTGTCATATGGGGGTCTTTTGAGAGAAAAGGCGAGTTTGAGGCTCGTTCAAGCGATCTCTCCGAATGGCGTCATCGAACACACCCTCCTTGGTGATCACTCAAAAGCTCTCTACAGGGCCGTGACCTCTTAGCCCAACCAAAAGTGGCGGGAGTGGCCCTAACCATCCGTAGGATTCGGCGCTGTCGACGGGGTAGGTTGATAGCACCAATGCCCAATCGAGAAAAAACCATCGAGGAGAGTATCAGAAAAAGTCATTGGTGAGAAAATAGACTTGGAGAATCTAAAATCAGACTCACAGTCATAAGAAAAAAAAAACAGGAAAGAAAAAGAGTCTCTAAGGGAAAGCCTTTTAAGCAGGTCCGGAGAACCACCCTGCACCTGTGATACGCGCGGAAAAGGCCAAAAAAAAATGTTAAAGGTCTTGGGAGCAAACCTAACAGGGATGGGGCTCTTCTCCTAACTTGGCAGTTAAATAAAGGGTGCAAGAGCAAGCGGTGGGGGCTAGGGGAACGAGTGGGCAATGTAACTTAAAAAAAAAGTAGCGCGAAGGCGTTTGGGGGGAAAAAGGGAAATGGAAAAAAGTGGGGAAGTCCGCTCTCTTGCACATAGAATCAACATCTGCGGCCAGGGCGTGAAAAGCCCCCCGAAGACTGGGGGGTGGAAAATGTGGTTACCTGGGGGTATGTACAGGATGAGCCCAGCACAAGGGCATGAGGGGGGATGAGGAAAGGAGGATGCTGGAGCCGTACACCAGGAGCCGAATTGGTGGAAATACTGGGACATTATAACTCTGCAATTAAAGACCGAAGGAAATTTGTTGGAAGCGCTAAATTTCCCGGGTGTATTTCCAAAGAGACAGGAGGGTGTAGCGAACAAACCAGGGGCAAATCTGGGGGGGGTGCCTAGGGGGGCACAGTAAATAGAGTAGATTCTCTCCATATAAAATTAAGAAGATTTTCCACTCTTCTACCGAACGAGCTAGTGTTCAAGAGGGGGGAATTTTCTATAAAAGAGATATCACTATGGTAAAGGGTGATTCTTCAGCCGTTTTCGGTAAGGAGTTAAGTAATATTTGGGGGGGAAGGACTCATTAAATCAGTCGTGTGCAATTTTCCTTAGCCTGCTCATGGGCTGACCGAGAAAATGACACGCTAACAGTTGCTCGTCAAAAGGAGGGATCTTGCGAGGCAGCCAAGACAGACCATGGGGGGTGAGAAAATCACAGGAATGGGAAAGGGCCAGTGGGAACCAGGACGCAAAGCAGTTCCCTTCGAACGGTGCGAAAGAAAAGAGCAAGTGCGGATTCGCAAAAACAAGGCAAGGACTCTATAGGGCCCGAATTCCGAACTCGGGGGAAAAAATTAAAGAATATAAGAGTAATACCCTCAGGGGGGACCTTTCAGGTCCAAGGGCCCCAGAAGCCTTCTCTAATAGAAGGAAACCTTGCCTGGAGAAAAACGGCTCAAACAGCACCGAAAGGCATATTTGGGGGTCGCTGAGCTGGCTAGGGGGAAAAAATGGATCAAGTAAAACTGAAAAAATCTTCTTCAATGCTTCCCCAGCTATGAGCTGGTGATCGAAGGGGAACCACTGGGGAGGGGGGGGCGGGGAACGGTTACGAATGGAAAAAAACGTGAACCTGTCAGCAGTTGTGTTCTAAAAAACCGGAAAAAATCGAAGAAAGGGGGGTTGGTGTGGTTGAGGCCCATGTCCAAAAGTTAGCTTAGGAGTGTCGAGCAAAAAAAAGTCCAAGGGAAAGGGCGACGAAAACTTTCCTTACCCTGCTTCGGATCGTGCAAGAAAAAAATGCCAATCAAGGAAAACGGTGGGGACACGGGGGCATGAAAGGACTCTTTAGGCTTCAGGGGAAGTGTGGGGGGGTGTGTGAAACAATCTTTTCTGGGGTGGTCCTAGGGCTTCGGGAGTTCCCCTACCAAAACACCATTAGAAATGTGCTGCCAATGAGAGGAAAAGTCTTCACACCACAAAAACTCCTTAATCTCTTGAGAAAATGGAAGTGAAGGCTCGAAGAAAGAGAAGGTCTTTTCGCGGATAATTTTGCTTCCATTCACTTTTAACGTCTAGGGGGTCTGTAGGGGGACTTTTGCGGTTTTTCCTGTGACGGAAAAAAACTATTGGCCTTCTCAACTTTGGGTCCTTCTCTTCCCGGCTTCCGCCCAAAGAGCAGGAGTCCTCCCCGGGCGAGACTCATCACATATTTAAATACCTCCCTTCAGTCTTTGGCGATCCTCCTTCTGATGACAATCGCTGACTGTATTTGGTGGAAACTCGTGCCTTGAGAGGTTCCCCTACTATGAAGCTGCAAACCGCAGGGGGCTTGTACAAACTCAAGGGAGAAAAGGGCGAAAAGGGGTGGGGCCACGTCTGGCAGGAAAAAAGTGCAATACCAGAATGGGAAGAAGAAAAACGAGCAAAAGGGTCCTAAAAAAGGGGAAAGCTCTTGGCCGCAGGGGTTAAGAAGTTCCCAAACCCAGTAAATGTTGGGGATAAAAGCATCATGTTGTATAAAGGGGCAATGCAATAAGGGGACTTAGGAGGTAATTGACTGAAAAAAGTTCAGGTAAAAAATCTGGTAGCGAAAGTTTGGGAACGGGGAAACGGGTCGCCGAAGCCAAGCACATCATTAGGGGAGGGTGGTAATTATTGGGGGGGGCGGGACAGGGGGGGGATAGGGAGCAGTGAAAGCAACTCAAATCAAAGGAAGAAAGCGTTGGCTCAGTAGAGCACAACGGACGGGCTGTGGCGGAACGAAGGGTAGGGTGGGTCAGTGTGAAAAGCGTCTTTGTGTATTTTGTTGGGTTGGGGGGGCGATGCGGACATCCCCTTGGCCCGGGGGGGTATGGGGGAAAGGCGACTGATGACGAAAACGAAAGGGGTAATACGGCGGATTGACTTAGACCAGGCAAAAAAAAGGCTTTTGCACAAGGCGTTCTCGCCTTGACCGCATCCAGCGACCCCATTAACCGCCGCCTCTTCGCCATCCCAAGGGGGGGATCAGCTCTAAAAGGCTTATGAGTGAAAAAGGATGTAAAGTGGCCTGGCTGTAAAAGATTGGTAGGCTTTTCCCTGGAAATGAAAGGTTCTGATTCGCCGCGTTTGAGGAGAACTTTCCTTTTTTGTGGCCCTCGCAGGGGCTTCCAGTTTTGGTACGCCTAAGGGTCCTAACAGAAAAAACAATTGCTTTCACCGGTTCTCGCCGGGAAAACCTAAGAAAAATCCACGAAGTTTGGGATCAGAAGCCCCCACCCCACACACACCGAACTGGTTTGCCCCTCCTCCCCACACCGCAGGAATTCCCCTTAGTTGGCCATTGATACCATAATGCCCCTCCCCAAATTGGACTCTTCTGCTCGCTTCGACATGCCCTTTCTAGGTTTGTAGGCAGGGTGAAGGTTACCATCGCTCCCTCCCTCATCCTTATACCTCCCAACTAAGCCGGTGTTCCCCCTGCAAGGAAATACCCTCAAGGAAGGGTCGGGGGTCTTGACCGAAAAGTTCATAACTTTTGTCAGGGAAAGCAAACTTCCGATGGATAGATGAAACCTGGAAACTTTCCTTCACGCGGTCCCATTCTGCCACCCTGGGCTGTAAGACATTTTTCTGACAGTCACCGAATTCCTGAAGGCGGGGGTCCTACCTTTTCTGGTGCCCCCTTTCGCTTCTGGTTCCTTCGCCGCAGTCAACTACCGGGTTCAAGGCAATACGCTTATGCCGTTTTCCTTCCTCTTTTTTCTCTTTTGGGTGAGCACTCCGGGTGCAGTTGGCTGCATATCTCCGCTGGGGGTGTGGGGATGTTTCTTTCCGTAGGAGGTAGCTTCCGGAGTAGTGCTCCATCCCTTTGCGACCTCGAGGCCGGCGTCTCTTCATCTTTCCCGCGTTCCCCCTTTTGTTTTTCTTGTTTATCGGTGTTATGGGGGCGGACACCTCTGCCCTAGCGGATTTCCCTCAGTATATCTTTGGCTTAGAGGGATCAGCGGGGCGGTTAGTCGAAGAACTGCCCATCGTTGTCCGGTCTACGAGTGGGGCAACCCTCTCCCTTTTAGCGGCGTCTTTCTTTCTACATCCTTGAAGTGCAGGGATTCCCTTTGGCCCCCCGGCGGCTAGCTGCATTTCTTGGAACCGCGCGAGGCTAGAGTTACTCCCTCTTCATGCATGATCTAGTTCTCCTGTTTTCACGTTAAGAATAAATTGTGTTCAAGTGGGTGTTTTCTCGCTTTGTTCCTGTCCTGTTCCCTTTGAGGACATCCACCTCTCGTGGCAGATGTTGGGGCGAAAAGGGCCCAAATCTTCTTATCGTCCCCCTTACAACAGGCGTTCACTGTAAAAGAAAATGCCAGATTAACAAGGTTGCAGAGAGAGAGGTCCCACTCTGGGCAGTGGAAGGAGGGGGCGGAAGTTCTTTGGAGCAGGGAAGGGGCTGGCTAAGAAAGGCTGCAATAGCAGGGCTGAGACAGGAGGTGGGTAATACGCTACATCTGGAAGGGATGACAACATACTGGGGGTGTGGGTGTGCGTTAACCGAAGATAAGCTGAAAGAGTATCAGTCCATGACTCTAGCTCGGGAACACCCCTCTTGCAAACGGAGACAAAAACCACGGTGAGAAAGAAGTATCCGAGGGCAAGGGTGATGCCTGTTGCCTAATTCTAGGAAAATTCGGACAAAAAGGCTTGTGGGATAAAAGAGCGAAGCAACTGAAACTTCACGCCAAATGCTAGAGGTGTGTCGAGAAAAAGGAGACCTAAACGAACATGTCCCAGTGTGAAAAGAATGGGGGGACAAAAAGCAGAAGGGGCCAAGGTAAAAAATACCAGATCATCGGGGGGAAGGGAGAGAGCAGGAGGGGTGTGAAATGCTGTTTGAAAAACCCAAAATACACGAAGAGAGAGCCTGGGCTGGTCATGGGGAAGCCGGTTTTAGCATTGGGGTTGCGAACCCGTAAAGGAAAGTCGGGCAGGGGGGGGGTGTAGGGGCCAGTAAAGTATGGACAGAAGCCTCAAACGTGAAAGGAGAGTGGGCAGATGGACTCGAAAATGCTTGCTTGAAATGCTACCTGAAGAAAAATGGAGCCCTTAAAAGGGTCCGAGGGGAGGAAGCCTTGGACTTTCCTCTTTACCACAGCCAGGTAAAAGGATTGTCGGCTAGAAAGGGAATGTCGCCTGCCCGTCAGCGATCCAAGGGAAAACGACGACGATCAAGTTGGAGGCTGAGAAAAATTGTTCCGGAAAAGCAGAACCATGGAAACAACCCACTGCAGAAAGGAGAGAGCACACAGAAATTGCTACGTCAAAAAAAACTTTTCCGCCCCTAAATCTCCCTCTGAAGAGGGAGGGAATAGATACCTCCTACACCATCAACATGCGGTACAGAAAACTACGAGTCGCGTTCTTAAGGAATCAGATTCACGTCTCTCTGGGCTTATAATCCCGAGAGATTCTTCACAAAAAGGGAAAAAACAGTTAAAGGGGAGAATAAAAGACCACAAATGGGGGCTTCGGGAAAGGGGGGGGAAAGGGAAAAACAATTTTTTCTTTCTAGCGTTAACTTCCCCAACCCGTGCCTGGCGTTAGCCGTAAGTCTTTCCCATGAGGACACCCATTCGGGAGTGCAGTACTTCGAAAGAATCGAGTTACAGAAAAGACGACGCAGGAGATGTCATGGGGGTGCAACAGTAACTGCTCAAGGCGGTTCATTGGAAGGGGCCTAAGCTGGCCCGAAGTCCGGCCGGGTACTGTGAGTCTCCTGAAAAACATCGCGCAGCCGAACAAACCAACACACTACCCTAAGAACGTTGTATTCCGTTCCAAACGAAAAGGCGGGAATGCCAAAAAAACCGTGCGAGAATTCATCTGAAAGCATGCCGTAAAGCGGAGTCCAACCGAAGTAGACCGGGTGGAAACTACCATCCATTTGGGGGGAACAGGCCCTCGGACTAGAGAAAGTACCATCCAGAGCAAGGCAAGTTGGGGACAGATACATGTAACAAAGGGGAACGATGCACCTAAGCTCTCAAACAAAGGGAATGGAATAGGCATCGCGGGGAAAGACTGTTAATCAGGTCCAGACCGAACTGCACCTTTGGAAGACGCGCGGATCCGGACTGTCAAATTGGCGTTTCCACCGGGTGGGGAAAAAACTCCCTGACTGCTCGAAGAATGTTTCCGGCTGAAACTCAATGAAAGTAGGTTTCTTCCAATATTGGGAACGGCACGGAAGCCTGGGGAAAAGAAAGTATGCTGATTGCCTCTGGAGAATAGGGCGTCTTCTTCTAGGCCAGCTAAGTACAGGGAGGAGTTCTGGGGAAGTCAAACCGAGTTTAACCCTACCTTTTTATCAGTAGGAAACATGTTTGAGGGGAATAGCCCTGCCAGGAGTGTGAGGATGGGCATGAACCTAGGGAGCAGTTCTGCGCCGGGGTGCCGCTATACAAGAAGGGAAACAGGGAAAAACTTATTGGTGGGCTTCTCACAAGTTCAAAGGAAAAAAGACTGAAGATGGGGTGGAAAAAAACCCCAATTGAAATAGGTGTGGGGGACGCGGGTTGTCGGGGATCTCCTGCCTCAATAGAGTGGCCATAACGGCAGTCTAGCTCTCCGGTTAAAAAATGGCCCAGGGAAAGGGGGGGGTGGGATGGGGCAGCTAGACTCCTTGTCGGCATCTGGACGGAGGCAACAGGGGTGATCCGAAATTGAGGGGTCCTTCCTACAGGAGGGGTTTCAAAGAGCGCCTGGGGCAGTGTAAAAAAAAAAAAAAATGGGGGGCATATCCAGTGTAAAACGCCACAAACTGATCGTCATGGAAATTGCGGGAAAAGGGCGGGCAGACCTGAGCCCAGGGGAACGGATTCCATAGACATAGAAGGCCAGGGGGACACAGTTATCCAGACGGACCGAGACAGGATCCGGCAGAACTCTTATTTCGAGTAAGGATCTGGTAGGTTTGGTACAATCACAGGAAAAAAACTTCAGAGCTCAGGTCAGAGGGGACCCCACCGGAGGCGCAGAAAGAAGGAGGGGCTGTCAAATTGGGTAAAAATTCCCACGGGGAGAAAGACGTTTAATCTAAAGAAGGGACAAGCTAAAAAACAGGATTAAGGACAGCACCGCCCCTCGCCCACCTCGGGTGCTCACGTGTCAAAAGGGGTAAATCTGGAGGAAAAAAAGAGGCAACTGCGAACTCTCCCAGAACACAAGGCTGAGTGTGGTTAAAAAGCGCCTATTTGTGAACTTTAGGGGTAGTTCGGTTAGACTGGGCACCAAGACACTTTCAGTGGGGAGAAGGAGTCGGCCGAAGAACCTCTCAAAAAGGGCAGGTAAAGCAGGAGGCAATGTTGAAAAATGACTTCCGAGATAGCAAAGCCGTGGGACCAGGAAACCGTTTGCGTACCACCGGAGCAATCGTGCAAGAAAGCAACACTACCCACTCCCCGGGATGTACAGGAAGCTTGCCCTGCGGCGTGGGTGCGGAGAGGTATAGCGGCGTCATGGGTGATGCTTCAAAGTGGCGGGGGACAGGACCTTTTGGGTCGGGGCCGCAAAATCACGCTAAAACATGAATGGGGTAGCCCAGTAACAAAAGCCCGAGGCGAGCGTACAGCGGACAAGCGTGCTACGATCCAGCAATTGCCAGCAGGAAGGCAAAAACGAAGATATGCTGACTGCAAGCGTGAGTAATCTGAACAAGGTTGGCTGGGAAAACCGCTCGGCAGAAAAGCAATGGGGTGGTAAAAAAGGGCTCTTTCCACGTGGTCCGGGTTCGAACAGGTGGCCCTGTCAAATCCGTGGGCACCGTTGCCAAAAGCCTGGGGGGGGGTTCCAATGCATGCCAGCATGTCCCTTCTGAAACTCCAGGAGGCCAACGCATACAGCAATCTTGAGAAGGAAAAAATTTTTTGGCAATCGTTTGCTAGGAACCTCTAGACCTCCATCAACACAAGGAGGGGGTGGCGCAAGAAGGCCCTTACCACCGTTGAAATGAAACTCTTAATCAAGACGAGGAACCTAAGTAATTGCGAGGGGGGTTCTAACTTGGGGTAGTCTCTGGGTTTCACGGGTCGGGGCGTAATAACAAAGCTATGTAGCTGTAGGGTCTCTCTTTACGTGTCTCCCAATCGGTAAAATTAATTGGGTGTCTTGAATCTAAGTTTCCCGGGAAAAAAAACATTTCCGGGGAGGGAAAATATTAACTTGCAGAAGTCAGGCATGGTTACAAACTGCGGCCAAAATGCCATAAAGAGGGGGAGAGGATGGGTCAGTTACAGGCCACGGGAGCAGTGAGACCCGTTGCTAGGCCGTGAGGAACGGTTAGGAAAAGACCAGACAATCGGGGGGATTTTGTTTGGGTGCCAAGGGGTAGGCCCCGGTTCGGCGGGAGGATATGAGTTTGAATAGGATTTCCAAAGTGGGAGGGCTCATTAAGGGGGGGCAAACAGGGTTCTGGGGTGCGGAGAAATGGTCCATCGGTGTTGGGGGGACGGTCAAGATGTGAAACGACTTTGGTGGGGGGGGTCGCAAAAACACAAAAGTGACGGCAAACAGACGCGACCGGATGACGCACCCTGGCCGATCGTAGCCAAGGGGACGCGCGGAAAAAGAAAAATTTGAGGTGAACATGGCGGCGAAGGGAACCTGGGCGGGGCAACACTAGTCCCCCCTTAAAATAAAACTCGTCACCAGAAAAGGGGACCACAAAAATTAAAAAGAAAAAAGGGAAAAGTTTTGCTGGAAGGTGACGATGACTGTTGGAGCGGAGGTAACAGGGCCGCATTTTTCAACCCGTAAAAGGGTTTGGCAAACAAGTCTTTGCAAGGTTGTTAAATGCCGGATAACTTGTAGAACCCAAGGCTTGCGTCAAATAGGCAGCGGAAACCTACGCAAGGAAAACTTCTCTTGGTTCGAGGACAACAGGAAAAAAACCCCACAAAGCGGGCAAGGAATCCAACCCCAGGGAATGATGATTAAACAGAACCACGTGGCAGAAAACGCTGGGGGAAGTCATTGAACTAACTTCAAGGGGCATATTTACATAAAAAAAACCGTGTAGCCTACACACCGATGTTTGCTTGGGTTGAAAAAAGCCTAACGCGTCATCACCGGACGCACGAGGTCAAATGGACAATTTACTAAGGAGACTTTCATCAGAACGATTAAGGGCACCACAGTCAAAAAGGAAATAAACAGGAATTTGCCCACCAGTACTGGGTGCAGGGAACCGGCAGCAACGAAGCCAAGAAAGTGTTAAGCGCGTGGAAAGGTGCCCTCGAATCTTTCAATATGTTGGACACCTTAAAAAGGGACCCAATAAGAGTGAAGAGTTTTCCTCAGTAATGGTGGGGGGGGTAGCAAGAAAGGAGGGGTCAAGTCTCGAGATTTAAAACAAGGGTTTGCCCATTAACCTCTTGAAGGACAGAATAGGATTAAGTAAGGTTTATTTCTCAGAAAAATTTCTCGCATAGGGTCGGTTCCTGGATTGTCGTGTCTACAACTTTCTGCGTTTCGCAGTCCCGAGGGCTTGTTAAGCTTGATCCCTCTTAGTGTTGAATTAACCACTAGGAAAAAAAGGAAAATCGGCAGGTGCCCAGGGGAGCTCAAGCCCTTAAAGTGCAGATGGGAGAGCTTGCGGCACACCTGATCTCTTGGCGTTATAGTGGGCCTTTTCGACATGCAAAGAAGGGAATAGCTGATCGTTTGGGAACGCTAGGCTTCCCCGATTGGGTCAAGAAATCTGGCGGGGGGGGGGGTCAAAAGACAAAGAAGAGGAGCCCTATTGGACTCCCAAGCAATCGATCCACGGATCATGCGCCTCTACCGAGAACTTGCACCCCAAGGTAATCGGCCATCGTCTTTGTGACATTGGTTTTTTGGCTTTGAATTCCGGAAACGGATACGTGAATCCATGGGAAAAATCCAGTGTGTTATAATCTAAATCTAAGGACCAAGCACTCGAGGGGGTCGAGGTGAGGGGGTGGTTGCGGATAAAAAGATTCATTGAATTCATCCCAGGGGGGGTTCCTGTCTTCCTGAAACAGAAAAGCCCCCTCAGTTTCCCCCCTTAAGCAAATGAACCTCAGCAGCCCGGGAGGGCGAGGAGAAACAGGAAGGAAAGACAGTGGTGTTGAACTGCCACATCGGGAGAAAGATCACAAGAGACAGTGGTAGCCAAGTGAGGCGTGGGTGGTCCGTGGTTCACCCAGTGGAAAGAAAAAGGTGGGGCGCGCAAACGTGGGATGAAAGACGAGCCTGTCCTGCCAGGATGGGTTTGGAAAAGAAGAAAATCGCTAAAAAAGGCGCCCTCACCGGAAGTGCGAACAGGTGCGAAGGCTCTCTGGCATTAAAGGGAACAGGGGCTTGAAGGGACAGGACACCAGAAGCACAAAGTAGGAGAAAATCAGCGTTCGCAGGGACCAGGTCAGATTGCCTGTCGGAGAATACATTTCACCATTGGGGGGGAAAGCTCAGAATCCACACGAGGAAGTACTAATGAAAAGGCCCATGTTGGGCAAAAAAGAGGAAAAACAAAAAGCTGGATCGTACAGAAACGGGTGGTCTTCCCTGATTGTGAGGGAAAAATGAGCAAGCAAGTTTCACTGCTCAGACAAGGCACAAAATTGGGCGGCATCACCAAAACGAAAACCTCTCCCGAGCGGGAGAGAAAAGGCCTCCTCTCGCCCTGCAAAAAACCACGCCTCGCCGATGCAACTCGAGAGCGCCCTGAAAACTGCAACAACGCTGAGGGGTGAAACGATACCAGCAAAGGGTTGTCGTCGGGGGTAAAGGAATTTTTTGAAGAGCGGTAACCCAAAATTCTGGAAAAGCCTGTGGAGGCTCATTCCCAAGAGCTTAAAATTCTCTCAGAGGACCTCCCTCCGGCGAAGGGACTCACAAGGGGAAGGAATATCCTGTGTGTGGGCCGGTGTATTGCCTCCACCGGGGGATATGGAAGAAGCGAAAGAGGTTCAAAAAAAAAGCCTCCTGGTCGAAGCACAGCTAGACGCCGCAGAGCAGGGCACTAATACCCGGGGTAATCACCACTCCGGCATACTTGATCGCGTGACTCTTCAAACCCACGATGCGGAGAAAAGCTGGGAAAAAGGTAAAAAAAAAAGGTAAGAGAAAGCCCTCGCAGGTGAATGCCAAAAAATCCATTTGTAGCGCAGCAGAGGCGTCGATAGCGCGTCGAAAAAAATTTGGGGAAAAAATGCCATTACAGCCAAAGTTCGATCCAATCTAGGACTATCTCTCCAACACGAAAAAAAACGGAGGAGGAGGGGGCATACTTCTCCGAGGATCCGTTAGTTCTCCACATTGCACCTGTGTCGAGCGCGCTTAAAGGCGCCTGGTAAAAAAGTGTGTCAATGGGGGGCAACAAGCGGATGCTGCTGCGGCCACCGAATTCAGAGGTGCAGATGAAAGCTGGGTCAGGAACGGGTGGGTTGGTCAATTAGAACGGGCAACTCAGCGCGGATGGGAGGAACCAATTGCAAAATGCTGTCGGGAACTCTCTCACAAGACCGAAAAGCGCGGCTGTCGGGGCTTACCAACACCCGGGGGACGCCTGGTGAGGCAAGTGAGGTGGAGGAAATCCCCAACCAGACTACGGACCGGAGTTCCCGAAGGGGGGTGGAGCATTTAGGACGCGAATTGGGATTAACGGAATGCCTCCAAGCTAAAAGTGCGCAACCGGGAGCGCCGCGAACTGTTTCATATGACCCAAAAGACAACCAGGAAATCGCGTTCCGGTTTCCCGGTGGGGTTGCAGGGAACGCTTTCCGCGAAAGAATCAGACAGAAAGGGGAAAACAGAACGAGCCGGTGGGACTGAACCCGTCCAAGGGAATGTTCAGGAGGTCGATCGAAACCTTCGGAGGAAAACAGAGGGGGGGAATACATTTTGGGGAGAAACCCTCAATTTAAGGTGGACTTCGGAGAGGGGGTTGGGAATTGCTGAATAGAACATACAAAAGCCCCCTTGCTCGAAAAAGACAAAAAAATGGGCGTTGGGGTTTGGCTTTCCTGAAAGGCATCTCCTAACCGAAATTTGACGGGCTAGAGGGCGTACAGGCTAAGAACTCCCTTCACTCCCGGGCACACTGCTCACGCGTGGAGATAAAGCAAATTGTCAATTTCTTGTACCATCATCACAGGCAAGAAGGACAAGAGCCGCCCGAGGGGAACTCTCGTTTGGGGGGATATCGATACCCTCTTTGCTGGGACTGGCACGGAGCACCTTTGCAAAGACGTATGCTAAAGGAAACTTACTAGAAAATCTCAAGAAAAAACTATCCTAAATCAGCTTCTAGGCTAGTGGGACTGCGGGCGTTGGAAAAAACTCGCGCATCTGCCCCACGAGACCCCTACCGAAAAGCTGAAATGGTTCTATGGACCCATAGTCCGAGGGGGTCCCTTTTTTGTTTTTTGCGGATCAGGCCCAAGTACATGCAGGTGTAAAAGTTTCAGTGGGGATAAAAAGCAAGGGCCCTCTGAATTGTGGCAAAAGCCAAGAGCCGCGCCAAGGAGGCCCCCGGCAAAGCCTTTCGTAACCATGCCTCGGGAAAAGAATGCCCCCCGCACCTGAGAGGTAAGTCCCTATTTTTCCCGGCACTTACGGAGGTCTTGTCTCCTTGGTCACAGAGAGGAGTCCATAGTGTGGGGTCCGAGGAGTGGGGAACCCAGGCTTGAGGGGCCCCAAGAAAAAAGAATCAAAATCACCACGACCAAGCAGGCATCATAAAATGTCGAAAACCATACCGCCCTCGATCCCCATGTCTTTTCCAAAGAGTCGGAAAATCTTCAAGGTTAAGGCCGAGCACTTTCGGGGGAACTAAAGGACTGGCTCCCTCTTTTTGGGAAAATGCCCTTTCCGGCCGAGAAGCACTTGCGTAAGGCCTCAACCTCAGGCGAGCCACGAGACAAGGGGCAAATCCTCCGTGTGAAAAAAGAAATTAGGACCTCAAGAAAAGGTAGGGAGATTGCAATGAACTTACCGGAACCAATCTTCAAACGGCATGGTTTACACTACCCAAGAGAGTTCTGCTTTACTTTCTTTCACGGTCAGGAAATACCCCACATTTGAGGCTCAATCTCCATCGAGTATCCACGGCTTCAAAAAAGAAAGGGACCAAAGGGGACTCTTGGGGAAAAGCTAGGTAACCTTCACCCAACATTAGGGGGTCCCCTAATTTATACTAAAATCCTGGTTTACGACCACTTTTCTGGCGGTTTGTCTTGAAGTATTCATTTTGTGATTTGTTTTCACGTTCCTTTCTATTTTAGCCTTAAAGGGGTCCGGGAGACCTTGTTAAGTTTCGTCATCCTCCCCTCCTCGCTAAAAGCAAGTTTTTTCTGTAAATTTCTGGTTTTCGGTTAGGAGAGTTTGTTAGTCCTTCTCTTCTTGGCCTCATTTCTAAAAGCAATCCAATCAGGGCACAGTTTGGCTCAGGAAAACGCTGGTTTTCCTTGGTGAGTCAGTCCTTGGCCCGGCTTCGGGTTTCTTCATGTTTCACGAGTTTGTTGTTTTTTGGGGTTGCTCTGAGCCCACGGTGACAAGAAGCGCCATGACGCAACGCGGTCTCTTCTCCAACGGTTGAACGCGGAATACCCCATGTGGAAAACGCGCGGCACAAAGAAAAAACCACTGCAGGACGCCACTGCGACGCATCAAGGAAAAACATTCACGAACAAGGCCGAGAAAACGTGGGGGTCTCTCAAAACCGGAGGGAAGATGAAAAAAAGGAGGGTCCAACCAGTTGCTGAGCCTGGACAGAGTTAAAATTTTTGGAATGGATGCGCGAGGGGGGAGATGGGGGCTTCAACCAGTGTAATGTGGGTGCCAAGAAGACCCCCTTCACCTGGGGTACGACGAAAAAGAGGGGGTCGAAAGTGCGGGTGACATGAGGGGTCACTCCCACTGCTGGGTGACAGAGACCCCCAACCCAAAAGCCGGGAAAAAAACCGCCGGGACGCCTGGACAAAATTCCCGAACCAGAACCCGAGCGAAGACTGGGAGGGACTTCATTTTGGAAAAGGGCTTTATTCACCAGCGAACTCCCTAAAGGCCCCTCCGAAACAAAAAAAACCACGAAGTCCCCGAATTTTTCTTGTGACGGCATACCCGTGCTCCCTTCCATCCCATATGTGGTGCA
>Ga0179593_1409120_pt1 | contig 26581 bp, 28 predicted proteins | sample CZODoug2_1_08_16_FD_185931 | JGI IMG/M metagenome (GOLD analysis project Ga0179593, IMG submission 185931) | Vadose zone soil fungal communities from Angelo Coast Range Reserve, California, USA - CZODoug2_1_08_16fungal (PacBio error correction) | ecosystem: Environmental > Terrestrial > Soil >...
AAAAGAGACGAGCGGTGACAAGAAGCATTCATCGCGCACGATGACGGGCAGCCTTGTTAGCATCATTTCGTTGGGGGGGGACTATACTCTTTAGAGAGAGATCTTTCAGGGGGACCACGGCTTGGAAAGCTAATCCGGTTGGGTGGGAACAGGGCGTCGAGAAGCGCAATTCGCGATGCTAGACAGGTAGGGGGGGAAAAAACAAACCCGTGAGTGCCGATTACAAAAGAGGTTGGTTAAGACACGACCGATTCTGGGTTGCTCGCAATCGGCAATTCAGAAGGGGGAGGGGGACAATGTTGCTCCAAAAAACTCAGGCCGCCGGGGGGAAAAGGAAAAGGAAGGAAAGGGGGGAGGGACTTGACTGTGAGCTCCTCCTAGGAAAAATGATGAGTAAAGAGAAGAAAGGAGCTAGAGCTCTATACATAAATCTGTGGGAAGGAGTTAGAAGTGTCAAGAAAAAAGCAAGCGGCCAATAAAAGGTCAGGGATGAAGAGAGGAGAGAGTATGGGGTGAACCTTTAAGAAAGAAAAAAAAGGGAAGATTCAAACGCCAGCGGAAATTTTGAGAAAAGAGAAAAAGTGAACCAATTACCGACGAAAGCGAGGGAAATGGCAGAGGAAGAGAAGACTTTACCAGAGAGGCCAGCCTAATAAAATATGCAGAAAAGGGGGAGTGGCACCCAAGCTGTGACGGTGGAGACATCAGAAGGGAGGGTACTAAGGGAATAAGAGAGGACGGAAAAGCTCTCGTCGAAGGAGAGGGTTATTCTAAACCTTAGGCCAATCAAGATTTGTTCCAAAGAGAGCGACGCAGGGAAGTAGCGGGAAAAGGCTTGGGAAGATCTACACGGGAGCGGGGGGGGGGAGAGGAAAGATACGGTTCTTGGCCGGATGGGGTTTAAAAAAAAATTAAAGAAAAAAAAAGCAAAGCAGGGGCAGAAGTTGTTGCGCTGAGGCGAGGGAGGAAGGAAGACCCCGTCTAACGTATGCTAAAACCACTAACCAAGCGGAGGAACCTTGAGGGGGCCGGGAGAATGACCTTAGCGAAAGCAAGAGAAAACCCCGAGACATGAGGCGTTGCATAGGATTCTGGTTGGGAAAGAAAAGACTTAAGTCGCAATGGGAAGAAACACAGAGAGGGGGAAAGCGCCCAGCATAAGCCCCGCAAGGATCACGATGGGCAAGAACGATAAGGTGGACCACACGGAGGGGAAAGGAGAAAGATAAAAGTACCTACGAAACAAAGGTCATATCAAAGAAAAGAAAAATCGAAGGCGCACTTCCTAGTGACACAGGAAGGAACAAATGAACAACCCGCCAACAAGAACCGAGAGAGAAAAGGGAAAACAAACACCCGACTCTGGGACTTGTCAAAAAAGAAAAGGGCGGGATATGATCACCGAAGAAGGAGAAGGGGTAGGATAGTCTAGGGAAAGAAACTTCAAGAGGGGGCGTAATGCGAAAAAGAGAGAGTGGACATAGGTTTGCCTAAAAAAGTACCCCCAAAAGAAATTTCTCCGAAAAGAAGGGTATAACGTAAGCATAACCTCAAAAAAGGAGAAAGAGGGAATAAGGGGAAACGAGAGAATCCCCGTAGATCACAAGAAGGGGCGTGGCCGCTACCCAGTATAGAAGGAGGAAAAGATGGTGTGGTAGATGAAAAAGGGTAGTATAAAGAAAGTGCTCTATTAAGGTGAAGAAAAAAAAGGGGCACACAGATTCTAAATCTGAGAAGAACAATGCTGGCCAAAATTCTAGGGGATGGAAAGTCGGGGACAAGGCGAAAAGTCGCTGAAGACCACGTGCAAAGGAGGTGGGGGAGGAACCATTATCTATTAAAAATGAGATAAGAACGCGCTGGGGAAAAGGGGATAGACTCCAAGAAAATACGGTGGCAGGTCCATTATTCCATCGGAAAAAAAAAACCACGGGGTAGGGAGAAAGTAGTTGCCCACAGGAGGGGTGTTCAGGGGGAGACAAAAACCACAATAAAATAGAGCGGGAGCATAAGCCCCAGGTACCACGTCGCCCAGGTCAACTTCCGCGGCGAGGAAAAGGGGGTGAGAAAAACTCCTTTTAAGTCAAGAAAAGCCTACTCGAGGCTATTCCAAGATAGGGGGGGGGGACAGAATATTTCGCTAACAAGAAGGGGGGGGGGACCAGGGGGGAAAAGTAGAGGCACTAGATCTAAAGAGGGGACCATACGTAGAAGCGATACCACAGTCTGCGGGAAAAAGGGAAGGGACTTTGAAGAAACGATGAATCGGGGGAAGAGGGGGAAGGGATAGGGGGAAAGAGGTCCCTCCTGCTTTCTGTGGAAGCAGAGCTGCGGAGTAACGGTTAAAAAAGGCTCTTCGGTCCCTGGAAAAAAGACTAAAAACTCGAGTTAAAACAATAGCCAACGCTCTCTGTCCGAAGGGAGATAATACGAAGGTTGGAAATTCACCCCAGAGATGGGGGGCTCCCGGGGGAGGGGAGCCGAACTGGCATTGGCCGCAAGAAGAGAAGGGGCAGTTGTGGGGAGAAGAGAAGAGGGATCGGTTTGATCGGAATGGGGCAATGGGGGATCAAAAGGGGGAAAAGAGAAAGAGGAAGGCGAATCTGTTCGAGTTCATCGAAAGAGGAAAAAAAAAAAAGAGAAAAGAAAAAAAAGAAAATAAAAAAAAAAAAAAAAAAAAAAAAGTTCTTGGACTCTTCTGTCGGCGGCCCGCTTGAAGGGTGAGTAGACTTGGGAAGGGACGGTGTGAAGTGGCTGGAAGGGCCATCGGAGACCTGTCGGGGCTCTATATCTGTGAACTGAAAGACATCTTCTTCCAATTAGTCAAAGAAGAGAAAGCCGGGGCAATACGACTTGTCAAGAAGAATTGTACCTCAGCCAGGTGGTGACTAGTGGGGGGGTGAGAGACCGGGGAGGACAAAAGATAAAGGGACCTGAGCGCAAAGAAGGGGTTTTAGGGATAGGGGGGGAGGATCGCTCAGTTGCTTAAAATGAGATAAGAGAAATCATAAAATAGCACAAACTGCTGAAGAATATTTGTTCACAAAGGACGCGGGCAGTGACCTGCAGTAAAAAACCTACATTGTAAAAATGAGGGGGTCTAAGAAAAAGCTCAATCAAGAGGAGTGCCAGAGAGAAGATAGAGCTAGAAAACAGATGGAACCATTGTTTGAAAACCGAAAAAGAGATCTAGTTCCCTGAGAAAGTCCCTCCGGGAGAAGACGAAAGTGACGGCTAAGAGAACTTTTATAGGGGACACGAGCGGTTACAGGAAAAAGAGGTGACCGTTGATGAGATGAGAAAAAGGGGGGAGAGTGAGCGGGGTTGGAAGGGGGTCCATCAGGAGGGAGTGAATCAAAAAGGGAGAGGGGGTGAGAGAAACATCAGAATGAGAGAAAAGGATGAGTACGGAATTTTTTGCACGGTAGCGGAGGCGCACGGAGTCAATAAGGGCGAAGCAAAGAGTATATCGCGTCAAGCACACCAGTGATAGAACTGAAGGAAGAGTTTCAACAAAGGGCTCAGATCACAGAAGTAGCTAAGATGAGGAGGACAGAGAGAGTGGGAGGAGGGAAAGACCTCTCTTAAATCGAGGGGTTTGGGTAAGAGAAAGAGCAAGGAGTTAAGGCAATTCACTCCCACGTGGAAAAGGAATGGTCCGAGGGGAGCAGAAAAATCTAACTGAAAGCGGTTAGAGCGAGAAAAAGAGCGGGCTGGAGCGAAGAAACAAGATATAGGGGGGAAGCAGAGTGGGGGGGGGGGAAGAGACTCAGTAGCCCTTAGAGGAGAAGAACCCAAAAAAGGAAAGGAGGGGAGAAGATGTCCATAAAAGGGACAAACTCTCAAAGTAGGGGGAGAGACTCCAAGGGGAACTGGAAAAACACCTGCCAAAGAACGTGCCCGCGCCGCGAGGCCGCATTGGGAACTCGAGACGATCTCTCAAACAACTAGAGGAGAAAAAGTCAGTCTGGTAAGAAAAAGATAAAGGCGGTCGAAAAACGAAGGTTCAAAGGGGTTAAGAGGGTGAGGAGCGGGTAAAAAAGACCTGCGGGACGCCAAGAAGGGGGGAAAGGGCGTCGGAGTACGGCGTGGGCTCGTCCGTAGCGAATCTCAAGGGATTCTAAGGGGAGGGAAAAAAAAAAAGTGCTGGAAAAAGAGAAAAAAGAGACGTATGGGCGGGCGCAAAGATTTGACCATGCCAGACGAGGGGAGAGACACGATCTAGAGCGAGGACACCTCATGAACTAAAGGGCGCACACAAAAAAAGGGGAAAAAAGACCGTTCACGTGGGGAAGGACAGGATTAAAGTGAGAAAAGGCCACCGCTATAAGTAATCACCCCAAAAATAGCTGAAAAAATACGAAAGGGGGGGATATTATCTGCATCATGGTGATTCGTGAGGAAGGGAGTCGGGCAAGTAGGAGTGAAGATTGTCATAAAGGAGCTGAGGTGCGGGGCTGCGTGACGACATGGCAAGCCAGATTCTCAAGGGAGAAAGTAAGGAAGCCAAAAAAGACCGGGAGGAAAAAGTAACGTAACTCGCGGAAAAAGATGAGGAACTGCCGGTCTCGTAGCGAAAACAAAACCGGGGTAACGCGCAATCTGCAAGAATATTTCGGGAACAAAGGACAACGCGGACAAAAACTTCTGCCCACAAGGGAGGGGAAGATCAGAAAGGATGAGATGTACGATGGCCGAAGAAAAAAAAAACCGAAAGAGTGAGACTCTTCATGGATAGTTGAGGGACATTCAGCACAGGAGAGAATTTGTAGGGGGGGGGAAAAAAGAAAAATATGGGGCCGGCCGTGGGTCGACGAGCGCTCTCGTGGGCAATCACGCAGGGAAACTGGGAGAGGGGGATACACCAAGGAAGGCATTGTAAATTCTGTTACGGGGAGGGGGGGGGGGGACCATTAGATGGAAAAGCGTCAGGCTTGGACAAAAAAGATCTTCACATGTTGGGGTGCGGGGATTAGGGGGGGGAATTAAGTCCGCCCAAGAAAGAAGGAAATCGAAAAGGGGAAAGAAAAAAAAATGCGGAAAGGGCCCTTTGAGCGTGCCATCTCTCTATCACAAACACTGTAACTAAAAGAGAACAAAAAAGGATTGAATAGGGGCCGCAATCGTAGAGTCTTAGGTGCGCTTCTAGGAAGAGGATTGGCCATGAGGTGCCATCAATAAGTGAAGTACGGACCCATTCCGAGCCATAATATCACAAGATGGCCCGACAACTCGAAGGAAAAAAAAATCGCAAGAAAAAAGGGAATAGCCGGAAGGAAGGAAAATCCTAGAGGAAGCACAAGTATAGGAAGATCGCAGGATACCCGTTACTGGAAGTAAGTTTACCATTATCAGAACCAAAGCCCGAACCAAAAAAGGGGAGGATTCTGAAAACACTGGCCACCGGTTCCAGCCAAATAGAAAACGATTCAAACTGGCGCCACAAAACGAATATAGAGGGTAGGATCTTGAGCGATCACTTCCGTATGGGGAAGAGAATTCGTCAATAAGCGTTGCGAGACCGTAGAAAAGAGCAGGTCGGAAACCAGGACGAGTAGAGTGGAAGCCGGAAGGAATCCGGATGCATCAAAGCACTGAAAAGATAAAGTTCTACTATTCGAGGAAACAGGAGGTCAAAAAGAAACCGAATCGAGCAGCCAGAAAAAGGGCCTCGGAGAAAAAAGGACACGGCGTGAGTGGGGTAACTTTCGGGAAGCTGTAAGAATAAGTAATTCTCAAAGAAAGGACCCCTGGGGGAAAAAAAACGGGAGCGCGAAGGGAGGAGATTACACCAGAAGGAGGGTGGAACGAAGGAAAGATGGGTCGTTAGGAGAATGCCACGCGCCCGTAATTGAGCACTTTCCCGGCGAAAGGGTGATCGGAGAAAAGGAACTGGGCTTCTCCAAAGATATTTTTCCTTTTAGCAGTCCTAAAAACCCCTTGGGAAATCACAATTAAGAGCTACACAAAACACGGGGGGGGGGGGATAATAATGGAATAATGAACTCCCAGTCTGGGTTCCGGGGGCTCAAAAATCACAAAAACGTACCGATCGAGTTGGGGGGGGAGAGAAACGTTCCTACACGCCGAGGTCACAATTGGAAGAGGAGCCAGGAAAGTCGCGCAGAGGGGGGCAATTTGGACCTTCTCAAAAAAAAAAACAACCCCAATACGTCGAGGAAAAAGCGGTCCTTAGGGAGGGAAAAGAAGCGCTGAAGGAAGTGGGGGCAAAGAGGTTTAAAACTTCATGCGGGAGAGGAGAGGATACACTGGTCGAAACCATAGTCAAGAACTAAAGCTCCCGCGCCGCTTGCCTGGTTTAGAGAAATGATCTGGGGGAGGGAAGATCAGGGCTGAAAAGGAAAAGGGCTTCTCCGGGGGGAGGAATGGGGGATGAGAAGGGAGGGAGGAAGGTTCAACCTGGCGTCTGGGACGAATCGTTAGACCTCCTTAAAAGACCTCCGGAAGACGCTACTTAACTCATGAGGAAACCAGAATTTACACAAACTCCCAGAAAGGACGTCAGTGAAAGGGGGGAGACTTGGCGTGAGAGAAGGCCGCAAGAGGCTGGGGTGGCTCCTCCAGCCAGATACGTTATTCGAGGGGGAAGGGTTTAACAAAATAAAGGTCCCACGCGGCGCGAACAGAAAAAAAGAAAGTGGGGCTTTGAGAGGGAGATAGAGGTGGGATTTAGTGGAGGAGATGTGAATTGGTAACCTGAGACTGCCAGTTTGGGAACACTTCTCGACAAGGATCCTTCTGGAAGATCTTATGGGAGAGGAAAAAAAGGGGAATCGGGGGGGGCAACGGCCAAAGGCTGAAAGGAATCGGACAGAGAGGAGAAATAGAAGGGGAGGGTAACCTTAGACCTCCTCGGTAGGAAAAGGGGGAAATTGCCCGCAAATCCAATCTCAAAGGGATGAAGATATTGGGTTTGGAGGAGAGCGTAGGCGACAGGGGAAGGGGAGCTCAGCCCATCAGACCAGACCCAAACGAAAGTACTATATTAGTCCGCGAGGCATTTTGAGGAAACCCACAATAAATAAAAAGCATGGAAAAAGGCCCGGTCAGGGTTGAGGGAAGAGACTAGCACCTCCCGAGAAGGATGCATGAGCATCGCACGCGCTCGAAATCGTTAAGAGGGGGGGGGAAAAAAAAAATGACCAAGTTAGGAAAAGGGCGTGTGAAGGAAAGAAAAAATGGGAAGCCGAGCAGAAGAAAGCGCGAAAAAATTAGGGGCTTCTTCGGTTCCGAGAGTGACGGAAGATTACAACAAGGTGCTGGAAGTCTTGGTCATCAGGCAGACTCCAAGTAAAATGTGTACGGCAATAAGAGGTATTGGGGGGACAGCCAAAGGAGGACTGTTCTCGAAGGTAATTAAAGAATGACTAAAAAGAGAAGAAGGCGTCGGTAAGTTGGTTCAAGGGAAAGAGGGCGGGCGGGATAAGCGGGGGAAAAGGCCACACTCAACTTCCCTGCACCCGACAAGAAGGAAGGTAGAACTCGAAGGGAGTGTCACAGCGAATTGAGGAAGGGGCCAACTAGGAAAGGAACATATACATCGTAGGGGAAGAAAGGAACAATCTCTCATTTTGTTTGGTCCTCCAGACTTTAGTTGAGAAAGGGGCACCCGCAACAACCAAAGGGAAGTCCTGTTCAAGGTGAAAAGCGGGGGGTCTTCATAAAGAAGAGGGAAAGAAATTTCGAGAAAAAGGTGATAGAGGGCAAGAAAAGAAAGAGGGCAGCCGACGAAGGAATTACTTGAAAAAACGGTCTCTTCGAAAACTTGGGGGGGGGGCATCTACAAGGGAGACATATCGCCAAGAGAACCGGACGTCGAGAAAAAAAAAGGAGACGGAGAAGCCATGGTAAAAACGGCCTCCTGCTCCCGCAGAGTAAAGACCTCAAAAAAAGAAAGTACTGCCTTCGAAACTGATAAGAGGGGGAACAGGGGAACCTCAACAGAGAGAGAAAAAAACAACACCTGAGATGGAAAAGGTAGATAGGTTCAAAGAAGGAGGACGCAAAGCACGGGGCAGCCGGAAGGCATCGTGACGTCAATCCTCTACTTAGGTGGACACGTCTCTGAGGGACCAGGGAGACCAATTCTACGCCGTGTGAGAGAATCAGCGAGAGGAAGGGAGAGGATGCAGCCGAACAGGGGTCTATGACCAAAAAAAAGATACCAGTATCGAAAACTATCCTATATGGCGTACGTAAGAACGAGGGGAGGGGGGAGACAGGGACTCAATAAAAAGGCAGGGTCTACAAAAGGGTGGAGGTTGGGAGGGGGAGGAAGAAGCTAACCGCCAAATGCCAGGCCTAATCACTGCGGATGAAAATGCGGAACAACCGCCGCTGATTAACGGAGGAAACCAAACCCTAAAAGGAAGAGACGCGTTCCGAAAAAAAGCAAAAGTAGGCAGGAGCTCATGTGGAAGTCGGCGAGGTTGCGGGCGCCAGGACCACCAAGGTTTCATGAGAGATCGAAAAAGAGGAGTCTTGGGAAGGAAGCTACGGAGGGAAGGAGGACGTCCAGCTTCGCCGAGGACGGAACACGCAGGCTAAACGGGGGTAAAAAACACCAAGTTGTGGTTTGAAGAAATGAATAGGAGGGTAAACTTAGAAGCCTTTATCGTTGGTCGAGAAACACGAATCAGCCTTGGGGCTCTGGAAAAAACCAGCCTAGGGGGAGTCCAACCTGAAAATAGTAGAACAAATGACTTGACAAGGGATTTTCTGTGGGAAAGAAAAGAATGCTGAGAAACGGTGAAAGCGTCTGATCGTGCCCGAGAGGGATAGTTTAAATTGGCGGCATTTCTTTCTTTGAAAAAAGAGAAAAGTTTGGAGGGGGGGCCAAGGCAAACAATCTATGCCCGAGGGGATAGAGGGGGGGGGGGGATACAGAATTGCGTGAGGGGCGCCACAAAAAGGGGAGTCTTAGCATAAAAATCATCTTTTCAATGCTGTGAAGGGCTGGGGGGGGGATGTCACCCAGGCTCGTAGAGGAAAAAAGTGGCTAAGGTGGGGGGCATGGAGGGCGTGATTGTGTGATCAGACCCCCAAGTTCCAGGAATAAAGCGCGACGGCAAGGACGAAAACCAAAAGAGAAAGGTAACGCCGGGAACTTTGAGGCTGCGTCAGCTCTAATAAGGAAAAAGAAAAAAGAGAAGAAAAAGAGCCCGATTGAGGGAGAAGTTTAAAACCGCTGGACACGTAGGAAATTGGCGGGATGCGAGACTGGGGGGCCTCAGGGGGGGACCGATGCCCAGAGGCAGAGATCTCCATCCAAGAGAAAAAAAGTATCACTAGGAAAGACACCTATAGTGAAAGAAAAAAGACGGATTGAAAGGCTAAGGTAAAAATGACTAGGCAAATCCGAAGCCGACAATACAGAACAGAGTATCGAAAAAAAGGAAGTAAAAAAACCTTCGCAGCGCGCAGGACTAAGGGTAAATTTAGAAGAAAAAAATTCACCAAAAAGACCACCATAAACAATGACTATGAAGAGAAAAACCTGAAGAGGGAGGGGGCTGCACAACAAGTTAAAAAGCGAAAAGGGGCCGGATCACTAAGGCCTGGTTTCATAGCGGAGGGCCCTTAGGAAGGAAAGAGAAAGGCTTCAATAATAGTAGAGGTGCTGAAAGGTGGTAAAGGGGCGAGTATAAAGGACAGGCGAAGACAGGTTAACGAAAAGTGCCACGCAATATCAATGAAAACAACACGCCGAGGGAAAGGCAAGATTGCGGAAAGAAAGGATGAAAGAAAAGATTACCTCGAGCAAGGCCACGACGAGAAAAAATAAAAAAGTGGCAGAAGAGGATCTTGGGGGAAAGGTATATGCTAAGAAGGGACGGTGAAAACAAAGGGCACCAAATGAAAGATCTAAGGAGTAGCCAGATGCTTGGCCGAGCAGCGGGAAGTGAAATGAGAGAGGGGCAAGCCAGGAGAGGGGGGGAAAAACAGAAGCCGCTCTCATAGGTAAAAATGTGAAGGATAATAGGAGCACGGACTCGCGATCAAATAGAGGTTCTCGTTTAGGTCGCAAAGGGTCAACACAGAGAGGGGGTGCAAGTGAAATGAGGGGGGGGGGACAGATCTAACAAACAGAGGCGAGGAAAGAGATATGGAAACAATTGCCCTTGTCACCGGAGGTGGGGGACAGATACTACACAGCTAAGGGTCTCTGGTGAGGAGAAAGGGGCCAGGTGGACCTTTAGTCACATGGTCGGAAAAACAAAAGGGTGTTCACCTGCGCTTGGCCCTACAAGTCAATCCACAAAAGCGAAGCAGGAAAGAACCTACTGGGTGCGATCTGGTAGAACGCTGAAAGAGGAGAAGGGGGGGGGGGGGGGACCAAAGGGGGAAAATAATCGCCGTAGATATCAGACAGTAACCGTACCAAACCTTCGTCACTACAAAAAAAGGGGGAGGACAGGCCAATGCGGGGTGGGGGGAAAAGTGAGAGGGGGGGGGGATGGACATCGTTTCAAGGTCAATTCGACTGGTGTGCTTGTGATGAAACTTGCGGCTGAAAGGGAAAGGGGGCCTAAAGAGAGGGGGCCTTGGTGGAACGACTCTGACGCAGAACGGACCGCTGGACACAAGGGATATATGTGGCACGCATGTCAGGAAAGACGGGATTGACAAAAAAACATACACCCTCGGGCCGGTCGGAGAGGGGGGGCGGAAGGGGTGGCGTTCGCAAAGGAAGGGGGGAAAGCAGGGAAAGGAGTGGTTCCCTACTCGGGTCTGGGGCGGGAGGGGGATTTTTTCCTGATCCTGGACGGGAGCGCCAGAGAAGACCTGGGGGGTTGAGGGAGGAATCATCTACTGGTGCGAAGGCAAAGCGTAGGAGGAGGAAGACAGGTTCACAGGGTTGTCCAAGTTTGTGGATTTTTGATCGACTGCACGTGAATTTCGAAAATCGCAGGGTCAGAGGGAGGGGGGAAAGGATATTGGCGCGGGGAAAGAAGCACATCCTCGGAAATCGCCCGAGGCATCAGACGTGAAGAGGGGAAAACTTATCCAGAATACTCGGTTGATGTAGGACGAGGTGGTAGTGAGAGGGCTCCGTATCACGCCAAATAAAAAGGGCAGTAGTGCTTGGGACGAGAAGGGGGGGGTTTCACGTAACGCGGCTAGTTCCGGTCATGTGGGGAAGAAAATCCGTCGACCAAATCCAAAAAAAAAAACGCAACAAGGCAGATTGGGGAAAGAAGGACGGGATTCAGGAAAGTTTGCATTTCAAGAGACAAAGCAAGAAAGCATGGGGAAAAAATAGATCACGGGGACCGCTCGGAAGGAGCCAAGCGCCCTTCGAGGGAGCTCAGGTCAGAGGGAGAAAGGCGGTGGGGGTAAAAACGACAACGTGAAGGGCTCAGGGAAAAGAGAAGGAATAAATGGAGACGCCGAACATTCGAAAAGGTTCTTTCAGGAAATGAAACGGTGGCATGAGGTGATGTCGAAAGTGGGGGGAACAGGGAGGGTCATCAGTGGCTGAGCCGGGGAATGGAGAGAAAAAAGAGTCGAACTAGGTCAGAGTCTGGTCTGGTTAAGACGCAATCCCACAAGGCCTAAGGGAGTAAGAAGAGAGTCATTGAATTGGTTCAAAGACGTAAAGAGGGGAGGAGCACAGATACCAGTCGAAGAGGGAGATCAAAAAAAGGGTCAGGAAAAGTCCCAAGTCTCACTCCATCACAGAAGTCAACATTTGAGGTAGGAAAAAAGACGGGCTCCTTCAAACACTTCAAAAGGGGGATGAGATAAGCTCGCAGAGATTTGAAAAGGACGATCTCTCTCTTCAGCGTGGGGTGAAAGGAGAGGGGAGGGTCGTGGGGAAGGAAGGGGCTCCCCCCGGAGGAAGTGAAGGGTCCTGGATATGAAATGGCAGGCCGGAGGAGTTGTCTGAAAGGAATAAACATGTACGATGCCGCGATTGGGGCGAGAAAAATCTCGTCCCAAAAAAAAAATATTAAAGCGTGTTCAGGACTCGGTCAAGGAAGAGTGGGGGGGGGGGGGGGGGCCGATACCCTTTCTCGAAACATAGATAGAAAGGAGATCTCAAGTAAGCCCAAAGATTATAAGATACAGGGGGAAGAAATCATGCCCGTGCGGATCGCTACCGCAAGGTCGGATCGGAAAAAATACAAGGAGAAAGGAATAACAAAGGGGAACCGGCAGCCGTGGAAGACCAGAAAGGCAGAGAGGAACAAGACGAGGAAGTCTCACCAAGAGAGGGAAAAGAAGAGCGCGGAATCTAGACTTCGAAAACAAGCTGCCGGGGAAAATTCGAATCTTTCAGGGGAAGGGAGAAAGAAAGACCCGAAAGAGGGAGAGCCGGGGAGCTGTTGGACACCTGAGAAGAAGAAAGTTTTTGTGCTAGCAGAGCAGTGGGCGAGATAAATAGGAAAAAACCCCCCAAGTGGCTGCCCTAGGACCTAAACGAGAAATGAAGGGTGGGAGAGGAAGCCCTGATGATTTGCTCGCCTAGATCACGCGAAGGGAAAGGAAAGGGTTCTATGGGGATGCAAACAAGCTCAGATCCATTACATCCACGTGGGGAGTACGATGACGGAAGAAGAGCCCGCTATGCCCCGGGGGGGAAAAACCGGAAGCGAGAGAACTATGGCGGAAAGTAAAAGGCGCTTATCAGGCATCAGGTGCTATGTGATAGGGGAGCCATGGGGGGATGACAGAAAGCCAAAAATTGGGGGAAGTGCTATCAGGAGCTAGGGGGGATGGGGGGGGAAAAGAGTCGAGGGGATTCGGCCCAGCTGAAGGTATTAGTTCCCGAAAAAAACCTTGAATACAAGGAAAAGGGGGAGAACTGAATCTTATTGAAAGAGGCGGGGCCTGGGAGAGGGTGGAATCGGAAACAACGCAGCCTGAAAAGAAAAGAAAGAAAAAGAGCTGCGTCGAAAGGGAAAGACCGGGGAAACTCAGGGGAGAGAAGGACTGAACAAGAAGGGAGGGTGAAAAATCATCACCGGATGAAAAACTGTATGTTGAGTAAGCTCAGGGAAGAACCTGAAAAAAAAAATGCTAATGGAATAGGAGATGCATTCTTTTGGCTCTGTGCCACCCTGGAAGCTTTTTGTGGAAAAAAAAAAAAGATGACTCCGAAAAGGAGAGTAGCGAAAATGCGCGCTTGCATAACAGAGGAGCGGAGGCCGGGGAGCTCTCCTGCATTGGTCAATATGTGCAAGTGGAGATGGGTTGTACAAGCACCCTGAAATGACTTCAGGAAGTTAAAAAAATAGATAGGAAGAATGGGGGGGGCCAGGCTGATTAGGGGGGGGGTAGGTGAGAAGAAAAAATTCGAGGCGGACCCGACCAGACTAAAAACACTAAGCCCACTCGGAGGCCGTACGTGGGGGAGGGGAATAATGACGCGAAGTGCCAAACCTCTTCCTACCAGAGAACGAGGTAGTGAGGTCGAAGGTTGGCATCGGAAATGTCAGGGGACGAAGATGTCAATGGAAGCTGGTCCGCCTGGACCTAACCATCACTTTCAGGGAGAGCCAGCCATAAGATAGAAAAAAGAAAGGAAGAAAGGGGGGTCCGCGGAGAGAAGGAAACCAAAGAGAAAAGGAGAAAGAAAAATGGTAAATAGCCCTACATAAAGCAGAGATATATTAAGAGTCAAGCAAAACAGCGCTGAAGAAGTGTCTATTGCAGGATAGAAAAAAGAAACATCCCAAAGAAAAAGCGGGAGAGGCTATGATCACCCAAGCATCTTTCTTGATTAAACATAAAACCAACGGGCAAAAAACTTCTCACAGTGAAAATAAAGAGAAAAAGGCTAAGGGGGGCTGGGGGCTTCAAGACGGGGATGAGAAGATGCAGTAAAAAGAATTCGTCTTTGGAAGCGATTCCGATGCGGGAAAACCAGACTAAAGCAGTTTCCACCGGGAACCGTGAAGGAGGCCCGTGAAAAATAAGCAGCCCTATAAGGACGGCATAGGGTACGAGGGCGACCCTCTATCCCCCACCAAAGAGGTCAGAGAGCAAGGTCCCTTCGAGGGTAGATCGGACCAAGGGAGTCTCGAAGGAAAGATGTGGACTTCCGGGACATCGGAATAAAATCGGGAAGAAAAGGTTACAAACACAGGGGAAAAAAAAAAGAGCGTGGAGCAATATGCACCAAAATTCGGGGGACCTGAGAGGGGGAAGGGTTGCTTTGACTAGGGGTCCACAGGACGGGAAGGAGGAGGAACCCCCATTGTTAACGGAGAATCATAAAAGCAAAAAGGTAAGAAACTCGGATAAGGGGGGGGTAAAAAGTCAGGCTCCAAAAGAGAGTTTCTAGCCAGGGATTCTATAAAACAAAAAAGAAACACTTTGGAGAAGGTCCATGAGGCAACAACAAACCAAATATTATGAGAGATCAATTTCCCCACCAAAAAAGGTCCGCAGAAAAAGGCGGGTTGTTAGTCTACTACAACTTCGAAATATATATGGGCGCGAAAGCCGTGGACGTTCAACGAGTTCCTTTTCGAGGGAGAAGGAAGGGGGGGTTCATCAGGGACGGGAGGTTTCCCTTCGAATCAATCCCTCGGACTCACTCGCAAAGCTGAGGGCTGCAGACAAAGAAAGCATTGTTTTAACAAGGTCAACAACAGGCATAGCGATGTAGAAGTAGAGACAGAGGGGAAAAGCACAGATCTGAGGAAGCGAGAGGCCTCGGAAAACCGGGGGAGCGTCCAGTGGATGGATGAAGCGTGGTCTAAAAGTCGGTCTATGAAAGAGTAGTAGCTGGAAGAGGGAGTGCTTCTGTGTGATGGAAAAAGGAGGACCGTCAACGGGTAAGATGATAGGTTGCGACGCTACTGAAGGATAAGGAGGTGACAATAGACAACCGGCCTAGGGAATTGGATCGCCACAAAGGAAGTGGAAACGACGGAACCCACGCCGCTTAGGTGATCATGGGAGGCCGTTGGGAGGAAAGAATGGGCAATCGAGAGGTTTGTGGTGGAAAAAGCAACTCGCCTCGCTCGGTTTCAGGGAGGATGGGGGGAAGTGGGGAAAGACTGGCCATCGAAAGTTAAAACGTGTTGCGGGAAGAACGTGAGAGATTTGATGATTGGCGGCGGACAAGTCAGAAGAACGGGCCTACGTTGGGTGGACTTTATACGAAGGCGGGAAAAAAGAAAGGGGAAAGTTCAAAAATCTGAAGCTGTCGAACGGAACGAACTCTGAGTTTGCGGACAAGGAAAAACCTCGGAAGGAGACAGGGGAAAGATAAGAAAAGTTAAACTCGCAAAAAGCTATCCCTCAAACGAAAGAGGTGTAGAATTGGAGGTGATCGGGAAGGGTCTCAGTAGGCACGCCAAGATCAAAGTGAAGAGAGAAGCGCGTTTTTAGGATCGGTAGGAGGGGACGACTGACGGAGAGACCTCCTGAACAACTAAGAGCCAACCACCCTCATACTATTGGTCAAGAAAGAGAACCGTAAGCTGAATTGTTGAACGGGTCATAACAACCAAACTCCATCAGGGGGAAATGCCGTCGGTCGAGCTAAAAGCCCAGCGAAGGATGAAAAGGAGGGAGACCACTTCGCGAAGAAAAAAAAAACGACAGAGCTTTTGTTGAAAAAATTCAAGTGTCTGAGAGGGGGCAGAAAAAGAAATGGGAGGGATTCTGAAGCGGAACCTTCCATTAGAAATACTAGCAATAAAAACTGAAAAAAAGATACAGTTCACAAGGAAGGATCACTCTACATCTTGGGGGAGGATAGTGGCTCAAAGCAGATTGGAAGTTTGGAAGCGCCAGGAAGGCAGGGGGGGAAGGGACAGGAGTCGATGCGACGCCAAACGATTACAAAAACAAGCTTCGGAACAAGCTGATAGTTGTGGCAAGGTGAAAGCGCACTGAAGGGAGAAGCTGCGTAAGAGGGAAAGGACTCAGACCCCTCACAGACCATCACTAAGTATTGAATCAAGGGGGCTAGTTCAGCAGCAATTGCGCGACGGTCACCATAGAAAGACATTTGCAAGACCATAGAAAATGCAGGAAATAATAAAAAGAAGGGGGGGGGCGGCTGTAAAACACAGAAGTCTAAGCTTAATGAGGGGGGGGTTTTTTTTACGCGGGGCTTTGAGCAATTCTCCAACCACCAAGTAATGAAGCACGGAGTCCTGGTCGACGAGATGCTAATGGAGAAGGGAACTCTGTAAAAGGGAAGAAAACCTCTGGCTGAAAGGGGGAAAAACCAGAAGAGGGCCTTAAGAGGAAGAAGGGTGTGTTAGAAATGTCGAGCAGCGGCCCTGCGCTTCAAAAGGGGCGAGGAACCATGAGTGGAAATGACTCCAGTGCCAAAACGCAGCGGCTCTACTAGCCCGAAGTAGGGAAATATCACCAAAAAAAAGAAAGATTCCGGGAAAAGCCTCCCGCAGCGTTTCGACGCGAGGGAAGGAGGGGAGAGCAACGGGGAAGATCTATCAAAAAAAAACCACCTTGAGGAAAAGGAGAGATCGAGGCGGGGACAAGAGCTCACTTAAAAGCAAAGCTGCTTGTCAGGCAAGGAAAAAGGGATTTATCAGATAAGAAAAAATTCGGGAGGGAGAGAAAGCGCTGAGACCAACTGAGGTCGACTGCTACGCCTTTGGTTGAGCTCCAGAGGCGCGCATCGAAATGGGGTCGATGCCAAAAAACATTCGTCCAAGAAACAAAAAAAAAAAAAATAAATCTTCTTAGGGAGTACCGGAAAAGCCCAAGGGCTCTCACCTCGATCAAGATATCAGAAGGGAAGTTGGTAAGGGGGGGGGGGGGCATGAGGTACCGCTCAGCCGGAATTAAAGCCTAAAGGGGCGTGTTCGATGGACAACTCAAGAAGAGAATAGGAGCACAAACCCCCCTCGAGTAAAAGGGACAGGGGCTGTCCAAGTAGCCTCAAACGAGATCGGATGTCTAGGCAAAAGTGTTCGGGCTAGTTTAAAAACGACCAATGTCCGGGGGAGGGAAATCCTAAGGGGAAGGGACTAAAATATCTGAGGGGCGGAGAGAGGGAGATATAGGGAAAGGGAAGCGGTCACAGTATTCAGACGACGTGAAGGGGGCAGAAACGACATTACAAAGAAATCGGACTTAAGTGTGAGGGAAGAGGAATGAGGGGAAACGCCGAAAAACGACATCCGGGTAAAGAGAATCGCAAATCTCCATCTTTTTGAGCCACCACCTGAAAATCGGGCGAAATTAGGAAGGACCCAAATTCGGTGAAAGAAACAAGGAGGAAAGTAAGGATTTCCACTAGACGGCACAAGAGAAGATAAGTGTCAGGAGATCGCGATTTAAGTTCGAACCTATAATTGGGTTATGGGGCCCAACTGAAGGAGGGCAAGGAAGGGGCGGAAGGGAGCACGCTTGCATCAGGAAACGAGGACTTAGGAGGGGGAGAAAGGAAAAGTACGGCTGGGCCTGGCAGTGTTTGTGACTTAAAAAGGCAATGGAAGGAGGTCATTACAGGGGAAAATATAGTATTTCAGAGGGGGCTAGTATGGAAGGAAATGTTTGAACTCCCAAGGCCAGCGCCATCCCGAGACGAAGACCCGAAAGACGGAACGGAGGAGAGGGCCTGGTGAAAGTGGGAAAGCTGATCAGGTCCAAAGAAAGCGACATACCCGTACTAACAGGCTTAGGGAGGGAGAAGGGTAATCTTTCAGGCGGGGGGAAGGCGATGTAAGAGAGGGAGCCGCAATCTTTGGAGCGACAATAGATGGAGTTACCAAGAATCTGAGAGGCCACGGAAGAAACGTGTAAAGCGACCGATAAAGGGACAACGTATGAAAAAGGCACGCAGAAAAGAAAAAATAGATCGAAGGAGACAGAAAAAGAGCCAGCAAAAAAGAAAATGGAAAAACTCAATACAGGCACGCGAAGTTAAATATCAAATTCCCAGCCCGGAAAAGACCTGATCTGAGCGAGGAAGACAACCAAAAAAAGGGGGGGAAGTCGGGATTCGTCAAAAAATGTAAAGATAGAACAAGAACTACAGACGAAGTAGAGGTAACGATGCTGGTAAAAAATGAAGAGGATCGAGGCAAAGATAGGCGCGGTGTGGTAAAAAGGAGAAAACCAAAGAGATCATCAAGTCAAAGTCAATTAAAAACCCGAAATCAAGAAAACGAAGAAAATCCAAAAGAGGCGAAAAAAGGGAGACCCTCGAAGGAAAAAAAACGATAGCAAAATGCCCGGCAAGGGCCGAGGGACCCTTAGAAGGCTGGAGAGATGTTTGACTGGTACAAAATATCTGTATATGGCATCTCAAGGGGGGGATTAAGGGGGAAAACCCCAGGGGTAGCCAACATGACAGAGGTCGGATGATGAGTAAGGCTTGGGAGGAATTAGAGATGGAGGGGAATGAGTTCCAAAAACTCTAAAAAATGGGGGGGGGTGCGAAGAAAACCACTTGACACGCGAAGACAAACCATCTACAAAAGGGTCCTTCAAGCGGAATGACATATATTTGAGAACGGGTTGGGGAACCCGGAAAAAACATACGGGGTGAATGGTCAGTGAATAGGCAACAACACAAATTGGGGGAAAATTAAGAAGGAATTTCCCTGAAAAAGTCGGCTTTTGTGGGACTTCTCGACTCGAACCGGCAATAAAGATCGACGGTGGGCTCTAAAGTTAGGGTCGAAGAGAACTGGGCATGGGAAAAATGTGGTTTTCAAGTGGCGACTTGTGAAAGGAACTTCAGAAGAAGAAAATCGGCCAAGCTCAGGGGTGCATATCGTGAAGAACGTAGAAGGGGGGGGGCCAAGGTTTCAAATCATCGGCTTGATAGCGAAAAGACTAAAACTCCCAGAAATCTGAACTCACAACGATACTGGGAGATTCAAAAAGGAAAATTGCTCGATAAAGGGGGGGGGCTGGTCAAGCGAGGGAGAGAAACGGACGCAAGGCAGTGCGGTGATGAAGGCCGGGCTTCTGCGGGGGCGGGGTGTGGGGGGGGGGGGGACATGGGGGTTTTGTCTTTTGTGGGGGTTTCACCACTGTTCCGGCCTTCTTTCACTGGTGGCGAAACGCGCATCGCTGATGGGAACAACAGAGACACGAAAACTTGGCGCATTCAAAAACGTCATTGAACGGCAGACCTGACGAAAGAGACGACTGAGTGGGAATAGGCGGGTTTGCGGGAGCCTCCTGGGGAGTGGTCCAGACGACGGGGTGTTTGAGCATCCTGACGAAGTTGGGGTCCTTTGGGGGGCAGTGGGGGGGTTCAACGGAGAAAAAGAGCAAGAGGAAAAAAGGGGTTCTGGAAAAAGGGAAATCGGAACTTGGGGGGGGGAGATTTAGTCACCAGGCGTCAGTCATTTTCAGGAGCCATTGTGGGAAGGTAAAATAGGGGGGGACGGAATAGGGGGGACTTTCGGGGTTACTAGGAAGAGATGGGCGGAACGAATGAGGGTTCAGAGGCACCCCGCACTCGAAGCCCGATCAGAACGTGAACGATGAAAACAAAAAAAACTCCCTACTCTTTGAGAGGGAGGAGATTGGGAGTGGAGTACCGGGAAGGGAAAGGGAACGACCAGGCTCAATGGGACAGAGAGGAGTTGACGAAAAGTTGTTGAAGGATAGGGGGAGATGCGTGGGACCATCGACAACCTCCGCCATCAAAAACCTAATGTAAGGAAGATGGGTAAATGACGAAAGGAGAGCGGGGTTGCATCACAATCCACCTCCAGGCAAGATGGGGAATTGGGGGCCTGATCCCGCCATCGCGGGCCAAGCATCCTTGGCTACACCATCTTCGCGAGCGGGGTGTCAACCAAAGAGAATTCAGGGAGAATATTGGGAAAAAGGGAAGAAATACCGTAGAAAGCAAGAAGAAGCCGACAGTCAGGGAGAGAAAAATATAAAACAGGTGCTGGAGCAGAAAGCTTATAAAACCGTTTCTGCGAAAAAAAAAAAACAGTTGGGACTAAAGAAGAGGGAGGAGGGGGGCTTAGGCAAAGATAGGGGGTCGCGGCCGAGACCCTTCCCACCTAAGAGTAAAAAAAGTAGGGGGTCTGGTTGGGTTCAAAAAAGGCGGTCGCGAAAGGAAGCGTCAAAGCAACTTAAACTTTTCGAGAAAAGGGCCGCGATAAAGACATAAATAAGGATAAGGAAGGGGGCGTAGGGAAAAAAAGGGCAACGAGGAACAGACTAACAAGGAGGAACATAGAGGGACAGAAGGCGGCGAGGAAAGGTCGACCTCGAGATCATATAGTTGGGTGTAAACTCACAAAAAAGAGTGAGGAAAGTTGAATAAGAAGGAAAAACGGAAGGGCAACGGGCAGGAACCTGAAGGGTCGGGAAGAAAAAAAAAAGGTAAAAATTTCTATGATTAGCGAGGCGAGCAAAAAAAAAAAGTGGCCACGCCATAGAGGTCGCTTCTCGGCAACAGATTTTGGGGGGTGGTTGAAGCTAAAAAATGTCGAAAAGAGAGAAAGGCCTTACGGGGGAAAGGGAGAGCCCACCAAGCTGAAGAAGTCGAAGCCAGGTAATAGAGAGTCCAGGCCCCAGGTACGGGAGAACTCTACCTGGAATGCCATCACAAAAATGCCAACATCGTTCGCGAACGAAGGTCTCAGTTCAAAGAAAGAGAGAATCAAAAGAACAAAACGTGTGGGGAAGGGAAAAAGAAGATAGATCGAGCGGGGGGAAGCGCGCCGGGGTCGGAAAACTGAACAAACGACGGTTCATCCAAATCGGGAGGGGGAGCAGAGGTTCAGCTGCGCGGGGAAGTTCTATCTACGAAAGTTGGTGGGCAACACCTTCAGAAGAGAAGGGGAATATTCATCAGGAAGGGGGGAGTCCACCACCCAGGGGGGGAGGAAATGAAATGACGGAAAAAGATAGATGCAGGTAGAAAACTCAAGGTTGGCTCGAATCAAACGCGTCTGATTTGAGGTATTAGTTCTGAGATAAACCTCTCCATCCAATGGCAGCCCGGAAAGGAAGGGTTCGGGGGTGGGAGGGGGGGGAATGGGTCTCAAATTCAAAAAGCCGATAACCAACATATAAGGCGTGGACCCGCGACCATACTACTGGAAGGGAGGTGTTGGCTCAAGCGGGATCGAGGGTTAGATGAAATGGTAGCAGGGAAAAAGCCAATGTGGCAGTCTGTTATCAGAGGGGGAGGGGTGCTCGGAATAGCTGGGAGGGACCAGCAAGAGGGACCGTAGACGTGCAAAAGCCGCCCTACCTGGGGTTTAAAGGAAGACGAAGGAGGGAAATGAGGGCGGAAGCTTAGGAAGAGGACCCGGAGTCAAACAACGATAGACCTTTGGGGAGGGGTCGCAAATAAAAAAACGACTTGCGCTAACCAAAAAACGGAAAAGTCTTCAAAAAGGGGGAGGGGGGTAAAAACACCTTAGGAAGGAGAGAATTTTCCTTCACCGCGGAAGGAAAAAAGAAGAAATTTTTAAGGGGGGACGGAAGGATTGAGAGCTTGAAGATGAGGGCCCGATAGCAGGAAGTTGGAGGGGCCAAAAAATCTCGGAAAAAAAAACGTTCTAGCAAACGTAGCGAGGGCACTGCTTCCTCCAGGAGAGTAAGAGGGGGATAGTGGAAGAGAAACCGGCATTTGGAAAGGCGAGTGCCGTTCGGGGGGGGGACGTAAATTGCAGCAGGCACCCATAGTACAGACAGGTTGGCTGGGCTTGCGAGGGTAGGAATAAAGACCTGCCAGAGCCGCGCGGGACCGAGACGAAGACACTATAAAAGAAAAAAGAGCTGAAACTTTTATCGGGGTTCATACGTCTCTAAGATCCCTCCTCTCAAGGAAAGTAAAGGGCGAGGTTGCATCGGGGAAAAAAATCTATTTTGACGAGGGGACGAGGGAAGAGTAGGGGGAAGAAAGGGGGGGGGCCGCTGCCCTCACTTTTTCAAACGACCAACAATAGAAGAAAAAAGGAAGGACACTAGGGGCCAGTCTGGCAAGATAAAGTCCAATAAGAATTGTCTCAAGAATATCCCGTTGCCCAGAAAAACAGAATCCTATATGAAAAGGAGCAAAAAATTCTAGAAAGGAAGAGAGAGAAGGGGAACAGGATCAGGAACAAAAAAAAAGCCCAAAAAAACAGAGAGGAGAGAGGGTGAGACACAACCTCACCACCCACAGAGGAAAAATACAGGCAAAAAAAACCTTAGAACTTATCAAAGAAAAGATAGGGTCTATAGTAGAGAAAGTGTCAACTGGAGAAGACGGCAATAAGTAGAAAGGGTCGGGACGAGGGGTTTTGGAGACGAAAGGCTTCGCCCAGCCGAGGCAGGCAAAAGGTGAAAGTCCGACAGCAACAAAAGAAGAAAGAAGGGGAGAAAAAAATGCCTCGGAAAATGGGGAGGACCCGAGAATGACAATCAAAACCAGTATTCGCAAAAAAAGTGGTCCCGAGAAAAAAAAGTATTCGGGTTAAAGGTGGTACTGGACGGGTTCAAAGAAGGAGAGTATCTAGCTGCCGGGAGTTAAGTTTTGACCCTGGAAGCCAGCCAGAGGATAAATCATAACGCGCTGGCCAGGGCGATTGAGATTTAAGGAAAACCAATCTCACCTGAAAAAAAGTAAAAAACAACAACGGGAAACGAATCCGGAAGGAAAGCGTTCGGGACCTTCACATTTAGACCACAGAAAGATATTTCGGACCGCCTTGGAGGAGGGGAGAAATTCAAAAAAGGGGAAGCGGTCCAAGAAAAGCAAGGGAGTCTCGCCAAACAAAGAAAGAGGGGATTATTAAAGAGGGGGGAAAGTGTCATGCATTCGGTGGGGTCAGTGTCTCTACCCACGCCATATAGACAGGGGTCTAGAAATGAAACGGGGTCGCAGAGTAAGGGGCCAATACAATGGCCAAGTGTGTTACAGCGACATGGCTGGGGGACTTCGCCTGAAAAAAACTCAATCCGCTAGGGAAAAAGACATCATGGAAGGAAGGCTGACCTCTCTACATGGTGTTGAACACTGCACAGAATCGAGGATTAGATTGCACGCCATACAGTAATCAAGCTTCTTCCAAGCCAACCAACGGACCCTTTGAAAAACTATGAAAATAGGGGTCAGGGCGAGGAGGGGGGCAAGCACATCGAAGAGGGGCTGTCTTTCTGGGGATGAATAAGAAGTGCTGGCACGGTGTGCCACTCGGAAGGGAGAGCACGAAAAGGTACAACCCTCACGCTCTCGGAAAACCGCTCGAAAAAGAAGGTGAACGAACCTGAAGAAAACGCAGGCGTCTTGGCATGGCGAAAAGGAAAAGGTCGACTCCTTTGTTCCTAACGAGGCGGTTGAGCCCAGAAAATCAAAAAGTTTTCACCGGTTCCGGGGGGGAGGGGGGCCGAAACAAAGGAAAGAAGACAGACGAGGCCGAGGACCGGGTCTGTCCGTTCATCTAGAGGGGAAAATGGTGGGCGGACCTAAACTTTTGGAAGGGAGGGGTCTCTGCAGAAAAAAAAGTTCGTTTGCTATGAAGATGGGAGAGGGTAAGAAAAGGAGGGGGAATAACAAATCGGAAAGCCAAACGAGAAGACAAAAAAAAAAAAGGGAACTAAGTCGGAAAAACCTCCAGTCCAGGTGAAGAGTGGCTTTGAGAGCCAGGGTATGCACTCCAACTCGAACGATAGTTACACTAGGGTTTTACGTATAGTTGACGCTGAGTGTAGAGGGAAGGGGGGAGTACATCTACCAATCCTCCAAAATAGAAAAACCAACTACTTGATAAAGATATTGGTCATCCTACTGAATGGGAAGGAACACCACAGACAGGGAACGGACAGTTCAGAAAAGAAAAACCGCCCTCAAAGCAGGTTCCAGCGAAAGTAACTAAATCTCGAAAGGGAGGGGAGAAGACTTTTTTTGCAAAAGAAAAAAGAGGCGATCTGGTTGACGAAAGATAGAATCACAGGCAGGGACGAAGGGGAAGAAAATCGACGTTCAAAAGTTTGCTAATCACAAGAAGGGTGGACAGCATTGCTCGAGGGGGAAAGGTGTCTCAAAGAAGGAGTGGCACAGAGTGGGGGGCGCTGAAAGGATCGCAGGAAGACCATCAAGGATAAGATAGCAATGCGTAGGTGGGTTAATGGGGGGGGGGGGGGGGGTTCGAATCAGGGGGCGCTAAAAAAGAATGAGAAGCTCGAGAAAAACTGAAATATCGATGCCGCGCAAAAAAAGAAAAAAGAATCAAGGGTAACTGGAACATGGGAAGCTAAATCCGATCATCACCGGTGAAGATGAAACTGCGATTGGGGAAAGGAAAACGCGGAACTCTGAATCCGAGGGGGGGGTTTTGAAAAGGGAAGGGAGGCGTTGCGCAGTTCATCCGCCCAACGCCACAAAAACGGACCACCGGAACTGAATGAGAGTCATGGAGGAATGAAGGGTAAATTCAGAACTCAATAGAAAGGCCCTCTGATCTATGCAGGGGAGGATCCTCGTGTAAGAAACCATCGAAAAAGGCTCTTTCAAACTGGTTGTGCTCAGAACTTTCTCGTAAGAGCCCAAGGACAGATGATGCCAGGAGAAAAAAAAATTCGGGGCCCGTAAGCCAGGGGACATTTGGCGAAAGCGAAAAAAAAACTTTAATATCAACTCCCATTTCATCGCATGCATCTGTATTACGAAAGCGCTGCGTAAACCGCTGCTATCTCCGAAAAAAAACACCTATTATGAGAAAAAAGAAGAGAAAGAAATATGAGGGTGGCAAGCTAAAGGAGGAGAGGAGCAAGCTGCGTGGAGGGGCCTTGTTCGGCAGTGCTGGGAAAAAAGAACTAACATTCAGGATGAATTATCCCCGTGCGTGATTGTGGCTTCGAATGCTACTATTTGGGTGTGCTCAGAAGCTAACATTTCTCGAGAAAAAAAGGCCAACCCCCAAGTTGATGACCGAGGAAGGACAGAATCAGGGGGAGGAGTCCCGCCTCTGGAGGTTTGCTCGCGAGATAACAAAGGGGGGGAAGGTAGTATGGGTCTGGTGACAACGCTCACAGGACTCGCCGGAAAAGGGGAAGAAAGAAGGAAGCACGTGTTTCATTTCTGGCTGATGCTCCCTATATGGAAAGAAAAACAAGACTATTAAGATCTTCCTCCAAATACTATCTTCGTTCTGTGGGGTGGCCGAAGCCAGCCATTCTAAAACTGACCTTCGTCCATTGCCAGTCTTACAAGGATCTGGTCTGGGAGGGGGATCTGGGGTCGATAAAGAGAGCCTCTTAAGCATCGGGGAAGATGGGAACTTGAAGGGGAGAGACGTTAACAATTAAGTGACGATCTTAGGGCACTTAAATTCTTGTCCTGGGCGTCCGCGCCGACGAAGCAAGGAAAAAAAAAAGAGGAAACCTGATGGAGGAGAACACCTGAAACTCCTGGGAGATCACTGCGGGAACCAAGGGGAAGGAAACTTAAGGGAGAAAAGGTGTCACGCATCTGAACCGAGAAGCGAGAGGGGTTGAACGCTCAGAGGTCAAAAAAGCATTTCAATTCGGCACTATCGGTCATTGAAGTGTAGGGGGGGTGACAAATCTAGGAAAAAAGGTCGAGCGTTAGAATTACGAGGAATCCTTAAAGACGACACGGAATACAAAGCCTTACGTCATTTTTCAATGGAGTGTGGTGGGGACGAAACCCTTAAATACTTATGCTTGGGAGAAGGCTTGGGACATGAAAAATGGGGGGAGAATGGTGGGATGGGTAGTGAGGCATCAAAAAAAAAAAGCCGGCTCCTCCCATATCCTACCCGCGATCGGGATAAGGGCTGAAGGGATACCTCCGTATCCCAGAGAAAAAGGAAAGATCCGAGAAACATCAGGAGGGGAGAGGGTAGAAGGTTTCGAGGGGGGGAAAAATTCGGTAGTGCGAGGCATTTCATCAGGGTGAAAATAAACACAATCAGAAAAACTCCGAGCCACAATAGATAAAAAGTAGCAAGGGAAATGCCTATATCCACACAGAAAAGTTACAGAAGGTCCGCCAGGAGAAATAATCGAGGTCAGAAATAGCCCGCTAATGCTCGCTGGAGGAAATGGACAAGTTTAGAAGACCGAGTAAAAAAACGGACCAAAGAAACGATATAAAAGAGGACACCCACACAACCTCACTTCCAGCAATTATCAAACTAGATAACGCGAAAAAAATCTGGTCTATATGGGAATCTTCACTCGCTTAGATAGAATTAAAGATAGAGGGAGAGGGGGGAAAATCTATTATCCGAAGGAGGCCACCATTAAAAAAAAAGCAGTCCAATGGATCCCTTCATCACTAAGATAAGAGGAAGAAGAAATTGGAAGAAAATCTATTCCAGAAACAACAGAGGGTCAATCTGGCCATGGCCGCAAAAAAGGACTTTGGGGGAAGAAGTTTAATGGGGCTGGTCCATCTTGTAGAGTAAGAAGCGAGTGTAACCTTGGTCACCAAAGAAGCCGTAGCAGAAAGAGAGGACAAAACCAAGAGAGGGGAAGGGAAAGTCTAGGGGAGGAGCATTTCAAAGACAATTCTCATTAATTTCCAGGCGAATCTAGACCGTCGGCGAGACCTACGGGGGGGAAAAAAAGGCTGAGAGACAACGAGATAGGAAAGGGAGGCTAAAAGAAAAAAAAGGGTGAATATAGA
>Ga0179593_1518509_pt1 | contig 26569 bp, 32 predicted proteins | sample CZODoug2_1_08_16_FD_185931 | JGI IMG/M metagenome (GOLD analysis project Ga0179593, IMG submission 185931) | Vadose zone soil fungal communities from Angelo Coast Range Reserve, California, USA - CZODoug2_1_08_16fungal (PacBio error correction) | ecosystem: Environmental > Terrestrial > Soil >...
TAAAAGTTGGCCGGTCTTCAGACTAGGTAGCACGGGGCCGTTGTAGCCTCCAAAAAAGACCCACGTTGATCTGAAGCGAAAAGCGCGTTCGTACCGAACATAAAGGAAGCCAGAAGAACGGGAAAAGGTGAAGCTTTAAAGTTAACGGAATTCGAGCTCTAATTGGGAACTAAGTCAAGCCCCGCCAAAAATAAAAAAAGGAAGGAAAGTATTGAGCTTCGTGAAAGATCCAAACCGCTGAGTCTGTCAAGAAGGGAGGGTAACAAAAGGAGGGAAAGGCGTATTCGGAAAGATGGACTACTTGCCCCTCTTGTTCCACGCAGGACGCAACGGAGGGAAGAAGTTCCTATGCCAACGGAAATTGTTGGTCTGAAAAACCGTGTGGAAAAGGAAGGAGAAAAAGAGGTTAGGGAGTCCGGCCATCATCTGCATCCTGCTTTGATGGCCCTTGCATAGAATTACGCGTCGCCTTCAACGTCCGGTCCGGACTACAATCAGAGGGAATAAAAGAGGAAAAAGAGGGTAGACCTACAAACACATGAGTCCTTACAATCGGACAGCGCGCCTTCGTGTTCAGGGAGGAACGTCAAGCGGAAGTTAGAAGGTCGAAAAAGGAGAGGTTAAGAGCATACAAATAAACTTCCGGCAGATGGGCAACTTTTACCTCCAGGGGATCGCCGAGGATAAATCAATCAGCAAACGAGAAACGACTTCTATTGAGAAAGGGAAACCATACAAACGCTTATGAGATCTGGGAAAGTGGTTTCATCGAACAGAAAGGGAAAAATTGGGCTGATAAAATGCGGCGAGGGGAGAAAAAAAGTCGGAGTTCATAATAAAGGGACTCCATGAAAAGGGGGACGAATGAGTGTCAGACGGGTGGCGCAGGGCACAGTACGGTACGTGCGTGCACGATGGAGGCTTTCGGGCTGAAAGGACCAAAGTCCTTGCTTATTGGAGAGACAGGGGAGCAGAAGAGCATCATCCATCGGGGCGGAAGCAAGAGGGCCACATTGTGGAACCACCGAATATAAGCGGTCACGAACCATCCCGGGGAAGGGGGGTCAAAAGAAATTTATTACGAGATATAAAGCACCTAACCAAAGGAAATATCGGAGAGTGAGAGGGAAGGAAAAATTTCGGCAGGGTGCGCGGAATCGTCGGCGCTCAAAAAGTATACATACCATAAGGGAGGGTATAAAGGGACCGTGGAAAATGCTTGATCAAGGAAAGAGCTCGATGGCAAGTCAAGAGAGCTCAATGAAGTACCGGATGTCGGGAAAAAACATCACCGCCGACGGGAAACACCGTCGAGGCCAAAACAGCTTCCACACTGGGGAGGAAAGACTCGTTTATCTCTAAGCAAAAAAAAAAAAAAGGAGGAAGATATATACAGCTGTCGTCAAAAAGGGGGTCGCTTGGGAAGGGGGAACTAGGTGGGGGGGGACAGGGAATGGGGGCGCTCGACATCGGTATCATCAGGGGGTAGGGGGGGGGGGATAGATATTACGGCCAAAATCAAAGAGGAAATTGATCAGACTGTGCGGTAATGGGCCAAAGGAAAGGGGAGTGATGGTCAGTGAAAAGAAAACGCAAGTCCGGAAAAAGGGGCTAAGATGTCAGACGCGGACGCTGAAGTTGTGTTTTGAGGTTAGTCGAGCTATGAATAAAGTTTTGAACCGGACGGCGGGTAAGGGACACTAGGTCACCCTATTGAGGCTGGGGGGGGCAAGGTCACACGAGAAGAGAAAAGAATATGGAGGGGATCCTCGCATATTGGAAAAACCATCCTGAGAGGACTGCCCGCAGCTAAGCCTAACCGGAAACAGTCACAGGGGGATCCCCGCGACAAAAGGAAGAAAACCATTTCATAGGAGGGGAAAAGAGCGAGCTTGCGAGCCCATGTGGATCATCAGCAAAATATACGTTCATAAAAACCAAAACCTCCCGGGACCAAGGGCAGAGGCTGCCTTGGCAATGACAGAAAGTGACAAAAGCGCCCTGAATGTTATAGGAATAGGAGAATCAAAACCTTGAGGAGTGACATAGAGCTTGAAAAGAGAGGAGGGGTCGATGCGCAGGGCGGTCCGCAGAGCATTAATATGCCAGCGGACTGAAAATCACAGAGCGCGCTGGAGAGGCCTGGAGGCATTTTGGTCACTGACACTGGGTGCGAAGATTGTCGCGAAAGGGAAAGGACGCCGTCGGGGGGCCGAGAAAAATACGATGAAAAAGGGAAAGAGAGAAGGAGATTCTTTTCAACCTCAGAAGAAATGAAGGACGTGGGGGTCACCGGGGAGAACGTTTACATCTCGTGGACAATGCAGTGGACGTGTGGCGCTGATTGCGAGAGTGGGTTCAAAAGGAAAGAAAGGTATCGCTGTGAAAAGATCAAGCAGCCAGAAAGGGATATGGTTGGATCAGCGTCGAGGACGAACGAAACGTGTTGGGGATAGAAGAAAGATGTAGGGGAGGGGCTGGCTTTCGAACGAAAGTAGGGGGGGCTCCTCCAGAAAAAAAATGAAAACAAAAACGAAAAAACAAAAACAATGAAAGGTCCCGGGACCGAGGCAAACAAATGACGAGGATAAGTGGTCTCAACGGGAGCGAAGACGAAAGGGAAGGAACTTCGTGGTACGGATCAACGGAGCGAGTACACCTGCACGACCGCTGGGGAAGTGGTATGAGAGCCCGTTCAAAAGGGAAAGGAGGTGGTTAATCTCAAAGAAAGACGAGAGTGTACGAGGCGAATACAGGCTAACTCGAGAAAAGAGGTGGATTGGAGCCAACAGGGGGAAGGTTTCGCTCAAGAACGTGTTCCGTCCTAGAAAACGGCGACGGGATCTCAAGGGGTCCACAGTAAGGGGGTCGCTCGCGCTGGGGATTATGGAGGAGAGGTCCGAACTTGCGCACTCAACTCTGCAACGAAATTGTGGAGGGGGGGATCTTAATCCAGGTGATTAGAAGAAATGTGAGGAGCGGGGAAACACCGGATGGTGACGATGGAAAAAAATTGGAGGCGGAAGGGGGGAACCAGGCAGGACGGCTGGGGGGGGGGAGCCTGGGGGGTTTGGGGGGGTTGTGTATTTGGTTGTTTAGTTGGTTTGGGTTTGTTGTATAGGGTTGTTTTTTTGGTGGGAAGAAGTGTGGTGGGGTATATTTGTTAAAGTAGGGTAGAAAAGATAATTGGGGTGTATGGTTTTAGGAGGAGAGTGCGCAGCAGATGCCGCCGGGAAAACAAAACTTCCCTACTGCTGCGGATTGGTGGGGGGACTCCTTTCAGGCTGTTCCGTTAACGTTGGTAGGGGTCGAAGCGCAGTTAATATGGAAAAACCAGGATCATTGCCTCGAACGATTTATCCCCGACTTTGAAAAGGAATCAATAAAGAGGGGAGGAGAGGCCTCATCAAAGCAATTTCTGTCGATCCTTTCAAGGGAGACTTGTACGTTCCTGGATTTTATCAATGGTTGAAGTTCCACTGTTCGACCCCGGCCGCAAGGCCGGCCTAGAGCAAAAAGATGGAGAAATCGAAGAGGAGGAACACTGTTTTGGGGCGTGAGGATGGGGCGACGCTGGCGAGGAGCAATACGTTCCGCGTGGGGCAGGCGCGCGCACTCGAAATTGGCAAGGCTCGCGCGCAAAAAAAACGGGGTTATGAACGCGTTCCGACGCAGATTACTCACTACAGCACTAGATCTGAAGGGCGGAATGAAGTTGCCGGATAGTGGCGTGCCAAGAACGCGTCCTGGCTGCGGTCGCGGAGAAGAAGAGTATATCGCGCAAAGAGGAGGAGAGAGATATCACGAGCTGATAACGCCCGAAAAATCGGAAAGAACGAAAGAGAAGAAGCAGAAACTGTCAAGCCACGCCCTTCACATGGTCCTCGGGGAGAAGGATTGCCAGCGCTTCAATCAAAAGACCCCGCCGATTCCCGCGGAAAAGGGGAGTCCGAAAGCATTTAGCCGATTGCGGTGGAGAGAAGCGGACCCGAAGGGTCATGACAATCCGCAAGAGGGAAAATTTTTCCTGGTGTACATAAAGAAAGGCTCACCACCAGCGTGTATCATGGCCTCTGAACAAGGTAAAGTCCTCCAGCTACGAGCGGGACGTCCCGGGTCGAAAAAAATCGTTAACCGACGGAGATCTGAACACAATGAGAAAAATACAGGTAAAAGTCTACCTACGAATGAACAAAATTCGAAAACACCCGCCCTTCTGCGCAAAGGGCCATGAGTATTGAAAAGCCAGTCGAAGTCAAAGCAAACGTCTAGAAGGAATAAAAAGTTTTCGAACGCGATGTCGGCGTTAAAAAGTGAGCTGCAATTGGCGGAAAGCCTGCTCCGCACCAAGGAAAAAAGCTCAATGCAAAAAACTTGACAACAGGAAAATAAAAGAATGAAACTTGTATTTCCCGATCACGCGGCAACCGTCCAGGGAAAAAGCCGTCTTACAACGGGCTCCCCCCGTCCCCCACAGGGAGACCCGGCCTGCGCCCACACGCCTAAATCCAAAAGGTCAAAGGGTATTGAAGGACTTGGCCACGGTGGCACGGAATGAAGGGAAGATCCGAAAAAATACGGCAGAAAAGTCGTTCTACATTTCGATCTAAACGCCGCGAATCAGAACGCGCGCGCGACTCTTCAATGTACAAGATGCTGATATCGAAGAGAAGGAGGTCGGGACGACCGCCGCCCGGTCGAGGGGGGGGGAAAAAAAAGAAAAAAGTCAAGGTTTGAATCCGGTGGGGGGGGGGCGACAAGCTTAATCACAACAAAATGGGGGAGGGGAGACACATGATTAATGCTGGGCCGACAGGAGAGGACACGAGAAAGGAGGCTTGTTGATAACCAACTAAACTCTATCGATACGAAAATTGGAAGTGCTTCATCTCAGACACGGGTATCAGCACGGAGGGAAGGTAAAAAAACGACTTCTCACCTTTGGGGGGGAGAACTAAAGAAAGAGGGAGTACGGATCCGAACCGTGCAGATCGGAGAAAGGGGGTCAACCATGTTTGCCGCTGGGAAACGGACTTAAATCGGGCCATGCTGGAAAAAACTCCTCGTGAGGGAGGGAAAAGAAAAAACCTTGATCGGGAAGATATTGGAAAAAAGGGGAGGACTCCCAGCTTCCGGTCTGGCAGAATAGAAACAAATCACCGACGGATGCTTGGGTCACCGACCAAGAAGATCTCGCAGGAAAGGAAAGGGTAGAGCGGATCAGCGAAAAGCTTAAGAAAAGGTCCAAGGACGAACATGGGACACGTTCGAGACAGACGGGTTTACCACCACTTCCGAGAGGGTTTGACCAGTCCCTCGAGAGGAGAGTGCGGAGAGATGAAAAAAATATGAAGGCCGAAAAGTCTTTCCCTCGAGCCAGCTGACAATCTTCGCACATCGTGGAGAGGAACAACACTGCCTCCCAATGCAAGGAAGGGATCTTGAAAAGGCCCACAAAAAGGGGGAGTGCCGGTCGTCGAATGAGAAAACTGGAAAAAATACCTAACGGGGGGGGGTGGGGGCGGTGAGAAGGAGAGTATGGAAGTTTACCTCGGAATGATGATTCCTATGCTCACAATAATCATCGGGAATAGGTCCCCGTCGATCGTCTGCAAAAGGAGAGAAATCGGAGGGAGAAAGGTGTAAAAGAGGGGGGACAACGATCTATATTTGCCAAAGCTTGAATACAAATGCTTCCGGGAGAAAGACGAAGGGCAAGAAAGAACCAGCCAGGAACTGAGTAGACGCCCTGAGCCGAAGGGGGGAACGAGAAGAAGGAATGACGTATGATCCTGGAAATGAAATGTGTCAGTCTCCATTCGGATGAGAGCGACCATGTTCGAAGAAGACATAGCACGGTCGGAATCTTAGAGGAAAAGGGACATGGCGGACAAACCCATAGAAGGAAAGGGTGGGAGAAAGGATCACGGAACCTAAAGACTAGGGCGGTGCAGCGCCATATTACAATAAGAAAAAGAAGCCAAAAAAAATAAAAAAAAAAGACATTCAAGGAAGAAGTGGTCCGCTTCCCAAGGGACCCAGATAACGTGAAGAGAAGAGAATCCCCTGATACACGATACGGAGATTGCCTCCTGTAAAGGGGGACCAAAAGGATGAACAAATTTAGCTTGAGCCGTTAAGGGGCTCGTAATACAAAAAAATGAGTACTCATGGCTAAAGGACAAAAAAAAGGTAACCCCGTCGCTCCACATAAAAAACAAACCACATGGGGAGGGAGGGAACAGAATTATAGATCAACAACACAAATGAGGAGAAAGAGTACTTACATAAGAAGTGGGGGGGGGGAGGATGGTTGTCTGGAGCTACAAGGGGTGTGACAGGCGGGATTATCTCGAAAAGTACGAGGTGAAGAACTTTACGGACACCGAGATCAAGCGGAAATTGATCAAAAAACAGGAAATAAATGAGCCACGGAAGCAAGGGATCTGTAGAGGAGAAAGAAGACGAGTCCGCGCCACCCTAGAAAGAGGGTACGGAGCGAAAATTCTCATAGGGGGGAAAAAAGGAGGTGGGAGGTGAGGATCTATGGAATAAAAAGGGGGGAAACGGTACTCGTAAGGGATGAATCAGTTCCCCAAATTCGGGGCGGGGGTGACAGGCAAAACATATTAAGATTCCGCAGAAGGGCGGGGAGAGCAGGAGAAGACAAGGGGGGAAAGAGAACAAGCAATGGCTATACAAACTCCCAAGCAGTCCTCATCAGCAGAACGTCCATAGCAGGCCCGCGAACCAAGGGGGGGAAGGGTAGGCTCTAAAGAAGGTATCGAGGGGGGAAGCGAGCTTGCTCGCCGAAATGGGGATCATCAAGGGCCCTAAAGCTTTTCGAGCGACTCCATGGAAAGAGTAGAAGCCGCTTGGTAGAGGCAATACGAGCATACATCGAAGTGAATGTAAAAATTCCGGATGGGGATAGCAATAGGCGCGATCCATCTGCGTGGACATCTGAAGGAGAAAAACTCGGAGGTAGGGGTTTCCGGGCCTACTCAGTTGAGCCGCCGAGGGCGAGGTCGAAGGGAAAGAATCAAAACGTGGGCGGGTGGCCGGCTGCAGGGTTTTCCAAAAAAAAAGATGGAATAGAGATATGTCGAGACCGGACGTTCGAAGGCAGAGATAGGTATATCAAGGAATAGACAGGATTCGATTCTGGGCAAGAAAGAAGAAAAAACCTGTTCTTAAATTTTTAAAGTCTAAATGACATCTCTTTGCAGCTGGGGACAAGAAGCTCGTTTGAGGAGGAGAAGCGGAAAAAGGAGGGAAAGTGGGGAAAAAATCGAAGTTCCGCGAAGCAATACATGAGGGGTGGGAACCGTAATACGACCGGCCAGCGTGATCACCGAAAAGAGAAAAAAAGGCTGGGGAAAGGGGGAGGGATTTTAACGGGAGATTTCTAAAGAACTGCGAGCAGGGGGCCAGGCGGAAAACAATTGGAAAAACGTCCTCTAGAGTTTCACAATTGGAAAAAAGGAAAAACGCGCCGGGTGTCGCCGTTCGTAAAGGTCGGACAACGGAAAAATAGGGACTTGTCTTCCCCGGAAACGCAACAAGCGGGGAGAGAAAATTGCGAAGACTTACTCCCGAAATGAAAGACTGAAGGGGGGGGTTTCACGCAACAAGCCTCGGGAGGAAAACTGAAAAGAAAAAAAAAGTGGCTCTTAATTTCTCACATCTGTGTGAGGGACTCGTCAAACAGATTCCGATCACCACCTACCGGCGGGAAAAACCAGAAGGGGGATATCCAAGTTGCGTCAGCATCGACCAGGACGGAAACGAATCTTTTGATGCGCAAGGGATAGAACCTTGCGTCCACGCTTCATAAGTGTCGAGAGAAGGGAGTCGATCACGTTCTCTGGCAAAGGAAAGCAGGAGGTTGACGGAATGGGGGGAACGATTGGTTGGCGAGAACCTATAACCGGAGAAAGGATGGGGAGACGGAAAAAGGGGAAGACGTTGAGCAGGCGATGTGCTGCGAGAAGACGGAAGGCGGAATATTTTGTGGGGTAAACCGAAGGAGGGAAAAGGTAACGGTGGCAACCAACGGAGCGCGGTGTGTGTGGAACGTCTATATGCCAATCAGGAAGGAGACCACGCGAAGGCAGCACACATTTATCTTCGACGACAGCAGGAGAATCTCAGCGGGAACTTTTGACTACTGAGGAGGAAGGGGAAGAACGAATTCACTGCGGGACTAAACTGACAAAGTGAAGTTCCTGAGGGGAGGGGTGGGAAAGCGTCGGGGGGAACTGAAGGTTTTCGCCCGTGCCAAGCAAAAGCGACGGTAGGTGGGACGGCGTTATAAGAGACTGAGAAAAAAAGGGCAAAAATGGCTGTTTTTCTCTAGCCGAGCGGATAAAAACTTTCCACGGGGGAAAACCGGCGGAAAGGAAAGATCCCGAAGTTGCGGATCGCGGCACGCGGAAGGCCGGACGGGGGGTTGATGAGTTCACCCGAAGACGCTGGTTACGCACTGAAACACAAAAGAATGGGACTGGAGGAAAAAGTTCACGCGCGAGGAGCGATTTGGTGGCCGAAACGTCGTTGGACTGAAGAAAAAGATAAGAGAAGAACAACACACCACGAGAGGGAAAGGAGGCAAAAGATCTGATACGCAAACAAATAAAAAAAGGGCGTGAACGCCACTCAAGTCTCTCGCGCGAAACAACGAACCAGACACGTCAACTTAGGGAGGGGGGAGAGGATTGGTAGCAAGTTGCTTATCCAGCGCTTCGGGAAAAGCAAGCAAAAAGGCCGGAAAGCGCGAGGATCCGCCACTGGAAAGGAAAAAAAAAACTGACCCACTCTGAAAGTTTTGAGAAGTGGAAACCAAAGAGACCGAAAACAGCGCGGGAAAAAAAAAAAAGGGGGAACCCTCTTCTAACGCCGTCCGCTTCAGGGGGGACCGGGGGCTTGATGAAAACAGTCGTGAACCGGACGATTAATGCGAAAACACAACTGTCAACTCCAGGAAGGCACATTCGGAAAAGGAAAAAAAATCCTCTCGCAAGTGACAATGGGGAGAAAGAAAGCCCTGAGACCGCGAGAATAACAAGAAAGAAGGGAACACCCCTCGAGAAGGACAGAAAGCTGTCTAAGATGAAGGGTTAGGAAAGAGGGGGGGGGGTGTCGCAAGTTGATCTTCCTTGGAAAGCCGCGTCGGACCCCACTAAAAAAACAGCAACGTTCATCAAGGAACATCGGAGAGGGCACGGTAACACCATAGAAGAGCCTTCGAAAGGGAGGACCTAGAGGCACATCGCCGAAGAGAAAGGGGAGGAACACGGCGCAAAATACGTAACCTGGTTGACGAAAAAGGGAAAAGTCTCCAAGAAGCAAAAAGTAACCGATGGAGGGTCTTAAAGGAAAGTACGGACTAAACTGCAGATTATTAATAATCAAACGGAGGGGGAGCTGGGAGTTCACTCATGGGAGTATTCAGGCTGGCAACTAAAAAAGTACACCAGCGGAAGAACTCCTTAAGGGGAAAATTTACGCCTTGACTCGGACGGAGGACAAGATCAAGAAGGATGTGGGTTAATAGGATGAAGCACTCAAGGGTGCCCGAAAAGATTCATCAAAAAACCAGCGGAACCGCCAGAGATGAAATGCTTTCCTCAAGCTCGGAAATAAGATTGGGGAGAAATCCCACTCAAGCGAAGGGACCTGTTACGACTTCAAGAAGAAAAAAGGGATCCAAGCAAGCTGTCGGTGCAGGGTGGCAGAAAAAAAAAGGGATACGTTGAAAGCTCTTACTCACGAAAAGATGTTGAGAAAAAAAGTACGATGAAAAAGACCCTTTGAACCCAACGTATGCTGGTCCTTGTGGGGGGGAAAAAGGGCCTGGAGGAAGGGGAGTCTGGAGAAAAAAGAATAGGTTGAGAAGAACTGGCTGCGTGAGAGGCTCACTCTGAACCCGTAAGCGGAGAAAAAAATCCAACAGTAGGTGCATATAGCGATATTCGCTCAAAGGGGGGGAACAAAGGCAGGGGGAAGAAGACCCTCGTCTCCAACAGTCAACCGCTGCAACCGTGTACAAAAGGAGGACCCGGGTGACCACCAAGTCCTGAAGGGCTGAAAAAGAGAAGGGAAAAAAGCGCCGCGATCTAGACGTTGTACCTTGAATAGAATGAGGGGGGGTAGGCGAAGGAAGACCGAGATCCCATCGAAGAAATCTTCGGAAAAAAGGCGCCCCAAACACAATGCCGTCCCGGAAATCGCAGCAGCGTCAGTTCGAAAATGAAAAGGGGGGGTAAGGTCTTGGAAACTGGATCTCTCGAAAAAATACACGCCGCTTCGGGAGGGGAGAAGTTAAGTTTACCGGAAAACGGGATCCTATGAGAGAAAGACCCAGGAAGCAATAGATTCTCTGACCAATTCTCAAAACGCGGAAGTCGATGCGAAGGGATTGAAGATCCGAACATCCCAGGGATATGGAAAGATGATCCATGAGGAGAAACAAAGAAGGGGGGGAAGAAAAGAATCCATGAAGGTAGAGCTCAACTTTTCCGGGCAGGAAGGGGATTATTGCCCAGAGCGGCGTCTGGTGCATTGAGACAAGGGTGAAGGATTTGACTCCCTCGGACCAAGATCAGTGAACCCTCTTCGGCAGGAACGGGGGGGGAACCTTGCTGACCCCACGGCGAGGAGTGGAAAGACCGACCTATGGAAAAAAAGAAATTTATTCAAATAGATCGACTCCGCAAACAAACAACTCAGGAAAGGAGGGGGTCCGCGTCGTAACGGGGCGGTGGAGGAGGGAATACCGTCCTTGTAGAAAAGGAACCTGATAGAGAAAGTTCTTACGTGTCGTACTTCCCGGACAGCCAGGAGCAGGGGTAAACTTGAAGCGAGCTGGAAGGTATCGTACTCCTATTAGGAGGTAGAGAGAAGTCCCGCCAGTGAACCACCAAGCTCATCAGAAAAGGCGCAAAAGGTGACTGAGAAAAGGGCAAAGGTGAGAAAAAAAACGTTAATATAGTAAAAGAGAGAGAAGACGCATTGAATAAAAGGGGGGGGAGATTGGTCTGGTACTTGGGGTGAAAAAAGGATAGAATCGACATCTTTAAGCATGGTAACCTTGATACTTGTACGGCAAATATATCGAAAGACAATCATGAGTTCACGGCTTCGCACTTGTGTGATGTATGAGGGAAGCGTAAAAGAACCTAGGAACGGGGCGGGGCGAAGGTCTAACGCGGACCTTCGCGAAAGGGGGGTTAGCGGTGGTATATCTAGAATAACTTTTGGGACAGGGAGTTGATTAGCAGTTCCCAAGGGGTTGAAAAAAGGTCAAAACAACGAGGAAGATTCGATTCGGAGAGAGACTTCATACAGGGTCCGATGAGGCAATTCGAGAACAGAAAAAGGAGAAGACGAGGGGACCGTCATTACAGGTCACACTATGCCCCACCATTGAGGAGAAGGAGGACACTGAAGTGGGAGGGGGAGGCGGAAGGAGGAAAAGAGCTGAGAGGGGGACTCGGGTCAGCAGGGAGAAAAAGGCGGGGGGAAAAAATATGAAAAGCAAAGAAGCCTTTACCATAGCGAGAAGTGACGCTCTGAAGAAAAAGACTCGGTTCAGAGGAAGGACTACGATCCCATTCTGGAGGTAAAGACCATCTCGCTTGAGGGGGAAAAAGCAATGAGAAAAGGAGACAGTTTCGCCTCAATAGAAGAAAATAATGCATGGAAATACGCCGCTAGGATGGACGGAGAAGGTGTTTGTCAGACGAACGACCTGCTGAGATTGTAGCCCTGGATGCGGGAAAAGAAAAAAGGAGGAAGTAAAAAAGGAAGAATCTCGCGATCAGGGACAATCGGAGTGAGGGGTCCCGGCAGCAACCCAGTAGGGGAAACGGGGGGTAAACCTCTTTTTCTAAACGTTTCAAGACCGGTGAGGAAGGGGAGGGGGGCGCTGAGGCAAAGGGAAAAAAGGAGGCAAATGAGATTTGCAAAAAAAAGTCGGGAGTCTGGTTTATCAGCCTCCGGCATGGAAGGGACAGAGAAATACTTTCTATGGCGGGAAAGTGGCTTGCGAGATGAGTTCTCCTCACAGAAGGAAGTTCCGGAAAGAAAACAGGCGGGAAACAAGGGGAATCGATATCTGGCACGACTACGGGCAGGTGAAGTTCTCAGGAAGAGATCAAAACGTGGAGAAAGATTCAGAGGGTCAAGACGGGGAGGGGGAGGTCACCACTTACGAGGATGCAACCAATTTGAAGGGGCGACGGCGGACACTCAAGCCTCTTTACATGATCTTTGCGAAAGAGGACAATGGCGAAAACTCTAGCAGTGTGAGGGAATTCGGGTACAGAGAAAGGGGAGGAGTCTCTCCCTACACCCCCTGGCTTTCGTTAAAAAAATAGCGACTGCATTTGCTCCCATCGGGCAAGTCGCTGAGAACTTGTGCTGAGGGGCGGGGGAAGAGAAGAATCGAAAGACAGGAGGTCATAGGGGTTGTCTAATCAATCGAATTATGAGCGCAGAAAGGAGCGGCAAAGAAAACGCTCCGTAATTTGAAGGTGTGACTTGGGGGCGCGGCCGTTTGCACAGGAGGGAAAGAGGCTCAGGGGGGACGACTGTCCCGGTCTAAGAGCAGTTGACGATGGAGCTGGGAAATAGTCATCGAAAAAGCAGTTGGGGGGGGCCGTCCGCTAGTCCCGCGTCCGAGGAAAGCGCGCGGGTACGTGGTGGACGAAGAGGGATTCGAGTGGAAAACTGAAAGACCAATCTCTTCTGGAACACAAATGTCCTTAGTGATTCTAATGCGATCAAGCTGGAGGTGTGGAACGAAAGGCACGGCAGAAGGGGCGGGTAGTGACAAGGTGAAGAAGGGAGTCGGGTCAAAGGTCGAAGTGCGGGCCGGGGGGAGTTTGGGGAGAGGAAATCGTCGTTTCGAACCGTGCGACCAGCAACGCGGCCTCGCGTCCGATGCGGAAGAGGAAAAAGAGAAGAAACGCTGGGGGTTCTACGCGAACGGGGGCTCAGACTAGGACAGAAAAGGGGACAGTCGGGAAAAAGGAAGAACTAAAAGCCCTATAAGGCGTGGCGGGACGGGAGGAGAAAAGCACGGAAGAAAGGACCAAAATCGGGTTACCACTTTATACAAACAGAAAGGGGAGGGTGCCGGCGGGGGGAAGTTGCGAGCGAGGAAACTTGAAAGTATGAAAAGAAGGCTGAGTCTCCGTGCAATCTTATAGCTCATTAGAGGAAAGGGGAAAGATAAACGATCTGTAACGGCGAAAAAAAAAAGAGGAAAAACTTGCGTTAAAAAACGAAAAGAACCTGAATCGCGCGCAAAAAAAGAAAACGCATTCGATCTCGTGCTGTAACATTGACGAGAGATGTAACGGCAGGACAAGAGTTCCCTCCTTGCGTCCCGAGCGAGCGCCAACTTCGCCGGGATCGTGCGGAAGTCGCTAAAAAACACTCGAACGTCTTGCGATAGACTCCGCGCGCACATACAGCCATTTCGCCGCACCAAGAGGCAGGCGGAAAAGAACTCCTAAAAAAGGGGTCAAGAGTAGGCCATCGGAAGCGGAGAAAGCTTGAAAAAGAAAAAAACAGTCGTTCCTAAGTTGGAGAAAAAAATCCACCAACTACCGGACTGAAAGGTGGAAAAACTTCAAAGGAGTGGGAACATTATTAACACCCTTCATGACGGCCGAGAAGAACAGAAGTTGAGCGTCGCAGCACTAGGGGGACGAAGAAAAGGGGGAAAAAGAAATTGGGTGTTTTTGGTACTGGCAAGTAAGCCTAGAACACCAACAAAAACTGATAAAGGAATCGGTCTTTAACACGGGAGGTGAAACCAAATCGAAGCTTCGAAAGGGGGGAATCATCGTCGCACATCTCCTTAGCCCTCACGCGACGAAAAAAGCCAAAGACAGTTCCGCACCGGCAGTCGAAAAAAAAGATGAGACACCATCCTTTGCTGCGGCTGTACACGGGAAAAGAGGGAATACTGCGAGAGGACGAAAAACGGAGCGTTGATCGTTCTCAGGGAAGGGCGATGAAAGCAAACATCAGCAACCAGCGCGAGCAGAAAAGAGAAATGCTTTACTACCTGGCCGCGGGTACGGTAACGCCGCCGGAGAGGGAGGAGGGAGACAAAACAAAAAAACGTGGTCCCAAAGAGAAAACGCGACGAGGGAAAAACATCATGAAATGCTGCAGAAAGATCGGTAAGGGGGAAAGAGATTGTGATTAACCCAACTCCTGGCGAGTGGAAAAAGGTCCAAGGGTTGGATTCACACAAAAAAAAACATGGGGACACAAAGGTGCAGGGGGAAGAAGAAAATCGGGGAAGGAAAGGGATATCGTACGATCTCACCGTTCGTTCGTCCAAAAAAAGGTTGCATCTCACGGGGACCGGTCCCCCCTTGTGTGGAACTGAAATAAAGGAGGATGGGGAGGAGAAGCCTCGTGAGACCAGACAAAGAAAAAAGTGCAAAAAGGGACTGCAAAATCCAACCTCTTCATTGAAACATCCACCAGACTCACCGACTGATGAGGACTCCATGAGAATGAGCGAAAAAGACATGAGTGGTCGCGGGGGCAGGATAAAATCGTCGCACCGCGTCACACAAAAAAGAGACGGAGAAAAACAACCTTTTTGACACCCTAGAGAATGAAGAGCCAGGGCCAGCATCAGGCGATGAGCCCGACCAGGTGACGCCGAAAGGCGGAGGGTTCGACTGGCCGTGCCGGTACAGTACAAGAAAAAGAGAAATCAAAAACCCCGCTTTTCGCAAAAAGAAGGGAAGCCCAAGAGCCAGCGCGAAGGGGGATGGAAGGGAAAAAAGTATACAAGTGGAAGATGGACGAAACTGAGAAAAGGACGTAGAGACGGACGCGTTTAGAGCGATCGGAAAAAAGGGGGTAAAGATCTCCTACCTATAGAGCCGAGAAAGGACTGGAGGGGTGTTCTATCGTCTCAAGGCGGAGGAAAAAAATCTGAGATGGTCTCAGGCGGGAGTTGTGGGAGAGAAAGCAAAAAGATTGCCCTTTCTTCCAAAAAGAAAGCGAGATTGCGAATCACGCATAGGGGGACTCAGGGGAAGAGCAAAGCCTTTGTCGCGGGGAGCGGAGACAGGGAAACACTATGGGAATTCCTAGGGGGGCGGATGTGCTCTAGGGAAACAGAAAAGAATAAGAACGGGATAAGGGTGCCCTTGACTGACCCCCGAAGGGTAATGATCACGAACCGAAAGGTTCAAGACATGTATTCGAGCACAAACAAGGAATGACTAGCAGTCTTTCCGAGTAGGTAATACGCAGGGTTGGCGGGGCGTAATCGTAGTGCAATTCAAACCTATACGAAAAAAGGCAGTGGCCTCAGTACCTGATAAAAGGGGCGCGGGATCTCTCTGGCCGTCAGTCCGACAGATACCTATGTCGAGCGGCATCAAGACCCCAAAAACCGTCTCTCAAAACAAAATGGGCTGAGACATGCGTTTATTAGAAAACACAAGAGGAGAAAATATATATAAACAACAGTCTTCAATTGGGGCGGTTGGGGACTGAGACGGGGGAAGTCAGCCGCATAGGGCAACATCGAAGGACAAGGGGGCAACCCGAGCATCAAGCGTTGAGAAGATGAGAAAGGGATGAGGGGGGGGCACATCGTTATGTAGAAGGGGGAAAAAGCCAAGAAAGGGCCTGCAATTTACGGACGCTTACAGAACTTCGGGGGTTTTGAGGAGGGAGTAATGGAATACATGCGGGAAATTTAAACCTAGCGGGTTGATGATCACGGGCAAACCGATGGCTTCTTTTTGGAAAAAGCAGAAAAAAACCGGATCGCCGAGATGGCGGAGGCCTCCGGAGTCCAGAGAGAAAAGAATCCATTGCTAGGACTGTAACAGCCTCATATTTGAAGAAGTAGAAAGGACCAAAATGCGCGAAGCTGAACTACGCCAGAGCTGTCCGCAAGAGCGCGCTGTGCGAAGGGAGATAAGAAGATTCTATCGGCAGGGACGCTAAAAACCCGCTGGACCAGAGAGGCCGGAAAAAAGGGGCAAAAATCGCCTCGTCAGTAAAACGCAAAGGGATTCCAATTCCGGGGTAAAAGCCCATATGCAGAAGGAGTCAGTTATTACAGCCGGACGGGGGGCTGAGAAGTTCGAAGGCATTAATATGCACAGGAGGTCGACCTGAACAAACCGCCCAGGGTAAGACTGCATTTGGTGTACCACGGGACGTCTGGTAGGCTCTGGATGCAACCGGCGAGGGCGCCAGGCTACTCGAGATGAAAGGGGGAAGAGAAAGGCGATGCTGGGCACTAAAAAGCAGATCAAAAAATGAGAACGTGGTGGTCAACCGGTGTCGAGATAGGAGGGGGCGATTTTAAGCATTCATCGATTGCACTAACGGGAAACGGGCAGGGGAGCGGGGGGGAAGAAAAAGGTCGGTGAGTCTGGTGGTCAAAAGAGAAAATTAAAGGGGGGAGACGATCACGCATCAAAAGGAGGGGTGGAGGAATGCTACTAGTAGTTCTCCTCAAAAGACTGCGAGAAATTCCGTTACAGGGGAAGCGGCAAAAAGATATAGACACAGGGTCGCACGCGGGGAAGGAGCAAGGCCGTAACAACAAGGAAGACACGCCGAAAGGGAAGAGAAAAGCTTTTCCTTATCTTAACGTAAAAGGTATACAAAGATCGCCGGAAGGTGGGGGGTAGAAAAAAACGAGGACAAATGAATCTTTGGGCGGGCAATGGGAAAATCCTGATGGAACTCGGCAGGGGGGTGAAGCTTGAGTTCGACCACCTGGAGTGGTTCAGGCTCCACACAGACAGAGCGAAACGGAAAAGAGCGGATCTCGGGCGTCACGAAAAGAACAAAAGGCGGGGCGAGAGGGTGCTGGAAATCCAAGGAGAAGCCCTTCACAAAGACCAAGCCTGCCGGCTCTGAATAATAAGGAAGGAAAGCTCCAAATAAAAAAGGGCAGAAAGTGTTGTACCTTCGTGGGTCAAGGGGGGCTCAACCGGTGGAAACGGCAGGCGGCGGGAGGGAGATTGGAGGGCCTCGGTCTCAGTCCAGGGGTGCAAAGTCTACGGAGATTTGGTTTGAGGCCGAAGGGGAAATGGTGCTCGCGGTGTTTCGTGGGGTAAAAAAGGATTGAAAAAGGATGAAAACTTGAACGCTACACACGGAAGGAAGGAGACAGGGGCATGCCTTATAATGAGGGAAGGGGTTCCTTCTCAAAGGCCATACTGGGACGGTACGGCAAGGGGAAAAGAGGATGAAGGGAATTTCCGATGGGGAGACGGATTTTTGGGAAAGCCGTGAGATCGAAACACCCCAAAAACAAAAAAAAAAAAAAGCGCCGATAAAGGGAAGCTTTATAATATTTTCGCTGGAGACACGCTTGACTTCCGCGGAAAGGGGGATGGAGAACGAATGGTCTTATTACTAATTGAAAGGGTCCGGCGGAGCGCACCGCATCCGCGAATGGATCGGGCCTGCCTCTTTCTCTCACGTCTTGACCGTCTTTTTTGAGCAGATGGAATGACGCCTGCAAAAGAAGTGAAGGGAAGGAGGGGGAGAGTAGCTACTTATGGGATGGCACGAAAAGAGGTCTAGATCCGTGATATCTCTCTCACAAAAGGGTATTAACTATATATTCACGAAGAGATCGCGCCCCCAATCCGGCGGGAAAACCGCCATCCGGTACTCGAACGGCCAAAGGAACGTCTATCTCGTGATGGAGAAAAGTGCTTAATCCAAAGATATCGACCCGCCGTGCGGCCGGCGCCGCGGATCAAAAATCACCGGGGAACTTCTCCCGAGGCCCCACGCTGCATAGTCAGCCGCCAGACGGCGCAAAAGGGGAGAACCAGAAAGGACCAAATTAAGCTCCGCCCCTCTTCTAACTCCTGGAAAAAAAAAAAGACAAGGGCCCGCGTCTTGATGCGTACGGGGCGAACAGTAAGGGCGATCCAAAAGAAAGGAAAAAAAACTCCCAGGAACGGCCGGCTTTGGAAAAAAAATCGACAGCATAGTGAAAGGGAGAGACCAGCGCGAGAACACTTACCACTTGCCAAATGGAAGCAACTTCGGCGAAGGAAAATGGTAGAAGAAAAAGTGTCTCGTCGAAGTGGAGCGCCAACGCTTCGACCCCAAGAAACACCGCGCAACTGCCCTCAAAGGCCCAGCAATAAATCGACCTCGCAGGCAGGAGGGAAAATGTAAAGAAAGGAGGAAAAATCCACTAAGCCTCGTACAGCCGAACACGCTAACAAAGAAAGGGAGGGGGAAGCGCCCAACCACAAAAACCATCAGGACAACTTTTCCGTCTCACGGAGAGGAGAGACTCGGGCGAGATAAAGAAGAAGCAACACTTACAGAAGCGGTGGTGGCGAAAAAGCTCTCCCTCCTAGCACCGAACGCGCGACTGTCAGGTAAAAATGACGACCCTGGATAGCAAGAGGATCGTACTGAACGACCAGGTCGAGGGGTTTAGTTGCCGAAAAAAAGGGGGTACGATAAGCTAACACAAAGTAGAAAATGGACGCAAATCAGTGAGGTTGCCGCCTTCTTAACGTACAAAAAGAGCTGGTGTCTATTCCAAAACACAGAGACCCTGACCTTGTGCCGTCTTAAGCGACACAAGCACGAAACAGCGCTTTGCAGTGGAGCAGAGAGACCTCTCACAGAAGAGGCACGGACAAAAGGGCAGAGTCCTCTAACCGCCCTTAAAAACGTGCAGTGGAGAAAAGTTCCCCGGTTGGGACGACCTGGAACGGGAACGGAAGAGAAAGCAAAAGGGGGTCCTCAGTTCGAAAAGCACACACAAAGGGAAATAACGTATTTGGAAGAGGATCAAGACAACCTCGAAAAGGAGAACCAACACAGACTGATTATGAAGAAAAGCTATCAAAAGGAAAGCCTTTCCCTCGCGAGGAGACAGCGTCAACTCACCGACGTCAAACCGGAGGGTACACTTCTTCTACAAACGGGGGGAAAAGGGGGAATAGGGGAATGGTCAGGCGCCGTCACAATCGCAACCTAGCAGGGGTGGATGACCCCTTGGATGGGGAGGCCCTTCGAAAAAAGACAATGAAAAAGAGGAGACTAGCCCCGTGGAAAAAAAACAACTCCGGCCACAGAGCGCAAGGATTGGCATGTCGAAACTTAAAAGAGCGGAATGCCGGAGGGCACTGAAGAAGCGAGAAAGAAAAATAAGCCTCTTTGGAAAGCGAAGGGAACCAGTGAATGGGATCTGCGAACAAGCTAAAATCAGTAAGGGAGGACCGGACGAGGGAGAGAGGGAGGCCCCATTCGCGGACGCGCTGGAGAAGGAGACATGGGAAGGATTTGTGGGCAGGAAGAAGACAATCAAGCTCGATATTGAAATGAAATCCCAATTCTGCTCAAAAAAGGGAGCGTCATAATCCCGCCGAAATTGGACTTCGGGAAAGAAAAAAAAAGTGAAGCCTTGGTCGCGTCATCCGGGAATACTTGCGGAAACGTCTTCCTGTGGTGGGCGGGAATAGAATGCGGATGGGAATCGGGAACATGATAGCCTCCGCATCTCGGGGAAGGAAAAAAGGGGTGTCCAGGTCTGACCCCATCCGAAATCTCACACCCTCACCTCTCGGCAAAAAACCAGTTCCATAGAGTCCTCCAAACCAGGACAGCAAGTTCAATATCAGCTGTGTAAATAGCAGTAGGCAGGGTGGAAAGAATCGTCGTAAGCTTGCAAAAAGACATCAGAACTCTTTACGTGGCCTGCTTAGCTGAGAGAGAGAAAGAAGTGCGCATCTACAAGACCGATGGCGGCCTCCCGAACGTGCGGAAACACCAGCCAAACTCGCGAAATGGTTTAGACAATCAAAAAAAAAAACAAAACCTAGGAGCGGTAAAAAAAACGCATGGTCTGGGACAAGACGACATTGGTGAGGGGGGGATTGAGGAATGTTTTTGCCCTTCGGTATGGAAACGGAAAGGGAAAAGCTGTGAGTACGATAGAGAACTTGGACCAAGGCTACCCTTGAGCAAGAATGATTTGGGTCACGAGAACTGATCGATTGTCATGGCCCTAAACGACAATATGGGAAAAAGGAAAAAAAAAGGAACGAAGAGGACGCGGACCTACTTTCGATATTGAAGGGGAGTGGGGGGTGAGGAGATCTATTTAAACATGTCGACTGTGGAAAACGGGCGGGTTACGGAAGGTTTCCAAAGATGGAAGTGGGGGGGGAAAGCCATTCAAAACCGGAAGCCTACGAGAGCGGAGATCGATTGCCTACATGACCGAGCACATACGCGAAGGGCCGAAAAAAACACCTCAGGGACAGCTTTTGGCCGGTACCACCCCACCGGTTCCATCCTTCAAATTCGGGGAGAGGGACTCCATTTCGATTTGACAGTCGGGAAAAGATGATCTTCTCGCCGAAGGGGACAATTGCAATCTAGATGAAAAAATCGGGGGGAAGGGGGGACCACAACTCCCATCCGTGATTCAGAGTATATTTGCGAGCCGTGGGAGGAGGCAGTATTCTTACTCTGGAAACGGAGATAGGGCGCGACAAAGGTTAAAGGGAAAAAGCTCCCTAGCGGCGTTGTTTCTGACGAGGAGCTAAAAGAGAAGAGCAAAGTAATATTCAGAACTTTGAGGGTAGGAATCCGCCGTCTCTCTGGGGCTTACTCATTTTGTCGGGACTCCCTCTTTGTGCGAAGATATGGGGGATATACCTGGGACGAAGTCTGTCAGGAACGGTCTAAAAAATGGTGCACAACGAAGATAATGACCACTCCCAGAACGTATGACTTGTGCCAGGGGCTACTAACTTTTAGTCAGGGAAGGGGAAACGAGACGGTTGGTCGCTGATGATTCCGGGGGGAAGTCTTTATTTATCGGTATAATGGAGAGAAAATTCAGGTTAGCTTGTTGATACAGCAGTAGAGCGGGAACTATCCAGCAGCTCAAATAAGCAATGGAATGCTGGGATTGAAAGAGTGGACTAGAAAAAAAAAAACATAAGAGAGTCATTAACATGTGGCAAACAAAGGAAGACATGAGAGATGATCGATACTAACTCCCGGGGGCAACGGTCGGGAAGGGCAAGAAGGCGATTCTGGCGGCTACACCTGCAAAAGCGACAAAAAGGAAAGTATACCCAAGCAAAAGGGGGTACGACTATCCGCGGGAGTTACGTAGCCAAGCCGCTTGGAAATTAGAAGGTGTACTAGAAGTTCGGCAAGACAATGGGACAAGAGCCGCGTTGTTATGAGGGTAACACCTTTCGGGCTGATCTGCCGGCAAAAAAAAAGAAGAGGAACGGAATTCCGTAAGACCAGACAAGGATAAACTCTTGACATACTAAGGATTAGAAAGGGGCGTATGGCGAGGAGCAGGAAGAGTGAAATCCCTTTCCTGTAATGGGGGTAAAGAAAAAGGTAAACAGGTTCGCGCTGAAAGTCAGCGGGGAGTCCGGCGGCTTTGGGGCGGGGGGTGCGGGTGGAACCGCACGACAGGAGGGGGAGAGTGGAAATGAGGAAAAGTCGATTTTCCTCCTAAGATAGTTAAGGAAAGGACTGGTTACGTCGCGCGATTCCCCGCGGGGAGGAGAGTCTCGCGTTTTTCTGGGGGGGTCAATCTGAGTAGGGGCAAAGGAAGATTAAAGTGAAGAGAATACGTAAGGGAATTGCGACAGGAGAAGAAAAATCTCAGAGGGAGGTTCTTCTAGGAAGCACAGAAGGGCGGGGTCACGGAAGCGAGACTTTTCAAGGTCGAAGGGCCGTAGGGGTCGGAGTTTTTGGGATCGCGATAATCGCGTTAAACGATCAAGAAACTGAAAGCATCGCTTCCTCTCGGAGCGAATGGCGATACACGCTGGTGTGCAGAATGGGAGCATTTTCTCAATCGTAGGAAATAGGACGCGGTGGGCCGGCGGGCGCACTAAGAGAAAGGCGAAGGAAGGAGATCTTGCTCCGCTTGCCACACGGAGAAAGAATTTAGAAACGAAAGAGCTGGATTACGCCTGAAATCAGCAAGACGTGGGGCCGGAGGTGGAATTTGCGCGCGAGGAGAAGGAGGGTGACACTTGGCTTCGGGGAGAGGTATCAGATCGGAGCTAGGACAACAACGTGGAGAAAAAAAGAGATCTATACGATCTGAGCTCCCAAGAAAAGAGGGTGTCCGCTGAACCCGCCACTCCGTAGAGAAAAAAAATCCAAGCCAAGGAAACTCCTTACAAGTAGCGATTCAGGCGAATCTCTTCTTAGGGAAAGATCACAAGAGAATCAAGACCAGCCTCGATCCGCAACTGCTCGGAGGAGGGTCTCAACCCAGGGGCCTCACAACACGCAGAACCGGCGATAGGACCCACGTGGAACCGTAGCCAAACAGAAGGCGAAGATCAGGGAACCTCTTCTAACGCGGTCAAATAGGAAAAGAAAAGGGAAGTCGAGGCCGGCCTGGGAACAGAAATTAACCTAATGCGAACACACATACTGGGACAGGAGGAAATTCGACTTTGAACGACGGGGAAAAAAGGCGGAAACGACCTCTCCTTTTAAAATGAAAACCGGGAGAACGTAAAAGCTTGACACCCGGGAGTCGAAGGCAGCCACGTCGGGGATAAAGGCGACGCTCTTTGAGAAGTGAGCGCCTTTTGGATCACGAAACAACAAAAAGAAAGCAGGCATCCCTTTACCAGCGGGCGCGACGGCCAAAAACGCACTACCGTGTATGGCCGAACATCGCAACTAGCCCGAGCCGAGTAGATCAACCCTTTTTTCCCGAGGAACTTCAAGCGCCCACCACAAAACGGAAAAAGGCAAACATCCTATTCGGCAGGTCTTGAAACGGGAGCGGAATACTGCGTATGGGAGGTACAAGATGGATCTTTCGAGTCGAGCGATTCGCCACAGTAAAACAAAGGTCCGGAAGGATTACTTTTTACACAAGGAAGGGAAATGAGGAAACTCGATGTTCTCTGGGGAAAAGGCAAGAGAATGTTGATCGGGAAAACCCTATCGCCAAAAAAAAAAAAAAAAAGAAAAGAAAAAAGACTGTCACAAAAAAAAAGGCGGCGGCTTGATGAATAAAGCCATCAGGATGAAAATCCCCCTTCTAGTACACGTATGTTCGGGGGGGGCGAAGAGACACCAACTCAAGGGGAAGGAGGAAGAACAGCACCGTTGGTCCGGGGGCCAGACAAGGGATCTCAGTGGCGACATAATCGTCCTCCTATACCGGAGAAAGGACGTTTATCTAGGATGGTGCGAGACGCGATTTCGTACACTCGGAAAAACAGGAGACGGCCATCCGTAGGTTTGCAACGTAAACCATTTGTTCAAAGAACTAAAGAATCGCTCGAGATTTAGGAAAAAAAAGACCCGCCACCCAACAAGGAATGGGGGAGCTTTCGTTATCTACCACCGTTCCGGGGAGGCGCAAACAAGATCAATTCGGATATTCGCCAAATCGATCACTTCTCTCTGCAAGGGGGGGAAGAGAATTAGAATCGCAACCCCTCTCCGAACAAGGGGAGGGAAAGAAAAAACCTTACCGCGATGTACACTTCTCGACTCCACACCAACGTCATGGAAGGAGGGAGCCGGGGGGGAGCATCTCCTCTATAGGGAGTGATGAAGGAAATTAGCGGCGTCCTGTAGGGACCGGTCGAGAATCCAGAGAGAAAAAAATATCTAACTTGTTCGGTCCGAAAAAAGAAAGACGTCAAGAAAGCGATCGCTCCTGGAGGATCATGGAAAAAAGGAAAGGGTATTGAAAATGAAGGGAGGAGAGAGAACATAAAAGCCGCATGGGTTGCGAAGCTAGATTGTCAGCACGTAATGGGAGCGGGAAAGGGGGTCATGAAGCTTGCCAATGATGGCGAGCGTATGAAGAGACGAGTCTTCTAATCTTGTCCTGGCGGGGGGAACCAGACTAGGGGGGGGGAGCTGGATCCACATGCGCAATCGAAGGGGACGAAATCACAGCAGCAAACTGGACGACGCATTGGTCTCTTGCACGTGCGGAGAGGAGGAAACACGATGAGGGGGGGGGATCAAAACTCTCCATGGATGATGCAGGTGAGATAGCCTCCAACAATATCGGAGGAATCAGGGGGTGAGGAACCCCGCCATCCTACATCGGACGTTATCAAAAGATTAAGGAAACAAACAAGGCATGTATCCAGATCTACTCCAACTCGAAATAGACGAGAAGTAGGGTACCGCGGCCGTACCTCTTTAAGGGGGGGGAGGGCGGAGGGTTCCCTGAGAGTGCAGAAAGTACCGTGGAAAAAGGGATAGAGTGGGGAGGAGTCTCTATCGTCCTCACGAGAGTACGCGGGGGGACTCCCAACGGGCCCAACCCGACCGTCGCTCGCAAAACAAGCCCCAAGTAGACGGAAGAAATGCGTGATTCCTAGAGAACAAAAAAAAGGGGATGATTGATTAAACTAGGAGATAAAAGCGGAAAAAGAAAAGCCAAAAATTGGGCTCGTTTTGGCAGGCGGACGGGGGATAAAGAAACATCTGGTACTCATAGGGACGGGGGCTTGAACTAGCTTCAACGGAAAGGGAAAGCAACAAAAGCAAGGGAAACACTTTCCTCCTTTTTCTGTAAAGAGGGAAAAAAGAAGAAAGAAAGCCACCCTGTAAGAGGTACGACGAGAAAGAATGGAGTGGGGGGGGGGGGGGAGGAGATCTATGAAAGTGCGGGGATTAACGGGCGGTTCGTTTAACCCTATTTGAGGACATGGCAACCCTATTCAATAGCCAAAAGAATAAAACTGAAGAAAAATGGGTCTAAGAAGCAAACATGGAGAAAAACCTCATCTTGGAACGAATTAATAAAGAGGCCCGCGACCAATTACGAAGGGCAGAAGGAGGGGGAGGCTGGCAATATCTATCTTGTCTCTCCGCGGATCGGGGAACTTAAAGGCGATCTGAAACAAAGCCTCCAGGCGAATCCTGTGCCGGTCAGACTCTCGCAATCGAGGTCGGGAGGGAGTCATAGTCTGCTAGAACCATAAGAAGGGGACAAGAGAAAAATCGCTTGCGAAATATGTAAAAAGTTGCCGAGTCGATCGAACCAGGAGCAGGGGGCATTATCTTAAAGGGAGTAGACGCAAAAAACTGGCGATTGGCGGACAGGGTTGTTTGAGACGCGGTTAACCAGTTTACGAATGAGGAGGGAACGGACGCCGAAGGCGCCTCGAGATCAGGGCAGCAAAGAGCGCGGAAGCTTGAAGCACGTCCGCAGACAAGATGACCGATTGAGGAATGGAGGGAAAGAATGGGGGGGTTTTGCGGGAAGTGCAGGGGGGAGCGGGGCGTACGCGGTTGCGAAAAAACTGCGCGCGGCCAAGAGGCCATTTTTACGTAAGAAGCATAAGCATCATCGTGAGGTCTGCCGGCGTCCAAGGGAAAAACATCGGTTGGAGACGAGAACGGAAAAAAAGAAAGTCAGAAAAGGTTATTTGGCGGGCTCAACTTCCCTCCGCCGCCACCGTCAGACCAAAAACCGGGGGGACACTGAGGAAAGCGTTCACGGGTCGCAACGGGAGGTTCGACAGGGGAGCCACTCCACTTGGAAAGGAAAGGAAAACGTTAAAAGCTATTCTGAAGAAAAACGCACAAAATGTGAATCCAGCGCTGAACCCGGCAACAATAAGGTGGGGGAATCTCACCAATCAGGCTGGAGAAAGAGGGGGACAACGCAGATGTCATCCAGATGGAGAAGAAAAATCTAGAAATCCGGGGTGGGGGGGAGACCACAGGGAGGGAGTCGCGAAATAAGATTCTGGCTTCCTGAGAGACAAGGGAAAATGACACATCAGCGGGGAAAGTAACGAGCGTGGATGGCGAGGTCTTGCTATGGCGGATCCAGGATGTCATTATAGGAGAGGTCCTCTCTTAGACGAGAAAAAAAAGAGTAAGAACCCGTCGCCCGGAGGGTTTACGTGGGTGGAAGCCGGGTGAGGGGACGGCGACGGCTGGGGGGAGTGTGCAAGGAGCAGAATCATTCGATTGCCGAGAGAAAGGAGAAAAAACGGAAAGGACGGCGATTGGTGAAGGCGACTCTGGGGAAGGGACAGAGCTTGGGTGTGAGGAGGAGGTTCGATATGGCCAAGTCCAAATCCCCTTACAGCCGAGAGCGAAATTATCCTTCTACCTAAGGTGGGAGGGAGATCGGGGAAACGTGTTCTTCTCGGAAACCATGAGGGCCACATACCACTTGCAGGACGTAAGAAGGAAGTGGGCCTGAGGGGGACAGGAGTTTGGATCCTCTGATAATCTTCTTCCCGAAGAAGAGGGGGAGCAGAAGCGAGGCACTGCGTGAGCATGGGAAAGGCGGAAGAGGGAGACACTGTGGTGATGATGAATGTCGAGGTGCGCAGAGGGGGGAATCGAGCAAAATCTTTTCTCTCGTTTGGCCGGAGAAAAGGAAAAGAAATTGCGGTCGCGGGGGCAGAGGGAAGATCTTTCAGGACTATGGAGAAAGCGACTCTAAACAGCACGAGAGTGGAAAGGAGGGGAAGAGTTGGAAATCGATTAGACGTTTGGATTCAAGGAGGAAAGGCTAGCCATAGTG
>Ga0179593_1464888_pt1 | contig 26554 bp, 31 predicted proteins | sample CZODoug2_1_08_16_FD_185931 | JGI IMG/M metagenome (GOLD analysis project Ga0179593, IMG submission 185931) | Vadose zone soil fungal communities from Angelo Coast Range Reserve, California, USA - CZODoug2_1_08_16fungal (PacBio error correction) | ecosystem: Environmental > Terrestrial > Soil >...
CGACGATTTAAAGAGAGGTGCAGCGAAAAGTCCGCTCGGAAAAATTTGACGTTTGTGTCACCCAGGGTCGCACGAGGGAGTCGAAGCAGGGGGAGGGGGGGGAATCGCTATCTCTGGGGGGGACCTCGTAAATCGTTGGGAAGGGTACTGGTGAAAAGGTACGCCGTAAGTAATCATCAACAGGTGCTGTAGGCCCCGACTGGTTTGAAACAGGAAAAAACACCCGTAAGACTCTGCAAACGTGGGAGCCAACTCGCGCGTCCTGAACTTCTTGGGGCGCAGGGGGAAATCCGTCAGTCGAAAGCGGGGGCCGGCGGGCTGGGAGGCGCGACATTAAGAGAGGTACGATTTACGTAGGTGAGAACGAGGGAAGAATCTTGCCGTCGATAGGGGGGGGAACTGATGGGAGGTTTTGTAAAATGTCTCTTTGGGTAAAACGTAGTATGTGGAATGTGTAGGGGAAAAAGAGAAGAATACAACCATGAAGTTCGGCGATGGGGTCTTTCTTCTCGATAGAGGAAAAAAAAAAATAGGGGAGGGGGGTGCCATTTCGGTAAAAACGGGTAGGGAGAGGGGGACGTCTCTTAATTAACCGGCTGATAATGAGTTCGGGGGAAAGGGAAAAGATCTCCCGCTGCCTGGGGGAGATACGAGGGGCCCAATCACAGGGCACGTACGATTTAAAGAAAAGCGGGGGCATAGCGAAACCTTTCAATATAAAAAAGTAAGGGGGAGGCAACGAGGGGGCGCGTATGAAGACGTGGAAGGGGGGGAGACTGGCAAAACGGGGTTTGTTGAGGGCGGTCCAGGGGGACGGGGGCAGCGCGCCGACCGAAGCGCAAAGCGATCTGAGGGGAGTGAGGGAAAGGACGTAATCGGTAAGCTCTAGGCTCGTCAGGAAAAAGGGGGCCACGAGGGGAGGGAAAAAGTACGGGAAGTTCGAGCTGTCTAGGGGACTCACTCTTATCAGACGTGGGTCTGGCACGAGAGAGAAAGCACTAAAGATTGGGGGGGGGAGGGAAAAAATAACTTCAAAGGTCTAAAGGGTGTTGAAGGTTTGGGGCTTTTACGCATGGGGCAAGTAGAGGGGAGCGCCTGCAAAATTTGGGGATAGTAAAACGAAAGGGTGCCATATTTAAGACGGCCAAGCCATAAAACATAAGCATGGAGGGAGAATTCAGAAGGGAGCGGAGGAAAAAGGGGAACGGGGGAAATGTCCGAGCAGTGCGGGGCATCGGCAATTGCAAACTATGGGTTTGACGGACAAACGAAAAGGGGGGGAAAGCGCTAACGGCACCTGGTTCATTCGGTCAGATAGGCGTGGCTGTGTCACCTACAAACAGGGAACAGACGGACTAAAAAAGGGCAAGGCGCAGGGAAACATTGCCGAGGGGGGGGGCTGGCTTTCGCGTGGTGGGGGTGGAGAAAAAGGTCAAAGAGCGGACAAGAAAGGATATCGTAGCGCAGCATCTGGGCCATAGGGCAAAGTCGTGGGGCGGACTCAATTGGCGGTGGGAGGAGGAAGGCCGTGTAATACAATAGCCGCGTGCAACTTGGGGGGAAGGGGGGGAATTCTAAAGGGGGAGAAAGGTTCTGGGCAGATATGGGGGCTAACAAGGAAGGGAGGAGGGGAGAGGGGGGGGGGTTCTCCCTTGAATACCTTAGATCTAAAAGGGTAAACCGCGGATCGCGGGTTATGACGGACTTGTTGAGCTAGTAGGGGAGGGAGTGGGGGGGCATGAAATCAGCAATGTTATTGCAGTACATCCGGGATTACCTCTAATAGGGGGTCCCACAAGAGGAAAGCTGCGGGAAAAGGATTAATTCAGGTGGCGTCTGTCACTGGGGTAAAGGTGCAAATCCAGGTACTAACACTGGGGCTTTTTTGAGAAATGACTGGTTGTCGGGTAATGCCTAACAGGGTCTTCGCAGTGTTGGGTCTCACGACAGGGGCTCTGCTCTCTCAGGCGACGGTCTGTCGTGTTGGCGGGTCGCGGAATACGGAGCAGGGGGCTGGTTTGTTCATGAAAAGGAGACTAAACTTCTCCCAAAAGTCGGTCGGACAAACCTGTGTGCTGAATTTTCTTCCACCAAATGGGACTATTGAGGGAAATTTTTAGGGTGTCGAGGGGACAGAGGGAGGGGTGGGACTTGATTGTCTTACGAAGGTGGTACGACTGTTATTGGGTTAAAAAAATGGGAACCACCAAAAAGGGAGGGGTTGAAAGGGGGGTAACTATAGGGCTTCACTGGGATAGGAAAGAGAGTAAGGTGGGGGGGGTCATATGCGGGAGGGGAATACACTTGGGGGAAACTGTTGGGGGGTTGAGCCCTCGGAGAAGGAAAGGGGCGGTTAAGTGAGTGCTAGGTATTCAGGATGGGGAGGGAGTTCAAAAGCTAGGAGAGGGGGAAGGGGCAGAAAAAAGCAGCAGGAGGATCGAAGAAAACCTTGGAATCGAGATGACGAGAGACCCCTACATTTTATTTAGGAGGTAATGTAGGATCGATGATTCTACGTGAAAAGAGAAGAAATGTCAGGGGGGGGGGGAGGTGACGCTTCAATTAAAAAAAAAAAAAGAAAAAAAAGGCGGGGGGGGGGGAGAGCGAGTCCTCATTCAGATGGATGAAAGCACGACGGGTGAAGGCTTGTTAACAAGAGGTGCGAGGAAGGGTTGTCTTTCCCGGGGGAGGTGGCAAAAATATTGGAAGCTGGCTGGAAGGATAGAGAGGGGGAGAGGAGATACGGCAGGCAGGGGGAGTATGGATTAAGGTACTCCAGGGAGTTTGGAAGGAGGGGCTCGTCTGGGGGGGGGGGGGGTTATGAGCAAAGTATACGATGAGGGCAAATGTGTATTTAGGGAGGGAGTACACGGACATGGTCGATTGGGGGGGACAGGAAGAAAAACGATTGAAAAATCGGCTGAGAGGTGAGAGAGAGAAAGAAAAAAAACAAACAACGGGAGGAAGGGAAAGTTAGGGAGATATCATTAACCATCAGGGGCCGAAACATTCAAAATCGGGGGGGAGGAACACGTCAAACAAAATTTCGGAAAAAGGACGACCGAATGAAAAGCTGGTAAAACCGTCCTTGAAGGCCCGGGCGAAAAAAGTAAAAGAAAGGAGCATTAACCAATGAGAGGGAACATGCGGAAGGTAAGAGGGCTGCAAAAAAATAAGATATAATCTCTCCGATCGCCCGCACAGCAGCACCCGGGGTACTCAAAGGAGGGTGCGCATCAGCACGGGTATTGAAAATAAAAAAAACAACCGCTACGCAGCAGAAACTAGGGGGGTTTGATGACTAAACAGGTCAACCAGCCTCCGTGCTTTGTGAAGAAAAAGTGGCGCATCTCTGGGGGACAAAACAGTTGCTGGGTCAAAGTCATAACTGGTGGGGATCAGAGATCCAAGAAGATTCCATCTGAGAGGAAGGGAAAAGGGGAGAGAATCGTCGAAACCATACATAGTAGAAGAAAAGCGGAAATGCCGACCCCGGAGTTTTCTGGGGGCCACCGGTAAGCAGGGAGAAGGTCATACCCTTCAGATGAGGGGGGAGAGTTACACGCTGACTTCACTCGAGAAATTCAAGGCAGGGGGAGGTAAAGTCAAGGGGGAGAAAATCAATCGAGGAACAAGATGGGACAGAAAATAAAACCCTATTCGGGGGTGACAGAAGTGACGGGGAAGGAAAAACCCAACAGTAATGTCAACAAAGGATCAACTCTGCGTAAAACCAGGAGGAGGAGTCACCCAGAACAAACCAGAAGACAACACGGGAAGAAGCGAAATCTCAGAAGAGAAAAGCGGGGGGGGTTGTGGTAAAAGGTAGAAGAAGAAGGCATGGCCCTGAAGGAAACGAACAAACCGTTCTGGGGAAAGAGGGAAGAGAAGCTTAATAAAAAACGGAATAACAAAGGGAGTCTGCAATAGCCATGGCAGAAAAAAAGTCCGAACAGAAACTAAAAGGTTAGTTGTCTGAAAGAACGAGGGGGGTTTGTGGAAGTAGGATCTCGAAGTTGGAATAAAAGAGGGGGGGAATAGAAAGGGGAAGCAAGAGTCCCCTTCTCCTAAGATGAAAAAATAGCAAGGACAGCACGGACATGCAAGTCGGGGATGCGAACACGGGAAGGGCACGTGTAAGGCTTGCCAAAAAATTGAGAAGTAAACCAAAAACCCAGAAGGACACAGTGTCAGAACAAAGAAAGACTAACGCAAACCGGGGCGGAAAAAATAAAAAAGAATAAAGACAACGCGAAACGAAATTAAAATCCGAAAAAGAAAGCGAGAAGGCGTGAGGAGTAAGCAATAGCTTATACAGTGTTGTAACATATTAAGGCAATAAAAATGAAGCTGGGAAAGTCAGGAAAAATCCCGAGAAAAGGACGGTAGACCTCTCGCTAAGAACCCCTCGGGGGCGCTCAAAAAAGTAAGGGAGGTGAAACGCGAAAGGGGAGGCTAGTCCTGTGGTGAAAAGGGGAAGTTCAGAATTAAGTGCAAAAGTAGAAACTCTCGAAGCGTAATCGTCAGTGACCCCAACATCTAGTACAAAGGGTCAAAAAACTGCGAACCAGGAATGTAGAGAAACCTCCAAAAAAAACGTTGGGAGGGGACGGCTAGGTATATCACTGGGGTGATAGACAATCGAACCACCAACCAAACCCCCACAACTACCCACCCAAACGAAAAGAAAAAGACAAACCCCCAACGAGGCCACGAAGCACCCCAAGCGGAGAAGCCCCCCGCCCCAAGAGACCACGCCCGGCACGCCACCAAGCCCGAACCCCCCCGAACAAAGGCCAAAACAAAGATGCCCCGCAAACAGGGCCGGCGAGGAGACAGGATGGCCTTCGAGGAGGGGACGCCGGGGTTAGGGGAGAGGCGACCCGGCCCAACTCCAAGCGCCGGGTAAGGGGGGTAGGATGTATGGGTGGCCGAGGCGGACCGCCGGGGTGCGAGGTGGGGAGCGGGCCGGGGGGAGGGAAGAAGAAGGAGGAGTGCGGGTTGCGGGCGGGGGGACCACCTGCAAGGGAAGGCGGCGAGCGACAGAGAATCAGGCGAACCAAACTGCGAAAGTGGCTGGAAGAAATCCAAAAGGAACCCAGAACGTGGAAGAAGGCGGGGGTTGGGGGAGCGTGGCAGAGCAGGGAGATGATGGAAGTCGTAGCGGTGAGCGGGTGCGCGAACGGGGAGGAGGACGGAACGGAAAGACGGGAGGGGGAGGGGGGGAGAACGAAAGAGGCGGAGTTATAAAGAGCTAGGAGCTGAAGGGGGGGAAGTGCGGGAGAGGTGCCAAGAGGTGAGAAACAGGGCGGGGGGGGCAAACGGTGTGAACGTATGGCCGCGAGGCTAGTAGGAGCCGGGCGGAGGTGGCCTCCGCAGCGTGTGCCGGACTCGAGGGGTGTTCTGCGGGAGGGGGAAGACCTGTCCGTAGCAACCGCGAGGAGGCGCTAGAGCGAAGGGGGCAAGTCTAACACAGGGACAAGAAAGGGTAACACTCGCCACGGCCCGACGGAGGAGGTCCTCAGGCGCCGGAAGGGATAGACGCGACACTCCTGGTTCGAGGACCCCCAAGAGACGATAGGAGACGGCCGGCGGCGCCGCCTGCGGGCCCTCTCGAACGCGCGCTAGGTGCGCGTGGCAAGCGAGGCAGAGAACAACGGATGGACCGGGGGCCCGCGGCCGCTGCGACGAAAGTAGGTTAGGAGAGGAAACGGGGGCGAGGGGGAACTAGGAACGAGATAACCGGGACACCAACGCGTGGGCGTTGGACAGCAGTCGCCAAGAAGGGGCATACCTGGGCCGGAGACTACGAATGTAAATGAGAAGAAAGTTGGGGAGAGAGGAGATTGAGTCAGGAGGTAGCGGGCGGGAAAATGTAAGAGAGCGAGGAAGTCCCCGCAGAGGCCCGAGAAGAGGCAAGGTGGGGTAGGCGGGGAAGCCCCCGGTGTGCTGTGAAACATGGTGACGAGCCCCGGTCCCGCAGAAGAAAACGAACGACCAAGGGGTCGGCGCACGAACTTAATTGCCGAAAGGGTGCAGTCGAAGGGGGGACGGCCTCAGGCGGAGAACAGAGTGCGGGCGGGGATGGGGTGGGTAGCCATGGCCGCGAGAACGCTTCGACGGGGTGGCGGAGGGGGATGAAGGGGAAAGGGAGAACACCAGAGGTGATAAAACGGGGCGCGATGGGAGGGTGGTAGGACAAATAACCCTAGTACTTGCGGACGCATGGGGGGGTCGTAGATCCAGTGGAGGGGAAGGACACTCTCCGTCGAAACGGGAAAGAGACGAGGCTGGGGGGCGGACAGGGAAACCCCCAGGGACAGGAATGGGAGAGATTGGCTTAAGCCAGAAGAAGCTTAAGGAAAGAAAATGGTGTTAGCCGGGACGACGAGCGGGGAAAGAGCTAGACAGGGGTTCCGAGCAGAGAGGTAGGGGCGGCGGGACAGCCAGCCACCGGAACAACGAGGCGAGAAGGGGGCTCCAAAAGGGGATCAGTTCAGCGAACGGGAGAGAAGTCGGCTGGGGGGGATGGCGAGGGGGGAGTGGGAAGTGGGCGGCCTTCCGAGGGGGTTGGGAGAGGAAGGGCGGTGCCATTGCCGAGTCCAGTGGGTCGTGGGGAGAGGAAGATAGAGAGTAGGGTTACGGCCGGGGATCACATCAAACATCCCCTGGGGACGGGACCGAGAAGACAGTGTCGCTGGGGACTTAAAAAGGCGACTCGACGCGCGGGGGCAGGTTTAGGCCACGGGTGGTGCGAACACGTTCGTGGGTACCATAGAAAGAACACGCCCGGCCCCCGCGGAGCCCACAAGCCCTGACCAGACTTGTATTAAGACGTGAGTTTGGGATGGGGGCGAAAGAGGCACACGGCACGGGCTGGGAATGGGAGTATCCCGAATAGCGTGAAAAAAGGCCGCCGGGCGCGGTAAGTGGGGTGTGACGGGGTCATCGGAGGCCCCCTGACGCCAAGAGGAGAATCGCCAGGACAACGAACGCCCGAGGGTAAAGACGCCCAGCGGGGTGCTGGTGGCTAATGCCGCGAGATGTCTCGATCTCCGCAAACACGCTAGGATGAGGGGTTGCCGGAGAGAAAGGCGACGAAAGTCCGCAGTAAATTCAGTTCCACTCGCAAACACGGAGTGAAAAGAATGAGCAGGATTCGTACCGATTAGAAGACCGCGTTACGAGGGGATGATCACAACACCCCTCCCCACAAAAAAGAAGAGCAGAGAAAGAAAAAAAAAATCGCTGGGTACAAAGGAGACGCATCCGGGGGGAATCGCTTGAAAGATGGTTCGTTCAGTAAAAGCCACTAATTAGCGCCCGCCGCATCCATTTGACGATTAGAGAGAGAAGTTTCGTGCAGAAAAAAAATAGTTTGGAAGGTTTTACTAGCCGGCAACACTCAAAAACTGCAGTCAGCCTGCCGCGTCAAAAATCTTTTGGAGGGATTGGGGCCTGGGCTCGCGGATTGGATCGCGTAACTCAAAGTCACACGGGTCTGAATAAGGAAACAACCAGAAGAAGAAAGGATAGTTCATACAGAGGGGGTGGAAAGGTATCAAACAAGTGACCCCCGTTCAAAAAATATAAATGGTAGTTTTGTACTTTTGCAATCACTAGGTCAAAACCTAAAATAGAATTGGGGGGGCTTGGGGGGGGAGCGACGTGCCCAGAGGCTTGGCGAATTGACGCGTGAAAATATCCAGAAAGTAAGAGCCCTAAACGCGAAGAATAAGCCTGCAAGGTACTACATGGATACTAAAAGATTTAAGGCCGCGACCATCAGAGAAACGCAGAGGACTGGGCGCTATTAGGAGATGGATAACCTCGACAAGTCAATGCCTTTTAAAGAAATTATAGACCACAGGGGGTTGGACCCAATGGGATGAGTATGTGTCGCACTCGACCGACGTTCGGTCTAATTGTTTAATCGCGCACAGATAAGCATATTTAAAAGCACGGAGTACAAAGTGAAGGAGGGTTGATACAGAGATAGCTCCGCGGGGGAGCGGGTAACAGGAGAAGCCCATCAATCACTTCACTCTGAGACAGGGAAGTTACTCGTATTAATCATCAGAAAAAATCTAAAACTATAAAATCTCACTGGTTCCCGAAATGTCCTAGAAAGGAACTTGGCGAGAGGCGGACCAGACCCTATAACAGGATCAGGGTTCGGAGTTCTCTTCTGAAACCGGTCATCTGAAATAACTAAACGGAAGCGCGAAAACGGAAAAAAAAATCATAAGCACAGCGCTCTTGAGAGGGAAAGCGTCAAGAAGACGTCGCAACTGAACATCGATAAATTGTCATCTGGTCCGCGGGACTAAAAAAGACCTGCACTCAATCCGCGGGAAATGGTTCACGGGAGTACTATGATGAAAAAAAAAAGAGCGCGGAAAGGGGCGAAACCACCAAAAGTTGATGGAAAACAAAAGCACTAGATGATGTGGTTAAGGAAGGAGTAAGAAGACAAAAAACTACGATCTCTGGGTCAACCAATCAAAAAATATCGGGGAAGCGCAGCGAGGGCAATATAAAGGTCACGAAAAAACAATCGTTCTCTCGCGAAGGAGTTCAGGGAAAGTCTCATTTTTATACAAGAGACATAGCACGGCTTTCAGTGGGGTCAGGGTCACACTATCGGGCGAAATGTAAGCCAGGGTTTAAGAGCGGGGAAAAAAAAAATCGGACAGAGAAAGTCCTCCGTGTCTAAGTCTGGCAAAGAAGTCCCTGGGAAGGGAAGAAACCGTTTACAGCGCCGCGCAGACTATAGGAATGGGGGAAAGAACAGCTCAGGGGTGTTCAAAAAGAGGGGTGGAAAGACAGTAAAAAAAAGATGAGCTAAAAAAGGGGCAAAGAACATCAACTTTACTAGAGCATGGAAGTAAGGCGTGGGCCTACGACTCCACGATCAATCCCTTGACCTGGGCTCTCGTATTCTGTTTTCAAGAAGCTGAGAAAAAACGCGAGTTCCAGAAACGGGTAGAAAACAGCGAGTTGAGGGGGTTTAATCGGTTACGCGGCGTGGCGTAAGGGAAAACGAGGGACAAGAAATCACGTGGACCCGGGCGAAGACCAGGGCGGACGGGCAAAAAAGGTCCACCTTTGGTGGGGTCCTTCGGAATACTCTTTCAGAAAGTCCGGAGGGGGTGCAGGTAGATTTTAAAACTTTCGGATCTTACGAACTGGAGGGTAGTCGGACGAAGTGCGGACCGGACACATTAGGGGTATCGGTGAAAGACAGGGGCAAGGGGGGGTTCAAGACAGAAAGTCACAACAACCTTTGATAATTCTCTCGGGAAAAACGCTAATAAACAAATCTCTCCTGGGGGATCCGACCTCAGAAACGAAAACAGAGAAAGGTTAGTGGGTAAGGAAGGGGAACCAGGCAATTAGAAGGGAGGGGAAACAAAGAAACTCGTCGCGGCCCTCGTGTCGAATACTGTCTCGCTCGTGAGAGGAAAATCGCAGGTAAGCGACATAGACCGTGGAGGGGGGGACGGCGGGGGGTCGTGTTGGCAGGAAAACCCATGGGAAATCGGAGACCGGGGGGTACGCAGTCCGGCAGTAGGGGAAACGGGAAAGGGCTTGAAAGAAAAGGGAAAAAGACTTATCTTAGCTCGGACAAGGACGCCGAAGGAGGCGTGGGTTTTAGGGGGGGGGAGGGGGAAGGGGAGCTGGGAGCGTCAGGGGGGGAGGGTTGGGGGACATCTTGACGACAAATTAAAGCGAAGAAAACTGACGAAAATAAAATCGAAAGGTGTTTAGGGGAACGAGGACTCTAACTCTTTGGGAGGGCTGATAGGAAAAAAATGCTCCCCGTCGGGATCAGGGGGTGACATGGTTAAGGGGGCTCAAGACCATCTGGGACCTTCGTGATAAAGGGCAATTTGCAGGGGGTGGGTGGTGGGGGGGGGTGGGGGTTTGGTCCAACAGAGCGAGCGTGGAATGCCAGGTGTTGTTCGGGGGTTAAGATAACCACCGGATGGGGGTGGTGGAGAAGGGTAAAAACATGTAAAAGGGGCAGACTAGTCTGGAGAGATAAACTGTTTGCTGGCTCTATTCTTCCTTGAAAACCAGAGTAAGGGCCTAGTTTGCATCTGTTAATATGGTTGCAGTAATGTCCCTCGTAAAGTGGGACGGTTGAGTGGCCCATCGAAAGGGGGGGGTTCTTAGCTTAAAATCAAAAGGGAAGGAACTATCAAATAGAGTGGCTCGTAATCGAATAATAGGGGGCGAGGAGGTTGATAGAGATTAGCCATCCTCTTGGATTTGAGGTAAAAAAAATGGGAGGGGAAAAGACCTAATGACGGGTTGACTCCAAGAGCTTTCATCCAGGCGGACTGGGAGGGTGGGGCCCCGGATAACGAAAGCCGCGCCAGAGGGGGCTGTCGGTAAGGGCGAGACGAAGTTACGCGAGGAGCAAGACTGGGGCCCGGGGGGGAACCTTTCTTGCGCCGGGGGCTATGGTCTTATTCCTATGGGACGGGAAAGGATGGGGGAATAAAGGACTGAAAATCCGCAAAGAATACTGTAGGCCTATTGGAAAAGGGATCGACAGTCGGATCGTAAAATAGTGTAAAAAAAAATTAATGGATGGTTGAAGAGGAGGCTGGGCGGAAATAGGGTCGCTCTGAATTTAAGCCGGCTTATGGGGAAATTATCAGGATTGATGCAAGACTGAATGTAAAAGCGCGATGATCTACTGTAAAGCCGACGTCGAAATGAACTTTAAACAGTGAGGAGAACAGGGGCGGATCGCCTTGCAAAAGAACCATAGCTAAAGGACAGGAAGCCTAGGAAATCTCGCGGCGACAACGGCAAAGTTGGGGGGTAAGGGGGCCGCCGATTGAACTTTGTCGGGGAGCGAAAACGACGAGAAACTATAGACCTGAGGAACCCTACATCAGGATGGGCTCGAGGATTATCTGAAGAAGACTTGCCGGATGTCTGGGGGGGTAGCGCAGTTCATGGTGCTTTATGTTAACGCGAGCACAATTATCAAAAGACTTATGTTTGGGGAAAAAGCAGCTTCTACTCGCAATCACGACGATTGAGGGGGGGCGTTTAAGAAAGTATGAATAATAGGGTTTGAGATTTGGGGTGACCGGGGTCACAAGACTGTGAAGCCATCCCGGGCTTCTTGAGGGGGGAGTCAGACGTCTGTGGAAGCCGAACAAAAGAAAATAAAAAAAAGGGGCGCAGTTCCAGAAAATTGTGGGAGAGCAAAAGACACGGCCGTCCGAGAGTGGAGGACGGGCAAGGGGAAAAACGATGGTTAGTCAAAAGCAGAGGGCGGCATCGAGAACGGGGTAGGCGGGGTCGCTACAAAAAGGCGGTGGGGCTGGGGAGCTCACCGAGGATCAAGGCGAGGGTATAAGTTCTGTGGTCTGAAAGGGCTCAGAGAACATTCGGTTGGGGTGGGGGGGTGGTTGGGGTGGATTTTCTCGAGGGGGGGAGTTGGGTGTCGAAGGGGGGGGGGGGTGGGGTTTTCTGTAACATGGAGGGGGTGAAAGATCGGGCGGGACCGATTAATTAAACTGGATGAGACCTTGATGGAAAAAAAAAAGGCTACAGGAGAAAAAAGGCGGGAGGGAAAAGCAAAAACTTGTTGGGGGGGAGGTGTGGGGGGGGGAGAAAATTAATCACGTGATAAGAGAAGGCTCTAACGTGTTGTTTTATTATTTGGCTTGGCTGGACATTCTGATTGGTTAGGGGGGTTGGGGGGGGCTAAAAAAACTGCCGGAAAGGAGAAGCAGAAAATATTGAACTCAAAGGAATAGGCAAGAACGAAAAAAATGAGTCGTCCCAAGCTAAAAATACAAACTTTGCCTGAACATAGTCTAGGGGACTATGCGGGTCAGCGGGATGTGACCTGCTAAACGGCGTCGCTTGAAGGGGGGGGCAGGTAAATACCGGGACGGACAGATGGGGGGGGGTGGAACCCCTCACGTAAAGGAGAGATGGTCGAGAAATTTAAAAAATGGCTCTTTGGAGAACGGTCAGGGGGGTGACCGTCTTTCAGTGGTTCGGGGAACTTTGGCAAAGGGCCTGCCGTAAATGGTGGGCTTCTTTTGCGTGTTGCTGAAAAAATTTTTGATAATTAGGGAAAAGGCTTAGTTCCATGGGTCGCAGCGACTGTGGCATGCTGTTGTCGCGGGGCTACGGGGGGGAAAAGGAAATGGAGGCGGTAGTGGACGGGACAGGGGGGTCGAGGTGGAGGGATAGAAGGGGGAAAAAAAAGAAAAAGGACTCGTCTACTGTCCAAAGGGAGTTGTGTGAGGAAATGGGGGGGTTGAAACGTAATTTTGCCGAACTGTCGGCGCGGCCAGGGGGGAGGAGGTGTGGGGGGGGAAGGGGCGGTGGCTCTCGAGCTCTGAAACGCAGGTTCGTCGGATGCGAAAAACGAAAATAAATCAACATGGGGGAACCCAAAACGCGTGTTAAGGAGGGGAGTAGGACCAAATTAAACAACGATGCGTGGCGGGGGGGGGCGTTCAAGTTTAGTTCTATTCAAGAGGGGGGGATCAATTGGCAAGCAGGGTGTGTGGGTTAAAAGGACAGCGTTGTGGGTCAAAGGGATCGAAAAAGGTGAATTGTTCTGTGAGGGTCTATCTATTGGGGCTGAGTATAAAAAGGATCAAAACCGCTCGGGGCGATATAAATCTCCTTGTAAGGAGGGGGGGACGTCTTTAACGGACTTAGACGGAGGGCTGCCCGGCTAAAAAGACCGTGGGGGGAGGGAGAGAGAGGGGGTCTGGTAGTCTCAGTCTGGGAGGGGATTAAAGAGACCTAGGTCCCAGTGACTTCCAAACAGCTTAGGAGAGAAAGAAAACTACTCGAGGGGTAGCGGGGGATAGGGCCTTCCTTGAGGCTAGGGAGGAAACAAAAACGGGAAGGAAGGGGCTGGCTGGGTGAACAATAAGGTTGGGGTCTAGGAGGCGGGGTGGAAAGTGATTCAGTGCTTTGAGCAAAATCTGATCGGGCTGCGGCGGCGGGGGAGAAAGATGTTAAAACGGCGGAGTGGGTGGCAGCAGATACGGAAGTGGGGAAGGGGGGGGGCAAACCAGGGTACTGCGCGGAGAGTTAGTGGGGGGGGGGACGGGAACGAACCTGAAGAGAGGGGTGCATAGGCGCACGGTTTAAAACGCGCTGCGATGGGGTGCGGGGAGCGGGGGAGGAAATTGCCGCTAGACGGGAGGGGAATGGGGGTTAATATCTAAAGAACAACAAGGGGGAAAGTGTTATTGAAATATATAATGAAGGAACCATCTCAGCAATATGAGGAACTCATCGGGGGGGGGAGGGTAGCACCATAACAAGATGAAATCTTACTGCCCCTGCGCGCAACGGGGGGGGGGGAAGAAACCGGAGGAGTCAGGAGCGGGACATCTAGAAAAAGACAGCCGCAACAAGACAACCCACTTATAAAATTCATCAGGACAAAATATTCTATGACACCTCGAAGGGGGATCTCGAAACAATAAACGGGAGGCGAAAGTCCAGACAACGCTTGAAAACGTCACAGGGGTGGATGCCCACAAGGCACGGTGGGGGGAAAAACAACACCCCATAAGAACGAGAACTGTTAACCACCTGGGGACCAAAAAAAAGACTTTCGTTGCATCACCGCGAAAGGGAAAAAATCTCAGCGGAAGAAAAGCAAATTTCTTTGGTGAAATGGAAAGAAAGTCAGAAGAAAGGAAGTAGCTACTACGACATCGCAGCCGAAAGAAAACGGAGGAAGAAACCACTTCCCCACCAGTTAGTGGGCGGCGAAACCCGGAAAAAAGGAGGATGAAGGTCCTTACGCCCGGTATCCTATGCGAAGGGTTCCAAATTCAACAAAAAATACCTGAAGAGGAGAGTCAGACTGTCAGCTGTCGTTGGGAAGAAGATTACCTTCAGATATAAAAAAGAAAAAAAAAACCAAAACACCTGCAGTGGTCTTGTGGGACCGATAAAAAAGGGAAAAAAGGTGAAAAGGGGAACCAAAAAAACGGAAAATGAGGGACAACTGGGACTATAATATTACTAAGAAGTGGTGAAGCTCAGCAACAACTTCAAATCATGATAGTACAAAGTAAGAAACCCCCTGCTGACCCCCGCGTGGGTGGGGTTGTCACGGTAGTCCTAAGCCGGGGGGGGGGGAATCCGAAGAACAACTTCAATTCAGCATCGGGCCAGCCAAATAGGAAAGGCGCTAAACGGGCCGTAACCTTTCCTGGGGGAAGGTGGGCAGAAAAGTAGGGAAAAAAAAACAGAACACAAGGTCGGGCCTAATCGGGGAGGTGTCAGGTTAGACGAAAAAAGGGGATCACCGTCCTGGGGCCAAACCGAGGAAAAAGTCTTGGGAAAACCACTCCGCCATAAGGGGGGATCCTGTATGGAATCCAAAATCCTACAAAGGGCAATCAATTCTAGGGTGAGAAACAAAGGAATAAAAGCGTGGGACCGGTTCCGAAAATGGGGATCGGACCACAAAAAAAGCACCCACACAGCCATCAAACAACATAGGAAAACCCAATCAGGACTCAAGCCCGATTCGAACTAACGCATCAAAAGGGAGAGGGGGGAGGCCTAAGGTGGGGAAACGCCGATCGCGGAGGTATGATTTATCCAGTCGGGGAGAGATAATGGAAAATGAAGAAATAAAGGGGGGGGGTCACTTCAGCAAAATAAAAAGTACTCTCCGGCGGAGTCCCCCTAGGAAAAGGAGGGGTCCTCACCCTCTCGTCTTCGGGCCTTCGAGGCCTTCACAGGGTACCGCTGGGGAAGGAAAGTATTCATTGGGAGTTCAAGCTAAGGAAATAAGGCGGGCTTGAAGACGCTGGCCACACAAGAAATCCTCATACCGTGTTCTCCCTTAGAGGGTTCAGAAGATAAACAAAAACCGTTGGGATAGGGGGTTCTCACGGGTCTGCATGCTCGGTAACCTAGTCCCCGACGAGAAGAGCACCCCCCAGCCCCACCTCGGGCAAGAGAGCAATTATCCCACCCCACCGCGGCTGATACCTCGGACGCGAGCCGCTGCCCGCACACCCTCCCCGCGCGGTCATCAAAAAGAAAGCGAGGGGCGGTGTCGCTCGGCGGGGCAGGAAGGAGCGGCCCTGTAGCCACGACGCATCGGAACCCCCGGGGCGGGGACCCGGTCGAAAAGGGGGACACTGGACAGGAACCCAACCCAAAAAATCCAAAAAAGAAAAAGATAGACGATCGTCCAAAGGGCGCAGACGAGGCGGGGGGGAGGTGAGGTTGCCCCGTCGTACGCCCCGCCAAAGGCAGACACACCAGCATTACGAGCACAGGAGAAAACAGACGGAGAAGGGGAAAAGTGGGGAAGGGGGAGAAGCGGGGGGGGCTGGAACGCACGAAGAATGGCAATCGGGGTAGAGGAAGGGACAGCCGCGGGAGCTACGGGGAGGAGGTCGAAAAGCGCCCACGCCGCAGGGCGGGCCCGTAGGCAGGGTATATGGGAGGAGGCAGTGCGGCGGGGAGGTCCTGAAGAGCACGTGAGTTACAGGGATGTGTTTGTGGTGCCACACCTAGGATGCGGGCTGCAGGGGGCGTAGACCTCACAACACAAATAGGGAAGCGGCGCTGAAGGTACGCTGGCCCGACAGGACATCGGAGCCAAATCCACGGCACGGTGAAAGTCGGGAGAGGAGCGACCCATCCAAGACGAGATGGGCACCGCGAAAAAGGGACAACGCGCGAGATCTATCACGGGATTCCGAGCGCGCCCCCGGGGGCTCGACGGGCAAGAAGAACGACGAGGTGGGGGCGGAACCCCTGAACCGAGATCACGCTGGGAGGGGCTAGAGTCGGTAAAGCCGAACGGACGCTCAGAAGTGCCCGAAAAGGAAAACTCCGCGGGAAGGCGAAGGCCCACGCGGGAATTAATGCTAAGACACAGGGGTGCTAGAACGGGCTCACCCGCTGGCGGGCGGGCGAGGGCGGAGCGTGGGTGAGCAGGCGCAACGAGATGAGAGCGCAAGTGGGAGACCGGTCCGGCGGCGCGCCGTGGTAGCGGGGAACAGTAAGGGGAACAAGACGATCGTGCCAACCTGTAGCGCATGGACGCGGACACGGCGGAGAGACGCACAGAGCGAGAAGCCGTATCAAGGGGCAATACCGTGATACAGAGGAGCGCGGCGGAGTCTCAGGGGGGGTGCGGAACGGGGCGAACATAGTAGAAACGCAGGGCAGGACGAGGGGCGGTTGGGGCGCAGGGAGGAGATACGGTCACAACCAGACCAAAACGCCGTCACGCAGAGGCAGAGAGTGGGAGGTCAAAGCAAGTAGGACTCCAAGCCGATGGCCGCCCACCGCGCGGGGCTCAAGAGACAGATCCCTTGCTAAAGAACCCACCGTGCGGGCGCCGAAGCGAGCAGGAGCGAGGCAATGGGTCCGCGCAGTGAAGAAAACCAAGCCGGATGGTGTGTCTGGTTCGGGAGCGAGAGTGGAGGAGCAAACACGGCGGGCGGGAAAAAAGGACCGGATCCCGACAAGGGTGGACAGAGAAGAGGAGGTCCCCGCGACAGGCTCCGGGGAGTCACAAGGACCGGGTCCTCACAACGTCGCAAACTGGGCCAGCCACGGGGGCCATGTTCGGGCGCCAAAGGAAGGCAGACGGATCGGCGCGAATGCCGGGGGTGGTGGAGGAGGGGGAACAGTGTAATGGGTCCAGCGCTGGCGGGAAGGTAAGGTGCATCAAAGGCGTGGGACCGGGGGGGCGGGGCACGGGGGATAGGAAGGAAGATTGCACGCGGCAGGTACCGGATACAGGGGAACAATACCCCATCCAATGGGGGAGTAAACCGGGAAAAAGCAATTCGATTATCAATCAGCAGGGAATTCTTCGATATTATCAACAGCAGGAGCGGGAAAGATCAGGTATCTCACACCACAAAACAAAAACAAGGCACCCGTACCAGGAGAGAGACACGGACGAGCAATAAAAACAAGGCGGCATGTGACTTGCAGGCTGAGAAAAAAGGCCGAGCGGAACTTTAAGGGGGGGAGAATTCAAAAAGGAAAGACACCACACTCTTAGCACGACCTTACGTAACAGGGGAAGGGATAAAAAATAGGGGTCCGCGAAAAAAATAGGTTAAAATTGGGGGCGATGGGGCCGCACAAAATGCGGAAGCAAGTCAAACATCAAGACGGCCAAACAAAAAATATGTTTCGGGAATGGGGTGAGGGCCGGAAACGGCGTCGAATTGGTGAATTCAAAGGCACTCACCGGCTCGATACGTCACAGAAGAAGGAAGCGGGGAGGAGGTCATAAAAACGGGGCGATTCACACAGTCAACGTCCACCCACCTCAAAAGGGGGGGTATTGGGAGAAGGTTGGGGGTCAAAACACGACCCGGGGAAAATACACCTCAATCATAGGGGATGATGGGGGACTAAACGGGAAAGTGCGTGGGCTCAAGACCTAAGCAAGCGGTGGAAGGGGGACTCGGTAAAAAGAAAAGCCCGAATGATAACGGTCATAAACGCGAACGAAAGTAAAAAACGCCAATCTGGAAGCTATGAATCAAAGAGAGCAGAACTATTAGTTCTCAAATCGCCAGACGCTAGTCTAAAAAAATATGCCTCTCTTGAAAGTAAGAATCTCACGCAGGGGGATTCTGTGAAGGCCAGGGTATTCAAACACAAAACAAACCAAAAAGGGGGGCGCTTTTCACGCCTGGTCGGGGAAGAGAAGGGTTCCAGTTCTATGGGGCTCTAATAACTTTGCTCATCCAATTAAAGCCGTAAGAGACCTATTATTCTGCAATCAGAGGATCCATTCAGGAGAATTTGGACGAAGGAATGGGTCGGCATCAGGCAATCGAAGGAGGCATCCTCAGCCGCTCGAAAAAATGCAGGTTTTCAATCCATGTCAGGAACCACAAAACCCACCCAACCAGAGATGGTACGGGATACCCGAAGCTCCCTAAACGCCTGAGCTCCAGGCTGGGAATAAATAGCTCCCGTCAGAAGCCACAAAAATACGATATTGACGTACGAATCTGGTCTATAGCCCGACCTCGAATAAAGGAGAAGGGGGGGGTGAGGGAGGACTCAGCAGTCTACCGAATCAAAGAACGCTAAACTTTAACAACTTACAAAAGGGGGAAAAAAGAAAATAGAGAACACGCAGGGCATGGGGACTCTGTGGGGGTCACGACTTGGGAATTTCCCGCTTTAGGCAGAGTAACTAGGGGAAAAAACAGATCGGGGACGCGTCTCTTGAACTAACAACAGGGAAACTTGCATCTCCTCGAGGGAACTTTCGGGTGTAACTTCCAAGGGGGGTGAAAAAGCTGTCTCAGCGGTAAAACTTGTCTTCCCTTTTCAAAATAGGAGAAATTGGGGGTGTAAAACCAGAGGGTTACAAGGTGCTGTCACTCCGAAACAGAGGACTGATGGAAGGCGCGCAAAGAGGCGAATGTAAAAAAAAAGTGCTCAAAAGCTGCAGCTACAAAGAGGGGACGCTGGAAAATATGTTGAAACCATGAGAGACGAAAACGTGAATTTCGTGACGCACGAGGGGGCAGCTGATACTACAAAAAGGTGGGAATTAACTTCTTACGTGGTCGAAAGTAGACTTATTCAAACTGCAGGGGAGGACCGTCCTTTTTCTCAAGGACGAAGCGGAACGTACCGGTTCTCAAATATCAACTCTCACTGGGATCCAATGAAAATCTCGCTTCTTTCCGGGTCTCCTAAGGGGGGAGACTAAGCAAAAACCATCCGTATTGGTTCAAACGGACACTAAACTTCTAACCGGGGATAGCCGTTTAGAAACGCTTTTGAACCGAGAAAGAAGTAACCGGTTTCGGCTAAAAGGTAGAACTCTGCGGACATCCAGCTTTCAACGCTCGACGGGGGTCATCTGGGGTTGAGAGCAAAAAAAACACAAGAGTTCGCTACTCTTATCAGTGAAAAAATAGATGTTTATTGTGCTTTCAAAAACAAACGGACGAGGGTACCGCTCTAGGGAAGGAGGGCACTAGAATGAAATGGGTAGGCGAGAAGGGGGCCAGAGGAAAAACTAGAATGTCGGGCGCAGAAGAAAAACTGGCCGAACTAAGGGGGAAGGGGTGAAAGAATCTCTTGTTGCCCTCTTTGGGGGGGCAGGGTACTGTAATCTGCTATGGGTTATTACAGTCTCCTAAAAGGAGCGAAAGGACGGGGTAGCACTACCGTCACGGATCAAAGAAAGAAAAAAGAATATAAAATAACTACGGGTATGGGAGAGAATCTATCAGATCGAAAGGGACTCTAAACTCAAAAAAAAAAAACCGGAGGAGGAAACGAGTATCAGGACGGGATATCGAGAGGATAGACCGGTTGAAGGGAATCGGGGGAAGGGGGGGGGGACGTGTGTGGGCGAACCAGAATGGGCGAGAGGTGGACCGGTACAAGGAAGGAAGAGATAGAGATGAACCAAAACGGACAAGAAACAGATCCTAAATAGGAAACTCCGTAACTTCCTACGGGAGAAGGGAGGAAAGGGGGAAAATCTCAAAAGTATTCCGCTGCTTATCGTGGTTAGGGCTAGTGTCATGGGGGGGGGGGGCTTTTACTTACCTGTAAAGTCCTAAGAGAAAAAAAAAGAAAGTAGGAGGTTGGCAGATCTAGTTAATAGCGCAAAAGGGGGATATTTAACAATGCCAAAAAGCCTCATCCTGTTAAAAAATGCTCAGGGGGGGGGTCGGGGGCAAAATAAAAAAGACACTGTCAGTCTGGCAAGGTACAAGGTGGGGGGGGGGGAGGGTGGTGACCCGGGCACGCATGGGTTCTAGTTTGGGGCGTGGGAAAGAGATTCCAGCACTGAACTTTGCTGTTCATCTGAACTCAGTCTAAGGACTAGGGAGAAAAAAAGGGTTAGGTCCATATGTCCGAAGGGTACTGGTAAAGATGGGAGGAGATAAAGAGTAAGAAAATCGGAGTTCTAATGTGACATCTCGTTTCACAGTTTTGAGGAAATGAACAAAATGACTAAGAGGGGGGGGGGACGGACTGAAGAGGCATCCTCGGAGGTCAAGGGGGATAAAAAAACTCGAGAGGGGGTAATACGGAGCTGAATGAGCGGCGGGTGGAGTGGGATAAAGGAGAAGGGACGTAGGAACATCCATCTTTTATGGAGTGAAGTGGGTTGGGGGTAAAGTACCCATACTGATGGGGGTAAAAATAGGGGGGAAAGTCGTCTAGTTCATACCACGGAACGGTAGAGGTGCCCATCGTGGGGGGCTAAGTTCCCGCTCCTCTGGCTGGGAAGTAAGGCCGATAAGGAGAAGAGGATCGGTATTTGAGGGGGATAATGCACACTCTGAGATGCTTTCTGGGTGCCGGAAAGGGGAGAAGGGACAGCGTTCACTAAGAAAATGGGGTTACCGTAGCTTTTAAGGACGGGCTTTAGGAATAGGCAGGACTCCTACTATCAGAAAGGGGGGACTGGGTCGGAGTTTTAGGGTCTCTCGGAACAAGGTAAATAGTTACGTATTTTTCACAGGGTCTTTAAAAAAAGCAGGAGCATTAGGGGGGGGGACGCGAGTTGGGACGGAACATTCGCACTGTATAATTAAAAAACTCATGGGAGACGAAGAGGTACTGATAATACTGCCACAGAACTGCCGACCACAGGGATTGGGTTTATCCGAAAAAAAATTGGTAAAAGATCAGGGGTCTGAGATACCGGAGAGAATACCATTCGAAATGCGGCGTCAGGGAGGAAATAATAGGGAAGGATTACGCCACGAGTGCCACGGGTTGTGGGGGAATCAAGGGGGGGGGACGAAGGGGGTTGCGTTGTGCGATGGGGGGACGAAAAAGCCGACAGAGCGACGTGGAATATGCGTCGGGGTTCCCAACCAAGTAGGAAAAAGAGGGGAGGATCAGAAAATAAGGAAAACTGGCCTTTTTTCCGCACGGTGAGAAAGGGCATTTCGAAATTCTAGGTGAACGCGCCAATCTGAAAAGACGGGGTTGCTTCAGCACTAACGGGGGAGAGACAGAACCGGGGGGGGGAAAGGGTGGGAGTCTTTTCAGGGAAGGGTACTCAAGAACGACAGTTTTGGGAGAGGGGGGGGGAAAAGGTGCAGACTGGGCGAAAAGGAGACGTGGGAGGGAGGAAGATATCTTCCGTGATCTGGAAGGTAGTGGGGGCCTCTGGGGAAACCCGGGGATGGGTGGGTAAGCACAAAAGGACCAATAAAAGGAAAGATCAGTCGTCAGACAGTCCGAAAAAAAATATTGGTTGAGGGAAGGGAGGAAACCGGGAATTACTAAAGTGCTTCATCTAAATTTCCCACTAGGGGGTTCAGAAAGGAAACATCAGGTCTCGGCACCCCTTCACAATCGCACAACACATGTGTAAAAAAAAAGGTAAAATCATCTTGGGGGAAATTTTAATGTCCACAAGGGGAAAAAGTGCGTCTGCGTCTCATTCGCAATCGATGCGGGTTGTGCGGGGGCATGAGAGGGAGCGGGGGGTGGGGGGTTGTCGAGCAGAGTGGAGATCTGGGAAGAAGTATTACGATGAGTTCTCGCCTACATGAAGGAATAATCGCATTCAGGCTGGGGAGGGAAGAAAAGGGCGGGGGGTTTTTCGAGGCAGGGGGGATCACAGGCCCGGGGAGACGGGTGGGTTACCTTAACAAGTCCGGTGGGCGGCCTTCGGCTTTTGCAAAAGGGAAGTGTTTGGGAGCGGAGTGAACTCCTATTCTGATAGGATTGTAACTACTTAAAGCTTAAAATACATGGTCTGCATAAGTGGAATCAGTGTCCGCGATAGGGTGGGGCAGGAAGAGATTCTGGGGGTGATAGGAAAGTCAGGGGTTTAACCGGGGAAACGCGGAACACCAACTTATTAGTCCATCTGGAGTAGCGTACGATGGGAGATCCCCGGGGGCGCCGAGAAGGCAGGAATTGGGGGGAAGCGGTTCCGGATGCGTTCAAGGTGCCGAACGAAAGGGATAGGGGTAGTATGGGGCTGCATCGGTACAGACATGGGGTTGGCTAGGTGATGGGGGGGGTGACGAGAAGAAAAAAAGTGTCAATTATACACGGTTAAATTGATTCAAAAATTGGCAGAGGGATAGCATTTGGTCTTCATTGATACAGGATGTCCTAGGGGGGGGCTGCGAATGTAGACAGTCGAGGGGGGGCAGATCAGAGAAAGGGGGTTCAACATTGTGAATAGCCTTAGGCAGAAAGGGGTGGGGGAAATGTTTTTGTCGAACTTGACATAAAGGGGGGGACGGGGGAGGGGAGGGTTCATGCGGGAATTTCTCTTCTATGCTGAAAACGCACATGTGTGCTGCTTCTTTCCGAAGGGGAGTTAAGAAACAATGTAACAAAAACCCCCACCGCTTGTTGGGTCAGATGTGGAAAGCGCTCTTCTTCCGTTTGAAAAAAAAGTGAGATAAAGTACAATGGGGCTTCATAAAGAAAAATTCATATCGAGCAAGGGGGGAAGAATGGCGGTTTTTATCGGAACCACATTGGAGTCAACTCTCAGGAGTGTGGATGAGGCGAATTGGGGATAGGGGTCGGGGTGATAATTCAATTGCCTCACGGCTGTAAATTTCTCTGTCATTCTCATTAAGGGAAAGTGAGAAGAGATCCGGGCGTGTTAAGCGGCCCCTTGGGACTGCTGAACAAGCGACATTTGTAATTGCTCATTGGTAAAAAAGGAAGACTGAGGGTGACTTCTTCGTTCTCTATGAGATCCGTGGATTCGTCTATCTTCTGCGCTATAATTACAAGAAAGAAAAAAAACGAGGGGGGAGACTGGTGCTCGGGGAGGAATCGCCAAGCGCTCATTACAAAACGCAAGTTTTATGCTGGGACCCGGTTAAAAAAGAAAAGGGGGGGGGCGGGGGGGGGTTCTGTTGTCTTTGATTATCCAGTGCGGGTGTAGGAGGCAAAGGGGGGGGAAAAAGCCTTTTCTGGCTTCGTGTACGTCTGGAGAGGGGGGGAAGGATAAGGAGAGGTGTCAAAATCTATTACTGGGTCTCCGGGCGGGAACATGCGGGACCGTTCTTAGGTTTCACTTATGGTAGAGAAAAGGGAAGCAGAGGGTGCTACGGGCGTCATTCTACTTTAAGCGATGAGAATGGGGGGGCGGGAGGATAAAGCGATTGAGCGGGACCGGGAGGAGGGGTAAGAAAGAGACAAACAACCCAAACGGGGGAGTAGGTTAATAAGAGAGGAACAAATCTCAGAAAGGATCGGCCGTCCATCGTTCCCAACCAAACACAATCGCAGGAGTACGACGTCAGGAGGGGAAGACCCTCTGCACCTGAAGCTTGCAGGTATAAACGGGCATCCCACTAAGGTAAGAACGCATCACACCGGGAAAGGAATGCACCCGGATCTTGCATGGAAACCGAGAAATTATGCATCTCTAGCGAAAAGAGCCAAAGAAGGGCGCAGCGCTTTTGTCTTCGTTAACAGAGGTTCCTCATCCACAACAATCAATGGATTAGAAAAAGAAAAACCAGAAGAAGAAGACAGAAACCTCCCGAACCCAGGCAATAACAAGTGGTGTGAAGAAAGGGAGAGGGGAAAAAATGAAGGGGGGAACTCATCTGGGCGCAAAAGCGCGCTTGTTCGTCAAAGAGGGGGGTGGAGGAGAAAGGGGGGGACGAGCGAAGAATCGCCGGATCTTACTAAACGTACGCTCAGCAGGCCTGGCCAAGGGGACCCAACCAAACATTCTTAGTACTCAAGGACGAACACCAAGGTCCTCGCCCCCGCTTAGCTTAGCGAAAGGAGGCCGAGTTAAGTGTCCTGACTACACTGAGCCAGAAAGTCAGCGTAGCATCTATTGAGAAGGGAAAAGGACCTAACATCACGAGAACATACGCCCACATCATCAAAAAGTCAAAAAAATCTATTGCGGTACTAAATGGCGGCCGATAAAACCCACAAGTCAAAGGCTGGGGGGGCCCAACACCGAAAACGGGGGGGGTATGAACTACAAATTATAGGAACTACTCCCCAAAAACAAGGCCAGCACTCGGCTTCCTAGAAGGGGAACATCGTCAAAAAAAAATGCAGTTTTTGGTTGTTGGGTAAATTTATTTCATCATGCCCGGGGAGTTAACAGGAGTGGTAAAAACCGCTTCAATCAAGCGAGAGTCAGCCATCTATCGTAAAGAAGGACCAACAATAACTTCGCAATACGCCTTCCCAAAATGTTCCTCTTTTGCTAAACAAAAAAAAAAAGTTAGGAAAGAATAAAAAATTGAGCGAGTCGCATGTTCATGACGAATCAGCACAGCAAAGAGGGGGGGAAGGGTTCAACCGCCATCATATATCGCGTACAAGGCGCGAGTGACATTCAAAATAGTTCGCGGGGGGGAGAAAAAGGGAACAGCCTTTTCACTGTGCAACATTCCTAAACACTGTTGTCGACAAGGCACAAAAAGGTGGGAGGGGGGGGCCGGAAGCGGCACAACGTAAACACCTCAGATTACCCGAGGCAGAAGTCTACATCCCCGCGTCAATTCCGCGCTGCAGGTAGTGGACGGTGATGTATAAAAAGATAGGAAGAGACTGACATGAACTTCAGAAAAGCTGACGTGATTCCGGGAATACAAAAGGGAAAAAAAAATAAAGCCAACTCTACACATGGCGAGAACATCACAGTCTATCTATACCCTTCTGGAGCGTCATCGTCTCTTGGGGGTCATCGAGCCGCCAGTGGGGAGGGTCAGGGACAAAAGGGAGGGGAAAAGAGTCTGAGCAGGGTCTGTCTCTTACCCGCCATACTTAAACGAAGGAATGACTCCCACAGGAAGGGCGAAGGCACACACCACCCTTTGAGCGGGAGGATGAAGCGAGGGGCTCGATCGATGGCCGACTGCGAAACGCCACCCCACCAACAGCACGCAGCACCGGCGACAGCCCACCGCGCGCAGCCGGGAAGCAGCGAAAGGCCGTCCTAGAGGAGGCAGGGCGCCACCTACGCACCGCAGCGGCCGGAACCACACCCTCCGAGAAAGCCCACGGCTAGGGGGACCTCGCGAGGCCGGCAACGGGCGCAATTAGGGGAGCAATCCCGTGCGTCAGCGTGAGAGGAGCAAAAGGTCGGGACGGAGGAAACCAAGAGGACACCATCAACTGGGGGCAACCAAGGGGCAAGTGGGACTGAGCCGGGGCGAACCCCCGGGCACTAGGCAAGAGGAGGGCGAAGCGACCCTCGCAAACCAGAGCCCCCAGAAGGACGGCCAACTTTCCTGTGGAGGGTGGGCAGAATGAGGGCGACATCCCGCGCTGGACGTGTCCTTCGGTCTGTGGCACTTCAGCAAAAAGGGCAGGGGGAGCATCCAGCTACGATTATCGCAAAGCTGTCCGATCAGAACCATGAGGCGACCAACCCCCCACGCGGCTCTGCGCGTCCCATCACAATACATGTGCTTGTGAGCATGGAGGAACAAAACACGCCGCAGAATCCATATTTAAAATCTGGGGAAGATACAGAAAAAAAAAAAACCCCCTATCGGGACCGTCCTCATCCCGGTGCTTGATTGGTACTATTTGGAAGCGAAATAGTTGGAACATTATACCTTTGCCGCAATGAGGGAAACGGAAGGGGGAAGGGCAACGGCACTTAAAAGTACAAAAATCTTTTTTATCTCTGGGGTACGGGGCGCAATGCTCTTAAAGAGTGGGAGGGGGCGTTCAGAGCAAGGCAGGGTGTTCGGCGATATCCCCCTAAAAAAAGAAAACCGATGATTCGCTAATCATTGCCTGGGATGTCGCCACACGGTAAGGCCAATCCAAAAATTGATGGGGACTTTGCCAGACCCAGGGTAACCTAAAAATCGGCGTTAGGGGAGAGGGGGGGGTGAGGTGGGGGGGGGAAGAACTACGTCTGGCTAACTTGATGCGCGTGAAAAAAGACAAGTCATCGTAACTGCCCAAAAGGAGAAACGAAAAAAAGAGAGCGCGGGGGAAATTAATATGAAAGCCTCCGCGCACTCCCATATTTAGGCAAGGACCCAGAGGGAATCATCGGGAAGGGGTCTCGGGCTTCGAGGGCCTAAACAAAGAGCCTGCAAAGAAGGAATCACTCCCGCGGTGGGAAAATTCGGGGCGAAAAGAGAAGAGGGCACGAAAGCGCAGGCCTCACTGGTTCGAGGTCGTGACGGGGTATAACTGCCAAAGAGAGAGGAACCTCTCTGCTTCAGAAAGGATACGGGAATTGCATGGATGGGGGGGAGGTAACTACCCTCTGGGTGCAAGCTTGTTTCTTAGGGGGGGGGGCTCGTTCATCACGAGAAAATTTCTGGGAATTCATAATAAGTCCGGGGCTTAATCATATATAGGGGAAAAAATACCAACGAAGAAGTCGGGAGGAGTAACTAAATCTCAACCAGAAAAACGAAAGGTCAGTTTACGAACTTAGGAAAGAACCACCAGAGGGGGGGGGGAGAGGGGGGTATCCAATGGGCTGCTTCCGGGCTGGCGCCCGCCTCGGCGTCCCACGAAAAAAGAAAAAGTAAACATGCCCCACCCAAACACCCCCCCCCCCCCCACCACA
>Ga0179593_1580265_pt1 | contig 26546 bp, 28 predicted proteins | sample CZODoug2_1_08_16_FD_185931 | JGI IMG/M metagenome (GOLD analysis project Ga0179593, IMG submission 185931) | Vadose zone soil fungal communities from Angelo Coast Range Reserve, California, USA - CZODoug2_1_08_16fungal (PacBio error correction) | ecosystem: Environmental > Terrestrial > Soil >...
ATAACGGGAGCATCGTCGGAGGGAGGAAAGAAGCACGACTGGCTGAAAGAAAAGAAAAGCACCGGTCACTGTAAGAGTGGAGAAAATCCACCTCGTCCCATCACGGATAGTCGACGGCCCCCGTTAAGATCGCATATGGAGCCGGACGCAGGATCCAAAGGGGGCGAACGGGCCTGACCTAAAAGTCGGGGGGAGTAATGAAGCAGAAAGGCCCTCGCCGCGGAAAAGCCTAAACACTTCGCGGAAATCGCTTTCCACGTCAAAGGAGTGGAAAACTGCGTAAAAGTCAGATGTCGCGCATGTCACGGGGGAAGGATTGGGTAGAAAGTTGGGTAGCTCTCTCTCAAAAGCCTGAACTCTTAAAATCTCAATGGATGACGTCCAGGGGCTCGGAGGGAGCGTGGAAACGGGAAAAGGCGAAGGTGCGGCTCTGGTGAATGCTCTCCGCGTTTCAAGCTCCTAAGAAAAACCTACGCGGCAGGGCTTATTCGGCGTAGAGGGGAGGGAAGCCAGAAAGGATAGAACGACGTGGCTCGAGCTGCTCAAAAAAAAGCAGTGCCGCTTGGCTTACGGAAATGGGAGGAGGGGAGGAGGCGGGTGACGCATCTTCAGCGCCTTCGTCAGCGGGGCCTACGGGTTAAAGGAGGCAAAAGAGGAGGAAAAAACGCCGAGGGCGATCCGCTGCAGAGGAGGGGGAAGGGCGAAAAAAGAGGCCAGCCGCCCTCAGCATGTTGATTGCCTCGCGAGCGGGGCTTTGGAAAGCAAAGAAAAAATGCCGGAAATCAGGAACCGCATTCGGGAATAGGGGAGCACAGGAAAGCCTAGCTCGGCGAGCGCGAGAATCTTCAAGCCATTTGCTCTTGCCGGACCTTTTCGCGTCTCGAGGGGGGCGGGGGGGATGAGAGAATGGGGGGGATTTCCTCGACGGGGGTTGTTGTCCGGTCAAGAGTCGAGGTGCTGGAACTTTGCCCAGTCAAAAAGGAGGGGTGGACAGGGAGGAAACAGGCCCTTCCGAAAAGCTGCTCGTATAAATTCGCCGAGAATCGCGAGGTGAAAAAAGGCTATACGGCCGAAAAGGGGAAACCTAAAGCCGTGCAAAAAGCCGCCGCAAGAGCGCCGTCTGCATTCGCTGCTATAATTGCGGAAGCCGAGGAGAAAAAAGCAAGCAGCAGGGCCGAAAAAGGACAAAAAGAGAAGTCACGTCGCTGTTTAACGGTCCCGCATCTTCTGACGAGCCTCTGACTATATCGAGCGCGGCGCTCAGGGAGGGGACCGAGAAAAGCAGGGCTGGATCTCACCTGAGAGGAGGAGACAGGTCACTTCCAAATCAGTAGAAGGGGAGAAAAGGCAGAATGTTTCTGCCATGAAAAAGGGAGGGAGGCCAAAAAGGGGACTGGCTCAGCGAAGAACGAACTTGCGGCACCGGGGCTCGCTCTACTTCGTCCTCAAGCGTTGCCACGGGGACACCGGGAAAGAAAGTCAACGAGAAAGACAAGAAAAGCCTAGAGAGGTCTCTGAAAAAGAGAGCCGTCTTGAAGAACGCCGACCTGGAAAACGCATCTATTCGTGCCCGACGATTGAGAAAATGAGACAGGCTCGGCAGAAAGAAAATGTGGGGACAGTCGCAGCCGCAGCGAACAAATTGCTTTCGGGTTGGCCTCTCGAGAAGGACCACGAACGACACGGAAAAAAAGCAGAGGACATCGTCCTGACATCTGCGGGGACCGCGAGAGGCCGACCTACGGCCCACGTCTCTTCGATCGGGGGTGACCGAAAAACGACAGTCGACCAAGAAATAAGGGAACTCGCGGCGGTACAAGGAAAAAAGGCAGGGGGGGGGGAGGCGGGTTCGGGAGGAGAGGAGCGCCTTCACGCTGTTTCTGTGGCGTCCAAACCATAAAAGAGAGATTCCACAGAGAAAGGGTTGAGCCGGGTGCGACCTCTCAATGTGGGTCGAGAGAGTTCTTGGGAAAAAAAAACAATACCGCGGCGATACGGGAAAAAAAGGGGGAGGGAGTCTTGCTATTGCGCACCAAGATGTGGCTGCCAGCGAAGGGGGGTACAGCCTTAACCAGTGCCTTGGCGCCCTTCTTAAGCTTCGATGGGACCAGAAAGGAAGGGAAAATGTACGGGTTCGCGGAGGGACGGCAGAAAGGGGTTCGCGCGACAAAGAGCTAGGCCTGTCGGTGGGGTCGAACTTCGCCCTTCGTAAATATCTTCACAAAAGGGCGTAGCGCAGTTATGGAGGAAAAAAAGGATAGCTTGGCGGCCCAACGGCTTGAGAAAAAAAATCGTGGGAGGAAGGTATCTCGACTCAAAAAAACAACAAACGTAGGAGGAGACCGGACTTGACCAAATCCAGCAAATCGAAAAGAAACACAAAAGGGGCGCCTTCCTCCCCTAAAAGATGCAGGAAAGAGAAAGGAGATATATCTTTTCCCAACCCTCAATGTCGAGTTGGGAACCACCGAATCCGGACCAAAGATCAAAAAAAAAAACAAAGACTACTCACGAAAAAGAGGACGTGTAGAAAAAAGCAGGATAAGGAGCCCATCATACCTGTGACTTCTTTCTCCGAGCATAACTAATCTCTCTAAGTGGAAGAGAAGGGAGGGGGAAAAAGATCACAGAGGAAAAACCCTACGAGAGGACACCCAGGAGAAAATTTCTCTACCCCATGAATGCTCTCCTAGTTGGCAAAATCACCGTTGGCTGATGCGAAGAAAAGAAAAAGGGAACGGGAAGGAGGCGCCCGAAAACCCATGGGGAAAGAGAGGAAGGGAAAGGCCTGCGCGTTGGAAAAAGACATGGTCTACACCATGACAACGGGTCCTAGGTCATGATCTACCGTGGGGAACAGGTCGTAAGGGGGGGGGAGGAAAGGAACCATCATAGGCCGAAATCGTGAAAGAGGACGCATCGGGGGATAAATCTGCGGAGGTTCGTCCTCATATGCACCAAAAAAAAGTGGAAAAACGAGACGAGAACCGGAAAACTTGCATCGGAGAAGAGAGGGGGAGTCCAAGGGCCTAGTCACGCTCGAGGGGTCCGTTTCTGGGGAGAGCAATTAAGGGAAAGGAAGAAAACCGCAGGGAGCATTGGAGGAGGAAAAGAGAATCTGGAGGGGGGAGAAAGGGCTACCACGCGAGGTGAAATGTTCCACTGTGCTCGGGTCTCTGGGATCGACCCGGAGAAGGAAACTTCAAAGGGGGGGGAAAAGAGACTGAGATTCGCTGGAAAGAGAGTGCAGAGTACTGGAGAGCCAAAAACGGCACCTCGAGGGGACTGGCAACTCTCAAATCCTGTCGGCTAAGGAAAAGAAAATTGAGGAGGAAGGGACTGGAGGTATCGGTGGACACCTTATCTCCTGCTGAGAAGATAGTGAAACTGGAGAGGGCTCCGAAGGAATACACCAATCAGGAGCGGACTTTTTCAGGGGGCAAAGAAAGGGGGACGCAGAGGTCGAGAAGGCCAAGATTATTTGACCGAGACCTATAATCATACAAGCGAGATGGAGGGAGTTGGACTGGCTTGGTCATTATCCCACAGAGCCGGAAGAGAAGAAAAGAGCTCAGAGGAAGAAGGGCCGAGCTCGAGAAAGGAATAAGAAAAACGGGAAGAGTTCCTGGACGCCGGAGAAAAGAAGGCCAAGAGGAAACGAACGGAGAAACGCACAAACCGTCGGGAAAAAACTCACGAGGTAGAAAAGAGGGGCAACTCCCAGAAAAACATTCGAAAGACAAGTTGCTGCCGCCGGGAAGCCAAGGAGGGACGGAGGACAGGTGCGCACCGCAGATGAACGCGCATGCGGGGGCGTACAGGGCAGGGCGGAGCAAGGGGAGAGCTTGGGGGATAGCGAAACAGGAGATCGCGAAGGAAAAACTCGAAACATTCTTCGGGGTGCTTCCGGGCCGAGAAGCGAAGGGTAGCGGAGGAGGAGCAGCCCAAAAAGAAGAACGAAAGCCGAACGTCAAAAGGGCAGTGCTCGCTTACGAAGAGCTTTAAGGGTTCAACTAATCCGACCAGAGCGTCGCGACGGAAGTAAAAAGGGAAAGACTCCAAAATAAAAGGCCAGGGTGGAGCAGCAAATCGCCTCAGGAGCAAAAAGTTCGTGAGGAGTGTTGGGCCGCGACCTAGAAAAAGAGGGAAAAAGTCGAGCTACCCCAAGGGAGATTGGGATGAAGCGAAACGCGGGAATCATGTCACCTGGAGCAAAGGCCGTCGTCCACCATACTTAAAAGGGAGCCCAAAGCAAGCAATGACGGGGCACCTTAAAAAAAAAGCGAGAGGGGGGGGAGGCGCCCTTGAGGCAAGCTACCACTTCGGTGTCAGACACTCTCAGGACTTCCAAGGGAAACAAGGAAGAACGTACATCGCATGGAGAAGAACTTCAAAGGACACCGAGGCCTTTGGGGGAAGAACGCGAATTCAACTTTTTAGTCGCTGTTCCAAAGGAAAGCGAGGGGCAAGGACCGGAATCCAGACATTGCTGAACACAGGAAAAACGCCGAAAAGGATTGAAAGGGTGAGAAAGTCAAGAAGGTTGCCATGCGGGGGCGACTGAAAGTTGGAAAAGTGGGCAGGAGGAGAGGATGACGAGGAGGAAGGAATGCGTATAGCTGGGGAGGAGAGCCAAAGAAGAACAAAAAACGATGGAGGTGAGGGAACGCGCTCTAACGTTAACTATCATTCAAAAAAAAGGGGGAAGAGGGAAGGAAAAAGGCACGGACCGGCGGCGCCAAATTCTGGTGGGGGAGAGAGACTGGGGGCATGCGCCAGAGATCGAACAGCCCAAGCAGCCTACGAAGGGGTCACATCGTCGATTCCGCCTCAACAGATCAGTAGAAACGGAAGGGAAAGGAAAGCCAAAAGCATGGCCAACGCGAGAACAGCAGGGGGGAGAAAGGGGGAGTGAAGGAACGCCTCGACCCGATGCAAGGGGAACATCATTTTTCCGAGGTTGACATTAGCAACTTCCGCGGGGAAAAACGCACGGAAAAGAAATGTCAGTTGGACACGTCGGCAAGAAAGATGCGATCGGGAAAAAAGAGGAAGAAGCAGGTAAGGACAGGGCCTCCTTGCTGAGTCTATAGTGGGAGGAAAGAAAATAGCGCTCAGAAGACTAGAAAAATGAGTCCAGTATTGAAGGGAACTCTGACGGAGCAAGGGCCTGGTTGACCGATCTAACTTCATCTGTTCTTGAGGAGGGGGCCTGCCGAAAGGAGGGGGAAAACGAGGGGAACGGTGCAAACTCGAGAAAGACGGAAGCGCGAAGGAGCCGTATTCCTATAAAGGGGAGGCTAGCATACCGAGATCGGGGGGGGATAGGATAAAAGAAATTTGGAAAAGGGGAAAGTTAGCATCGGTTGAGCTATCTTCGGACATGTCGTTGAAAAGGGCACGCGCCTTAGGAGAAGCCGAGAGGAAGTTCGAGGTCGAACATCAGGGACTCTAAGAAACGAAAAGGGCCCGAGAAACCCTGCGCGAAAAAAGTCTTCCTTAGACGTCCACCTCTGAAGCGAAAAAGGGGGAAAATGGGAAGGGAAGAGAGCGGATGGTCATCGGTTGAGAGAAAAAAGACTGAAGCATCTAATCGCCCTTCCTCTAACCGGGAAATGCTCGGAGGGTCCTAGGGAAAGGGGAAAACTGGCATCACAAGAAAAAAGAGGTAGAGGGAGAAGAAATCTAGGCAGAAAGGATCATGAAAAAAGGAAAAAATGTGAACCGGGGGGCGTTTGGAAGCTCTTCTCCTAGTTCTGGGGTTCCTCTTGTTGGGTGACGGCAAGGGGGGAAAAGAAAGGTTCTTTGAAGGTGAATTGGCCCATTCTCCTCGGAAGGGGGGGCCCGAAGCCAGGAAAGCTGCTCTTATATCTATCGCTTAGGACACTCGTTGCAAAAGGGGCTCGGAGGGAGGGAAGGGGAGGGAAACGAAACTGAATTCCGCAAGTAGAAAAAAAGACCGGGCTGCTTCGAGGAGACTTCTTTCAAGAAAGTCTGGGTCCGGAGAAAATACGGAGAGAAATGGGGCGAGGAGGGGGAACCAAAAGCTAATCCAACCCTCGGAAAACTCGCGGGGGGGAGAGGGGAAATCTAACAACCTCTACGATATACGTCGAGAGAAAAGGCCTTGTTACAACAAAGAGCAAAAAAGTTAATAAGAGTGGATAATAAAAAGGCCTCGGGAAATGAACATGACGCGAGGCAGCTTCAAACTTTTCCTCTTTTTTCTAAAATCGGCAACAGAAGGGAGGCGAGGCCAAGAGAGGAAAACGGCCTCGAAAAAGGGAGGGAGTTCAGGGGTAATACTCTTCTAAGTCTGAGGAAAACACGGAAAGAAAATTAAGAAGAGGCGAATAGGAAAGAAAAGCCCTTCGAGGTTTTTTCAGAGAAACCACGAATAAAGGGAAAAGGGACCATCACAGGGAAGAAGATATGCCAAGCTATTCAAAAGTGGGAAACTAGGAGGAAGCCTGTGACTCGAGACTCCCCAGCCTCATAGTTGTTTAGAGGGCCCACTCTTTCTTGGGGGGTCTAAACTAAACTGAAAAGAAGATACGATCTCGAACTCGGGCATCTTCTTCAAGTGTAAGAAGATGAAATCTATGAAAGGGGGACATAGGGAAAAAAACATCAGTGATCTCCTCAAACCCGGGAACTGGAAAAAGAAAACCGCGAAAGACAGCTTCGACCGCGTCAGGGGAAAAGTGAGGGAGGAGGACAGATCACCGCTGTGAGTTAAAAAGTGGAGAAACCAAATAAAAAACAGGCATTGCCGCATAAGGGTCTTGCTGACACTCTTCCTTTTCTGAAGAAAAAGGGAGGCGGGGTCAAAGGACGAGAGGGGAGAGGTTAGGTGCGGGCTCCTCGGCTGGAGGGGGCTGAAGGGAAAGGAAAAGGCCGAAGCGAACCAGGATGCTGGTCTCCCTCTTAGGATCTCTTGATTATGGGGGGGGCCGAAAAAGAGACATTCAGGGTTTCACGTCGAAGCCGGGCTTGAAACTTCGGGGAAGGTCTCGGGGGGGGGTAGAAGGACCTTTGCGGGGGGATCGTCCAGCGGCCATATACCTGGCTTCGCTCATATCTTCCTTGGGGGCTGGTCTCGAAGGGAAATGGCGGAAAAAGAAGGAAGGAACTCGTTTCAGTACGGAGAGAAGGAGGAGGAAGGAACAACAAGGAGCGGCGCCCAAGCAGATGGACGAAAAAGGGGAGCCCGAGAGGAAAAAAAATTCCGGATCTTCGGACGCCATGTCTTAAGGTGGAGAAGAACCAATGGCGAAAGAAAAAACAGCTACAACGACCGCGACACGACTATGCGACCCTTCTCGACGGAGGAAAACCGGCTAACGGGAGAAAGGCGGGAGGGAAGAAAAAAACCTAGCGAGGCTCCTATTCGAAAGCCAAGAAGGGAATATGAAAGAGAAGAAAACGAACGACCGAGTGCAATGAAAGCCATCCCCGAGGAAAGAAACCCTAAGGGAAAGAAAGAGCTCCTCAAAAAGAAGCGAAAGCGGCAAGCGACGAGTTGGAAATCCCGCAGTTTTTCTTGGTTGCTTGAAAGAAAAAGGACCCCAAGGACAGGGAAGCTTCGCCGAAGACAACAAACACAGGGTCCGCGGAGACCTGAAGGGAGCGGGGGCCTTACAGGTCTACACCATCTTACAACGGTTCCAGGGTCAGAGGACGAGAAAGGGTGGAAAGGTCATCGATTACTCTAGGAAAGAGAAAAAGTTGGAGGGAAGAAATCGGGTGAGCTCAGGGACCGGCGATGTCCATTTCGACGGAAAAAAACGCACGGGGGGGGAGAGCACGAGCGGTGAAGGAATAGCGGGCGCAGAGCGTCAATGGCCTCCGTCGGTTCACGCATGAGATTGCTTGGGGTGGGACGGAAAGGGGTGGAGAAATTACTGAGAAAGGTTGAAGCAGGAAGGGCCTTTTCGGGAGGGATCTCGAATCTTCTGGGGTCTTCCCGGCACGATTTTGGTGAAAACGTCTCTGAGGAAAGTACCTTCGCCGGCGGAAAAAGAAGAGGAAGTTCGTAAGAAACTGAAGCAGTCAAGAAGAGAGGCTTAAAATCGGCTGGGCATGTCGCACAGGCCCTGTTGGGGAAAAGAAAAGGAGAGGCAGGGCCTGTCGAGGACCTCGCTTCTTCATTTTCATCAACTCCATGACTGGAAGAGGGTCCTCGGGGGGGGAAGGGAGCAGGCTGGATAAAAGAAAAGGAGAGGACAAAGGTCACCGCGTGAAGAGGTCCGGAGGTTTTCATCTCCTTCTTCTGGAAAGGACCGATCAGATGGAAATCCAGAAAAAAAAGGACGCGAGTTGACGGGAACAGGGAGGCGAAAGGGGAGAGAGTGTCAAAATGGCTGAGAAGACTCCGCCAGACGAAGCCTAGAAGGACTGGCCAGAAAGTCCGAAAAAAGAGCGAACAGGGCAGGAGGGGACGCAAGCAAAACCGAACGACTACCAGGAACTGAAAAAAAAAAAAAAAAAAACAAAGGGACCGCCGACCAAACCTTCTCTTAACCTGTCAAATAGAGAAAAGGAGCAACACGCCCAAAAGGGGAAGAAAGGAAAGAAGATGAAAAAACCGAAAATAACTATTGCGCACCCGAAGAAAAAGGGTAGGGATCGGCTGAGGTCGCCCCGCCCACTCCAAGAAAATCGCGGAAGGGCCATGTGAGACCAGAGAGCGAGCTCGAGCAAGAACCCTGCGGGGGCTCGTCGCTGTGTCCGGGGGAAAGGTACGCAAGGGGAGGGAGAACTGCTGAGCTGTCCAAGGTCCCGAAATTAAGCGAACGTAAAAAACCTTGCTTAGAGCTGAAGTAAGGAAGTCCCGAAAATTCCTCAATAAGCTTCGGTCTCTGAAAAGAGAGACGACAAATCCCAAGAGTGGGAAAGCGTAATTTGATTCATCTAAAAGCATCAACTCTCGAGAGAAGTTGACGGGAATGGGAGGGCCAGCCGGATCTACTAATAAAAGAACGGCCGTCGTAGAAAGAGATTGCCGATAAAAGGAGCAGGGAAAAGGCCATCAGTCAACGAGCAAGAAAGATCGTGTTCAAAACCCATTTAAGCAAGGGAAAAAAAACAAGAGGACGTGAACAGTCCATGACGGGGTCAGAGGTTACGCGGCAAGAGAGCTCTAAATTCTTGGAGAAAAAAGGACGAAGACGTCAAGGGGAGAAAAAAAAAAACCTTGATAATCATACACTACGTGGAATAAAAGGCAGTAGCAAAATGGAAAGAGAATAAGCGACTTTTCGAGTGCCTTGGGAAAAAGGCCGATGTAATAAATCAAAGAGGCATCCTCAAGGGAAGCCGGAGGGGAGGGCTCGGCTGGTAGGACTTAGCTTTTGGAAAGGGAGGGGGCGATCTTCCGGAGGAGGGAAAAGTCAAGCAGTTGGGGGATGCGCAAATAGAAGAGGGGGCTGGGAAGAGAACCAAAGCAGCTCATCGTCATCACCCGGCCTACTATGGCGGCCGGGAAGGGAAGGGCTCGAAGGCGTATTCTCTCAACGGTACGAAGAGCGCTCGGCGACCCTCTTCGCTTTCTTGGGGTTTATTCCTCTGAATGGCTAGAGAAAACTGAGAAGAAAGGAAAAAAAAACGCATTTCACTCGAGAGGGACAGCCAAGCACGAAGAAAACCGGAAGACAAACCAGCATGCCACCGTCAGTTACTTCAACACCACCGGACATCAAGTCGCCAAAGATCTTCGGGAAGGAAACGTCGAAAAAGAGGAGGGGAAATGGTCGGGAAGTTCGTGAAGGGAAAAAGAGAAAACGGCGAGGGTAAAGGTCCACTTCGGCAAAGGTCGGTGAACACTTTCCTTATAATCGTAACGTCTCTAGGAAGGTCCTGGAAAGGGAAAAATTAAGATCTGTTGACAAAAGTTGTGCCTCATACATGCCAGCGGAGTCAAGCCGTCAAAGTTAGGCAAAAAGATCGGCAGTCTTTTAACCAGAACGGCACGTTCTTTCTAATTTCCCTCGGCCGGCGAAAACACTGGTAGGCATAAAGACAGGGGACCGACGGCTCCCGTATTCGGGAGACTAAGTTCGGAGCCTCCAAAAATAACTTCTAGAGAGGGGGGAGTGATTCGCATGGAAAAGGGTCTGGCAGACGCGCGCAGATGGTTAACGCCTCTTTCGACTCGGAGTGGCGGAAAGTTCGGGGGAGGAAACTTCGAGCATGCCCTTGGCGTGGGCGAAGCGAGCGCGATTCGAAAAAGCGGACCGTCGAGCTCAGCAGAGGGGGGCTCCAAGGGAAGGGAAAGGGGCGGAAGACCGCCGCATAGTTGAGCAGAAAAGCGCAAAAGAAAGCTCCAGCCGGCCTAACCTTCTCATAGAAGATTGCCCGTAGAGGGAAAGCCGCGGGGGGGACAAACCGTCACCTACCCCAAAAAGACGAGGAAAAAAACAGGGTCTCTGCCGGTGGACAGGTGCTCGAATGTCTTCCGGGGGGCTTTGTGTCGAAATTCCGAAAGGTTAATAGAGGGGGTGGGGGAGGCGTCTCCAGGGGGAAGACTTGTAAAAAGTCAAGGAGGGGGGGGCTGGCTTCCTGACCCTAGCCCCAGCGAGATATCGACGATATAGGATCGTTGAGAGATCGAAGAACCTGCGGGAAAAGAGGAACCGTGCACGCTACAACTGAAAGACTACAGCTCTGAAGGTCCGGGGCTGAAGAAGTCGGGAGGGAAATTAATCTACATCAGGGGACAGAATTGGACGGAAGAGATTCAAAAAACCTCCGAACGAGTCACCTTCGTCTTTTTACCGTCCCTCAGCTTTGAGGAAAAAGCGCCGCAGAACAGAAAGGGTCTACACCACCTCTAAAGGAAGTTGAGAGGAGAAAGCGAGAAAGAAAAGTAAAAGGAGCCTCTCCGTAGGCAAGGAGTTTTCCACAGGAGGTGCCGCGTGTTTAGGCCAGTCGACCAGAACGAAGAATCCGGACGTGCTTCAGGGAAGACTACTCAAGGGGGGTTCTCCGAGGCGAAGGCAAAAACAGAAGGAACAGTGGCCAACTTCCACCGAATTCCGTGACGAACAGAGAAGATCGCTATAGGGGGAGGTGAAGAAAAAGAAATTCGATGAGGGGGGAAACGAAGACGTCCTGCGAAACAAACACAAAAGACCAGAAAAAAAATGAAACGCAGCCGCGCTAGGGCCGCCTTCCGTTCGGGGGAAGGGGAGTCGTCCAGCAAACCAAAGGAGTCGTTTCGATCGTACCTGAGAGCAACGAGTGCTCTGCACGATATCTAACTCTTCCCCTATCTTCGACGAAGGGGGCAAGTCGGTCAAACGACAGAGGGGGACTCGAGAAGGGGACTGAAAGGACAAACGAGACAGGGAACCACTCTCGGCGGTCAAGCAAGTCGTCGGGAAGAGCATTTTGTAGCTGGAGGAGGCGGAAGAACAAGGTTTATGTTCGTCCATGTGCTGAACAAAAGAGGACAGGACCCGATATTGAGCTACCTCTTCTGAAGGGGGGTCTTCTGATATCTTCTTGGGTGGGACAAAGCTCTTCAACGGATAATGTGCGAATCGCTGGTCGTGCCAAAAGAACAGCCGGAAGGTCTGCTGGGCGCCCGAGATCTCGCTGTCGTGGGGGGGAAAGCCCCCAACATACGCATTCAGGGGTTGCGAGGACGAGAGGGTGTCTGAATCGGGCAGCTTGAAAGGAGGGGTGTCCAGACGCCCCTTGCGGGTGACATCTCCAGCGCCAGCCGTAGAATCGCGATCTTACCATGGATGGTCTGGGCGCGACCGGGGAAGGAGAGACTTGGCGTAAAGCTGCGGAGGCATGAGACGGTGGTCGTTTCAGCCCCAAAAAAGGGGGAAAGGAGAACAACGACGCCAGCTCAGACGTTTGGGGCCGCCAACCCGATAGGCAATCTTCTCCCCATACTCAAGAGGCCTATCTGGAGAGGAGCAGGCTAAGAGGGGGAAGATCGGGCATGATATTTAGACAACGATGACAGGAGGGAGAAGAGAACACAAAGAAAAAGCAACCCGATCTACCTCTAACTTCGAAAGGAATGCGCACGAGGAGGAGGGGAAAAAACTCAGCGAGCGAAAGCCTGAGGGTTCCTGGTTCGAGCGGGCGAGGCTAAAAATCGAAGCGGCCCAGCACGGGGGAGTCACTATCCATTCCAGTGGTCTACTACGAAGATAAAAGGAAGAAAGATTTCTAGACAAAATCTACGGGTCCCGGGGAAAGGAAAGGAGGCAACGCAAAGAACTCACCTGAGCTTTAGTCGTCTAGCCGAATCCAAACTCTCCCCATTGGTCCGCTTCCCAAACCGAAGCAACAAGCCAGGTGGGAACGTACATGTCGACACGCAGGCGAAGGATAGAAAAAGAGTGCGGCCGTCGGAAGAGAGGGCGCTGCCAATTGGAGCATATTCAGGACGAGTGACGTGCATTAGTCGATCAGAAGCCGGCGAGGGGCCACAGACGGAAGTGGCGGAGTGCCTACTAGAAGTCACAAAACGAACTGCACGGCCTATAGGTGCGCAAGAGGGATCGTGACGGCACTCCTCGAGGGGGAGGACGAAAGGGGGGGAACAAAGCACGCATGGCTTTGAGGATCGATAGCTAATCTCAAAGGTGCGGAACTAGGTGGCCGGGGTCGAACAGAAAGACGCATGCCTGCCTCGTAAGTCTGCGTGAGGCGAGCATCCGGAAAGGGAGGGTAATTGTCAGAAATAGTGGGAGAACACGCGATCTTCACCGGACGGGGTTGCCCGGTAGAGAATGGCAGTGAGGTGCGAGGCGTCAGTGCTGCTGCAAGACTATCAACTCCCATTAGTCAGATGTCTGGGGTTTATACATTGAAGAAAGCAGGATCTGATCTCGGGTAGCGAGGGACACAAAACGGTGAAAAGCTCGGAACGTATCCTTCGGGTTCTTGAGCTGGGAAAGGCCGGGAAGAGGTACGGAGTAAAGAGTGAAAAGAAGACGAGCATGCATACCGGATCTGTTCGCTGGGTTGTGGCAAACCTGGGCGCGGGGGGGAGAAGGCCGAAAAAGAGTCCAGACTCCTGTAACTCTTCTGTCTAAAGGAGCATCGGGGCTCGGGAAGGCAACTCTCCACGTACTACCGACTGTTCAAGCCTCATCAGAAGGGAATAAATGGAAGAAAAAAACCTTCTATGAACAAAAAAAAGCTTCTGGAAAAAACGGGAAGAGAAGAAGAAAAAAAGGGAAAGCAAAGATACCATGGGAAAAAAGAATATGTCTCTTCGCTCCTCCAGGGTGACCGCTGAGGTGCACGTAAAAGGAACGAGCGACTTGGTCGCGGACGACGCTGAAGGAGGTCGGAGTGAAGAAAGAGGGCTCCAGAACAGCGCGTTCTCGAAGAAACAATGCTGCCGGCGGGACGCGTTAAGCGGGACCGTAATCCTCATGAAGGAGCAAGAACGCTGCGGACGATGTCAGACAGAACGTCATCACACCTGTTGCATGAGAGCTGGACGAAGGGAGCGTAACTAAACGGGTCCAATATCGAGAGGAAACTGGAAAAGGGCGAAAAAGGAGCAAAAAAAAGACAAAATCGGCCTGCAGTATTGTATCATATCGAGACAAATCTGATCAGTTATGCGTGACTCCGCTATAGGGGAAATGGGACTTCGCCTCTCAGGGAGTTAAGAGACGCTAGGATCGGAAGGGCCACCTGCACGATGCCTTTCGATGAAAGGGTACACCCGGAAAAAGCCTCGCCAAGAAGCCGAGCGTAACGGGACAAGCTTCAAAACTCGTGAGAGGGAAAGGAAGGATAATGAGGGGCTAACAGCTCGAAGGAACTTCACGGGCGTCAAAAGGCAAGGTGACTCATCGCGGGAATAAGGGAAAGAAGGGAGTGAAAGAAGGTTTGCCGACGTGGAACATGCACGTGTTAAAGTTGTTCCCGTCTTCTAGGGGAGGATACTTACCGGAAAACGACTGCTGACCACAAGTCGATCTAGCAGTAAAGACCGGCATATAAAGGGGGTGGGAAAAGACGAAGGAAATGATGATCTTCCTGGGCTGGCCTTCCCTTCTACGTTATTTAAGAGGGGAAGGGCAACTAGGGGGACGATAGGATTGGGTCTGGTCGACAGCTGCAGGGGAGAAATCATCTAAAAAAAGCCGCAAGGGGGAGAAGACGCGATCCCTACTTCGTATCAAAGCTCAACCCCAACCACGAGAGACAATAAGAATAAAATGAGCAGCGTCACCGACCACAGCGCTTCTGGTGGATGACGATGAAAGAGGCAGAAGTAAAAAAGAAGGGCACGAGGAGTGCCGCCTCACAAAACCATCACGTAGAACTTCCTAACCGTCGCCATTGATAGCAAACATGGCAAAGACCTGCTGTCAGGACTTGACACATACCCTAATTGAAAAAGGACCTCAGGGGGGGTCAGCCTTTAGGATCGGTCAGTAGCATAAAGCCTGCCGGGGAACCGACAAGAACAGTAGAGGAACGCGTTAACACCGGCAGGCCAGGGAAACGGCCGTGCGAAGAAGGCTGGGGCGGGGGAGGGAAAGGACTGAGCCTTAACGTCTTCGACGGGGGGAGAGAAAATGAGGGCTCCTCAAGGCCGAACGGGCCAGCGCAAGAGGTAAGAGTCCAAGTGCATTGAGTGCAGCTCTGACGAGACGAATGCTGCGGGTTTGAAAGGGGGATCAGGCTCGGTTTTTGGCGCTTTGAAATACGAGAAGATTTCAATGCAGACTCAAAACAATCAAAACAGGATCGCTACGTCAGGCCTTAGAGTTCGATCAGGTCGCCGGACCATCCCCGGCTGAGTCGTTGCATTCGATACGAGGGCCCCTTTTGGGGGCTCCCTTCGGAGAGGTGTTTAGCTGATCTGCTATTGGATGAAAGGTAAGATTCAGATGCTGAAACTAGTCAATGACAAGGATGCTGACTTTTCGGCGGGGAAAGATAGTTCCTCGAGCTGTTATTCTAACGGTCTACAAAAAAAGGCAAGGAAGGAATACGGACGCTTCATCTGAGAAGGCTCATCAGTTGATGTGGAAGAGATCGCGTGACTCCTGGTCACATAAAGAGTCTTAAAGCAGCGTATGCCTCTTCGACCTCATTCTCTCGTTTCTGCTTTTCGAAAACGTAAGCAAAAGAGCCTCCACCCGGCGGCGAACTGGCTTCATCCATTGGGGTCTCTAAGGGGGGGCTAATGGAGTGGGCGGTTCACACGCTTCTCGAGGGGGTTTATTTCCTAGCTTTGTGGGTGCCGCCGTCTCAAAGGTGCGGAAGGGCTTTATATCCGAAGCGAGGCGTGGCTGAGGATTCCCCCGAGCCGCCCAGCTTCTCAAGGTCGCCCACGCTATTCGCTTCGTAGGACTAATAAGCAAACCCTGCATCGTCAAAGAGGGCACGAAATGCAAAGGAAGCACGGGGCCGGTCTGCGGGCTGCTTCTTTCAACATTGCGGCAGGAGAACCTCCGAGGCAGATCCAAGGGCTCGGCGTGCGGAAAAAAATCTGAACCGAACAGGGCACCGTCGGCGTGACCTCAAACCTCTGCGGACCGCCGCGAAAGCTCGAAAAAAAAAGGCTCTCAGGTCCTTGCAACCACGAGCATCGTACAGCATACGTTGGCAAGTCTACTGAGGTCCAAAAGGGGGAGCGCCGTAAAGTCATCCACCGGCCCGGTGAAGCTTTGGGTAAGGCCATTCTCCCAGTCACTGGCTTCACGAGAAGGAGAACTTGCTTCAGCGGCCAAGACGGGCACCGGGCATTTCAAAAAGTCGGGGCTGAAAAAGCCACCGCTTACAGTTAAATCACCTTCAGTTCTGCGATCGGCGACAGACCTGAAAAAAGGGGTTTCTTGAAAAGGAATTGGCGAGAACATCCTCCGACAGGCCCATGAGGGAGAGAGCTGAAAGCATTCATTCGTTGGAGCTCTTCGGCCAGAAGCATCGCGGACCCAACAGTGACGTGGTGCAGGCCTCCCGAACGCTTAAGAAGTAGCAAATCTGCAAGGAGGAAAGAAACAGACCGTGTCCCGCCCTTATCTATTGCCGACCGAATGCGTTAAAAGGTAGTAGAGGACCGGAACTTGTGTCGACCTGTAAACGGAAAACCCTAATCGAAGAAAGGGGGAAGGGGGTGGAGTCGGCTTCGGCGAAGGAAGCCTTCACTCTCTTTTAGTAGGTGCGGTAAGAAGAAGCCAATGGGAGGTATAAAGGAGAGCATTTGAAAGCTAAGGAAGTAAAAGGGGGGCGTCGAGGGGAGGGTACCTGAAGGTGTCCTTTCCAGGAGGGGCTAGGTGCTGGGCGGGACTCGCGGGGAGGAAAAGGGAAAAGGTTCGCCGCTATACTGTCAGCGCCGCCAGCCTAAAGGTCTGCTTGTGAGAGCTCTGGAGGGGGGGACTAGAAAGGAGAAAATTATAATTTTCTCTTCTATCAAGGGGGCATCGTCCGTGGGACGTCGCAGAGGGGGTAGGGAGAAGTCGGTGGTGGGTCAAGGCGGTTGAAAAAAATCGTCAGCCAAGGAAAGACATAGCGAAGGGAGTAACGGGGCAGAATGGAAAACAACGCTTGAGGGGCACGAGAGCGTTTTCAAGTAAAGAGGATCTCTCAACACAAAGGATGAGGAAGAAGGACCACGAGCTGCAGAAAGGGGACAATCCGACCCGCAGAGCAACAGTAAAGTGACGATGAGCGAGACTAAAAAGAACTGCTTTTACGCTGACATCTGGTCACCCGCAAGGTCGAGTGCGCCGCACCACCAAAAGACCAAACGCTTCTCGCTACACGAAGAAAAAAACTGCTCAAAGATTCGCAAACGAGGCGGCAGAAACCCCTCAAGCGAGCTCGGGGAGGGCTCCCACATTACCTTTTTGGATTTCCTGGCAGGGGGAACGAATCAGCGAAGACCCGGATCCCATCGCGCGCAAAGGAAAAAGAAACGGAAGGATCCAGGTACCCTACCAGAGCGCTCTACGAAGTCAGAAAGTCTCGACCAGATCGGCAACAAGGGTGGCAATGACCCGCATTTGGGGACCGAAGGGCCGGGGAAGAAAGGAGCAATGGCCGCTTTTGCCACCGCGCGAAGGGCAGGACACTCCTGCGAGGGAATGGAATTGTAAGAAAGTCGACAACCATGAGTCCACGGGTCGAGTCTAAGTACGAGAAAAATGTCCGGGAGGGGGAACGCCGGCGAGAGAAGGGAGGGAAGAGTGGAATCCGTGCACCGAGCCGAAATCGTTTAGCTCTACTCCGTAGAGGGTAAGAATCGAAGAAGAAGACCGACTGTTTCGCGAAAATACGGGGGGCCTTCGAAGTCTGTCCAGTGGCCCTCGCTTGGGAAACGCCTCGTAGAGTGGGTCGGCAAGGGACGGTGAAGGGTTGAAGAATGCTCATTTCTTGACGGCTCGGATCGCGAATCGTCTGAAGGTGAGGAAGCCTCGAGGTGGCAGTAGGTGCTCGGGGGCTGCTGCACGCCGGAGAAAGTAGGAACGCCCGAAAGGGTGAAAGGGGCGGAGGGAGCATCCAAGGGGAGAGGGCCGAACCACCTCAAAAAAAACTTTGTGACACTTGCCCTACGGCAAGGACTGGGGCATGGGGACCTTGTCGAGCGCCAGGAGGGCTGGCAGGGGCGATCAACGAAAATGCTTTACAAGCGTGGGTGCACTGAGCAAGGAGCTCAGATCTCGAGAGGCTCGTACTCAAGGGGCGGTCACCGATTTACGCCTCGTCTGCGGGCTGGGGAGGAGAGGAAAAGCAAAAAAGTGGAGACGCGAGGTCTCAAAGGGGGGGGAACGCCCTTCTTGACCGGCGCCGTATAATCAGCCGGCGAGTGTCCAGGGTGTCTGGTGCAGTGAGGAGGAGTCCAAAAAGGGGGGACGGGGGAGGAGGGAAGCGGAAGAGGACGACTCCAATCTCGGCTATCTACTATCAGGGGTTTCATGGTCGGGAAAGGAACAATCCCACGACTATGAGGATCACCAGCATCGCGAACATGGAGGGAAAACAAAGAAAGGAAAAAAGAAGACAAGAGAGAAAAAGGACGCAAAACAACAGGTCCTTAAACAGAACCTGTCAACTGCAGAGGAAAAAGGAAAGGGAATGCAAGCAGAGGGGTAGCGCGCGTACCGCCGAGTGGAGGCGCGGCTGACAGGGTCCGGGAGAATGAAAAGAACGGGAGATGCCGCGCGAGGGGGGAGCGTTGCGGCGGAGGGAGTCCCGAACTGTCTCGCACAGCAACCGAGGAAAGAGAAAAAAGATGAGGGGAGGTGAGGAAGCAGGGGTCAAGGGAGGGTACCCTTGACTCCTTGTCAACGCAGTCGGCTTAGCTAGGTCGAATTCGCAATCACGCATAGCTCGGACAAAAAGAAAAACTGGAAGAGGAAAAGAGAGGGGAAGGAAACGAAATGTCTCCCAGGGAATTCTCTCACATAGAGTCTGCAAACGCGAAAGATGGACCAAAAAACAATCTTCCCCTGCAAGTTGAAGATCATAGAAGGTCGTTATTTGAGGAGCAGAAAGGAAAAAGGCCGAATACGGGTGCCCTGACTGGATCATCACTACGTCGGAGAGGATGTCCAGTATGAAACGTTAAAGGTCTAGCAGTGCACCGAGCAGAAAGTCAGGGAAACAGGAACGGAGGGAGAAAGAAGGCCTAGGCTCAAATGACCTTGAGGACTCGTCAATTCCGCTTTGCGATGATGGGTAGAGCCCCTTTGAAGAGCGGAAAAAAACGAGGAAAGAACTTTAAAAAAGGCCCCACGGGAAAGCCGAATTAACCTGCTCCGACTCCATCGCAGAATGAGACTATCGCATCCTGCAAGAGGAACTGGGGGGCCGACTTATCTCGGAAGGGTGGGGTGGTGGGGGAAAGGAGGCGAGGGTCAGGTATGACACGAGCCTCGACGACATGACTAAAAAACTGGCATCGAATGGGAAGGGCCATTCCCAAAGAAGATAAAGCTGTCAGCCGCGTAAGGGGTTGGGGAGAGCACTGACTCTTTGGGGGTCCCATGACTGGAAAGGGGGGGCCAAGAAGGTATATTATGTACTATTTTTTCGGCACTAGAAAGAGTAACCTTCGTTCTGCTTGGGGGGGGAAGTACGCACTCATCACCCACCAAAGGAATATTTATTTCGCCCTCACGACGGCGGAGATAATAAACAACAACGGAGGGAGGCAGATATTATCCGGGGAAATCGCGTCGGCGAAGCTGAGGAAGGAGGAAGGAGAGCTGAGGAGAAGGAGAGGAAGCAAGACTCTTTTCAGCATCGTCGAGTGCCGCCTAAAAAGAGGGAAATAGTAGAAAGCACCATCGGAAGATCCCACCAGCCATGCCCGCTGTCAGTGAATAGAACATCAGAGGGAGACGGAAAGAAAGTCAAGTGGTCCTCAGCAGCCGGGATCGGTTCCAGAACCTTCCTCTCCTCCGTGGAACAAGAAAGAGAAAAAAAGAGGGGGCGTGAATTCGCGTTTCCACAAGGGGCCGATGGGGGAACACTTTACATTAGGGAGATACGGAAACGCGAGCAAGGGGAGGAAGAATTGTTTCGAGCTGGTATAAAATTTTTATCGCTCCTCAGGGCCGCTAACTCAGGAAAAGAGCGGAGTGAGACAAGTTCATTGTGCAAAGGCAAGCAGAAAGGGGGGGGGGGGAAACGAAACGGAATCTTAATTGCGCTGTGACCTGAACGAAGAGGGGAGAATAATCGGAAGAGCATCTCTACGGAAAAGGCAATTATGAAGGAAGGAGGCCGAGAGAGAAGAGAGTGCAGGAGACTAGCAATAAGAAGGGCCTGGGGACTTTTGCTACCTCGTGTCAGAGTTGTGCAGAAGAGGAGCGACGCGAGCTACCTTGTCAGTTGACCTCTGCACGCGCTGGGCCTTAAAGGGCGGTCAGGGGGAGAGGGGAACGCGTGGACCCGTCAATCCGCGCTACCCATGTCGAAAAGGAGTCCGGATCGGCCAGCGTCCGACCGAAGGTCAGAGGAGAAGAGGGAGGGAGAGAAAGAAGGGCAGATCAACTCCGCTGACCTGCTCATCTGAAGAACCCGTCCGCGACAAATTATCGCAGTGAAGCCGGGTGCGCACGGACAAACCTCGGCGGGAAAAATCTCCTAATCGCGTAAGGAAAGCGTTTGAGGGAGGCAAGGACAGGGGGGAAATCAGAGGCTCTGATTTTCTGTGAGTTACTCGAGGGGGGTTTCTTCCTTCTCCATTTCGTTGAGCTGCTGGGAGGGGAGAGAGTCCATTCAGTCGCGGTCGAGTAGGGACCTTCCCTACCTTCCAGAGAGTAAAGATAGAAAAGGTCGTCGGGGGGAGGGGGGGGAGCAGGTACTTATCTGGAGCTTCGTGACGCCTGCATCCAGGGACAAAGAACGCAGCAAGACACGCGCTGATCAACCAGGGATAGGGGAGATCGGAAAAAAAAAGGCTTGCGTGGAAGCAGTCCTCTGACCCCCTAAAAGCTCCTACGAGTAACCGTCGAAGGTGACAAACATCTGAGACGCTCGGCGACGGGGAGGCTCGGGAGGGACCACCGGCGAAAGGAAAGAATGGGTTTATCGACCTTGCACCAGACCGCCTCAAAAGGTCCCCTTACAGCAAGAAAAGCTTTCAGGAAAGTGGGGAAGGGTGCGGCCAGCCAATATGGCGGAAAAGTCCGCCTTCGGTCTTTCAGCCGACCGACGCTCGAAAGGGCGGATAGTTCTCACGCGTAACAGGCAAAAACAGGGGGGGCCACGGCCACCTACGTAGAAAAAGGGACCACCTTCAGAAATGCGCGGGAGGCCGAAAAGCCAGCCTGCTTTTTTTATCTGCAACCAGCCGACGGAGCCCGAAAGCTAAAAAAAAAATAGCACTTTGGAGCTCTGCGCAAGTAGTCCTACTTCATTGCTGGGAAAAAGTCCAGGCGGGGGAAGTGCGGGGAGGTTGTCTTTCGATACGGGGGATCTCCAGGAGTTATCTCACAGGGAGGATTGCACGATCCTCCTGCAGTCTTCTTCGCCTTGGCAAAAAGCTGCAAAAGGGCCCAAGAAGACGAGAGGACGAGGGGACAAGGGTCCGCATGTTTAACGACCTTTCGTACACTCCGCGACGCCCTCAACGCGGTCGGAGGGAGGGCTGGCCAATGGTGAGGGGCTTTCCGTGTTCGGCGGCAGGAAATAGGGGGCGAACTAAAAGGGGAAGGGATTGGACCCCAAGGATCGATTCAGTTGGCTCATTGTGACGACCTAGGCTCCGGGGCGTAGATAGGGATGCGGAACTGGAAGGAGAGAGTCGTGGGGAGAAGAGTCTGGAGGTCGCAACCTGACGTCTTGATTCGGACATACGCAGAAGAAGAAGGTTGAGGACGAGATCGTGAGGGTGACCGCCTGCAGCGTGGGGGGGTTTTAAGAAAAGGGGGAGGCATCGTCGAGCGGAAGGGGAAGGGGTCTCCCGGTCGGTTGTTTCTAACTCGAGGTCTTTTTACCAGATCGTCAGTGGGTGTAAAGAAGTAGAAGGAGTCGCCAGGAGGGAAGGATGGTCACTGCGACGCCTATAGGCTTTGCGCCCAACAGCAGAAAGTTGGCAAGGAGAGAGAAAAAGCAACAGAAGGAAGGGAGGAGTCTTAAAAGGAAAGAAAGACCTGACTCCACCGAGCTGCGCCGCAAAAAAAAAAAGCCTTTTGGCAGCGCCTATATTGCGAGAAAACATCCCGGCCGAGACCGAAGCCGATAACTTTCCTCTTAGATCTGGGAAGTCAAACAACTCGGCGAGACCGAAAGCGCCTAGAACGACGAGAGGGACGACCTTCTCTACTGAAACCTTCAGAAGAGACGGCAGGGGGAACGAGCAAAAGGACCAAAGAAGAATGTCGGTCATTGCTCTGTTCCAAAAAGAGCTCTCGACCGTGCGCAGAGCCACGAGCTAAAGACTAGACACTATCCCGCGTCCAAAACCTACTCAGAGAAAAAGATTTCAAAAAGGAAAAACTTAGCGGCACCTGGCTCGAAGTTTGACCCAATCCCTAGGTGTAGGCTCCCGAGTAACGCAAGAACTGAAGGAGTAACTACCGGAAAAACTCAACTTTCGCGGCAAGAAGCGGGTACGGGGGGGAAGAACAGGGACCGGGTCTGAGTCGATCAACGTTCCAGTCCTTGAGTAGCAACGATGACTCGGGAGGCAACGCGCGATGAGGGCCTAGTTCGGAAGGATCGGGAGAGGGGAAAAGATCAGAAGGAGGGTCAGGACAGGACTAAAAACACGACCTCACTTTGGGCGCTGGAGGCGGCCGAAACATCGTCACAGCCTGAAGAGCAAAACGGGGGAAGAGTGAGGGCAAATCTAGGCTTTTGTCCGGGCAGGAGACAGAAGGACGGACTGCAGATACAAAATGCTCCATGATTGGGGGCGGCTAATCTGAGTGCGGGGGACTACTATGGGTGGGGGGAGGGGAAAGGTTGCTCAGGCATTCTTCAGGGCCTTCGAATGAGGGAAGAAATTCGGTGTCAGACCGGGACTGCCGCGCTGCGAGCAGTCCAGAAAGTGCTGGAGGGCGGCAATCCCACCGCCTGTGGGAAGCCCTACGGAGCTGCCTGTGAAGGGGAAATTGTCGAGGACCGCAAAAGGCAAAGGGGGGCGATCAAAGCCCGGAGGGGGATGTAGGAGGTGTAGAAAAAGAAAGGGGAGAGAGCTCTATCTCGGGGCGGCTTTCCGATCGGAGGGAGGGAAAAAGCGAAGGTGACATAGGGAGGGGAGGGGCGGGGAACTCAAGAACGAGCCCTCTGTGAAAGGGAGGCCTTAGGTCAGAGAAAAAGGGCCCTGGGAGGTAGAAGACGAATCATAAAAAGGCGAGAGTTGTCGGAAGAGGAGCAGGCCGTCCAAAAAACGGACTCCCTCCATTCAGAAAGTGGCCGCGCTCAACTAGTCAGGAAAATCGGGGCAGAGCAGACTCCCCGCACACACGGCGAATGTCAAACGTCATCAAAAAAGACTGGAAGACCGGCCGCAAACAAACAGGCGAGGAACTGAACCGAACAAAAGCCAAAAATCGAAGCAGAACCTGTCAAAGGAAAAAAGGGGAGTAACAGAGGGCTCTCGCAACGCCTAGGTGGAGGCTTCGCTTACTTGTGGGAAGACGGGAAACGACGCGAATCGTGAAAAAGGACGGCAGATTCAGATGCAGAAGGGGGGAGAGGGAGGAAAAAGACGACGCACGCGCTCTCTAGGCACACGCGATGCTGCTGGTTCTCTTACTGTGGCTCCGTCCCTCTCGCATACGGGTGAGAGCGAGAGAAAAAAATCTAAGAGGCGACTAGGGGAGATGCCGAACGTCAGCACATGGCAGCGGCGCTGACTGTCCTTTAAGATGTCACGAACGGTTACCTCTCCACTATCAGAGGAGCTAGACGATGCTCGGCACGAGGTCGGACCAATCCCATCGCCCTTCGGGCGTCAAAGTTGGAGAAAGCCTACCTGTCGAGAATACTGGGAACCTTCGCCTCCACCAAGCTGGAAGGGGGGGGGGGGGGAAGGGGGAAATGGGGCGACGGAAAGCTGGGCAGCATGTCCCCCCTCAAGAAATGCCGTTGATCCGGAAAAAAACCTGAAAGAAATAAAGACGGAGGAAAAAGAAAAAGATTAACGGGACTCGTAATAACGCGGGCGAGTGGGGGTCCAGATTATCGTACAACAGATTACAGAGGTGACGTGGGCTGCCCTAAAATGACCTGCTCGACGTTCGGACGAAAGTAAATGCATCGCAAGGGGAAGGAACGAGGGCTAGGAAGGGTTGGCCGAGTTTTTCCCAAAAGGATGTGCAAGGCTGCTATGACGAGAATAAGAACGAATGCGGACCACCAGGGAGAGGATCCTCCCTGCAAGAATCAAGCGGCGGGAACTGTGGGGGGGGAAAGCGGATGGTGGGGATAGTACACCTGGACTCGGCCGATAGTTACGTGATCATGGAGTGCCTGGGCACAAGGTTAAATAGGGGGGTTGGGGGTGTTCGGCAATCAGACTGGCGCCAAGTGCATCAACACAAACCAAAATGGGGAGGGCCGGCGAGTACGTTGCCGTAATGAAAATCTCTCAACCCCAAATATGAGGAATTAAAAGAGAGAGCACGAGTAGAAAGGACATCACAACAAGAGCGCTCTGGGAACTCGAAGAAAGAACAGAAGAAGCTGTTCACATAGGGCGCAAGCCACTCGTCCATCCCGTAGAACGGAGAAGGAAGCGACACTGAACATCGCCACCAGGGGCCACCGGGCGGTCGTGAAGTTCTTCACCACCGGGGTGATCTTCAGGGGGGACAAAGGGAAATGGATGCCGTGGAAGCATGTCGTCGGGACCAATAGCATCCTTCCCTCTCCGAAGGAACGCCGAGAAAAAACGTACGCGTGACACGGAAAAGTTCCTCGGCAAAAAAGTCTAGAAAAGAAAAGGGAAATCGGTGACGTGAGGGGCCCGTGACTGTCTTCGAGCTGAGACAAGAACGCTACTCCAAGGGCCCACGAACTCTGACAGAGAAGGAACTCAAAGTGTAAAAGTAAATCCGTCTCGTAAGGCTTGTTCTGGCCTGGGTGCCGATCGAACGGAGAGTGGCTGGAGAAGGGGGACTCGACGAAGAGAAAATGTTAGAAAAAACATCTCAAACTGAATTCGTTATCTCGGTCTAAGTCCCGGAGGAAGAGAGAAGGAGTCTGTGCAAGACCCGACCTTCGGAGGTCTGTGGCTCGAGAGATAAAACGCAGGCCGCTTGTATTGTCAGCCTCTTAGCGCTGATCGGGAGATAGTGGCGGAAGTTCGTTTACAAAATCTACCTTATGCTGGGTTGGTTTGTCCTGCTTTCTGAGTGTCTGAGGATGCGGGGGAGGGAACGGAGGGGGACGCCTCCTCTTCTTAGAAGACTTCCTGACTCGGGCCAAACAGCTCATGGACAAGATTGTGTCGTAAATTGTTTAGAGATAACTCTAGGGATGAAAGGCGAAAGGAATCTGCAAAGAAGATAAAAAAGGAATTCCTCTGCGGGGATCGGCTGTTGCGCAAATTCCCCCTAGATACACCTCTTCGAGTCGCGAAGGGATCCAGGGTACGTAGGGGAAAGGAAATGGAGGAAATGGGGGGGGTCGTTGTGCCGCGCGGATCTAGTGCGGTGGTTAATAGAGTTGGGGAGCCCGGAAACAGTGCGGGCGCTGCAGGGATGAGAAGTCGTAGAAAGGGGGACGTCAAGGAAGGAAAGAGGCCTAAAATCGCCGAGATCGTCTCGTTCCTCTTGATCGGTCCAGCGCTAAGGACCCAGGAGGTCCCTGGGGGAGGGGGCGCCGCGCACAGTTCAGACAACAGACCGAAGACAGCAAATTCGAGAGAGGGAAAAGTGGCGGCATTCTCGACCGCAAAAATCTCCAGCGGCTCGGCTTAGGTCCGATCAGAAGCCTCCCGACGGGTCACCGTCCTGGGGGACCAGCCCGCAGCTGCGGGAAAGATAGGAGGGCGGCCATGGTCTTGCCACCAAACGGGCACCTCTAAAAGATGAAAGTGAGAAGCTTGCAGGAAGTCGGGAGGACCTCGACAAGGTAGCCCATCGCGCACGTGGGGCAGATGTCCCAAACAGTGGCGGGGGAAAATCTCAGGGGGGGAGGGCACTGAAGGGAGAGGGATTCAGCTCGGCTACGTCCACGTTGCGGAAAAGAAGTTATCAGCAGCGACGGGGGGTAGGTCGGCACATCTCGCACCGGGGGGAAACCGGAGCCTGGAAAAACCTTAATGAGTCTTCGATAAGCCCTTCGCTGCTGTGGTCTCTGCAACCACGGACGCGCCTGTTGCTATCAGAAAAGTAGGAGACGGGCCGCAGCGAGGCCAAGGTGACGCTCCCCGCGAGCGCCGCCAGTTTCGGGTGACGCAAACGAGGGACCATAGAAAAAAAAAGAACCGAGAGTGGGAGGAGGGCCTCCCGCCCGCCGTGCTCGACGGCAGATGCGGCTAGCGAATAGGCACATCAGGCGAGGTTGGCCGAAAGACCGAGAGTCTCGGAGATGGAGAAAAATGGGTCGCCATTGGAGCCGTCCACGGACAACCGGACAAAACAAGGCCCAGCTGACGTCGCTGTCGGGGAGGGGGCCAGCGAAATTGGGCGCTTTCGGAGTCTTCTGAAGCCTTCCACGGAAGTGTTATGGGCCAAATCAGTAGGAAGATAGGGGGGAAGAAAGGTTATCGACGTCTTCTTCCTTGGGATCTAGCGGAGGGTAGGGACAACGGCGCAGGTGTCGCGGGGAAGGGGATTAGAGATTTCGATAGAACTGTCCCAGCTGATTGGGGCGCGCAGCCTAACCATTCTGGGGGGCGCGAGAAGGGGGGTGAAAAATATGTCATTTCTCACGGTTTTTCTTCGAGACGGGGGGCAATGTCCGTTTCCCGGGAAGCTGTACGGGCGGGGGGACTCAAAAAAAGGGTAAGAGTCGTCAGGGGCATCCTGGATGGCGTCGAGAAATGACGGGCTGATGGTCTGGGGGGGTCAAAAGAAATGTCAGAGGAGGGGGGGAGGCCCAGACGTGAGCTGCGGAGCTCGTGGGTCCAAATCCGGTAAGAA